>Ga0126376_10000407_pt1 | contig 20830 bp, 13 predicted proteins | sample PanSoiMetPlot_15_FD_92760 | JGI IMG/M metagenome (GOLD analysis project Ga0126376, IMG submission 92760) | Tropical forest soil microbial communities from Panama - MetaG Plot_15 | ecosystem: Environmental > Terrestrial > Soil > Tropical forest > Bulk soil | place: Panama | collected 2016-02-17
GCGCTCGGCGCCTGGGGCGTGCGCACGCTCGGGCTCGAGACCGCGGCCGGCATGCCCTGCTTCGCCTCCCGCATCGCGTTCGTGCGCGGTGCGGCGCGCCAGTATCACGGCGGCTTCCTCTATTACCACGCGCCCAATTTTGGCGACACCGCGAGCACGTTCACGCACCTGCAGAACCTCGCCGGTCCGGGCGCCTGGTTCCACACGCGCTACGGCCTTCAGACCGGGCCCTCAATCGCGTGGTATCGCAAGTCGCTGTTTCTGGAATGGCTCGCGGGCGCGCAGGCCATCTACTACGAGCAGGGATTCGACCAGTTCTTCCAGCCCGGCCCGGGCGCGCATCCGGTGCAGCTCAATCCGCTCGGCCGCGTGACCAGCGAGCTCGTGCGCATGATCGAGCAGCATCCAGAGCGCGGCCTGCCGGTTGCGCCGGTGGCGCTGCTGCTCGATCCCGCGCATGGCTGGGATGCGGTCGACTATGTGCCACAGGCGTTCGGACGCGAGGGCACGCACGCGTCCCTGCGCCCGAGCGACGCCGACCGCTCGATCGCGCAGACCATCGATGTGCTGTTCTATCCGAACGCGCTCGTGCAGGGCGAGCCCGCGACCGCCGAGCGGCAGGCCTTCGTGCACGCGGCCCTGGGCGACGGCGTCGACGTGCTGGTGGCCAGCGCCGGCGCGCCTGTTTCCGCCTACCCCGTGATCGTGCTCGCCGGACGGGTCGCGGTACCGCCACCGCTCGTGCAGGCGCTCGAACAGCACGTCGCTGGCAGCGGACGGCTGGTTCTGGCTCGGGGGAGCGCACCGGCCCTGGAGCGGCTGTGCGGTCGGCCGCGCGTCACCTGCGTGGACGCGCCGCTCGGTCTGGCTGCCGACGGCAGCGCGGCACCGGCGTGGGCGCTTGCGGTGGCCGAGGCGGCGTGGGCGGCCGCGCCCGCGCACGTGGTCGGGGACGTCGAGTGGCTGGTCAACCGAACGCCGCACGGCTACCTGGTGGCGCTCCTGAACAGCCGCGGCAACGACAAGCCCCAGCAGGGGCTCGCGATCGCGCCCCACCGCGATCAATTCGCCGAGGTGACGCTGCGCGTGCGCGCGGCCCGCTCGGCGCGCGAGTGGTTCACGCAGGCGCCGCTTCCGGTCAAGGACGGCACCCTATCCGTGCGCGTCCCCGCGGGCGCGATTCGGATCGTCGAGCTGATGGTAGAGTGACCGTCATGCCCGGCTCCTCCTCCGGCTCCGACCCCCGCTCCGACTCCGACCAACGGCCCGGCCTGCTGTCGCGCCTGGCCCTGCGCTTCACCGACTGGACCGAGCGCTTCATCCCGGATGCATTCGTGTTTGCTCTCCTGGCCACCGTCGTGGTGTTCGTGCTCGGTCTCGTGATTGCGCACGCCACGCCGGCCGCCATGGTGAAAAGCTGGGGCCGCGGGTTCTGGGATCTGGCTTCCTTCACCATGCACATGGCGCTCATCATCATCACCGGCTACGTGCTCGCCTCTTCGCGACCGGTGTTCCGCGCCATCGAGCGCCTGGCCGGCCTGCCGCGCAGCGCCCGCGGCGCCACCACCATGGTGGCGCTGTTTTCGATGCTGACCTCCTGGATCAACTGGGGCTTCAGCCTCATCTTCAGCGCCATCCTGGCCCGCGAGACCGCTCGCCGCCGCCCCGAGGCCGATTACCGCGCGCTGGCGGCGTCGAGCTTTCTGGGGCTGGGCAGCATCTGGGCGCAGGGGCTGTCGGGCTCGGCTGCGCTGCAGATGGCCACCCCGGGCGCGCTGCAGCCGTCCATCCGCGACATCGTGGCCCATGGCGGTGTCGTCCCCGGCGGCATGATCCCGCTCTCGCACACCATCTTTCTCTGGCAGAGCCTTATCTGCGTGCTCATCGAGATCGCCCTGGTTTCGCTGGTGGTGTGGCTGTACACGCCGCCTCCGGGACGCGCTCGCACCGCCGCCCAGCTGGGCGTCGAGCTGAAACCGATCGACCCGCCCGCGGTCGAGCGCGCGCGCACGCCCGGCGAGTGGCTCGAGCACAGCCCGCTCCTCACCATCGTCGTGGTTGCGCTGGGCGCGACCTACCTCGGCTTCTATGTCGCCGGCGCAGGCCACAAGCTGGATGCGATCAAGCTCGATACCATCAACCTGTTCTTCCTGTTGCTGGGCTTCCTTCTGCACTGGACGCCAGCGCGCCTGATGCGCGCGATCCGCGAGGCCACGCCCGCGACCTGGGGCGTCCTGCTCCAGTTTCCGTTCTACGCGGGCATTGCCGGCATGATCACCTATACGCATCTGAACGAGCGCATCGCCCATTTCTTCGTCACCATCTCGAGCCAGCACTCCTTTCCGCCGCTGATTGCGCTGTACTCGGCAATGCTGGGCGTGTTCGTGCCCTCGGGCGGCTCCAAGTGGCTGATCGAGGCCCCCTATGTGATGGCGGCCGCGCACGACCTCAAGGTGCACCTGGGCTGGATGGTCGCGGTCTACGACCTCGGCGAGGCCATCGCCAACCTCGTGCAGCCGTTCTGGATGCTGCCGACGCTGGCCCTGCTGGGCCTGCGGGCCCGCGAGGTCATGGGCTTCACCTTCATCGTGTTCCTGGCCCTGCTGCCGGTGGTGCTGGTGCTGGTCACGGTGATGGGCGCGACCCTGCCCTACCCGCTATAATTCGGACATGGGCTCCGAGAGCGGCCTGGTTCGCGTGCTGCGCACGTCGGTGCGGCCGCGCATGGATGCGGCCTGCTCGCTCCTGCAGCACGACGGCATCCCGTACCGGCTGCGCGAAGCGCGCGAGCTGGTGGCCTATCTGCCGCTCTACGACGACCTGCAGCTCTATGTGCCCGCCGAGCGGGCCCAGGAAGCCGCTGCGCTGATCGCGCTGCTCGACCAGCCCGCACATCCGGCCGACCAGCCCTACCGCAGCCTGCGGCTGGAGGGCGAGCCCGATCTCGAGCCCGGGCCCGACCCAACTGGCGACGACTCGGCGCGCGCCGACGAGGAGCGGCGGGCACGCGTGCGCGAGCGTACCCGCAGCGCGCTGATCCTGTGCGCCATCTGCGTGCTCGCCCTGGCCGCGGTCACGATCGGCTTGTCGCTGGCCTACCGGGAGTGGCTGGCGCCGCCCGACGCGCGGGTGACGCCCATGTCTACCAGGTACGGAGCTTTCCGAGAACCATGAACTCGGGCCGGATGTCGATCGGGATGCCCGAAAGCGTCGCGATGGCCGCCTCCAGCTCGGGCTTCATGACCCCGTACTTGTCAAAAAATGCCTGCGTGCGCTTGCGGTCGCCGGTCGCCTCCAGCGTCAGCCACTCATGGGCCAGCGCGCGCATGGCGCCCTTGACCTTGCCGAAGTCGACCGCGTAGCGCTTGCTGGCCGCGTCGTAGCGAAAGCCGCCCTTCTCGAGCAGGAAGTTGAACGAAGCCAGCTCACCGCGCGCATGGGCCTCGGTGGCGCCGAAGCGGACCGAGCGGAACACGCTGGCCAGATGGGCCGCGTAGATGCCCTGCTCGAGTGATTTTGGAAACACATCGTGATCGACCAGCCACTGGGTGGAGACCACACCGCAGACGTCGGCCTTGGCCTCCTCGACCGGGCCGAACAGATCCTGGAGCGCCTTCGACACTTCCTCCTCGCCGTGCGCGGTCTTGACCATGGCCGGTCCCAGACCGTGCGCCATCTCGTGCATGAGCACGAACGTGAAGAACGCGTCGAAGGTGACCAGCGCCTGCTGCGACTCCACCAGCACGCGCTGCGTGATGGGAACGGTGGCGGCCTTGAACTTGGCCTCGCCGATGTTCTTGAGCATGACTTTCTTGGAGCCCTTGGCCTTGCGCACGCGCTCGTCGTTGGGCAGGTTGTAGGCGGTCGGGTGCGGGACCGGCTGGCCGGCCGAATACAACAGCTGCACGACCGAAATCGGCGAGGCGCTGCCGCGCGCGGTGCCCTTGCGATACTTGGCGTCGAGGGGCAGGTTTTTGTCGAGCGCGGCCAGCGACTGGTTCACCTTGGCCAGGCGCGTGCTTTCGTCGGCATCGCGCAGACCGACAAATGCCTCGAAGCTGGCCTTCCAGCCCATCAGCTCGTCGTCGTAAACCTCGTAGGGACCGATCGTGATCTCGATGGGTGCGTCGCCGAGCTCCATCCACGCGATATCGCTGTCGAGGTAGTCGTTGGACGCGAATGCAGCCGCGCGCTTCTCGAGAAAGGTCTTGATGCGTGCGTCGTCGGTCAATGCGGCTGCCTCGCGCAGCTTGGTTGCGGCCGGCGTGAGCAGATCCTGGTAGGCCTGCGAGAACGGGACCGCGACCAGCGCCCCGCCCTCGCGCCGGATGACCGTGAAGTAGGATTGAAAGGCCGCCTTGTCCTGCGGGTGCGCGACGATCCAGGCCTCCAGATCGGCTTTGGACAGATCCTGCGGGTAGAAGCCGGCCTGCGGCGGTCGGGGACGGGTGCCGATGAAGGGCCGCTCCTGCGGGTCGGTGCGGTCCCAGGGTCCCTTCATCATGTCGAAGTAGATGAGCGCGTTTTTGAGCTTGGGGTCGCCGACCAGCTTGGTGCGCAGGGCCGGGTTTTGCAGGTCGACCTGGCGCAGAACGATCTGATCCATCAGCTCGCCGGCCTCGGTGAGCTTGCGCAGCATCGACTTTGTGCGCGCGTCCAGCTTGGAGTCGTCGACGGTGATGGCAAAAATCTGGAAGTGGCCCACGCGCTCGGCGAGGTCCGACGCGACCCGTCCGAGGTCGGACGCGCTCGCGGCCGCAGCTGGGGCCGGCTCCGAGGTCGCGCCGGCGGCGGTCGGCTGCTCGGCCGGCTGCGACGGCTGCGGCGGCTCCATGACCACGGAAGTGTTGGGATCGGGCGTGTGCGAGGTTGCCTCGCACGCGGTGAGCAGCAGCACGACTGGCAAGACTCTCGACATGGGCCTTCCTTCGCGGCTCGCTCCGGCGCGGCTCGGCGGCTCGGCTGGTGCGGCCAAGCCGTGCGCGCTTCTTGGCGTACGCACTCCGCTCGCAAGCCTCGAAACCCCGCGCCCGCGCTGGCCGCTCATTGTGTTCCTTCGCGGCTCGCTCCGGTGCGGCTCGGCGGCTCGCTCCGCCGTACTCCGCTCGCAAGCCTCGAAACCCCGCGCCTGCGCTCGCCGCTCATAGCGCGGAGCTTACTCGCACCTGGGGCCGAGGAAAAGCCAGCGCTGTCAGAGCCGTCCGATAAGCTATGCTGGGCGGAGTGTCGCGCGCGGTCCGGGTGCTCTATCTGGCGTCGCTCGCACTGTTGCCGTGGAGCTGGTGGCCGCCGTTTCCGTGGCTGCACGCGCACGCGCAATGGGGCGACCTGGTGTTCGCAGCCGCCGTCGCGGCTTGGCTCGCCGAGCGCGCGCGGGCCCGCATGCGGCCGCGCCTCGGCCTGGCTCATGCGGCCATGGCACTGTACATCGCTGGGGCGGCGCTCTCACTGGTTCTCGCCGCGCCCGATCGGCGCGCCGGGGCCTGGAAGCTGCTCGGCCTGTGCGAGCTCTGTGCGCTCGCGATCGTGACCGCCGATCTGGCGGCGCGTCCCGGCATGATGCGCGCAATCGGCCGCGTCCTGGCGGCCAGCGCGCTCGCCACCGCCGGCGCCGCCGCGCTCGGGGTCGGGCTGTTCTACGCGGGCGTGCCCACGCGCCTGTGCGGCAGCTACGGCAGCGAGCTCATTCCGGGCGCCTATGCGCGCGCGCAGGCGGGCCTGTACCACCCCAACCTCCTGGCCAGCTTCTGCATCTTCGCGGCCGCGGTGCTGGCGCGGACCGACACCGAGCTGCCGCCCTGGCTGCGCCGCACCTGTCAGCTCGCCCTGGGCGCGACCGTGCTGCTCACCGTCGCGCGCGGGATCCTGCCCTTCTTTGTGGCCACCGCGGTGCGCGCCGCCTCGACCCCGCGCCGCCGAGCGCTGGCCGCCCTCGCGGCCGCGGCCTGCGCCGCCCTCCTGCTCGGCCTGAGCGTGCGCACGATCGCGGTCGACCCCAGCCATCCGCTGTCCGTGCGCCTGCGACCCGGGCTGGCGCCGCGCGGGCACACCATCACCTCGTCGATGCGCACACTCTTCGCCCATCCGCTCACCGGCAGCGGGCTGGGCACGCACCCGGGCGCGCTCGGTCCAGTCCCGCACGACGCGCATCTGACCCCGCTCAACGTCGCCGCCACCATGGGTGTGCCGGCGCTGGTGGGTTTCCTCGCGCTCCCACTTTTGCTCTGGCGGGGCCGTCGCCGTCCCACCGACCGCGCGACCTGGAGCGGCCTGCTCGCGCTCGGCCTCGATGCGCTCGCGCAGGACATCGAGGACTTCCGCCACCTGTGGGTGCTGTTCGGGCTGGCCGATCAGGGCACCAGCAGAATCTCGTCGTCGGCGGGCCCGTCGGGCCGCAGCTCGCGCAGCTCGCCGTGAAGCCAGCGCGCAAGGTCGGACGCGTAAAAGCGCGACCACGGCCGCTCCGAGGGCCCGGCCGGCGTGTTGGTCCACGACGCGCGGCCGCCCAGCGCAGTCACCAGGTGGTAGCAGGGCGCAAACGAGGTGGGCCGCCCGCCATCCAGAAACAGCGAGGCCTGCTTGACGGTCGCGCGTCCGCCGTCCCACGGGATGGGGCCGCGGTCGAGCCGCAGCCGGGCGCCCAGCTTGCCGCCAAAGACCAGGTGCCGCATGTAAAGCGCGTGGCGCTGGCCCCACGGCGGCGCCGGCTGTACGGCCGCGCGCGCGCACGCGCGCCCGAGCACCTGGGCCCGCCGCTCATGGGGCAGCCACGTCGAGTCCTCGCGCACCAGAATGTCATCGAGCTGGCCGAACAGCAGCACCAGGAGCGAGGTCTCGCGCAGCACCCGACCCATCCACTCGCCCCACGGCCCGTCGCAGAAGACGGCCCGCAATACCTCCTCGTACAGGTTCTCGAATACGGTGGGCTCGCACGCGGCGGCATCGTAGCGGCAGTCCCAGGCCTCCAGCGCCCGCCGAGCCGCCCCGTCGGGCATGTGAGGCAGAAGCACCGGCAACAGGCGGCGCGCCTGCAGCGACACCACGTCGCTCTGCGCGTGCCCGAGATCGGCCAGGCCCAGAAGGCGCTCGCGCCCCAGCAGCTCCAGGATGCGGTCGCGCCGATACGGCGGCTGCGGAATCGTCGAGATGGCAGGCCCGCCCGCGCGGTCGGGCCGGTCGTTTGCGGTCGCATAGACGCCGTCCGGCATCTCGTCCCTGCGCGTGGCCGGCAGCTCGGCGGTCGGCACCAGGCCGCGCCAGTCGTTCTCGGGGGCCCAGCCGGCGACCGGATAGAGCCCGCTCCAGCCCGGCCGGCGGCGCGGGACCGCGCCCGCGTACTGGAAGCCGACCTCACCGCCCCGGTCGGCGAGCACCAGGTTCACCGTCGGCAGCGCGATGCTCGCGGCAGCGGCGCGGGCCTCGGCGACCGAGCGCGCCAGCGACATGCGCATGAACCCATCCAGGCTCTCGGCCGCCCGCCCCCAGCCGGTCCAGGCCCAGGCCAGGTAGTCGCCGGCCTGCTCGCCCGCCGGCCCCTCGACCACGCCGTGCTCGGTTTCCCAGACCGTCAGCGCTTCCTCGCCCGCCACCTCCTCGCGCCGCACCTGAAGCGGCACCGGGGCGCCGTCGCGCAGATAGTTGCCGCGGCCGTCGCAGCGCTCGACAAAGTAGTCGCACGCGTCGGCGGTGCCGTAGGTGATGCCCCAGGCCAGATGCGCGTTGCGCCCGAAGACGATCCCAGGCAGGCCGGGCACCGTGGCCCCGTGCGCCCACTCGTCGTCGCGCAGCCAGATCTGAGCCTCGTAAACCAGCTGCGGCAACCGGTTGACCTCGAGGTGCGGATCGTTGGCCAGCAGGGCATCGCCGCTTGCGCTGCGCGCGGGCGCCACCACCCAGTTGTTGCTGGCCGCCACCCGCGGCAGCACCGGTGTGGGCGCCGGGACATCGTGCAGCACCGACGCTGCCAGCCGCACGCCGCGCAAGAGAGCCGGGTCCATCCCCTCGAGATGGGGCGCGAACAGCTCGCGCAGGCCGGCCTCGGGCAGGCCGCGCTGCAAAGCCTCCACCACGAATCGCTCGACCAGGCGCTGGCCGTCGGCCAGGCCCGCGTAGGCCATCAAAAACAGCATGCCGAGCGCGTGGTGGAGCTCGTAGACCGGCAGCTGGGCGCGCAGGAGCAGCAGCTCGGGCGGCCGCCAAACGTGCCCCCGCGCCGCGTTGACCCCGCTCGCATAGGCGTGCAGGTGCGTGCGCGCATCTCCGCTCAGCTTGCCCACCTCGCGCCGCGCCTCGCGCGGCAGCCCCATCCGCAATATGGCACGGTCGAGCGCGCGCAGATCGGGCCGGTCCGCGATGCGCTCGCTCAGCGCGCCGTCGACCGCGGCCAGCTGCAGTGTCAACTGCAGTGGACGGTCGCTCGCATGCAGGAAGCCCAGCCCGAACATCGCGTCTTGATAGGTGTGAGCGCGGATGATGGGCGTCCCCGCGCGGTCGCGCGCAATCTCGATGGGGCCGTGCAGCCCGGGACAGCGCAGGGTGCGGGCCATCGCAGCCTCTTTCGCACAGGCGCGCGCAAGAGTAAAGTGAGAGCATGCGGGCTCAATGGCTGCTTTCGTGCGTTTCGTGCGTTCTTGCTTTCACCTTGTCGGCATGCGGTGACGTCTCGCAGGCGCCACCGAGAGATGGGCCGGGCGGAACCGGCGGCTCGGGCGGCTCGGGCGGGGCCGGAGGCGCCGGTGGGATGGGCGGCGCGGGCGGAGGGGGCGGCACCGGCGGAGCCGGCGGCGCCGACGGCTCGTTCGTCGACGGTCTGTCGAGCTTCGGCGATGGCGCTCACTGCGCGATGGGCGCGGACGGCGGCCCCAGCGCGACCCACATCCTCTACCTCAATTTCGAGGGTGTGACGCTGACCTATGACCAGTCGGCCAACGACGCCACCATGAACAAGACCTTTCTCATCCCCAGCACGCCGGCCACGCGGACGGTGCCGCCTTTTATGAACAATGACGCCATGCGCACGAGCTACATCACCTCGATCGTGACGCATCTGCAGGGGCTTCTGGCACCCTATGACGTCGAGCTGGTGCAGACGCGCCCGGCGTCGGGCGGCTACATGATGATCGTGTTCGGCGGCGACTCGCAGAGCATCGTCGGGCGCGGGCCGTTCGGGGCCTATGCCCCCTTCGATTGCGGCAACCGACTGCCCAACGACATCATGCTGGTGTTCGACCCGATGGCCAACACGCCCGTCGACGCGGCCGGGGTCATTCTGGCCAACTTCTGCATGTTCGACCTCGGCCTCGCGATTGGGCTGTCCGCGAGCACGCCCGCGGGCGATTGTCTGTCTCGGCAGACCTCGTCCATGGCCTGCACGCTTTCGGATATGGCGCCGGTCGACCCGGCGGCCTATTGCCAGGGCGCGGCCGCGCAACAGGACGAGCCATCCGCCTTTGCGGCCGCCTTCGGCTGCCGCTGAGCCGGCTCAAGAAAACCGTCGCCTTCCTTCAGCGGCTGCATGCCCTCTTGTCGCCGCCAGCGCAAGCTCGGCGGTAGAATTTCTTCGCCTCGACGGCGTTTCGCTCGACGCCCTCACCGCGCTCATACAGCCCCGCCAGAATGGCGCAGCTCGCCGCCAAACCGTCTTCGCATCCCAACCGGAAGAAGTGGGCGGCTTCGGTCTGGTCCTTGGAGACGCCCTTGCCCTGCATATAGAGAATGCCCGCCATCGTGCAGGCGTTCGCTTGCCGACCGTCGCACCCTTTCTTCAGGTGAACCAGAGCTCTTCGCTCGTCCTTCGGCAGCTCCTTACCGGCCGTTTCGAGGATCCCCAGTTGCGCACAGTGCGCCCACACTCGGGCGTCGCACGAGCGTTGAAGAAGGGACGCGCCCCGTTCTGGATCCCGGGGCACGCCGCGTCCTTTTAGATACATCTCCCCGAGGACGCCGCAGGACACCTCGAAGTGCGCATCGCAGGACCGTCGCAGGAGCTGGGCGCCGCGCCGCTCGTCGGCCGGCACGTACTTGCCCTCGTTGTAGTAGGAGCCGAGCGGACCGCATGGCTCGTCAATGCCGGCGGCGCAGGTGCGCTCGAGTATCGAAATGCCAAGGCGCGGATTGGTCGCGGGGGCCTCGTCGCCCAGGTAGAGCAATGCCCAGCTTACGCAAGCAACTCCGTAGCGCGCATTGCAAGCCCGCTCGTAGAAGGCGGCCGCGCGATCCAGGTCTCGCCTGGCTTCGTTGCCGTCTTCGTACAGCTTGCCGAGCTGAATGCAGTCCTTCGCGCTACCCTGCTCACACGAGCGCGTGAGCCGGCTCACTTTGGCGCTCTCTGTGTGCGCGCAGCTCGCCAGCAGCGCAACGGCTAGGGCAAGGGCAACCGCTCCTTCTACTGCTATCGCTCTGGTCCTGGTCGGGCTCGACATTGCGCATGCTTACCACATCACAAGGATCGACGAGGCGCCAATCGAGTAGAATAAAAGCCGGGCTCGACGCCGGCCCTTCGCAGCTCGATCCGCCCGCACCGGGTGGGGCCGAGAAGCGGGCATCCCCGCACGGCGGTGCACTTGCCAGTCTCACATGCGACGCGAGGAGACCTCGTGGCCGCGGCAGGGTGCGGGATCCGCGGCGGGAGGACACTCGATGTCGCTACGAAACCGCGCCCGATCGCTGCAGGAGAAGACCGGGCTTAGCTATCAGCAGGCGCTGGCGAAGCTGCGCGCGCTCGCTGAGCAGCCCGCCCGCCTGTCGAAGCAGACCGGCTGGCCGCTCGAGGTGTGCGACCGATTTCTCGTCGATGGGCACGCACCCGTCGACGTGGTCGAGGTCGTACCGACACGGATGGCAACCCGCGAGGAGCTGATCGTGAAGGTGTGCGAGACCCTGCGGGCGACCGCGAATGCGCGCGCGGTGGTGGTAGCTGGGAAAAACGGGCGCATTCTCGCGCATGTCGGCCGGGACGACATGCTTGCGCTGGTGCGCAGCGTTTTTGCCCATTCCACGGTCGCGCCCACGGCCCGGTTGCGGCTGTCGCCCGAGATGCTCAAGCGGTGGGCCGAGCTGCCCGATGTATGGGAGCTCGGCGGCGGGATGGTCCAGTACCGGGCGCGATTCAATCGCGGGACCATTGTCGTGCAGTTCCACCGAGACGAAACCTCGCTGGGACTGGTGCGTTTGCGCACCGTGCGCGCGATCGACGACCTGGAGTGGCTGCTCGCCGACGCCGAGAAGTCACCCGGCATGCCGCCGGTCGGCGGCGCAGGCGGGCCTGGTGGGATTCCGGCCGAGGTGCGGGTGGTCGAGGAGACACGCGCTCCGCCGCCCGAGCCCAAACCGAAGCCGATCGGCCGGCGCAAGAAACGCCGACTTTGAGTCAGAACAGCTGGCCGAAGGTCGCCGTGAACGCGACCGGATCGGCCGGCTCCCGCTCGAAAATCGGAAAGGCCAGGTCGAAGCGCAGCACGAAGTGGTTGAACTGCGGCAGCTGCGCGCGCAGCCCGATCCCGACATCCTGATGATAAAACGCCGGCAGCAGCACCCCGTTGGAAAGCTCGCTGTCGGGCCGCCCAAACGAAGAATAGTACGCGCTGGCACCGTCGTAGAACGCAGCCAGGCCCAGATACAGCGTCCACAGCGAGATGGGCTTCGTGCGCAGCTCGAGGTTTACAACGTACACATTGCTGCCTGCGAAGCGTCCGGCCGGAAAGCCCCGCAGCGACTCGGTGCCACCCAGCTGCGACTGCGACTTGGTGAGATCGTAGTCGCGCAGCAGGAGGGCGGCGCGTGCGTGGAACCGCAGGTGCCAGAACAGCGGCGAGACGTTCGAGATCCCGGCCGAAAGGGACCGGTTGACCAGGTTGGTCGTCCAGCCCAGCGCGTTTTGGTAATGCGGCTGATAGCGCAGGCCAGCGGATGCAGAGACATAGAACAGATCGTCGCCACCGAGCAGCCAGCGCCACCCGATCTCGCCGCCCAGCGACAGGTAGTCACTCGAGAAACCCAGCTCGGAAGCCGCCCAGCCGATTTCGAACGATGCCTCCGGGCCCAGCCTGAAATCCTCGGTCAGCGCGAAGGCCGCGATGTCCTGGAAGGTTACGAATTCGGCGCGAAAAAAATCGTAATGCCAGAAGAGCTGGGCCGCCTCCTCGGACGTCGGCAGCAGGCGCTGGTTGAACTCGTCGAGCACCGCCGGATCGATCATGGCGTCGGGCTCGATGGTGTACTTGTTGGCGATGATCCGGTAGCCGGCCGTGAAATTGGACTTCCAGAGCAGACCGAACGAGCGCCGCCCATCGATGGTCGCATTCACGAGGCGCTGGTCGTACTCGTAGCGGAAGGGCAGATTGGGCTGATCGGAAAAGCGCAGCATCTGGATGGCGCCATTCTGAAACGCGCGCGCGACGTCGTTTTCGTAGGCCACACCGGCATCCCAGCCCCACTCGGTGGCCAGGCTGTAGAGCGGCCGCCCCACGAAGAAGCGGCCGATGAAGCCCTCGGCGTCACCGTGCTCGCGGTTGAAGATGAAGAGCGCCTGCTCGTCGGCCGCGATGCGTGCGGTCAGGACACGCGGGTCGACGTAATGCTCGCCCAGCCAGTAGGTGGCCGGGTCGAGTCGGATATTCAGCCCCAGGAACTTGTTGCGGCCCAAGAGGTTGTGCTCGGCCAGCGTGAACGAGAGCAGGTCGAGCTTGGGATCGGACAGGCTGCCCTCGATGACGAAGTTGGTGTTGGGGCGCAGGCTCCAGAGGTCCTTGCTGACCACGACCACGATTGCCTTGTCGGGTGCCGAGCCCCGCGCAACCACGATGCGCGCGACCGAAAGCACGAAGAACGAGCGCAGGTTGCGCTCGCTCTCGGCCAGCGTGTCGGGCCCGATCACGTCGCCTTCTCGGAACAGAAGCTCCTGCCGCACGATGTAGGGCTTGGTGGTCACGTGAAAAATGTTGAAGAATGGCGGCACCGGGTCGAAGCCGCGCAGAAAGATGTCGTGCGGCACGACCAGGATGCGCTCGATGGTCTTGCCGAGCGGCGCCGGGTCGGGCTCCAGCCCCTGCTGGCGCAGCGCATCCGCGATCAGCTGCTCCTCGTAGCGCTGATAGATGTCGAGCGGCGGCAGGATCTGCGCCGCCGCCGGGGAGCTGCCTACAACCAGGAGGGCGCCGCCGAGGAGCGCTCGGAGCAGGCGGGACACGGGTTCCGCGAGTCTAGCAGGGCCGCGAAATCGACGCTACGGGATGTTGAACTGGCAGTGCCCGCTGGCGTCGCACACGTAGCCGGCGCAGCACGGGCTCGAGGCCGAGCAGGGCTGACCCTGCACGCCGCACACGCCGCCATCACCCGGCGGCGGACCCACCACGACCTCGGTCCACTGCGCGATGTGGTTGTGCGCCAGCTCCTCCTGGAACGGCAGCCAGAAGGCCTGGAAGCTCGGATCGCCCGCCGCCAGCTCCAGGTCGGACAGCGAGACCGCCGCCATCCAGATCTGCGGCTGGTTGCAGTTGGCCACGAACGGATCGTGGTGACAGTTCACGCCCTGCACCGGGCACACGCTCTCGGGCGAGTCGGGCGGATAGCAGTTCACGAGCGGTCCGCCCTGTGCGGCCGGAATGTTCTCGTTGCGAATGCGCAGGCCGTAATCGCGTGTCGACGAGAAGGTGACCCACAGCAGGCGCTTTCCCCGGTACATCTGGATGAACGGGCTCCAGCGCGGCCACGAGTTGGTCAGCCCGTCGCCCTTGTTGGCGCGCTGCATGTCGACCGGCAGCCCGCCGTTGATCTTGAGGGCCCACAGGCGCGCCCCCGGGTTGTTGAAGGCATCGCGGCTCTTGTCGTCGGTGCCGTGGGCCCGGTTGAACACCAGGAACTGGCCGTCCGGCGACACCGACGGGTAGTAGTTGTTCTCGTCCCCGTTCGCGGCCGAGACCACCATCGCGGGCGCCCCGAACATGCCGGTGCCCGGATCGTAGGGCATCTTGTAGATGCTGCCGCCCGAGAAATGGTCGTCGTCGACGTGGGACGGATTCGAGCAACCCGGACCCTGGCTGTAGGCGCACCAGGGGATGATCGCGCCCGGCACCACGAAATAGACTGTGGCCCCGTCTTTGGTCCAGTCGGGCTGGACCACCCGCTTGCCGGCGAAGCCCGGGAACTGGACGGTTCCTATCATGGCCCCGGTATCGCCATTGTAAAGTGTCATGGTGGGCGGGTTGTCTCGACCCTCTCCGTCGGTCGAGAGGAACTTGGTGTGATCGGGCGAGAAGGTCTGGAAGCCGGCCGGGATGCCCTGCGCCATGATCTGAAGCGTCATCACGTTCATCAGATTGACCCGCAGGTCGCCATACTCGTCATCGCTGTCGGCGTCGTCAGAGCCGAAGGTCATGCGCAAGCCGTCGCGGGACAAGAAATGGCAGCCCACACATCGGTTGGTCGTACCGGGTGTGATGAAGGGCTGGCTCATCGCCTGGGCGGCCCCGAAGTCGTGGCGATAGATGCCGCCGGTCGTGCCGGCGGGCATCCCGTTCTGGACCAGCGACTGCCAGTAGTAGATGCCGCCGTGGATGTCTTCCTGCGCGAACGAGATATTGCGAGCGTCGCTCTTGGCGGCGCAGGAGACGTTGTTGGGTGCACCACGCACGATCACCTGCACCGGATCGCCGCCGCGGTTGCTCTGCGCAACGTAATCCCAGACCGTCTGGTCGAGCTTGTACTCGCAGCCGCCGGTTGCGTTGCCACGGGTATCGGTCACCGGGTTGCAGCGCGTCTCCACGCGCACGTCGGTGGCGTTGTTCCGGAAGTCGACCTCGAATAGATCGTTGCCCGTACCCGGCATGAAGTGCACCGCAATCACGTTCATGTTGGGCGGCAGGAGCACCCCGTCGGGCGGATACACGATGGTCGGCTTCGAATTGGGATCCGAGCACGGCGGTGCGTTGTCGGGCGGGAACCCCGGGCAGCCCATGCAGCCGCCGGTCACGCCGGCATGGAAGCGAACGTTCAGCACCGCCTCGCCCGAGAGGACCCGGGTCGAGCCGGCGGGTGTGAACATCGCGTGCACGAACGTGGTACCGCCTCGGGTGATGACGGAGGTGAAGATCTTGTTGGGCAGCGAGCCCATACCCGGGTCGTCGATCGACCAGGCGGACAGGTTGGACACGTCCATGTCGCCGCCCGGCAGGTGCGCTGTCGCCGTGAAGGTCTGGGTGACCGGTGGACCACCCGCGTTGAGGTCGAGATTGGCGGGATCGGGCGTCACGCTCAAGCCCATGTCATGAGCGTCGCCGTTGCCGCCGCCGCTGCCAGCGCCGCCATCCCCGGAGGCGGTGATCGACTGATCGCAGCCGATGCCGAGCCCGATCACCAGCCCCAGCGTGCCCAGCACGACCAGCCCCGGCACCCAGTAATAAAGTCTACGTGAAGCCAACATGATCAACCTCCGAGCAGTTCGTGCCTTGTCGTCATCGTATCACGGCAAGGCACACGTATAGAATTCAACTCTGCATATTGGATGCCTTGCGCGCGCTCGAGCGGGCGCGGGTATGAGCCCGGGCTACACCGCGCACAAAGCGGGCAACCCCCCGCAATGGCTCGACTTCTGGCAGCACACCCAACCCTCCGATGTGGTCCCAGCTCGTACGTCACTGGTGTTCATTGGAACGGTCGTCCCCGTTGCGCGCACAAAGTTGGGGGGTCGGGCCCCGTGCCAGATCGCGGTGCGCGCTCGTGCGTCGATACTGCCCATCATCGGAGGAGCCATGGAACGCAAGTCTCGGACGACCAAGGGCATCATTGGAGCCGCCGCGCTGTTTGTGATCGCAAGCGCGCTGGCCGCGGGTGCCGCGCACCGGAAAACCGCATCGCAGCCGCAGCCGCAAGCGGCGGCCAAGCCGCAGCCGCAAGCAGCGGCCAAGCCGCAGCCGACCGCGCAACCCCAGCCGACCGCGCAGCCCAAGCCGCACGTCGACGTCGTGTTTGCGCTCGACACCACCGGCTCGATGGGCGGGCTCATCCAGGGTGCCAAAGAGAAGATCTGGTCCATCGCCAATCACATTGCGTCCGGTCAGCCGACGCCCGAGCTGCGCGTCGGTCTGGTCGCCTACCGCGATCGCGGGGACGCCTACGTCACCAAGGTGTACGACCTGACGACCGATCTCGACACCGTGTACGAGCACCTGATGTCGTTCCGAGCCGCCGGTGGCGGCGACGAGCCCGAGCACGTCAACAAGGCCCTCTACGACGCCGTGCATCGCATGCGTTGGTCGCAGGATGCCATGAAGGTCATCTTCCTGGTCGGCGATGCGCCGCCGCACATCGACTACGACGACGGTTACGACTACCACAAGATCGCCAAAGAGGCGGCCACGCGCGAGATCGTGATCAATACCATCCGCTGTGGCAACGCGCCCGAGACCGGGTTGGTGTGGAACGAGATCGCGCGTGCCGCGCACGGCACGTTTGCGTCCATCGATCAATCGGGCGGCGTGCTGGCGATTCGCACACCGATGGACGCCCGGCTGGCTGAGCTGTCGGGCAAGCTGGCTGCCACGTCCATCATCTATGGGGGCGAGGATGCGCGGCGCCGGGTGGCGCACAAGATGGCGGTGGCGGCGGAGGCGCCCGCGCCCGCGGCCGCCGAGCGCGGCGCCTACTACTCGAAGACCGGCGGCTCGTTCGACGAATCCGACGCGCTCGAGGGACTGTCCAGCGGTCGCCTGCCAGTCGAGTCGCTCGATGCATCCAAGATGCCGGCCGAGATGCGGCCCCTGAGCGGGCCCGAACGCAAGGCCTATGTCGAAAAGAAGCGGGCCGAGCGCGAAGAGGTGAGCAAAGAGATCTCGGAGCTATCGAAGAAACGCGATGCCTACGTCAAGGATGCCGCCAAGAAGGCCAAGCACGAGGACGGCTTCGACGACACGGTCAACAAGGCCATCGAGCGCCAGGCCAAGAAGTATCACATCGCTTACTGACCCGTTCACGAATCCCCCGAAATCCCCAACCGCTTGCACCGCTTCGAAAGCGTGGTCCGGTCGACGCCCAGCGCCCGCGCGGCCTGCGCGATCACACCGCCCACCCGCTCCAGCTCAGCCGTGATCAGCTTGCGCTCGTAATCGCGCACCGCGTCGTCGAGGGAATGCGCGTGCGCCGGGTCGTCGCCCTCGCCCGGGCCGGTCACGGTCTCGCGAACCAGCGCGGCGTCGATCTTGGCCCCGGGCGGACAGAGCACCACCATGCGCTCCATCGCGTGCTCGAGCTCGCGCACGTTGCCCGGCCATGCGTGCTCCTCGAGCAGCCGCATGGCTTCGGCCGTGATGCCCGCCACCTCGCGCCCATGCTTCTTGACCAGTCGATCGAGAAAGTGCATGGCCAAAACCGGCAGGTCGCCCCGGCGCTCGCGCAACGGCGGCAGCGCGATCACGAACGCCCGTAACCGATAGAACAGGTCCTCGCGGAAGCGCCGCTCGCGGACCAGCTGCTCGAGATCGCGATGGGTCGCGCACAGAACGCGCACCTCGACCCGCCGGACGCGAGTCGAGCCCACGCGGCGCATCTCGCCATCCTGCAGCACCCGCAGCAGCTTGGCCTGCATGGCCGCCGCCATCTCACCCACCTCGTCCAGGAACACGGTGCCGCCGTCGGCCACTTCGAACAAGCCCGGGCGCTCACCGACCGCGCCCGTGAAAGCACCGCGCGCGTGACCGAACAGCTCGCTGTCGAGCAGCGACTCGGCCAGCGCCGCGCAGTTCTGCGCCACGAAGGGCCGATGTGCGCGCGCGCTGAGGGCGTGGATGGCGCGCGCCACCAGGTCCTTGCCGGTTCCGGTTTCGCCTACAATCATCACACTGGTCGTGATGGGGGCCACGCGCTCGACCATCTCGTAGACGCGCCGCATGGCCGCGCTGTCGCCGTAGAGGCCTTCGAGCCGCGTGGGCTCGGTGATGCGGCCGCGCAGGTACTGGTTCTCGCGTCGCAGCCGCTCGAGGGCGCGCTCGAGCTCGGCGGTCAGCCGCTCATTCTCGAACGCCAGGATGTGGGCCTCGACCGAGCGCTGGACCAGCGTCCGCAGCTCGATCAGCTCGAGCGGCAGCTTCTCGTAGACCACGCGGCCTGAGCGCGTGACCACGTCCTCGAGCTCTCGGGTGGCCGCGGTGCCGCAGTAGATGATGGGAGGCTGCCGCTCCACCTCGGCGTTGGCAGTGATGCGGCGCAGAAGCGCCTCCCCTTCGGCCGCGCTGCCGGGATGACCCAGCAGGATGAGCCCGACCTGACCGGTCGCCTCCATGTCATGCAGCTGCTGCTCGCCGGCCACCTCTTCGAGATGAAACAGGTCGCCCAGCGCGCGTCGGGCCAGCGCCATGTCGGGGAAGCCCAGGACCACCACCCGGTAGCGGAACGACTCCACGAAACGGCGCACCTGGGCCTGCGCCGCGGCGTGCCCGGGCAGAAAGCGCACCCCGAGGCCGACTGCGCGATGACCACGATGATCGCGGACCGCGGGATCGACCCACACCACCTCGCCCGGCAGCCGCAAAGGCGGTCCACCGTCGGGCAGGGCGAACTGAAGGTCGAGCGTGGTCCCGAGCGGCGCATCCGCGACCTCGGCATCGGGCGCCTTGAGATAGAGCCCGCCCTCGCTGATGTTCCATGAGTACATGGTGCCGAGCGCGGGCTCGCCCGGTGCTTCCACGCGCGCGTACAGCGGGGTTCGTGCGTGGCGCCGGGCTTTGTTGTATGGCATTTGGGTTTCCCCCCTTGCGATCGTGAAAAAATTCACATCCCCCGTGCAGATTATCACGGCGGACAAGTTCTTGTCCATCTTCCCATTTCCCTCGTCGACAACGCGCGCGGCCGAGCGGCCTGGGCTGGCTCCGACCCACTCATCATCGTCATTTCAATATGTTAGGTGCGGTACGATTCTTGTATTGATAGATTTTTATGTCTGTTGCGCCCCGGCTGCACATCCTGATCGTCGAAGACGATGAAACGCTTCGCAAGGTCATGCGGATCCTGTTTTTCGATCACGAGCTGGTCGAGACCACGACGCTCGCCGAGGCGCGCGCGGCGCAGGCCGGCCGCGAGTTCGACGTCGTGATCGCGGACTTTACGCTGCCGGACGGCAACGGTGGCACCTTGCTGCGCGAGCTGCACGCAGCCGGTGATCCGGCCCATCGCATTCTGCACAGCGCCACCCCGCCGCTCGAGCTGGCCGATCTCGTGGACACGGGCGTGGTGATGCGTTACTTCCGCAAGCCGTCATGGCGCGAGCTGGCGCTCTACCTGGCCCAGCTCCGGCCGCGCCGGCCGTCGGCCGATGTTCGCATCATGACGGTCGAGAAGCGGAGCGAGCCGCGCACGGCCATCGAGCTGGGCGCCTATGTGCGCTGTGAGTCCTGGCAGGCCGTGCGTCGCCTGTACACGCAGGATCTCAGCCAGGGCGGCCTGTCGTTGCGCGCACGCGAGCCCGCGCCCGAGCAGGCGCCGGTTCGGATCGCCCTCACTCTGCCCGACGGCCTCAAGCTGCGTCTGAAGGGCGAGGTGCGCTACTCGACCGCGCTGTCCGACCCGGACGGCGCGGTGAGCTGGAAAATCGGCGTGCGGCTGCATGATCCGGGCGAGCGCGCACGGCTGGTTCTGCGCTCGCTCATTCGCGCAAGCGCGGATTCCGGCGCCGCCGGCGGCGAGCACCACGAAAGCGAGAGCCTGTAGACCAAGCGGCACCACGGAGAACACCGAGAACACAGAGGATCGGGAGGTCGGGGGGACGGAGCCGCTGCCTTGAGCCGGGTCCTTGTCCATTCTCTGTGTTCTTTGGGTTCTCGGTGGTGGGCCGGTCAGTCGTAGAGCGTGGGATCCACGGGTTCGCGCGGGCTCGCGAGCAGCCGCTCGATCTCGATGGCAAGGGCCGCCATCGAGGCCTGTCGATGCTCGGGCTTCTGAGCCAGCGCCCGCAGCACGACGCGATCCAGCTCCAACGGCACCTCGGGGCGCTGGACGCTCGGCGCCGCCGGCCTCTCGACCGCCTTGCGGCGGAACACATCCAGGTAGTTCTCGGCGATGAATGGCGGCTGGCCGCATAGCATCTCATAGAGCATGATGCCGACCGCGTACAGATCGGAGCGCGGCTCGGTCTTGCCGTTGATCTGCTCGGGCGCCATGTACTCCGGCGTGCCCAGCGCGATGTTGGGCCGCGTCAGCTTCTGCGCGGGCGCTTCCTCGACCTGCTTGGCAATGCCGAAGTCGAGCACCTTGACGAAGTCGGAGCCATCGGTCCGATCGCACAGGAAGATGTTTTCAGGCTTGAGGTCGCGGTGCACGATGCCCGCGCTGTGGGCGGCCTCGAGCGCCCGGCAGATCTGGACCGTGATGCGGAGCGCGCGATCGATGGGCAGGTGGCCGCGCTCATCGAGCAAATGGCCCAGGTCGGAGCCCTCGAGAAACTCCATGGCGATGTAGAGGCACCCGTCCTCGGTGGTGCCGAAGTCGAACACGTCCACGATGTGCGGGTGGCCGATGCGGGTGGCGGCCCGCGCCTCGCGGCGGAAACGCTCGGCGATGTCGTGCGATCGACTGAACGCCGGGTGCAGGATCTTGAGCGCGACTCGTTTGCCGATGCCCTGGTGCTCGGCCTGGTACACCAAGCCCATGCCGCCGCGACCGCACAGCCGCTCGACCAGGTAGCGGCCGTCGACCACAGTGCCCGGCGGACGCTCGAGGCTGGTCGCGTCATCGCTGGCCAGGAGAACCTTGGTGGGCGCGGGCGGGGGCAGCGCGTCGGTGGCGGCCTTGGCCCGTGCCAGCAGCGCCGCGTGGCGCTCCGCATCGTCGCGCTCGCCGGTCGCGA
>Ga0126376_10000408_pt1 | contig 20810 bp, 17 predicted proteins | sample PanSoiMetPlot_15_FD_92760 | JGI IMG/M metagenome (GOLD analysis project Ga0126376, IMG submission 92760) | Tropical forest soil microbial communities from Panama - MetaG Plot_15 | ecosystem: Environmental > Terrestrial > Soil > Tropical forest > Bulk soil | place: Panama | collected 2016-02-17
AAACTCTGGTCCATCGAAACGAAATCCGCGATCGACTCCATCCCCGTCACTTATTCCGTGAATAACGAACAATACGTTCTCGTTCCCGTCGGCTGGGGCTCCGGCTCGCGCCTCTTCGCTCCTGCACGCACCATGGTCGACAACGTCTCAAAATATGGTCCCACCCGCATTTACGCCTTCAAACTCAACGGCAAAACTCCATTCCCAAATCCAAAAATCGTCGTGCCTCCTGTCCCGCTTCCTCCCAAGCAAACCGGCACTCCTGAAATGATCAAAAAGGGCGCAACTCTTTATGGCACTTTCGTCTGCGATGGATGCCACTCACCTGGGCTCGACGGCACTGGCGCATGGACCGAAAAGGGCGTCATCCCCGATTTGCGCTACATGCCTGCTCAAGCTCACAAGGATTGGTACACAACCGTCCTCGGAGGATCGCATTGGGACAAAGGCATGCCCGGCTTCGCCGATCCGCCGAAGTTCGCTTTTCCAAATATGAAAATGACTGTCTCAGACGCCGACGCTCTCCACGCCTACGTCATCGACGGTGCCTGGAAACTCTACAACGGCCAAAAAACCTCCGCCCACACCAAACGCGAAAACTATTGAATCCGCGTTACGGGGCAATCCAAACCGCCCCTTAACATTCATTGAAGGGGAGAGTGCCCATCCTCGCCCGCCGCGTTCTTCGCGGCGCAAACATATGAAAGGCGAGGGCGTGTCTTGGGTTTATCCTCTAAAGTAATGCCTCTCGAAACAATCTATCTCTCTCTTGGTTCCAATCTCGGCGACCGCGCCGCAAATCTGCGCGCTGCGATCGACGCTCTCGCTCCATTCGCGCACGTAAAGAAAATCTCTTCCTTTTACGAAACCGAGCCCGTCGACTATCTCAATCAACCCTGGTTCCTCAACTGCGTCGTCGAAGCCGAAACCTCCCTAGGCCCGCTCGAGCTCCTGCACGCCCTTCGCAAAATCGAATCGCACCTCGGCAGCAAAAAAGAGTTCGCCAAGGGCCCTCGCCTTCTCGACATGGACATTCTTTTCTACGGCGACGAAACCATCTCCCTGCCCGAACTCCAAATCCCTCATCCCCGCATGCTGCAGCGCAATTTCGTCCTCGCCCCGCTCGCGGAAATCGCTCCGTCGCTGAAACACTCCACGTGGCAGGCCAATGTGACGGAGCTATTTCGCGGTTCGCCCGATAAAAGTCAAGTAAAAAAGACGTAACGCTCACGTAGCGCGGCATTTTCCTCTCTCTACCAAAACCTGAGCATTGGTGAGACGATTGCCTAATTCACAGGTCATTGAGGTGATTGCATGCCCAGGCTTTTCCTCACATTCTGCGCCGCGCTTTTGTCCGTGGCTGCGCTTTCGCCACAAACAGTTCGCGTCAAAGTTCGCGTCATCCTCGTCGACAAAGATCTAAACCAGAAGCCCGTCCCCTTCGTCGTTGTGAAATTCGCCGGTTCCGCTGGTCCGGCCGTCGAAACAAAAACTGGCCTTGATGGCTCCGCCTCGACCTCTCTTCCCGCCGGCCACTATACCGTCTCCACTCCAAAACCCACAGAAATGGGCGGCAAACGCTACTCCTGGAACTTCGTCGCGGATGTCTCCGCCTCCCAACAGGAAATCGATCTCACCAACGACAACGCAAAAGTCGAAGAGCTTGCCTCTGAAACGAAAAGCGCGGGCTCCGGCGGCGGCGATCTCACTACTCTTTTTGACAAACTAAAAAATTCAATTTTCACAGTCCACGCTGAAGGCAAAGACGGTTCCGGCTTCCTCGTCGATCCCTCCGGGCTCGTCGTCACCAACAATCACGTCGTGCAATCTTCCGGCTATCTCGCGCTGCAATTCGACAAAATGCGCAAAGTCCCCGCAAAACTTCTCGCGCAGAACGCCGACAAGGACGTTGCTGTCCTGTGGGTAAATCCCAAGGCATTTCCTGAAGCGCAAATCGCGCCGATTATCCCCGCCGACGGCAAAGCCCACATCGAAGTCGGCCAGCGCGTTTTCACTATCGGAAATCCGTTCGGCCGCGAAAAAGTTCTCACCACGGGCGTCATCAGCAAAGTCGAAAAAGATGCCATCACCAGCGACATCACCATCAACCCGGGAAATTCCGGCGGCCCGCTCTTCACGCTCGACGGCCAGGCCGTCGGCATCACGACTGCTGGCCTCCGCACGCTCGCTTCAATCGTGCCGATCGATGAAGCGCGGCCTCTTCTCGATCAAGCGCGCAAAAGCATGAAGGGAGCGACGCCTCCGGGAACGAATCTCCTTCCTGTCGAACCCGCCGATAAGTTTCCTGCCGATGCGCTGAAGCCGTTATTGCAACAGCAGAAAATGGACACAAAGCCTTACTTCTTCGACGCCGGCGAATTTCAAGTCGCGATTCTCACTCCTACGATGCGCTATTTCCTCAAGCACGAAGAGGAAATGAACGCTGCGCGCAAATCCGCCAAGCGCACCAGCGGCGACGCATCGCAGGCAAAGGCGCCGGAGGCCGCTCTCAGCGAAGCGCAGGAATACGAATCGACTGAGATGATCGTTGCGCGGCCAAAATTCAGCGCATTCTTCAAAGTAAAATTCAAGAACGGCTTTCAAAAAATGCGCCTGCTCTGCGGCGGAAAAGAAATCGAGCCGATCGATCCCGGCCGCACCGAATATGAGTTGATGGATCTGCGTGGCAGAGTTGCCGACACGACCTTTCAAGGCCGCTACACGTATCCGCCGGAAGCGATTTCGCCTTCGTGCGGTGGCATGACGCTCGAAATCTTTTCAGAAAAAGATCCCAATACGCCCTTCACCAAAACGCTCGACGGGGAAACCGTCAACCGCGTGTGGAACGATTTCGAGCCATACCGCAAGGCGCATCCCGCAAAAACTCCGTAAGTTCGCGACTGCTCCAACAACGTGTCATTCCGAGCGGAAGGCGGATTTGCTACCTGCAGTCGAGGAATCTGTTTTTGCTTTTGAGAATGACAACAAAGCTCAACCAATTTTCGCGAAGGACGACGCGCTATGCGCGCCGCCCATCGCTTGGGCTACCCACCACTAACTCGCCCGCTGCTCCTTAACTTGTCCTGTGCAGCAGCAACCGGTGCAGCGTCAACGGTTGCGGATCCAGGGCATCCAGCTCGATTTGCGACAGCCGCCCCTGGTTAATTTCGCGCCAGCGGTAAACGCCGGGCTCCGTCTCTTCCTTAATCACGCCGTGCAGCGAAACAAGGAACTGCTCCGCATCGCCGCGGTCAGCAACCGCGCGATACGTCGGCCGTGCCAGCGCTTCCACGGCGTAGCTGCGAAGCAGCTTCGTCCAATATTTGTAGAAGAGATCCTCGGACGCGAAGATGTCGCTCCAAGCGACGTCTCCGCCGTACGCGACCACAACTCCGACGACGCGCGCGCTCTTCAGGCCGCTCGTCTCGTGCGCAAAGCGCCGCTGCACTTCCGCCACGAATGAATCAACGTTTCCGCCGATCCTCCGCGAACGGTTGTAGATCTTGTCGTAGGACTCCGTTTGCGCCTCATTTGTGACGATGACCGTAAGCGCCTGGGAGTCCACGCGCGGTGCCGCAGTGGGAGCAGCCGCATCGCCCCCGACGCCCGCGGCAGCTCCGGAAGCTTCAGCCTTCGCCGTTGTGCCATTGCGCACCGCGTACCAAACCTCTTCCTGCTTCTGCTTCACCGCCGCCTGTTCGCGCACGCTCGGATGCACAATCGTCTTCGCCGCGGAAAAATTCGCACCCGATGACCAGCGCCCGTGCTCGACGCAAAAAACGTCCAGCGGCAGGGGCTCCGCGCCTACTGGCACGATGCGGTCCTTGCCGATGATTCGGTCCTGCTTGCCGCCGCTCACGAGCTCTCCCGCCAGCAGCAGCAGCGGCCGCTTGCTGTGATTGATCAGCACCAGCTGGTTCACGCTCGCGCCGCCCGAGTAGGTCGGCCGCGGCCACCCATCGCGGCTGCGCGAAAGCCCTGCCGCGCCCTGTTCGCTGACGACGACCTCACCGCTGGCGAGGCCCTCTTCGAGCGTAAGGAAGTGGCTCGTGTCGTTCGTATATCCCGCGACGACAGGGAAGACGCTGATGTTTTCGTAAGTGATGGGCGCCAGCAGGCGCCAGCCGCCATCGCCTTTCGGCGCAGGCGGCTCTGGCGTGGGCTCCCCCGCAGAGTTAGCCTTGACCATCCCCAGTACTCCAATCGAGAAAATCCCCAGCAATGTCCCCAGCGTGGCAGTAAGAAATGTCCGATCCATAGGTAGCCTCCAAAGCAGCGCTCCGCAGGCTTGCCTGCCGTGGCAGGTAGGGGCGCAAGCGCCACTCTGGATAGAACGATGCGGCTGCATAATCTTGCAGATGTATTGAGAGTTCTATGTAGGTCCCGCTTTCCGAAGCGGGCCTCCTGTCACTTCGCCCTTCCTTAATGCTACGATGACGTACCAACTAAGCTAACACTTGGGTTTGGACCAAAAGTAAGAATGGCTCGCGCGGAGGCGCGGAGACGCAGGGCCAGAGCCGGAATTCCCTTTCTTTTTTCGTCTTTTCTCTCCGCGCCTCTGCGTCTCTGCGCGAGAAATTCTTCAGTCTTTTCCCCGCTTATAAATCTCCACCTTCCAAACAAACGTCCCGCGTGACGCCACGCGCACAAACCCCGCCCGCTCCACCACTTCCGCCATCTTCCCAGGCGAATGGACAAACGTCTGGAACTCGTTTCTTTTCCACCGCCGCATAAAGTTCTCGTAACCAAGCACCAGCCACACATCCCACCGGTCGCGCGGGTAGGAGAACGCCAGGATCTCCCGCGTATGCACGGCTGCGGCGCTGAGCAGCGCTTCCGCATCGGGATAGCAGCAAACGACCCGGTCGAGAATCGTAACGTCCGCCGAAGGCACCGTTTCCGCAATCTGCGTGAAATCTCCGCGGAAAAATTGAACGGGGCGCGAGCCGTAGCGCGCCTTGATCTCGTGCTGGCCAATTTCCAGAAACGCGGGCGAAGCTTCAACAATCGTCGCGGAAGCAGCTTCGCTCGCGCCGAGTTCCATCGTTACCGCCGCGATGCCGGCGCCAATGTCCAGCAGATGTTTTCCCGCAAGCGGCTGCCGGAGCAGTTCCGCGGTAAGCAGCTTCGTGACCCGCGGCGTGCGCCCGCGCCGGTAGTCGCGCAGATCCCGCTCTGCCCGCTCCCGCCCAAAATGCGTTTCCACGCTGCAACAGAACGACATTTTCCCCTGAGTGTACCTCCAAACGGAGCTCTCTGCGTTAAACGCCTTCTACTCCCTGGAGCGTCGAGCGCGGACAATTCGCAGGGGAAACCGAGGGTAAATCTCGTGCGCACTTCCTCACACCGGGTTCCGCTTTGTTGCAAAAGTAATGTTGAAGAAACAAAAGGGAGTCGGATGCTGCAAATGACCCACTGCCCCAACTCCGGCCTTCACATGCGCAAAGAAGAGCGGGAAGCAGCGTTGCCGTTTCGATTCATGAAGCACAGCTTCAGCGTCCCTCTCCTGCTAAGTTTTGCTTTTTTCCTGCGTAGTGGCCGACCTTCAGATCGGTTCTTGGTTTTGTAGCGCCGGGCTTTAGCCCGGCATCTTCTATTTTTGCCTCCGCCTGTGTAGGGGCTGCGCTTCAGCGCGTCCCTCTCAGGAATTAACCAAACAGGATAGTTCTTGACTTATAACCGTTGCCATGATATTCTTAGCGTGTATAGTCGCCATTTCGAACACGCCGCGCCAAACCTCAATCCGCAAGTCTCCTGTTTTCACTCACTTGCAAACACCCCTCACTGTAACCGCTTTGTTTTGATGCTCATGCAAATGCCCCGGGGCTATGGATGCCTCATCTCTGCGTCTCTGCGTTCTCCGCGCGAGAACAAGCCTTTTCGGGAACGAAGATTGGCCATTCTTTGTGGTTCTTTGGCCCTTTTCAAAACTCATCTCCTTTCCTTTCTGCCCCTTGCGCGATCTTCTTTCAAAACTGCCGGGGTGTGGGCCTTGTCCATCCCGGAAGCATTTGCGTGATACGCCAAATCTCCCCCTTTACCCCGAGCGTCTTTCGCGAGGGGCAATTTGGAAGTTGTCCTGCTGCGCCGATCGGAAGAACTTTGGTATTGAACGAAACAAATCCCGGGCGTATAACCATAGTCGATCTTCGATATAGCCGATGTTCGAAACGGTCCGGGGTTCGTAGCAAAGTCCGAGTCACCATGCCGAAACGAAAACTAGAGCCGTTGCCCTCCGCCGCTTTTCAAATCCTGCTCGCACTTGCCGGGGAAGAGCTGCATGGATACGCCATCATGCGCCAGGTGGAAGAGCAGACGGACGGAAAGATGCGCCTCGGGCCGGGGACGCTCTACAGCTCGGTGCAGTCACTGCTCGAAGCAGGCCTGATCGAAGAACGCGAGCCCCGTTCTGAAACTAAGAGCGAAACCAAAAATGGAGAAGACCGCCGGCGCTTCTACCGGCTGACTTTCGCTGGACGCAAGCTCGCGGTTTCCGAAGCCGAACGCCTCGCGGACCTGCTGCGGGTTGCGCGAGCCAAAAAGATTCTAAGGGGGCGATATGTCTGAGAAATTCTATGCCCTGTTGTTGCGCCTGTATCCGGCGCAATTCCGAAAAGACTATGGCAACGAGGCGATGCGGCTCTTTCGCGACCGCCTCGAAGACGAACGCGGATTCTTTCCGCGCCTGCGGCTCTGGTTCGACCTCGTCTGCGATTTGACGGTGAGCATCCCGCGCGAATATCTGCGTCCCGCCTCGTCCCGCGCCGTAGCGCGCACTTCCGCGGTTTATCCGGGGCTTTATGTGATCGAACTAGAGCCCCTGCGCCTCAGCGCGCTGCTTTCGGGAGGCGTCGTAACTGTGTTTGCGGTGGGAATGGTCTATGCTGCGCTGATTTCGCAAGCGCAGGCCATCGGCGCGAAAAAATACTCCGGCGGGCTCGCAGGCGATGGCAACAAACCCGGCATACACGAACGTGCGCGCATGAATTCGGATTCTGGCGCCGGCTATGGTCCAAGTGCAAGCGTTGCGTCTTCAAGTGGCGAAGCAAGCTCCAACTCAAACTCCGAAAGCTCAGCGAAAAGCGCGAACGGGATGATCGCAAAAGGCGTGAAGCTCGATGACGCGGAACGCCAGCGCGTCATCGCCGCGGCAAGCATCGAGTTACGCAAGCATTACGTCAATCGCGATGCTGCAGCACTTATGGCGGATGCGCTGCTCCTGCACGAAAGGCGTGGCGACTACGACAACGTGAACGACGCAGTCGCTTTCGCGGGCCTCGTGACGCAACAGATGCGCGATATCACCGGGGACCGCCATCTGAGTCTCGACTTTTTTGAGGAGCCAGTGCCGGAGCAGCAGCCTCGTACGCCAGCCGAGGAAATCGCGCAGTACCGCGCACTAATGAAGCAGAAGAATTGCACCTTTGAAAAAGTCGAAATTCTGCCCGGAAACATTGGCTATTTGAAGATGAATTCGTTTCCAGAACTCGCGGTGTGCGAAGCAAAAGCCGTCGCCGCGATGAAAACGCTAAATCACGCCGACGCCGTAATTTTTGATTTGCGTGACAATCGCGGCGGCGAACCTGCCATGGTGCAGCGCATGGCCGCGTATCTCTTCGATCATCCCGAATATTGGTACAACCCGCGCGAGAACACGACGGAACGCTCCTGGACGCAGTCGCCCGTGCGCGGGAATTTGCTGGCGGATAAGCCGGTGTACGTGCTGACTTCATCGCAAACTTTTTCCGGCGCGGAACAGTTTTGCTACGACTTGAAAATGTTGAAGCGCGCGACGCTCGTCGGCGAAACGACCGCCGGAGCTTCGCACGCCGGCGTCTTTCATCGAATCGACGATCACTTCGGAATGGGAATCCCCGAAGTAAAAGCGATCAATCCTTATTCACAGAATGACTGGACCGGCGGCGGCGTCGCTCCCGACGTAGAAGTAAAATCCTTCGACGCACTGGACATAGCGCAGAAACTCGCACAAGAAAGGTTGCTTAGCGGCGCCGGAACGCGGAGACACTAAAGCAAAATTCCGCGCAAGATAATATTTGCGACGCTGAAATAAATTACCAGACCGGTTACATCAACCAGAGTTGCGACGAAGGGAGCGGAAGCGCTGGCCGGGTCAAGCCCACAGCTGCGCAGGATGAAGGGCAGCATGGAACCAGCAATCGTGCCAAAGGTCACAACGCCGATGAGGCTGCAGCCGATTGTCAAAGCGATAATGCCGAAATGCTCTCCGTAAGTGCCACGCAAAAAATGCCAAACCAAAATGCGGGTGATGCCGATGAGGCCGAGGATCGCGCCCAAAACGACTCCGGCAAGCAATTCGCGGCGGATGACGCGGAACCAATCGCGCAGCCGAATCTCTCCGAGCGCCATGGCGCGAATCACGAGCGTGGTTGCTTGCGAGCCGGAATTTCCACCGCTGCTAATGATCAATGGAATGAACAAGGCGAGCACTACAGCGCGGGAAATCTCGTCTGAAAAATAACCCATTGCGGTCGCGGTCAGCATTTCGCCGAGGAAGAGAATCGCCAGCCAGCCGGCGCGCTTCTTGACCATCTGGGCGAACGTCACTTCCATATATGGACCTTCGAGCGCTTCCATACCGCCGATTTTCAGGATGTCTTCACTGGCCTGCTGCTGGACGACGCCGGCGAGATCCGCACTGCTGACGATCCCCAGCATGCGGCCACCGGAGTCAAGAACGGGAATAGCGAGCAAACGATTTTTCGCGAGTAGCTGCGCGACGACCTCCTTGTCTTCATCTTCGGGAACGGAGACAAAATTTGTGCGCATGACTTCGCGGACTTTTTTGGAGCGGTTTGCGGAAATCAACTCGCGAAAAGAGAGGACACCTTCGAGACGCTGTGAGTCATCGATGACGTAAGCGTAATAGATCATTTCAACGTGTTCGGCATGGCGGCGAATTTCGGCGATAGCCTCCTCGACAGTCATCTCCGGCGAAATGCTAACGTAGCCGGAATGCATCAATCCTGCGGCTTCATCTTCGGGGTAAAGAGCGAGCTTGCCGCCTTCGCGGCTCCGTTCGGCAACAACGGTTACTTCCAGGTCGCGCGCCTGGTAGAGAACCTGATCCGTGAAATCGAGGCCGGGGAACCACTTCCTCGAAGTTTCGCCGGCAGGGCCAACAAAAATCTGGGTCACTCCGTTGTTATGCGCATATTCCACGATGGCATCGGCAGGCCTGCGGCCCTCTACAATAACAGGATCGATTCGCAGCGTTTCCGCGAACCGGAAGTGACGCTCGACGGCTTGACGTTCCGCAGCCGGAAGAACGGAGAGATCCTTGCCGGGGGAAACGAAGATGGCCGTGCATTGCGCGTGGAGATAATCGGCAACGCGGCGGCCCCTACGCAACAGCATCGCGGTGGAAGGATCGGAGGTGACGTTCACGAGAATTTTCTCGGAACTCGAAGCGAGTTGTTCCTTCCTTGCGGTCGCCCGCGCGTCGAGGGCTTGCGCGGTCTGGCGGACGGCGAGTTCTCGAAGAGCGACGAGCGTGGGTTCCTGAAAAAGAGACTGGGATTCCGCTTTTGCTCTTTCCACAGGATAGATCGCACCGCGTTCCAGGCGATGCAACAGAGCACGCGGCGTGACATCCACAAAGATAACTTCATCTGCCTGCTGAAAGACCCAGTCCGGCACCGTCTCGCGCACGCGAAGCCCCGTGATCTGCCAGATCTGATCGCTGAGGCTCGCGAGGTCCTGGACGTTCATTGTTGTGAGAACGCTGACGCCACCGTCAAGTAAGGCTTGCACATCCTGCCAGCGTCTCGAGTGTTCCGAACCGGGGGCATTCGTATGCGCAAGATCATCCACAATGCAAAACTTGGGCGCACGCTGAAGGATGGCGCTCACATCCAGTTCTTCCTTGTAGCTGCCCCGGCAAGCCACGCGGAGAAGAGGTATCATCTCGAACTCTTTGGATTTTTCTTGCACATCAGAGCGGCCTTGCGGCTCCAAGAAACCGAGCACTATATCTGAACCGCGGGCTTTGAGTTCGGAAGCGTCCTCCAACATGCGATAGGTCTTGCCGACGCCAGCGGCATAACCGAGGTAGATTTTCAGATGGCCGCGGCGTGGTGTTTTGTGACTCATGGTGGTAGCTCGCGATCTTTAGTGTGGAAAAACACGGACGTCGATTCCCCGCGCCGTCCGGACGAGACGGCTCACAGGGCTGCCGAACATGCGCGTTCCCAAATCCCTCTTTACGCTGTGTCCGACGAAGATTTGAGTGATGGCATGAGAACGGGCAAATTGGACAATCGCTTCAATCGGATCATCGCCCGTAAGCACTTCTACCTGAGCGCCTTCGGAGCGGGCTTTTTCGAGACCACGATCAAGAGATTTGCGATCGGCTTCGGAAAGATTTGTTTGCTTGACATACACGGCCAGCATGTCGCAATGAAACCGCGAGGCGTTTTTTCGGGCTGTGGCGATCATGCGGTCAAAATTGGCGCGCGGAGTGAGGCAAATGAGAAGCCGCTCGTGCGCTCCCCAATTCTGTTCCATTCCATGCTCGTGAAGGTATCGCTGCAACCCGGCGTCGATCACATCAGCGGTGAGAACCAAGGCCATCTCCCGGAGGGCAGAGCGGCGCTCGGGCGCGGACTCGGTGGGGGCGTCAACCATGACGATTTCATCGGCAGTATTGAGAAAGTCGCGAGGAATGGTCTGCGTCACACGCTTTCCTGTTAGCCGTTCGACAGCCTCGCGCTGGTCCTCGATATTCTGCAGGTTCACGGAAGAAACAATGGTGATGCCGGCGGCTAGCAATTCCTCCACGTCCTGCCATCGGTGGGAATTGCGGCTGCCTTTCGGGTTGTCGTAAGCCAGTCCGTCGACCAAGCAGATTTGAGGCTTGCGCTGGAGAATTGTCGCCACGTCAATGACAGGCACTCCCTTGGCATCGAGAGTTGGAATGACTTCCAAGGAGTTCAGCAACGGCTGCACTTCGGGAGGGACCTTGGGCTGCAGGGCGCCGACCACGACGTCCTGCCCCCGCTCCTTGCGCCTTCTGCCCTCATCGAACATGCGAAAGGATTTGCCGACGCCCGAGGCATAGCCGAGGAAGACTTTCAAACGGCCGCGATTGGAGGACCAACCTGTGTCTGCTTCATTCATGGCCGGCAAATTGTAACCCATCGAAGGGGATGCGTCTGCCGTGTGTGGATTCCGCCGTATAATCGCGCGATGAGCGAAGCGCGTTCGCCAATCTGGAACATCAAGCCCGTGACTCGGCTCGATCGGAAAGAGCCCTATCTTCTGCTACAACAAGTTGCGCTGTTCGTTCGCGATCAGGAACGCAGCCTGCGCTTCTTTGTGGATTGCCTCGGGTTCAATGTGCCGCTCGATTATGAGGTCCCCGAATTCGGGCGCTTCGTGCTGGTTGCTCCACCGGACGGCACGGCGAGAATTTGCCTTGTCGCTCCCAAGCCCGATTCGGAAGAGTATGCGCTGGTCGGCAAGGCCCGGTTGATGGTCTTCCTCACAGACAACATCGAAGCGAAATATCGCGAATGGAAAGAGCGCGGCGTGAATTTCGACCGCGCACCTGAGAAGGGGCCTTTTGGAAGTGTGAATACTAGTTTTGAGGATCTCGACGGAAACCGTTTTGCGTTGATTGAATTCGACGAGGCGTCGCGGCTCGTGGAAGAGCAGCGGCGGCGAGTGGAAGAGATGCTCGAAGCGGGGCGGCGTGATGCGCAGGAGCAGGAAATTGCGCGGCAAGTGCAAGCGAGATTGTTTCCGCAAGGAATGCCGTCGTCAAGAACTTTGGAATATGCAGGAACTTGCTTTCAGGCGCGGCACGTCGGTGGGGATTACTACGATTTTCTGGATTTGGGGCGTGGGCGACTTGGACTGGTGATTGGAGATATCGCGGGAAAAGGAATGCCCGCAGCGCTCTTGATGGCAAATTTGCAGGCGAATTTTCGCAGCCAGTGCGCGATTGCGACAGACGAACCAAAAAGATTTCTACGATCGGTGAACCAGTTGTTCTATGAAAATACGGCGGATGGAGACTACGCGACATTTTTTTATGCGGAGTATGACGAGGAAACAAGAAAACTGCGTTACGCGAATTGCGGACATTTGCCAGCGATACTGATGCGAACGGATGGAACCGTAGAAAAGTTGGGCGCGACGGCGACTGTGCTGGGGTTGTTTACAGAGTGGGATTGCGAAATCGAAGAAAAGGAATTGAAGCCAGGGGATATGCTGGTCTTATATACGGATGGAGTGACCGAGTCATTTAGCGAAGCGAGAGAAGAGTTTGGCGAGAAGAGGTTGATTGGAGCGATCCAGCGGAGTGCGGGACTTTCTCCAAAAGATTGCGTCACGGCGATTGTGGAAGAAGTCCGGCGGCACAATCCTCGCGAACAGCAGGACGACATTACGTTGATCGTCGCCAAGTGCGAATAGAAACGGTCCACCAAGCCAAATTGGTCAGTAAACGGTGCAAGAAATTTTATCCGGATGTCTTTTTTCGCGAGTCTCAAACGACGTATAGGTAGAGGCGGAAACAGTCGCAGCGGTGTGCCTTTGCGCCTGGCGCGGGCATCGCACCGGAAGCGGGATTGTTTTCCGGCCTAAAAGGACAAATGGAAAATGGACACGTTTCTTGCACCGATTGAAAAACCACAAGGATTAATTAAGAAGCTGGCATACACATTTTCGAAAAAGCAGTTCGGAAAAGTGCCGACACCTGTGAAGGTGCATTCGGCGCGAATGCCAGCGGCATTTGGGTTGTTCTACGCAAAAATAAGCCAGCTGGATAAAAAGCTGACACTGCCCCTGGAAACGCAATTGCTAATTCGTGAGATGGTGGCCCGGATCAACGTATGCGAGTTCTGCATGGATATAGGGCGATCGTTCGTGGTGAAAGCTTCGATGAATGAAGCGAAATTCGATGCGATTGCGGACTACAAGACAAGCCCACTTTTTTCGGAAAAAGAGAGAGCGGCATTTGATTACGTTGCGGAGCTAACGAAGGACAAGACCGTGAATCCAGAGACGTTTGCACGAATGGCTCGGCATTATTCCGAGCGCGAGGTTTGCGAAATTGTGTGGCTGGTTGCGACGGAGCATGTCTACAACATGACGAACATCGGATTGAACATTCATTCGGACATGTTGTGCGACATTAGCCGGAAGAAGAGAAAGAGCTGATCGAGGAAAAAAGGGGCTCCGAAAGTCTTCTCCGGAGCCACACGTGGTCGGCGATAGTTGGAACGTAATCGCTAGGGTTTGGCTTTCTTGTCAGCGGAATCGGATTTTGCCGCAGGGGCGGCCATTTTCGGCTTCCAGAAATCCGGGTCGGCCTTAATCCAGGCCGGGTCGACGTAACTCATTTTGGGTTCGAACGCGAATAGATTGTGCTGGTGCGTATCGACAGAGGCGGCAAAGAGTTCGTCGAGTTTTTTCATGCCGTCTTCGCCCATTGCAGCGGCAAATTTCTTGTCGTTCATGATGTCCTGGTCAATTTCGCCCAGGGTCTTGCGGGAAGTGAGAACGAGGTAATTTCCGCCCTCTCCGCCAAAGAACTCTTGCAACGTTGCCCAATGGGCATCAGGCAGGGCCTTCTCGTAGCCGGCCTTCACCATCTTCACCAATTGTTGCCATTCCGGATCGTGACCTGGGCGGACGTGATAGATCGACGCCTCCAGAAAACGCATGTGAGAAATATCGGCTTTGGGGCGAAGGCTAAGCTCTTCCTGGTAGACGAAAACCCCTTGGTCGACGGAGTCGAGAAGTTCTCCGTCAGCAGTGAAAGCGCGGTCAAGCGTCGCAGAGAGAGTTGCATTGCTGTCGACTGCCGCACCGTCTTTTTCCCAAGCTTCAAAAGACGCATAGGATGTCAAAAATAAAACTCGAGGCTTTCCGGTGAGAGATGTGACGGCCAGGTAGTAGGTTGGCCATTTGGCATTTCTCATTGCGTTTACGAAGGCACTTTCAGCCTTTTGATGAGCCGTGCCTCCTTTTCCGGGCTTTACGAACTCGCGGGTGATTTGCAGCACCTTGGGCATACTGGATTGACCCTGGGCCGCGGCGACACAAACAAAGGCAATCGCAACTGAAATGGCCACGACGAAACGACAGAATCTGGACATGAGAGTCCTCCTATTCTTAAGTTTCTGAGTCCGGGGAGTGGAATATGCCGTGGGAACCCTGCGAAGACTATTCGCGACTAGCGACTAGGTCAAGGACAATCTCGCCAGACGAAGTTGTTGTTAGGCAAAGAAGAATTTTAGCGGTCAGTGCCGCCGAGGTTGGTGCGGGGACCGCGGCGTTTTGTTTTGCTGAGCTCGGATTCCTGGCGTTCGTATTCGGCGAGCTCTTCTTCGGTATAAGAAGAGTAGGAATCGCGCGCGGCGAACATGGAATTGGTGCGGCTGGCTTCCTTTTTCTTTTTGCGGAGGCTGCCGAACTCGTGGCGGACCTGGCGCAGCGCGACGTCGATCGCTTTAACTTCGACCAGAAGGTCGCTGACTTTTTCCAGAAAATCGTGAAGGTGGTAGGGCCGCACGACGTAGGGCATGCGCGACGCTTCAAGAACATGAACGTGCTGGCTGCCGGTCATGGATGGAACCATATAGAGCACCCGAAGGCGGCCACCGTCTTCATGAGCGACCGAAGCAAGTTCGCGAAGGATAGCGAAGACAGGCCCCTGGACATTGATTTGAGAGATGTTGGCGATGACGAGAGACCATTCGGCGCTCTTGAGTTCGCTCATGAGCAGGCCGACGTCCTGAAGGACGCGGACGCGCCAGCCTTCGGCGTCGAGAATCTGGCGGAGAGCAGAGGCGCCGACGGCGTCGTTATCGAGCACGAGGATGCTGACTTGGCGCGGTTGGGGAACTTGAGGAGGGCTCGCCATTTACGGAGTATAGCGCCCGGAGAAGAGGGGGAGTGCGAAAAGGGCAATCAGGGAACTTAAACAGTACCTGTACGGAAGGGCAGGAAGAGAAAGACAACGCAGAGGACGCTGAGGAGCGCAGAGAAGAGGCGGATCTAAAGATCGACCATCACATTCAAGCCACAATCCTATTGCCCGATGACGATGCAGGAGCCTGGGCGGATTTTCTTGAAACCGCTGGCGTCCCAGAAGATGCGGTTAATGAAGGACTTGCCCGAGGAGTCGTGAGAAGTGAAGAAAATCTGGATGCCATCGCGGGACCATTCAGGCTCGCTTGGCAGGAGATTGGAAATGCTCATTGGAACGCGCCGCTTGGAGCGGATTTCGTAAAAGAAAAGATCTGTGGGGAGACCTGTTTTCGGATCTTTGGGCGATGCGGAAGGCGCTTTCATTAGAGAACCAGAGATTATGAGCAAGTCTGAATTCACGGGACTGACGCGGACGGAAGCGTCAGCATGCGGTCGGAAATCCGGGCCGAAGAGGTCGAGCGCAGAGAGGACTTGGGCTGTGCCGCCGTCATCGGTTAGCCAGAAAAAAGAGTTGTTGCTTGCGCCAACGAGAGTGCGGGCATCGGCCCAGCCATCCAGGAAATTGATGGGAGTGGGAGAGACCTGCGTTGGCTGTGTGGCGGAAGTGGCATTCGAAGGAAGGGTCCAGATATGCCAGATGGAAGAGTCGGACTTGATAAAAGCGATGCGGGAGTCGTCCGGCGACCAGAACGGCTGCTTGAGAAGGCCCCGAATCAATTCGGAGGTTTTTCCGGTTGTTGAATCGTAAAGCTGCAGACTGGCTTCGGGGCCGTTATCTTCGCGAAGGAAGAGAAGTCGCTTGCCGTCATGCGAGAGCGAGAGTTGCGAACCTTTGGGGGCGACGAGCTTAGGGACGTCGTTGCGGGCGAGCATGATTTTACCCGTGGGGTCGAGATAAGCGACGGCGACGGGCGGCTTGAAATTGGTGATGGTAGGCGGAGCGGGCTTCTTTTTTTCGGGATCGTCGTCGTCGAGATTTTTCTGCTTAAATTCGGGGAACTGGTCGGGGGCGACTTTTGCGCAGCCTTTGAGTGAGCCGATTTGGGAATGGTCGACGGTGATGCTGAAGGTGAACTTTACGTCGGACGTGCCGTCGGTGCAGGCTTCGCGGGAAAGGTGAACGGCAACTTGGGCTTGCGTTTGAGAATCCTTAGCGTGATAGGTCCAGGCAGAGCCCGTGGTTTCCTGCACGACTTCTGCGGGTTCGAGGGGAATTGGCGGATAGCCGGCGCGTTCGAGGCGTTCCGGGCCCTTCATGCCGAGACGGAGACTCCATCCGGGGTCGCTTCCTTGGGCGATAAGAAGAATTGGATAGTGGCGCGATTGAGCTACCGGCGGTCCGACAGGAGTTTTTCCTTGAGGAGGCTTTGATTGAGACGTTTGAGGCTTTGTGACGGAAGAATTCTGGGGAGAGGCGCCGAGCGCTGCAAAACATAAAAGCGCCAAAGCGAACGAAATCGGGGGCAGGGTACGAAGGGGAGATTTCATCAACGCTCCAGGGAAATGAAGTTTACTTAGCGACGTGGACTAAGAATTTCAAAGTCGGCGCGGCAACCACGGTCTACCCAAATGCCATTGCTGTCGTAGCCCCAAGTCCTGCCTTGAGTGCAAGGGCTGCCGCTCCGTTGTTTGACGAGACGAACACCCCAGCGAGTATCTGCAGCACAATGATGGCGCCTGCCATCTTGAGAAGAGCAATTCATAGAAGTGACTGTCCCGGTGTTCCAATCGGGGCGATAATTCTCGCCCCCCGTGTATCCACCAACGACAACTTCGAAGTCCGCTCGGCAGCCGCGATCGACCCAGATGCCCCGGGGTTCATGACCCCAGGTGCGGCCTTCAATGCATTCGGCTTCGCTGTGCTTTTTGGTGAGGCGCACGACACCGTGAGGGCCGGTGTAGCAGAATCGGCGATGCATATCGTCGGAAGAGCAGTAGACGCTGACGTTGTAAGGCTGATCCGAGTCGTCGGAGTAGGAGTCGCCACCGGTTTCAAAGTCCGCTCGGCAGCCGCGATCGACCCAAATGCCGCGGTCATCGTAACCCCAAGTAGAGCCGTAAACACAATCCGCTTCACTGCGTTGGCGCAGGAGACGAACGCCGCTGGAAGTGTCAGCCTGGCAGGCATGCCAGCGCATATCGTCGGAAGAGCAGGAGACGGTTTGCGTTTGTGAAGAGTCATAGTTGGCGGCGCCGAGATCGAAATCGGCGCGGCATCCCTGGTCCACCCAGATTCCTCGGCGCGTGTAACCCCAAGATCGGCCAAAGACGCATTCGGACCCGCTTCGTTGACGAGCTAGGCGAACGCCATTGCTCGTGCTGACGGGGCAGAAGTGACGGCTGCCATCGTCGGAGGCGCAATAAACAGAATTGCCTGTGTCCCAACCGTTCCAGGAAGAACTACCGACTTGGAATTCGGCGCGGCAGCCGCGATCCACCCAAATGCCATTGGAGTCGTAACCCCAGGTCCGGCCGAAAATACACGGTGAGCCGCTGATTTGGCGTGTGAGCTGGACGCCTCCACGCGCGTCAATGGGGCAGGTGTGGCGGCCCATGTCGTCGGAAGAGCAAGTGACGGTTTGCGTTTGCGACTGGTATTGAGGAAGAGGACCTGAAGCGGAACAAGCAGTGCGAGCCAGGCAGATGATGGTGAGACAACAGAGAGCCAGAACTACAAGGGCAGGTTTGGATTTCATGGGGCCACTCCTCACCAGAGTTTTGCGGATGGCGGGATCCGCAGGAGTAATGGTTTAGGGAAAGAGCTTAAGGCGGAAGAGAAAGGGAGTAAAGGAAGAGGTTAATGCGAGTTAGCGGGAAGAGAAACAGAAAGAGAGCGCACCTTTGAAGCGCGCCCTCCTGGAGTTGTGCCGATTCAGAGCCGATTTAATTAGCGGTGCCAGTCGCGGTCATCGTCATCATCGTCGCGATGATAACGACGGTAAAAACGAGGACCTGTTTCGAAGTCGGCGCGGCAGCCGCGGTCGACCCAAACGCCGCGGTCGTCATAGCCCCAAGTCTGGCCGAAGACGCAGGGTGATTCGCTGCGCTGGCGGACTAAACGAATTCCGCCGTACGTATTCACAGGACAGCCGTGAAAATTGAAGTCGTTGGACGCGCAGTAGAAGGTCCGCGCGCCACGGTAACCGTCGCCATAGGATCCGCGCGCTCCGACAGCAAAATCGGCGCGGCAGCCTCGATCGACCCAAATACTATCCCCGGCAACGCCCCAGGTGCGGCCGTAAATACAGGCGGACTCGCTCCTTTGGCGGATAAGCTCGACGCCGCCATTTGCGTTGACGGTGCAAAAATGTCGGTCGAAATCATCCGAGGCGCAATAGATTCTGTACACGTATGGCCCTGGCATGGCGGACAGACTAGAGCTGGAGGAAGTCGTCAGTATAGGGAGAAGCAAGACTGCGAGAGCAAGACCTGAAAGGGAAATGATAATTCTCTTCATGGCAAACAGCCTCCGTACAATCAGTGGGCCGGCCTGGGTGGGTGGCAGGTCCTACTAAGTCAAACACCATAGGGCTTCGTGTGTTGCGGGAGAAAAACCGGACAGGCAAAGGAAAAACGAAATAGTTCTTGACATGGCGAAGAAAAGGCGAAATACTGCACGGGATCTTCGAGGTGGGCCATGTCGTCAGCATTCTCCGCAGTACTCCCCGCTCCAACCCCTACGCTGTCCCTCTTTCCTGAATGCCCTGAACATAGCCCAAACGCAAGGGCCGCAGAGCTTGCCCGGCTTTGTGAAGGCCCGCGTGGTGAATTAAACGAACCAGTTGCTGCGGATTGCCCTCCGCAGGAACAAAGAGCGCAGGCACGACCACTCCCTGTGCACGAAACGGCTCGTCCAAATGCCACGAAGCTGGTAGGCATTGCCCGCCTCGCTGCATCGTCTCCGGCCGCGGATTCGAAACGAAGTTCGTTGCAACGGCCGGAATATTTTGTGCTGCCGGTGCGGTCGATCTTGAACCGGTGCGATTCGAACCGGGTGCCGTTCGAATGGACAATTAATCCCTACAGAGGATGTGAGTTTGGTTGCAAATACTGCTATGCGCGGTACACGCACGAGTACATGGAACTGGATGCCACGGAGTTTGAGAAACGGATTTACGTAAAGCAAGGAGCGGAGGCTTATTTGCCGCAAGAGATTGCGCGGAAGTATTCGTATGAGTCGACTGCTTCGGGCGGGATGGCGCCGGAGCATATCGCGATTGGCACGGCGACCGATCCTTATCAGCCTGCCGAGCGGGAATATGGGGTCACGCGGGCGTGTTTGGAAGAGTTGGTGAAACGCGAAGGGCTGAGCATTTCGATTACGACGAAATCGAACCAGATTTTGCGGGATTTGGATTTGTTGAAACGGATTGCGGAGAGGTCAGCCCTGTTTGTGAACATGACGGTGACCACAGTGCGAAGCAGATTGGCGCGACTCCTGGAGCCGCGCGCGCCGCTTCCCGCTGCGCGGTTTGCTGCGGTGAAGCAGTTGCGCGAAGCGGGAATCTCTGTCGGAGTTTTTGCGTCACCTTTGCTGCCGGGGATTACGGATCGGGAAGGAAACTTGGAGGCGGTGGCGGAAGCGGCGCAGGAAGCGGGAGCGCAGTGGTTCACTTCGGGTGTGTTGTTTTTGACGCCGTCGTCGTCGAAAGTGTTCCTGCCATTTCTGCAGGAGAAGTTTCCGCGGCTGGTGCAGAGATATCGGGAGTGGTACACGCGAAATACGTACGCGCCGGAGGAATACCGCAAGAAAATAGCGGAGCGTGTGGCGCGGTTGCGGGTAAAGCATGGATTCAACGTGCGACCCTGGGATGAGATGAAACGGTCGGTGTTGCCGGTGGCGCAGATGAAATTGAACTTAGATGGGGCCGAGTACGGAGCAGTGGAACGGGCGATGTCCTGCGCAGTGGGTTAGGGAAGAATGATGCGGGTCTCCTCGCGCTTCAAGTCTTCGGCTTGGGGGAATTGGCCACGGAGGAATTCGATGAAGCGGCAGGAGCGAGGACGGCGGTTACTGCGCAGCAGGCCCATGCGGAAGAGGAAAATCGTTACGTAGAAGATGTCCAGGTTCTTGAGGCTTTCCATCGTGCCCGCGGCGGCTTGCTTTTGCCGCAGATCCTCGAGCACGGCGGTCATGGCAGTGTAGATTTCGCGCTGGACGGGAATGTCGGGAATTTTTTCGTAGTAAATCCCCGAAATGAGAGTTTTGTAAGTTTCGGCCAGGGCGCGGAGCGCTGCGAGAACGTCGGGGTCTGTCGCAGAAGGCTGTGCCATGCAAGCTTTGGCGATCGTGAAGGCGAGGGCTGCCATCAGTGGTTGATGCGTATGTAGAGTGCCTGGAGGAAGGCGCTCTTCGAGAAACGGTGTGTCGGCGGGAATGGATCGCTTTTGCTGGTCTTCGTATTTGTGAGCCGCGATTAGGTAGCTGCAACCTACAGGGCAATCAATGGTGATTTCGCGTTCCGTGCCACAACAAACAGCGCAGATTTTTTCACCTTTGGCCGGGCAGAAGCGGTCTGCTTTGCGCTTTTGACAAATCGGACAAGATGACAAAACGATTCTCCCCCAAAAAAATCAGGTGGGAAGAATATCGCGCGTTCACAGAAATACAAAATCGACCGAAGTTAGGCGACGATGACTTTGTTATGGAAGCGGCGCGCGGCAATGATTAAGAGAACTGCGCCGATGATGCAAAGCGCGAGGCCATCTTTCCAGAGATGTGTAATGCCCGCGCCGCGGAGGATGATGCCGCGGGTGATGTTGATGTAGTACGTCGCGGGAATGAGGTAGCTGAGCGGGTACAAGAGCGTGGGGATCGTTTCGCGGGGAAA
>Ga0126376_10000409_pt1 | contig 20809 bp, 20 predicted proteins | sample PanSoiMetPlot_15_FD_92760 | JGI IMG/M metagenome (GOLD analysis project Ga0126376, IMG submission 92760) | Tropical forest soil microbial communities from Panama - MetaG Plot_15 | ecosystem: Environmental > Terrestrial > Soil > Tropical forest > Bulk soil | place: Panama | collected 2016-02-17
TAGTGCGGGATCCTGTGAGGAAACGAAAGCAATTGCCCTTCGTCAGACGCTAACTGCGGTTGACACGTAGACGATCCTACTCAACACTAAAGTTGGTTTCGGGCCGAGGAAAACTCACTGATACACCGATAAAGTCGGTTGGGGGGTCAAGGCAAAGCTCAATTGCAAAATTCGGCATCACGGGAGGCAATCATGGATTCCAATGGATCGGGCCGGAGACGGTTCCTGAAACAGGCGGCTGCCGTGGCCGGCGTGGCTGCAGGCGCAGGTGTTGGCGCGGAATGGGCCGCGAAAGGCCAGTCAGCCAAATCTGAAGGCAAATCTGAAGCGTCAGCCAACCCTGAAGCTAAGGAGGCCCACGACCACCGCGGGCTTCTGCGTCGAGGGGCCAGATTCAGCGTTGATCACATCACTTACTACACTCCGCTTCAGGATTACGTGGGGATCATCACACCGGCCTCGCTTCACTTCGTGCAATACCACGCCTCCCACTTCCCCGACATCGACGCGCAGGAACATCGCCTCACGATCCACGGCTTGGTGGACCGTCAGTTGAGTTTCAGCATGGACGATCTGAAGAGTCTGCCCTCGGTGACCCGGATTCATTTCCTGGAGTGCCATGCCAACAGCTCTCCCATGATCCACGGCACGGGCAACCACAACATGGGGCCGCCGGTCCAGTACGTCCACGGGATGACCAGTTGCAGCGAATGGACCGGAGTGCCGCTATCCGTGTTGCTGAACGAGGTCGGTGTGCAACCAACTGGGACCTGGCTGGTTTCGGAAGGCGCAGACCCTGGCAAGTTTTCGCACACCCTGCCGATGGCAAAGGCCATGGAGGATGTCCTCGTGGCCTACGGCCAAAATGGTGAGCCGTTGCGTGTTGAGCAGGGTTACCCGATCCGGCTGCTGGTTCCCGGCTGGGAAGCGCCTTTCAGCGTGAAGTACCTGAGACATATCAAGGTGGTGGATCAGCCCTACCACGCTTGGAATGAAGCCATGAATCACTCCGTCGGGAGACCCGATGTAGGCGGCAAAGCGCGCTGGTACCATTTCCAGTTCGGACCGAAATCCGTGATTACGCGCCCTTCAGCCGGACTGAAACCGCTCAGGCGGGGATATGTGGAGATCACTGGCATCGCGTGGTCCGGCGGGGGGGTGATTCGCAAGGTCGAAGTGTCCACCGATGGCGGCAAGAGTTGGAAGGAAGCGAAACTTCAGGCGCCGGTGCTTCCGCGGGCGCATACCCGGTTTAACTTTGACTGGGCTTGGGACGGCCAAGAGGCGGTGCTGGTTTCTCGTTCCACGGATGAGCTCGGTGAGGTTCAGCCGTCACGGGTGGAGTTGTTTAAGAACTGGGGCTTCACTGAAGAGGAATCGAAAAAGCCCCAGCGCTCCATTCATAGCAATATGCAGCAACCCTGGCGGGTGGCGCGCGATGGGAGCGTATACGATGCGATGTTCACTTAGCCTGCTCGCGTCCGTGATGATGCTGGCGGCCCCGGCGGCGGGGCTGGCGCAGTCGCCCAAATTCAATGTGGGCACGCCTCTCAGCCAGGAAGAAATCCGCAGCTTTGACTTCATGATCGGCCCGCAGGGAAAGGAGCTTCCTCCCGGGCACGGAACGCCTAAGGAAGGCGCGGCGGTCTTTGCCAAGCGGTGCGAGGTATGCCACGGGAAGAATGGGCAAAACGGGGTGCTCCGGCGCTTGGTGCTGGGCAGTCCCGGCAACCCTTATCGCGGTCCTTTTGGAGCTGCGGAAAAGGACAGTGTGGCCTACTACCCGTATGCGACGATCGCGTGGGACTATATCAACCGGGCGATGCCTGTCCCCAAACCGGGGTCGCTCACCCATGACGAAGTTTACGCGGTCGTGGCATTTCTGCTCTATCGGAACGGCATCATCCAGGAGACCGATGTCATGGACGAAAAGACCTTGCCGAAGGTCGAAATGCCGAACCGGAATGGCTTCGTGCCGGCAGTGCCGGTGTATCCCCCAGAACCGAAACCCAGTTGGTGGTGAGCGCGAGGAGGCCGCGAGCTTCGGGCTGACGAGATGACGTACTCCCTTCCGTCCCGCCGCTCGCGGGGGAGGGAAGGGAGGGAGCTGCGAAAGTCGATTTGGCGGCCGATAACGGCTGCTCCGTCCTCGTGTAGTCGGTTGGTAGCCGGCGAAGGTGAATGGCAATCGGCGTGGCCGCAGACGATTTATTGAACACGACGTTGGTAACCAAGACATTATAAAGTTGGTTGGCGAGGACATTCGGGCAGGTGCCGGTCGCTCGCAGTGTGCGAGACGCCAATGCTGCGCCGCCAAAGTTCGCATGGGAAATCACGGGAGGATATCATGGATTCCAGTGGATCCGGCCGGCGGCGGTTCCTAAAGCACGCTGTTGCACTGGCTGGTGCGGCCGCGGGCGCAGGTGCAGGCGCAGAATGGGCCGCGCGAGGCCAGTCAGCCAAATCTGAAGGTAAGTCTGAAGCATCAGCCAAGGCTGAAGTACAGGCCAAGGATGCCCACGACCACCGCGACCTGTTGCGGCGAGGGGCGAGATTCAGCGTTGATCACATCACTTACTACACTCCGCTTCAGGACTATGCGGGAATCATCACACCGGCCTCGCTCCACTTCGTGCAGTACCACGCCTCCCACTTCCCCGATATCGATGGGCAGCAGCATCGCCTCACGATCCACGGAATGGTGGACCGTCCGTTGAGTTTCAGCATGGAGGATCTGAAGCGCCTGCCCTCGGTATCCCGGATTCATTTCCTGGAATGCCACGGAAACAGTTCTCCCATGATCCATGGCGCTGGCAATCAGAACATGGGGTTGCCGGTGCAGTATATACACGGGATGACCAGTTGCAGCGAATGGACTGGAGTGCCGCTGTCCGTGTTGTTGAACGAGGTCGGGGTGCAACCAGGGGGCAGTTGGCTGGTTTCGGAAGGGGCAGACCCTGGCAAGTTCTCTCACACCCTTCCGTTGGCGAAGGCCCTGGAGGACGTTCTTGTCGCCTACGGCCAGAATGGCGAGACGTTGCGGGTTGAGCAGGGTTACCCGATCCGGCTGCTGGTCCCCGGCTGGGAAGCCCCTTTCAGCGTGAAGTACCTGAGCCATATCAAGGTGGTGGACGGGCCCTACCACACCTGGAATGAAGCCATGAATCACTCCGTCGGCCGACCTGATGTGAGCGGGAAGTCGCGCTGGTACCATTTCCAGTTCGGGCCGAAATCCGTGATCACGCGGCCTTCAGCCGGACTGAAGATGCGCGGCCGCGGATATGTCCAGATCACTGGTTTGGCTTGGTCCGGCGGGGGCGTGATCCGAAAGGTTGAGGTATCCACCGACGGCGGCAAGAGTTGGAAGGAAGCGAAACTTCAGGCACCGGTGCTTCCGCGGGCGCATACCCGGTTTAACTTTGATTGGGCTTGGAACGGCGAAGAGGCCGTGCTCGTGTCTCGTTCTACGGATGAACTCGGTGAAGTTCAGCCCTCGCGCGCCGAGTTGTACAAGAACTGGGGCATCAGCGAAGAGGAATCGAAAAAGCCCGCCCGCGCCATTCATATGAACGCCCAGCAACCCTGGAGGGTGGCCCGCGATGGAAGTATACACGACGCGATGTTCTCTTGATCGATGAGCCGGAGGATCGTAACCGCCGCCGCGCTGCTCATCGCCGGGATTGGCGGTTACGCGCTCTTCCTCGCCACAAAGCCGCCGGAGGATACGCATCGGGAGTCTTGGCGTGCCCGGCCGATCTGGACTGAAAGCGCGTGGCCGTTCCCTATCGACCAGTGGGGACAGGGGTGGGCCTTTCAGTGCAAGGCTGCCGATTGCGGGATTGAAGTTAATCTCTATCTGCGGCCGAAAATCGGTTTCTGCAATTGTCAAACCGGAGTAGCCAACGACGAGGAACTCGATCGCGTCAGCGACGTCGACCTCGTCGGCAGCGAAAGATCGGTGCTCGGCCCCGGCCGGCCCATTATGGTGCACTGGATGAAAGGCCGCAGCCGCGGCTATGCGGTCGGCGCTCCATCAACGAAATCGGTGCTGTCGCTCGCTTTCAACGACCGTTGCGACGTGATCGTCGTCACTGTCGTCGCCGGCGCTGACCCGGCCGCGCAAGAACGGGTCGTGCTCGAATTCCTCAACGGCGATTTGGTGCGGCACTGGGCTGAGGCGATACTCGGGCTCTAGTCTAGCTCCTACTTCCAAACCTCCCGTAACCACGGGATCGCCTGCCGCAATGCATCTCTGAAGCGATAGGTTTGGTAATGGGAGATGCCAGTCAGTGCGATCAGCTTGGCGTTCACACCGGCTTTCTGAAGTTCTGTAATTCGCGCCTCCGTTGGGCCAAAAGGTGCGACCTGGTCGTCGCGAGAATGAATCGCCAGAACAGGTAGCCGCCACCCGGAGGCCGATGCCGGAGGCCGCCCGGCGACTGGAATAGCCGCGCTAAAGCGTTCCGGGAATTTCTCCGCAAAATGCCAGGAACCTGTACCACCCATACTGAAGCCGGTTACCGCAACCCTTTTCTTATCGATTGAGTAGTGGGCCAGGACCAGGTCGAGCAATTCATTCACAGCCTTCTCGTTTTCGGGGCTGCGCCAATCGCCTCGCACCGAATCAGGCGCGACGATGATGGCGCCGAGTTCCGCGAGGGCCGGACCAATAAGGATCTGTACCACGTCTCCACCGGCGCCGGCCGCGTCTCCGCCGCGGACCCCGAAGTGCAGCGCAAGAATGAGAGGGACAGGCGTCGAGGGAGAATAGTCACGCGGAATGTCGATTGCGTAGCTGATCGCCGGTTCGTCTGCACGCTGCAACTTCAGTTTATGCAGTCCCGCAGTAAGCACCGGAGCATCACCGCCAACCTGCGCGGCTACGCCGGTCGGTAACAAGAATAGAATCGCGTACGCCATGATCGTGTAAAGGAGGCAAATCCGTCGAAGGGAGACGTGTTTGGAAATGCGATCAAGCGACATCATCATGCTCCTCAACTCTGGAAAGGCTGATGCCGAATGTATCACGGGAGGCGGTGCATCAGTTTCGAACGGTTGGCAAAATCGGCGCTTCAATGTCCTCACTCATCTCTCCCGGGTGGCCTGATTGCTGCTATCCGAATAGAATGACCAATCCCAGGTTTATTGAGGCTGGAGCAGTGTCGCTAAAACCACATAAGAAAGGGAGGGAGTTACGGTGCTTCGTCAACTGGCATTAGCATCATTCATCTTACTGGCGCCATCCTTGGTCTCGGCGCAGACAGCAAAGTTCCAGGTCGAAGAAGCGACGATTGAGGATATTCAGGCAGCGATCCTGCGCGGCGAATTGACATCGACGCGGGTGGTGCAGCTCTACCTGAACCGGATCAAGGCGTACAACGGCACCTGCGTCAATCAGCCGGATGGAGTCCTCGGGCTGGGACCGATCACGCCCATCAAGAATGCGCATCAACTCAATGCCTTGATAACTTTGAACGTGAGACCAGCCAAACGAGAAAGGTTGGGGTTTGATCCTCGAAAAGCACGAAGTCTGACGGATCCGGTGGATGACGATCCGGCGATGCCCGATGCACTGGAAGTGGCGGCTCAGCAAGACGCCTACTTCGCCTCCACCGGCAAGCTCGTCGGTGTTCTCCACGGCGTGGTGTTCTCCATCAAGGATCAGTACGACACCTTCGATATGCGCACGACGGCGGGTATGGATGCCGCCTATGCGAACGATCGTCCGCCGCGGGACGCAACGTTCGTCAAGCGCCTGCGAGAAGCAGGCGCGATCATCCTGGCCAAGGCGAACCTGGGAGAAATGGCAACGCCGAACTCGCGAAGTTCCTTCGGCGGGCCCTTCTGCAACCCTTACGATACGCAACGCAGTCCAGGCACCTCCAGCGGCGGCTCCGGATCATCGGTTGCCGCAAACCTTGTGACGTGCTCGATCGGAGAGGAAACCGGGGGATCCATACATCACCCCGCCAAGAACAACAGTATTGTGGGACTGGCGCCGACGCAGGAACTGGTCAGCCGCGATGGAATGATTGGCGCGGCGCTGAATACGCGCGTGGGACCGCTGTGCCGCACCGTCAAGGATGTCGCCCGCGTGCTTGAGGTCATTGCCGGCTACGATCCGAAGGACGAACTGACGGCGTTCAGCGTTGGCCGGCTACCCTCGGAGCCCTACCGAAGCTTCGCGAGCGAGCAGACGTTGAACGGAATGCGGATCGGCGTTATCCGCGAGCATATGGACAAGAAGCTGTTCAACGACGCCGACGTAGCAGCCATCGATCTCGCCGAGCAAGCCATTGGCGATCTGCGTCGCCTGGGGGCGACGATCCTCGACCCGGGAGCGGGGGGAGCGCTCTTTCAGAGTTGCATCGACAAATATGTTCCGCTCTACCGCAGCCGGGTGTTCATCGAACAGTTTCCGAATCTCTTTCCGGTGGATTCCAGTGGGAAGCCGTCAACTGACCGCATCGCTCTGCTGGTGGATATGTTTTTCGATTCATCCCTGGTCCCGGCCGGTTCGACAGTCCGGAACGTCGAGCGGGCGTCCAATGCTGGACTGAGCAAATACATGCTGAACCGCTACCTGAAGGAGCGCGGCGATGCCAATATCAAGTCCCTCAGGGATTTGATAGACAAATCGAATTTCTATCGGGACATTCGTCCGGAGGCGGGTTTTGTCGATAGAAAAGGGGCGCTCGAGGAATTGAACGCGACCTCAACGCTCGATATGGCGAACGTCTTTGAAGATCGGTTTGCCTATCAGCAGGTCGTTCTGCAATGCATGGCGCAAGAGAACCTTGACGCCCTGGTCTCTCCGTCAGGCAACATTCCGGCTTATATCTTGGGGGCACCCACCGAGCCCCCGTTAGCCGGCAGGACTAATTCGGTCTGGGGCCTGCTGGGACAACACGGCATTCCTACTCTTTCCGTCCCGGCGGGCTTCACCACTCACGTGTATGATAGAATCCGCGATGCCGCGGCGCGTGATGGGACGCGCTTGGTGGGGCCCATACCGGCAAAACTTCCGCTCGGGATCATGTTCTTCGGAAGGCCCTTTTCCGAGCCGACGCTGTTTCGGATCGCTTCGGCGTACGAGGCCGCAACAAAGCATCGCGTCCCGCCACCGGACTTCGGACCGGTTCCAGAACCCTAGACAAAAAAGCCGCGGCGGACGACTTGCGCTCGCTGGCCGTCCGCCGCCGCCCGATTGGCCTACTGGTCAAGCACTTCGATGTAGCCCAGATGGCTTGAGGTGTCGCCAGACCACCAGATACGGTTCGGGTTGGTTGGATCGATTTCAATCCTTCTTGCATCCGACTCCGCGATCGGCAGCGAGAACTCCGTCCACGTTTCCGTCTTGGGATCGAAGCGTGCGATTTTGTCCGCCGTTTGTTCGGTCAGCCAAATCACCTTGTGCTTTGCATCGGTGACCACGTGATACGCGCCATTATTCGGCGTCGGAGGTGAGTAGTGGGTCATTTTACCGGTGCTCTGATCAACCTTCACGAGTTCGCCGGTCTCATGGAAGCCGATCCATAGATTGCCGTCCCAGTCCGACCCCATGCGGCGCGGAATGTCGAGCCCGGGGGTTTTGAACTCGTCAATCTTTCCCGTCTCAGGGTCGAGCCGGCCTATTTTGTTCGCTTCACGCTCTGCAAACCAAACCCTACCATCTCCCGCGACATCGATTCCGTAAGCGCCGGGGTTTTGCTTGGTCTCGACGAAGTGAGGAATGTCATAGGCGACGAACTGCTTGGTTTCGACATTCAATCCCACGATCCGGGTGCCGGCGGTCGACCAGACCATCTTCCCGTTCGGGTCGGCTCGCATGCTGTTGCCGGTGATCTGACCCTTGAGAAAGTCGGCCGGAAAGGCGGTGAACTGCTGGTACTTGGTGTCGAACTGCAGCCAGCGGCGGTTGGCGCCAACCTCCGTCATCCAGATCGAGTCTCCGGCGCCCCGCACCGGCGGCCCCATGTGATTGAGAGCCGTAAGTTGCTTTGGCCCGGGGGGCGGACTGACCTCGGTAAACTCATACTTCTTCGGATCGAATCGTCCGAGCTTGTATTGGTTGAGTTCGTTCACCCAGGCGATGCCCTGCGAATCGACCGTGATGTCGTGAAGGGCAGAGTCCAGATTGGGTACCGCATAATCCACCGCGATATATCGGGCGGCGGCGCCTTGCAGCGGTGTTCTCGAGAGGCGGCCATTTGCATCGGCCCGCGGCGCGTCGAGCGAGAAATTCGCCGCCAGATAATCGACCACGATCTTCGCTTCCTCGTCGGTCAGATCGACGGCCCCCCGTTTGTCATGGATGCGTTCTCGCATCCAGGCGATCTTTTTCTCCCAATTTTCATGGCTCCATCTCTGCTGCGTCATCCGCCACAGAAAATGGCACTGGGTGCACTTCTGCTCCACGATCGCTTTGCCTGCACCTTCCGGCATATTCGGCGGTTGCAGCTGGTGATCCAGCTCATTGCCGGCTACCCGCCCGGGGCTGCGAACCCATCCATTCGGCACATCCGCTTGCGTATCCGTCAGCGCCACATCAGCCGTCGCCGGCTTGCCGGCCGTCAAAGTCACCGGCGTGGGCTTGCTCTGGAAGCCGCTCCCAATACCCTGCACCGTGTAATCCCCCGGGGGCAGGTTGTTCATCGTATAACGGCCCTCCGCCTGACTGACGAGCATGAACGTCAGGCGTCTCTCCGGATTGATCAATTTGACATACGCTCCGGAAAGCGCCTGTCCAGATGCGCTCTTGACCACCCCCTGAACGCTGCCGGCAAAGTCTGCCGCCCGACTCGAGTGGACGCCGACAAACAAAACTGCAATCGCGACGCCAGCCAGCATCCTGCTTCGATAACTAATCATCTTTTTTCCTCCCTTCGCTCGAACTCCTTGGCTTTTTCGCCAGTATACACCCATTTGCGTACAATCGAGCGCTGCAAAGGCTTTTTTTTTGCAAGCAACGTCGCGGAGAAATTGATGGTTGAGTGGTTTGACGACCTCGCCATGGGCATGCGCTTCAGAAGCTCGAAAAAAGTTGTCACGCGCGAGGACATCAAGCGCTTCGCGAGTGAATTCGATCCCCAACCCTATCATCTCGATGAAGCGGCCGCCGCGCGGACGCCGTTGAAGGGCCTCGCTGCTTCGGGATGGCATACCGCGGCGATTGCTATGCGGTTGGCCGTGGAGATCCGTCCATTCGGGCCGCACCCTTTGTTGGGCCTTGGCGTCGACGAATTGCGGTGGCTAGCGCCGGTGCGTCCAGGCGATGCCCTCCACCTCGAAGGAGAGGTGATCGAACTCACACCATCGAAAACAAGGCCCCAAGGGATAGCTCGAATCAAATGGACAGCTTTCAATCAACATGGAGAGCCCGTTTACACGTTTACTCCGATCGCCATCGTGCCGCGTCGGCCGGCTTGATATGACTCGGGCGGAGCACGCCTATACCGCCCTGAGTCCGTATCTGCCTAACGACTTCTGGCGGGAATGAGCAGGATCGTCGGTCGTAGGACCGTAGGGACGGCGATGATGCTCCTGCCAATGAGGGCGATGGCGACACCTGCTGGCGGCGAAACCGCTGTCACGAGCAAACCGGCCGGGGCCAGCGCAACCGCGACCGACCGTGCCGGCGTGCGCCCCACCAGCGCCATGTCCACTGTGCGACCCTATTCCGGAGCCACCCCTGCCGCCGCCGTGAGGGGCCGCGGCGTTGGCAATAGCCGCGGCGGCGGCAATGCCGATTAACATCAAGCGCATCACGAAGCTCACTCCATTTGCTGGAGTTGGAGCCAACCTCACAAGTCAATTCGGCGGTTTGCATTGAGTTGCGGGGTGCGGCACCGCGATCCGGTGCCGACCCGGATGACGGTCCGCAATCCGGCGAGCATCGCGGTGCAGCGGGAGCGCGACGCGAATGGAACCAGGTGATCCGGGCCGCACGCGCGGGATACGCAGTCTGGCCCACGGCGTACTTTATGCTAACTACCGGGCCCCCGCGGTGCACGCACTGAACGAAAGTCGATGCTCCAGGCGCCGCCGCCGAAAGCAACGAGTTGCAGGAATCCGCCGGCCATGGCGAGGTTCTTGAGGAAATGGATCATCTGGTTGCTGTCGCTGAAATTGGTATGAGCAATGAGCGCCGTGGCTATGCACCAGATCGCGAGGACTAACCCGACCGCGCGGGTCTGATATCCAACGAGAACGAGCAGACCGCCGACGCACTCCACGGCAATGGCGACGAGCGCCGCGAGGTCTGGCACCGGCAGGCCTCGACTCGCCATGTAGCCAGCCGTATCGCTGAACCCTGTCAGTTTCTGAAAGCCGCCGAGCAGGAAGATGACGCTCATCAGGACACGGCCGATGGCAGCTGCTGCGTTAATCGCTGGGTCCGACATGTGAGTCTCTCTGCGGTATGAGTTCAGCCGTCGTCAGCCCCGGGCGATGTCGGATAGCCGAGCGTTAGCATCTTGGCAGAATTCAGGAGCCTGCCAGTTTTGCATGTACGGGATGTAGGCCGCGGCGGACGATGTTACGAGCCGTAATCGTCTCGCCAGAGCGTGATGGCCTGCGTGGGGAGCGATTGCGCAATACGGTCGTTGCCGAAGAAGGCCTGGTGTCTGACGACCCCGGTCGGTTGCACCTAGCCCCGCCTTCCTTCGGCAATCAGTCGCGCAGTCGCAGCCTCGATCTCATCCTGAAGCCTGGCGAAGAAGGTGTTCCGATCGATGCCCGGCGGAATCGGATCGAGCACCTCCACCCGGACCGTGCCGGGAAAACGCAGGAAGCGGCGGCGCGGCCAGAACAGGCCGGAATTGAGTGCGATCGGCACGCAGGGAACGCCGGCTTCCGCATAGAGATGTGCGACCCCGATTTTATATCTTGGCTCGGCCCCTGTGGGGCGGCGCGTGCCTTCCGGAAAAATGATGATCTGGCGGCCCTCCGCGAGGGCCCTGCGGGCATGCACCAACATGCCGGACAAGGCAGCCTTGCCGGCGCCGCGGTCGACCGGGATCATGCCGCCGTGCTTGGTGTACCAACCAAAAACCGGAAGCCACATCAGCTCGCGCTTGATGATATAGGTGGGATCGGGAAACAGCGTGAGCAGCGCGAACGTCTCCCATGTGGACTGATGCTTGGCAGCGACCACGATTCCGCCGGGAGGGATTTTTTCGAGACCGCGCCATTCGACGTCGATCCGGCACACATGGCGCAGCAGCCACAAGGTTGTGCGTCCCCACAGCCTGGCCATGGCGAGGATCGCGCGGCGCGGCAGCACCAGCGTCGGAAGCGCTGCGACCAGCAGGATCACGAGGTTCAAATAGAACAGCAGATTGAACAGAATCGAACGAATCGTGATCACGCTGGCGTCTCGTCAAATCCGGGCATCGCCACGCTGCGCAATCCTGATCGTGGCGAATGCCGGCTCCAGCCCGATTCGCGCCGCCGCAACAATGAGTTTCAGGTATTCAAAGACCAAAATTTTCGCAGAGCCTGCTTTGGACCACCACGGCTCAGTGCGACCCTGCCCGCCGACGACCGGAAACGGGATCAGAGTCACGCCAGGAAGCTGGTGGCCGATCTCCAACATGGCACGCGGCATATGGTAGCTCGACGTTACCACGACCAGCGACCGAAACCCGCGCTCCCGCGCCCAGTGCCTTATCTCCGCGGCGTTGCCGACGGTGTTGACGGCGGCGTAGCCGAGATCGATGCAGCAGCCGAACCACCGCTCATGACCAGGCGCAAGGCGAGCGAGTTCTGCTGTGCTGGTGGTTGGAGCGACGCCAGTGATTAAGAGGCGCCGACCCCGTCCGGAGGCCAGCAGTTCCACTGCATCGGTGATTCGCGAGGCCCCCCCGGTCAGCGCCACGATCCCATCGGCGGCGTGGTCAAGCCGCGACTCCTCGTTGGCAATATGGAGCGTAAACCAGAGAAAACCGACGATGAGAGCCAAGAAAGCGATCACCGGCGCAGCGCAGATGGACCGTACCAGGCGACGGCGCAAGACAAATTCATCGCGCCGATAGCCGGCACGGCCCGCTACCTGGATTCGCTCATCCTCGACCATCATTGACGGTGCCCTGAAAACATTGCCAGATTCGACGTCCGCGCGGCAACCGGACACTTATTCGATGTTCCTCAAGGTATGGACAACGACCTGCCGCGAGGTCAGAGCCGTGATTCCGGCGATCAGCGCCACCTCTGCGGCGACGACGGCATAGCCCATGAGACCGATGGAAAAGCGGCCCAACGCCGCCGCAACCTCGGCATCCCCGGAGGGGCCGGTGAACAAGCCGCTCACGCGTCCCGCCAGCATGAGGCACAGCATGGCCGCGATGCCGCCGAGCGCGCCGCCCCTGAGACCCAGCCCAAGGAAATGGCGCTGGAACTGGCTCGCGATATAGGCCTCTTTTGCGCCGACGAAGTGCAGCACCTCCACGATTGGCCGGTTGCTGGCCATTGCGCCGCGGGTCGCAAAGGTGACCGATAGGACCGTGGCGGCCAACACAAGGCCGAAGACCCCCAGGCCTCCAGCAATGGCGGCCCTCGCCATGCCGCGCATACGGTTGATCCCGCTGCGGTGGTCGTCAAGGCTCGCACCGGCGACGCCTTGGGTGAGCGACTGACGCAGGGCCGCAGTGTCGACGGCAACCCCGCGCGCGACCCTGACCGCGATCATCCGCGGCACCGGCAGGTCGTCGAGCGTAAGCCCGGACCCGAGCCACGGCTCAAGGAGGCGGTCTGATTCCTGCCGGCTGTAGGCGCGCACCTCGACCACCCCAGGGGCCGCCCGTGCCAGCGCCTGCGCCTTACCGATCTCCGCCTCGATGTCGCGGCCGGGAATCGGACGAACCTGAATGGTCATTTCGCGCGACACCTCCGATTGCCATTCGTTCGCCGACCCGATCACTATCGCGACGCCACCACTCGTCACGGCGGCAAGGAACGTCATGATCGCCACCACAGCGGCGAGCGCGTTGGCGGCGATCGAATCCCGCGGGACGATATGGACATCGCCGCGCATCTCCCGGCCCGGCCGCGACGGCCGGCCGCGCACACGCGCCCAACCCTTGCGTAGCGCCGTGGTCAACCGGCTAGTCATAGACATGGATGTAGCCATCATGAAGAACGAGGCGGCGGGCATCGTACTGGTCCATCAGGGCGATGTCGTGGGTAGCGATGACGACCGAGGTGCCGGATTTGTTCAACTCGATGAACAGCCGCAGAAGACGCTGCGCCAATTGCGGATCCACATTGCCGGTCGGCTCATCCGCCAGCAGGAGTTGCGGCCGCGCGATCACGGCGCGAGCGATTGCGGCGCGCTGTTTCTCGCCGCCGGAGAGCACCGGAGGCAACGACCACGTGTGCTCGCCGAGTCCGACCCAGTTCAACAGTTCGGTCACCTCTTCGTAGTAACTGTCCTCTTCACGACCGAGGACGCGCAATGGGAGCGCCACGTTATCGAAGGTGGTGAGATGGTCGAGCAGCCGGAAGTCCTGGAACACCACCCCGATGCGCCGCCGCAGCACCGCGAGCGAATCAGCGCTCAGGCTGGCTGTATCGTGATCGAACAGCGTGATCAATCCCCGGGTCGGCTTGAGCGTCAGGAACAACAGGCGCAGGAGCGAACTCTTGCCGGCGCCCGAGGGGCCGCTGAGAAACTGGAACGAGCGAGGCGCAATGTGGAAGCTGAGGTCGCGCAGAATTTCGGGGCCAAGCCCGTAGCGCAATCCGACATTTTCGAATTGAATCACGCCGTTCTCCGATTTGCCCATAGTGGCAAGATCATAGCGTCCCGCACCAGCCGAAACATGGGCATCAACGCCGCGGCAAGCGGGCGCGGCGAGCGGCCGCGCGTCCCTCGCTGACCCCCGGAATGCCGGAGGGCAGGAAGGGGGCTTGCCGGCAAGGCGAGCCGTGGTCGCGCCGTTGACAGCGCGTAAACCCTTGAACAACGCGCAAGTAACTGAGTGCGCCGACGCGGTCAAGCGTCGGAGACGTCCGGTCCACGGACGCGGGGGTATGGCGACGTGGAAGGTACATCGTCAGATCCTCAAGGGTTGATGTTTAGCACATTCTGACGTTGCCGATGATGCGCCAGAAGCGTAGCCCGGATTGAGCGAAATCCGCGACAGCGCTATCATTATTGCCGCGCTGCCCTAACCCGGGCTAATGGGGAGGGCAGTGGCGGCGGGCAGTGGCGGCGGATCCGTGCCCTGGGATCGATGACTTTCGCCGAGGCGCGGAAGTGATGTAGCCCAGCGTGTGGTCTGCTTCGGGCGTCCGCGGCCAAATGTCGGGGAGGGCACCCATGAGAGTTCCGCGCCGCCAATTCCTCAGAGCGGCAGCGATCGCTGTTGCCGTCCCGGTTCTTTCAGGCATCGCGAACGCGCAAACCTACCCGGTACGCGCCGTGCGTCTAATCGTGGCGTTCGTGCCAGGTGGGGCGACTGATACGCTTGCCCGGCAGATTTCGAATGATCTGAAGGAGGCGCTCGGCCAGCCCGTCATTATCGAAAATCGGCCGGGCGCGAACGGTTACCTCGCCTGGAATCATGTGGCGGCCGCTGAGCCGGATGGGTACACGCTCCTGCTTGCTGAAAACGCGCTCGCCATGAGCCAGGCTCTTTACAGGAAGGCCGCCTCGAGCTTCGATCCGCTCACGCAATACGACGCCATCGCCGCGCTCGCGACCTCACCGTCGGCATTGATCGTGTCCAACAATATTCCCGCCGGAACGGTGAGTGAACTCGTTGCATTCTCGCGTACCGTGCCCGGGAAGATGAACTACGCATCCGCCGGTGTCGGCAGCGTCTCGCACCTGAATTTCGAGGTATTCAAGGACGCCACCGGAATGGAGGCGATCCATATTCCCTACAAGGGCGGCGGTCAGGGCATCGCGGACGTGGTCGCGGGCCACGTCCCGATGATGATCACCTCGGTCCAGGCGACGAAGAGCTTGGTCGAGTCGGGCCAGATCAAGGCATTGGCGGTGACGAGTGCCGCACGCTCGCCCGCCATGCCCGCTGTTCCAACCATGGCGGAGGCCGGGGTGAAAGGGGCGGACGTGGATTTGCGGTTCTGGTTTGGCCTATTTGGTCCGAAAGGCATGCCGGACGCCGTCAAGGCGCGGCTGGAGAAGGCGAGCGCGACCGTCATGTCCGACCCCCGTTTGCGCGAGCGGTTGGCGAACCTCGACATCGCGCCGGATTTCGCTCCGGGGCCGGTGTTGCGAGCGAGGCTCGAAAGCGAAATCAGGAACTGGACGAAGTTCATCGACGAGAAGGGCATCAAGCCGGAATGATCGCGGGCGCGCTCCGATTCCACGGTGGTGCAACGACAATTAGAGCATTTTTCGCTAACGTTGAAGGAGTGCCGCTTTCACCGCTCCCCATTGGAGAGCGCCGCGGCAACGTCCTTGATTCAGCGATATCGAAAACCGCTGTTGCGCAGGAGGAACACGGATGAATCTTCCACGACGCCAATTTCTGCGGCTCGGAGCGGTTGCAGCGATTTTCACGTCGGCATCGCGCAATGCCGCCGCCGAGGCCTTTCCGGCGCGCCCGGTCACGATGGTCGTTCCTTTCCCGGCTGCGGGGCCGGCCGATGTGCTTGCGCGCATCTTGAGCGAGCGCATGCGCGCATCGCTTGGGCAATCGGTGATCGTGGAAAACCTCGGTGGCGCGGCAGGCAGCATCGCAGTCGGCCGTGTCGCGCGCGCGGCACCTGACGGCTACACCGTGGTTCTCGGAAATCTCGGAACGCACGTCTTCAATGGTGCGATCTACGCCCTTGGTTACGATCTGGTGAATGATTTCGAAGCCGTGGCGCTGCTCCCGAGCAACAATCAATTGATCATCGCCAGCAATGCCACGCCGGCGAACAACCTGCGGGAACTGATTAGCTGGGTGAAGTCGAACAGCGACAAGGTCACATGCGGAACTGCCGGCCCCGGCAGCCCGTCGCATATCGCCGCCGCCTACTTCCAGACTGCGATCGGCGCTCACTTCCAGCTCGTGCCGTATCGCGGCACGCCGCAGGTGATTCAGGACCTGGTGGCGGGGCAGGTTGACATCGTGTTTGACCAGGTGTCGAGTTCCCTGCCGCAGGTGCGGGCAGGGAAGATCAAGGCGTTTGCCGTCACTGCCAAATCGAGGCTCGCGGCCGTGCCGGAAATTCCAAGCGTCGACGAAGCCGGCCTGCCGGGATTCTACACGACGTTCTGGTTCGGTCTGTGGGCGCCCAAAGGTACGCCCGCCAGCATCATCGAAAGGCTCAACGCAGCCCTGGTCGAGACATTGGCCGATCCAACGGTGCGGTCGCGGCTTCGCGGCCTCGGCTCCGAGATCCCGCCGCGCGACCAGCAAACGCCGCAGGCACTCGCCAGCCTGCAGAGAGCAGAGATCGAGAAGTGGTGGCCGATCATCAAGGCGGCCAATATCAAGGCCGAATAAATGCCCGAAGAAGCCACTGCAGTGTTGGCGGAGTTTGCAGCGTCGCTGACTTACGAGGCGATCCCGGAACGCGTGAGAGACTGCTGCAAGGACCTGTTGCTGGACGCGCTTGCCTGCGCGGTGGCTGGGCACCTGGGCGAAGAGACCCCTCAGTTGGCCGCCCTCTCGTCGGCGCTCGCGCAATCCCGTGAGAGCACCGTCATCGGAGGCGATCGTCTGTCGCTTGCCGGGTCTACGATGCTCAATGGTTATCTCATCACCGCCGTCACGATGTGCGACGCCCACCGGCCGACCATGACTCACGTTACGCCTGAAGTCGTTCCGCCTGCGTTGGCCATAGCCGAACGCGATGCGCTGTCCGGGCGCGACCTGTTGGTTGCGCTCGCGGCCGGGTTTGAGGTCACGACGCGGATAGGGATCGGAGTCGATTTTGCCGAGTTTCGCGCCCGAGGTTGGCATGGTCCCGGCATCTTTGGCCCGTTCGGCGCGGCAGCGGCTGTCGGCCGCCTTCTCGGTTTCGATGCGGACACCATGTCACGGGCGTTCGGCCTCGCCGGCAGTCAGGCGGCCGGTACCTTCGCGGCCTGGGGGACGCCGACGGTGAAATTCCATCAGTGCCGAGGTGCCTTATCCGGTCTGCTGGCGGCACTGCTCGCGAATGAGAAATTCGTCGCGACGCGCGAATTCCTGACGGCGCCCGACGGCGGACTTTACCACAGCTACGCAACCAGCGCTCATCCGCTGGCAACCATTGCGGATCTCGGCCAGCGCTGGGAACTCGAGCAAATCGCATTGCGTCTGTGGCCCGCAGCGTCCTCGATCCAGGGCATGATGACGGCGATGTTCGATATCGCGGAAAAGCGCAGGGTCGATCCCGCGCAGGTGAAGACGCTGCGTATCGCGCTCAGCCAGCCCGTTTTTGACCTGCATGGAAATTTCGCGAAATACCAAGGGAAATTCGAGGCGCTCTTGTCCGCCCACTTCGTGGCGGCCGCGATCATGCACGATCGGCAACTCACGCTCGTCCAGTTTGAGCCTAAACGATACGACGATCCGAAACTGCGCCAGTCCGCCGATCGGGTGGAGGTGCGTGCCCAACCTGGTCTACGCGGCGCCGCGGCCCTCGTTGACGTCGAGACCATGAGCGGCGAGCTATTTTCGGCGCGCTGCGACCGGCCGTTGGGGGCGCCGGAAAACAGGCTCTCTCGCGCGCAGATCGAGGACAAATTCCGCACCTATGCGCGCGACCGGCTGTCACCGGCGCATGTCGAGGACGTGATTGGTGCGGTCGCACGCCTGGAGCAGGTGGCGTCGGCCCGCTCTCTGATGGATATGCTGCGCGTCACGCAAGAAAGTGGCGCACTCGCCCCTGTTAGGATCCCCGCTCAGACTCAAATGTAGGATGGGTCGAGCCTCAGCGAAACCATCATCGATCGTGCCACGCGGAGAGGCCGATGATCGGTTTTGCATTCGCTCAACCCATCCCGCCGGCTTCAGCCGCCGCCTTTGCTTTCGGTGAGCAGCCTCCGCAGGCGATCGATGCTGCGCGGGGAGGTGCTGGCAATGCGCTCGACCGTCGCCAAAACATCGACGCCACTCACCGGGCTCACATCGACCCTGAGCTTCGCGGCTTCCTCCAGATACTGCGGATCGCTGTGGGTGGCGAGAAAGGCCGCCTGCAGAGCCCGGGCGCGCTCCTGCGGCACCTCGGGCGGCGCCGCGAAGGGCCGCGCCATTGCATAGGGTTGCTCGGTCAACTCGATCAGATCCCGGGCATCGTCGGTGGCCGCGAGTTCGTGCGCCATCGGGATGTCCGCCAGTTCCGGGTGGCGCGTCCTTCGCGCGAACTGCACCAGCACATGCATGGCGCTGCCTTGACGGAGCCAGTCGGGGCGGAAGGTTCGCAATGTGGAAAGATCCACGGTGCGCCCATGTACCTCGCCGCGTTCTATGGCAAGGAACATCGCGCTGCTGTCCGGATAGCCGCCGACGACCTTGGCGTTGAGCCCGATGGTGTCGCGCAGGATCGCCGGCACGTCACTGCCCGGCGCACCTTCGGCGCTGCCGGCTAGCACAAGCGTCGGTCCGCCCGGTCGTCGCGCTTGCGCAATGGAGGTCGCCGGCGCATCCGCGCGCACGATCAGGACGTAGGCGTCATCGACGAAGCTCGATGATGAGCCGATCCATGTGAATTTGCGCGGGTCGAACTGCACGGCCGTATTGGCGCCGAGCACTGCAAGGAGCGGCAGGTCACGTGTAAAGATCCCGATAGTGGTGCCATCCTTGGGCGCAGCACTGTAAACAAAATTGGCGGCACGCAGCCCGCCGGCGCCCGGCATGTTCTGCACCACCAAGCTGGGGTTGCCGGGAATGTGCTTCCCGAAATGCCGTGCCAGCAGGCGCGCATAGACATCGTATCCGCCGCCGGAGGCAAACCCGACGACGACCCTGATGAGCTTCCCCCGGTAAAAATCGGCGACGGCATCGGCCCGCGCATCGGATGAAACGAGCGCCACAAGGACGAAAATCGCTGCCCATCGCCTGAGCATTTGACCGTCTCCGGCTTCCATGACTGGGAAGCTGGCCGCAGTTTAGAGCGGGTTTCGATCGAATGGAATCATGAGCGCGGGATGGGCATCGCCCAGAGTAGGCAGGACGGCCGGACTAGGTGAGTAAGTAGGGCGTAATCATAGGGTGGTCGCCGGGCAGCGCCGAATGCCTCGCCTTGTCCAACACAGCGCCGCGTTCCTCCAGTGTAAGTCCCCGCAATTGTCCGCTAGCAATAACCGAGTTCGAAACATCGTACTCGCCGCACATCGGGCATATGACGCTTGTGACGCCAATTGAGGTCCGGATTTGTTGTGCATCGGCACCGCAGACGAGACAGTGCATGTCTTGGCTCCGCTGATTCGCCATCTATGGATGCGCAACCTGGCCCAGGGAACCCAGCCAAGGGAGAAGCGGCCAACGGCGGTGGCGACGGCGCAAGACTAACAAACCAGGCGGTTGAGGGCGGAAGATTCGCTCGGCCTCGCTGTAGCCGCACGCCCAACTATCAACGGTTGGACGCGTGGGGGAGTTCCGCCTAGGCGGGATCAGCGAACCGCCGCCTGCACCGACGCTGCGGTCTGACCAAACAGGATGGCGCGTTCCTCGGCCGTGCGTATGCCGCCCTGACCCGGGTTGACGTCCTTGACCAGCGCGTAGGCGCGCGCCACCGCAGGCCGCGCCGCGATGGCGTCGAACCAGCGCTTCACATTGGGGAAGTCTGCAATGTTCTGGCCCTGACGCTCGTGGGGCACGACCCACGGGTAGCTCGCCATATCGGCGATCGAGTAGTCGCCGGCGAGATAAGGTCGGTCCGCGAGGCGGCGGTCCAGCACGCCATAGAGGCGGTTCACTTCGTTGCGATAGCGGTCCATCGCATAGGACAGCTTCTCGACGGCATAGTGAGTGAAATGATTGTTCTGTCCCGACATAGGGCCGAGATTACCCATCTGCCAGAACAGCCATTCGAGCGTCTGGACGCGGCTCCGCAGGTCTTTGGGGATGAACTTTCCGGTCTTCTCCGCGAGATAGAGCAGGATCGCGCCTGATTCGAACACCGAGATCGGCGACCCGCCGCCCGGCGGATCATGATCCACGATGGCGGGAATCCGGTTGTTGGGAGACACCTCCAGGAACGCGCGCTGGAACTGTTCTCCCTTACCGATATTCACGGGGAAAATCTTATACGGCAATCCGGCCTCTTCGAGAAAAATCGTCACCTTGTGGCCGTTCGGCGTCGTCCAGTAGTGCACGTCGATCATGTAACGGGTTCCTTCCGTTTGCGCATTCGCTATTGGGGTTCTTGGTGGGTCGGTCGAAGGGTCAAGATGATATCGGATCATTTCGCCGCGCTTGCAACGCGATTGCCGGTCAACTTTTCGCGTTGCAGGTATGCAGGCGATGCCATGTATGGCTCAATCCGGGCTGCAAGCGCCGCGCCGAGGCGATCACCCCCGCTGCCGCAACGCCCGCCGGTCGATTTTCATCAGCGTCGTGCGCGGCAATTCGTCGATGAACTCATATCGTGCCGGCATCTTGTAGCCGCCGAGCGGACGCACCGCGGCGCAAAGCTCGGCGATCAGCGCTTCGCTTTGCACGCGGCCCTGTCGCAGCACCACATAGGCCACCGGCTTGGTGAAGCCGTCGTGGTCGGTGAACGACACCACCGCCGCTTCGCGCACGGCGGGGTGGCCGGTGAGTGCCGCCTCGATCACGATCGGCGCGACCCACAGGCCCTTGACCTTGAACATGTCGTCGTCGCGACCCGAGAACCAGAAGAAGCCATCCTCGTCGAAATA
>Ga0126376_10000410_pt1 | contig 20766 bp, 22 predicted proteins | sample PanSoiMetPlot_15_FD_92760 | JGI IMG/M metagenome (GOLD analysis project Ga0126376, IMG submission 92760) | Tropical forest soil microbial communities from Panama - MetaG Plot_15 | ecosystem: Environmental > Terrestrial > Soil > Tropical forest > Bulk soil | place: Panama | collected 2016-02-17
CGGTGGGCGTAGGGAGACTGGAAACGCTGCGCCAGTTCCTTGTCAACTTTTTCGGATTCTCCGCCCTCGATGTGAGCAGCTGTTTCTAGGCGACGTTCAACTTTGTAGGAGAAGGGCATCAGCGCAAGCGCCATGACAAACCCGGACATCGCCAACCAGAATCGACGGCGAGCGGCACCACTTCCAGACTTCAAGCTTGGCATTACCATCGGAGAAACGCGTTGTCTCCTGATCCGCCTGAGAGCAATGAAACGACTTCGGTGATCGGATTCACCCATAATATAGGTTCAAACTGGATATTCACTGGGATTTGGCGTTGTTAGTTAATGAGAGAGCAATCCGGGTGATTCCTTAATTTGGGCTGCAAATTGAGGCGACCTTGTTGCCCTTGAGAGTGCCGTCTGTTCAGGCGCTAACATCAACAGTAAAGATTCCCAAGGCTGGACCGCTCTCTTTCATGTAGCTCATCACGGCGATGCGAAAGTACTGCGATTGCCAGCAGATGCTGGTGCTCGCGTGAACCACGGAAGAGAAACTGGACTTACCGTCTTATTTTCGGCTGTGGGCGGTGGGCACTTAGATGACGTTCGGTTCCTTCTCGACGCAGTTGCCCCTAATGGGCCGACCCCAGCCTCACGATGATTTCATACCCGACGGGCTTGCCAGCGCAGGATCGTATGGGGAAATGCGTCCCCATGAACCAATTCAGGATTTCGTTGTTCTTCAGGGGCGCAGAGCTATAGACAACCTCGGCGAATCGAACCGCACCAATAGGGCTAACCTCGAAATACATGTCAATTTCAATGTCCTGCAAATCCACAGGGATTGTCCCTCCCGTGGAGGGCTTCACGTCTCCAGTTGTTTCTGGGTGCTCGCAAAAGTTGGAGACCTGCGCTCCTTTCGGCGCGATAAATTCGTCTTGAGCGAAGGCTTGAACACGAATAAGTTTTTCGACTTGTACTTCGATACCTTGTGAGCCCCAGCCGCGAAAGGATATCTTGCGGGGGAAGCGTCGGGACTCAAAAGGTCCATAGTCTCTAAGCTCGTAATGCTCGTGGAACGGCTCGGCGTCCTCTAGTTTCTCGTCAATGCTGAGGGGTTCATTTGTGGCGGAATCGAGGCACACTTTTGAACTCAAGTCGACGCGCTCCAGCACAACACACGTTTCGTCAACGCCGTTTACCTGCTCACGCTGAATTCGTTTTACCTTGGTCTTAGGGTCTAATTCGTAGTGAATGACCAAATCCATCATTTTATCTAATTGCCAGATTAACAGCGGCAGCCCTTCGGTTGACCGTTGCCGGTATAGCTTGTCACCCTGGGCCAGATCGGTTGAGGAGAAATTTGGAAAGCGAAGAACGCGCCTGAAGCGGTCGGGCGCCGCCCAGGAGACAGCATATATGCCCTCCACCGACTTCCTGCCTTCTTGCAAATGGACCTTGGCGATGAGAACGAATGGTGCGCTGCCGGGCGCCTTGATGTTCACCATCTCCGACGCTTTGGAAAGAATTGCTTCAGCTTGACTCTTTCGTTCATCTTCATTGGCGGCTGCCTGCACAACTGGCGTAACACAAAAAAGGGTGATTAGAAAAAAGCAGGCAATATGATAATGACCGCAAAATCGCAATTCACGCTCGGTCGCCATCGGGATTCCTGCCCGTACATTGACTGTCCTCCCTAAGCGAGCAGCAGCGGCGTGGAAGGATAGCAAGACACATAAGATACTTCGTTCGAACGCTGCCTCCCAAGCACATTTGCGGAAAGACTTCCCCCACCACTCGAACTAGACCCGAACCTTTGCGGCGTCTCCAACCTGGCATTCGATTCCCACGACATCAACCCGACAATTGGTCTCTCGCCCAAGCCAAAGGTGATCCTTTTTTCTTCTTCCGTATCCGCAGTCTCGGTTCACCGTTTGACAGCATTTCCATCCCCACCTATAGTGCCTCGCAGAGATCTCACGCCGTCATCCTCGCATGCAGCGCGGAAAGTTCGTCATTTTGGTGCGCGCTCTGTTCGGCGTCGCTGTAAACTCATTTGCCTGTTCGGTCTCAACTGGCAAGGCTGCTCGGGTGCCCTTCGCTTCCCGCGCCGCGCAAGTTTGTTCGAGGACGGTTTTCTCCGCATGGCGAAAGGCACGTTTGGTGAGCGTCTCAAGCGCGAGCGCGAAATGCGTGAAGTCTCGCTCGAGGAAGTTTCGAATGCCACGCGCATCAGCGCTCGCTTTCTGCAGGCGCTCGAGGAGGAAGACTGGGACAAGCTCCCAGGAGGTATTTTTGGCCGCGGCTTTGTCAGAACCATCGCTCGCTACCTCGGCCTGAGCGAAGAAGCGCTGCTCGCGGAATACGATCTGGCCCGCGGTGAAAATGCGGTCCCTGCACCCGCAAAGGCGGAAGAAAGAATCCCATCTCCTCCCAAATGGATTCCCGTCGTCGCGCTCCTTGTCATTCTTTTGCTGGCAGCGGGCTTCATTGCCGGTGGCATTTATGGCTGGCGGAGATGGAAAGCGTATCGCCGCGCAAAACAGGCACTCGTCTTGTCGTCTCAACCCCTGTCCGAATCCGAAACCGCGGCCGCTCACGCTCGGCCAGGCGTCAGTGTCCCTGTCTCCGTGCCGCTGCTTCTTATTGTTTCCACTTCTTCCGCAACGCACGTTCGTGTCTTGGCGGACGATAATGTCGCGCTTGATGCCGATCTGCCCGCGGGAGAAAATCGCAGCGTCAACGCCAATCGCCAATTCGAAATCTCGGCGGCGGACTCTTCCGCAGTGTTGCTGGAGTTGAACGGCGGCATGATGCCGCCCATCGGAGCCCCCGGCTCCTCCGGTAAAATTATCCTGACTGCCAAGGATTTGAGGCAGGGTACCAGTGGAGCATCTAAGCCCTGAAGTCCTGGAAGACCTTCGCCACGACCGCGCGCCGCGCGAGCGCAAACTGGCTGTGTGCGCCACAGGTGCCCATATGGACCCTGTGGACCGCGCCGAAATCCTCGCCGTCCTGTCCCACGATCCTGACGAAATGATCTCCACACGCGCCCAAGACGCACTGCTATCCATTCCGCTGGAAGTCTTCATTAGTGCCATCAGACGGCCATCGACTCTCCCGGCGCTCTTTTCTTATGTCGCAAAAAATTTGGCTGACAAGCCCGGTGTCGGCGAAGTTCTCGTTCAAAACAAGAACTGCCCTGCGAACCTGCTCGTACCCGTTGTTCAGCATCTTTCCGCCGTGGGCATCCAGTCCCTGCTCGAAGATCTGGGGCGCGTCAGCGATTCCCTCGCTCTTGCTTCGGCCCTCGAACACTCTTCTTCCGTCACTGCTGACCAGAAAAATCTTCTCCACGAAATGCACGGCGGCACCGTCGACGTCTCCACCCTTGCTGAAGCCGCCGCTGAAGCCGAACCCGATATTCACCGCCGCCAAACCCTTCTTCAGCAAATCGCTAAAATGACCGTTGCGCAGCGCGTGCAATTCGCCATCAAGGGTGGCTCCGAAGCCCGCCGCACGCTCATTCGCGACACCAACAAAGTCGTCCAGCGCGCCGTGCTCCAGTCTCCGCGTCTCACCGATCAGGAAGTCGAAGCCTTCGCTTCCATGGCCAACCTTACCGACGAGATTCTCCGTCTGATTGCTGCCAATCGCGTCTTCCGCAAAAACTATGCCGTCGTTCGCAATCTCATCAACAATCCCAAGGTTCCACTGGACGTCTCTTTGCACCTGTTGCCTTTAATCAATGCCATCGACTTGAAGAAACTTACTATGAATAAGAACGTCCCTGAAACGCTTCGTACTACGGCCCTCAAGCTGCAGCGCCAGCGGGCCGAAACCAAAAAGTAAGACTGCGCTCCGCTTGCTCGTAGTGCTTGCCGCCACTTATCATCGAACCATGAAAATTCTTTACAGTTTAATGCGCGTATCAGCGCTTGCGGTTGTGCTCCCTCTTGCTTTCACAACAACCAAAGCCACGCCACGTCACGCCGTCTCCGCCGGTCCCGCTGACTCTGACCCCTGGACCGCCTCGCAAACCATCTCTCCCACGGACTTCGCCAAGGAAATTCAAGCCAAGCACGACCCGTCCCTCAAAGTTATTTACGTCGGTGTCCGCACGCTCTATTCCGGCGCTCATATTCCCGGCTCCACATTCCATGGCCCAGGCTCGACCGAGCCAGGCCTCGCCGAACTCAAGAAATTCGCGGCGGATCTTCCGAGAGACGCAAACATCGTCATATACTGCGGCTGCTGCCCCATCGAACGTTGCCCCAATCTTCGCCCCGCATTCTCGGCCCTGCGCGAAGTGGGCTTTACCCGTCTCCGCGTCTTAGTTCTCCCCACCAGTTTCGCCGCAGACTGGGTTGAAAAAGGCTATCCCGTCGAAAAGGGCTCTTGATCGCGGATGCGTGACCGCGGCACTTGTGGACCGGCCTCGGGTGTTCTACATTTCTGCTCGAAATTTAAGGAGATACTATGCCTCGCCGCCTTTGCGTTCTCGCCCTTGCAGCGCTTCTTCTCGTCGTGCCGATTCTCTCGAGCGCCCCGATCGCTCTCGCCGCTCCTGCCGAGGGCAAAGACATTGTCCTCAAACCCGCTGATATGACTCCCAAGCTCTTCCCCGAAACCGTGTTCTTCCGCGGCCAGTCCGCTCCCGTACAAATGCGCAACACCGGCGGCATCCATTTCGCCGATGACGTCTACATGCTTGCGGGCATGGTCGACAATTCCGGCTACTCTTCCGGCATCCGCCAGAAGTATCAGGCCTATCTCCTTACTGAAGTTTCTCTCCAAATCGGCGGGCAGACCGTTAAGCCTGGCGCCTATGGTTTCGGCTTCCTCGAGGGCGGCAAATTCGTCATCCTCGATCTTGGCGCGAATGAACTGTTTCAAATCGCCTCGCAACGCGACGCCGAAATCAAGCGCCCCACTCCCTTTCAAATCGTCGCCGCCCACGAAGCCGGAAAATACCGCCTGTACATGGGCCGCGAATTTGTAGAATTTGCCCGCTCGAAGTAAATTCTTTATTCGACCATTCTCAACGAAGGGGCCACCCGAATGCGCCGCGTCCTTCCTGCGTTTCTGATTTTCGCATTGTCGATTGCCGCAATTCCGTTGTCAGCGCAAACCCCTCAACTCCATTTCGACGGCTCGACCTGGTGGGACTACGTCAAGGTTCTCGCGGACGACAACATGGAAGGTCGCGAGACCGGCGGCACCGGCCTTCGTCGTGCGCAAGCCTTCGTTGTCGAACAGCTTAAGAAGAACGGCGTCGAGCCCGCTGGCGTCGACGGCTACTACCAGCCCGTCAAATTCCTCCAGCGCCAAGTTGTCGAGAAGGAGTCTTCCATTGCGCTTGTCCGCGACGGCCAATCCGAACCGGTCGTTCCCGGCGACGACGCCATCTTCTCTCCTCGCTCGGACACCGGCGACAAAGAACTCTCCGCTCTCCTCATCTTCGTCGGCTACGGCCTCAAAATCCCTGAGAAAAATTTCGACGATCTGGCCGGGCAGGAACTCTCCGGCAAGATCGTGGTCTACATCAATGGTTCGCCCTCCGACATTCCCGCCGCTCTGGCCTCCCACTACAGCACTACTGCCGAACGTTGGAAGTCCCTTCGCGCTGCCGGCGTCATCGGCATCATCGGCCTTCCCAACCCTGCCTCCATGGATATCCCCTGGTCGCGTATCTCCGCGAATCGCCTAGAACCATCCATGAATCTCATTGGTTCGGAATTCAACGACAGCGAGGGCATGAAGCTCTCGCTCTTTTTCAATCCCGCTTCCGCGGAAAAACTCTTCGCAGGCAGCGGCCACACTTTCGCCGAACTCGCCGCACTCGCCAAGGATCGCAAGCCTCTCCCACGCTTCCCGCTTACCGTCTCCGTAAAAGCGCATGTCGCCGTGCAATCAGAAGAAGTCGAATCCGCCAATCTGGTCGCGAAACTTCCCGGTTCCGACGCCGCTCTCAAAAACGAATTCGTAGTCCTCTCCGCCCACCTCGACCATCTCGGCATCGGTGCGCCAATCAACGGCGACAGCCTCTACAACGGGGCCATGGACGACGCTTCCGGCAGTGCGCTGCTCCTTGATGTCGCTTCGAATCTCAAACAGCATCCGGAAAAACTCAGCCGTTCGCTCCTTTTTGTCTTCGTCACTGCGGAAGAAAAAGGCCTCCTCGGTTCGCGCTACTTCGCCGCCCATCCCACCGTCCCCGCTAAATCCATGATCGCCGACATAAACGTCGACATGTTTCTCCCCATCGCCCCGCTCAAATATCTGGAAGTGAAAGGCCTCGAAGAATCTGACCTCGGCACGCGCGCCGCTTCCGTCGCCGACTCCCTGGGCGTCAAGGCTATTCCCGATCAAGAGCCTCTCCGCAACCGCTTCATTCGCAGCGATCAATACAGCTTCATCGTCAAAGGCATTCCCGCTGTCAAAATGGACGACGGCTTCCTGCTCGGCTCACCCGAACAACAAATTTTCAAAGATTGGCTCACGAACCGCTACCACGCTCCGTCCGACGATCTCTCCCAGCCGAAAGATCTCGCCGCCGCCGCGCTCTACGAAGAAATCATCCGGCGCCTTCTCATCGACACCGCCAATAATCCTGCTCGTCCACAGTGGAAGCCCGACTCCTTTTTCCGCCGCTACGCATCCGCCAAATGAATTCCGTCGAATCCATCCGTAAACTCTGCCTCTCTTTCCCTCACACCACGGAGCAAGTACAGTGGGGTTACGACCTCGTCTTCAAAATCGGTGGCAAAATGTTCGCCATCACTCCGCTTGAGCCTGCTCCCGTCTTCCTCACCTTCAAGGCCTCCGACGAATCTTTCGCCGAACTCACCGAACGGCAGGGCATCATCCCCGCGCCCTATCTTGCCCGCGCAAAATGGGTTGCTCTCGAGCGCGCCGACGCCGTCATGCCGCAGGAACTCGCCGACCTTCTTCGCCTCTCCTACGAACTCGTTCTCACAAAACTCCCCAAGAAAACCCGGGAGCGCCTAGCCTCCGCAAAAGCCAGCAAATCTTTGTCACGAAATTCGTCCCGGAGAAAGCAAAAATCCAAGTCTCGCCGCCGCAAATAAAAGAACCGGCTCGATCTCTCGAGCCGGCTCTAAAATCTTCCTAATCTCAGCTGCGACTACGCCGTAACCTGCTTGTTCGCCACCAATCTTCGCAAAGGTTTCGCTCCCGAATTGGGAAACGTCATGTGCCAAAAATTGATTTCCGATGTCAAAAACTCCACCGCCACGTAAACCTTGCCGTCCCGCTTTCTTTGCACCGACACGACCCGCGCGTCCGCCTTGCGGTTGCTGCTCTCATTCACCATGTGCAGAATCTGCCCTACGACCACCGGTTCGCGAAACTCCATCATTCCGCCGTGCTGACTGATGGAAAGCGAATGCGTGTGCTCGCAGAATTTTTCGCCGCCTTCCGAATGGCCATGCACCGCCAGCGGCACGGTTAAATTCACCCGTAAAGTCCGACGGCGCTCTTTGCAGCGAAAATGAAGTAACGACATGGGGACTTTCTACGCTCCAATAAATTTCTGTAATCCAGGAGAGACAGCTCTAGCCGGGCCGCGCTGCTTGCGATGACCTTCCGGCTAACTACCGTTCCGATCACCGCCAACCTGCCCTGCAACGGCTTGGGCCCTTGCACAGTTGCGATTCTCGCTGTTGATCCAGAATAGGACAATAGCCGAACCGTACCAGGTACACCCCAACTAGTAATCCGTTACCCTAGTACTTTGCCTTAGCTTCGTCAATATCCTTCTTCACCTCTGCACTCGCTCCGAGTAGTGACAAAATCCGTGCCACCGTAACAGAGCTTTCTCAGGTCCTTGCTCCCCCTCCTTGCGGCAACCCCCCGCCTCCTTGCCACCATCTCATTTCGTAGAAAGCCAACCTAAGACCCGCCACCCTAGCCAGTTTGCTTTCAGCTGGTGTTCATTCAACCTCAAGGAGCTGTCCATGAAGCGCGTTTTGCTGCTTCTGTCTCTTGCTTTTGGCTTTGCCCCGGTCACCTTTGCTCAAAACGATCACGTGCAAGCGGGCGTTTATGCGGACTACTTCCGCCTCCAGCAAACCAAAACAAACTTTGCAGGCGTCGGAGCGCGCTTCGGATTCCAGGCTTACAAACGTGTTTCGCTCGAAGCGGAAATGAGCTACGACTTCAACCGGGTCTTCACCGAAGGTTTTACCGACAATTCCACGACTCCTCCGACGGTGACTCTGCAGCGCTCGAATATTCGCGCTCTTCATGGCCTTTTCGGGCCCAAGCTTGTGCTCGGTCATAACAACTTTCATCCCTTCCTCACGGTGAAGGGCGGCTTCAATCACTTCTTCCTCGACAACCGCCCCGCTACTGTCGGCAACGCAATCAGTTCCATTGAGGATCTGCGTTCAAATGACCTCACCGGAGTTTTGTATCCCGGCGGCGGCCTCGAAGGACATATCGGACCGCTTGGATTGCGGCTCGACGTTGGCGACGAAATCTATTTCGCTAGCGGCGCTCACCACAATTTGCGCGTCGCTTTCGGCCCGTACATTCGTTTTTGAACAGAGCGCCAACCGCAGCGCTCTTTCGGCTTGTAGGGGCGGACTGTAGTCCGTCCCCACTCGCCCAATCGCACATGCGAATTCGCACCCTGTCCTTTCGTACAGTTTTCTCTTACTTCTTCCTGTACCTCGCCGCGCAACTTTTCCCCCTCCGGACGGGTTCAAATAATTGTGTGGGAAAGAGGCTCGAACACGTGCGCGCCATTTTCAAGCTGGTTCCGTGTCTCGCCTTGCTCGCGATTCTCGCGTTCGCTGTACCGGTGCGCGCGGACGTCGCCATCCTTCTCGAAGAACCCTACAGCGTTGACGGTTCGCTAGCCGGAACCGGTCACAGCGCAGTCTATCTTTCCAATGTTTGCGCTGCCTCTCCGACGCAATTGCGCCGTTGCGAACCCGGCGAACTCGGCGTTGTTCTTTCTCGCTACCATCGCGTCGCCGGATACGACTGGATCGCTGTGCCCGTCATCGCGTATCTCTACGCAGTTGAAAAGCCCGACCAGATTCCGCTCTTCGTCGACCCGAAAATGGCCTGGTTTCTGCGCAATCAATATCGCCGCAACCATTTCGCCGATATCGTCCCCGATCCGCCGTCCAAGGACCCGGATTCGGCTGACTGGTACCAACTTGTCGGCTCGGCCTTTGACCGCACGCTTTATGGTTTTCAGCTTCCAACCTCTAGAGAGGACGACGATCGCCTCATCGAAAAATTCAATTCCGGCAGGAACAAGCAGGCGTACAAGCTCGTCACCACCAATTGCGCCGACTTCGTCCACGATGTCGTCACGTTTTACTATCCGGACTCCGTCTGGCGCAGCAAAATCGGCGACATCGGCGTCATGACGCCCAAGCAAGCCGCGAAGTCGTTCGTCCAGTTCAGCAAGCGCGCCCACAAAAAAGATCCGAGCTTGCAGCTCACGCGCTTCTTCATTCCGCAAGTTCCCGGCACCATCAAGCGCAGCCGCCCAATTCACGGCCTTGTTGATGGCGTATTTCACGCCAAGAAATATTTCTTGCCGCTTGCCGTCTTTCAGCCATTCGTCGCCGGTGGCGTTGCCACGACTTACTACTTCGGCGGGCGCTTCGACCCTGCCAGCGGCGCCGCCCTTTGGAATGCCGATGGCTCTCTTGAACAGCCGCTTTCGCATGACGAGCGCAAGGCTTGGAACAAACAGCTGGAAGCGCTCGTGAAGGCCGACCCGTCGTTGAAACCGGCGCTCCGAAAGACTGCCTGGAAAACACTCGAAGCCGGCTACGAGTTTCATCTTGACGCGGACGGGAACGCGATCATCCAGTTGCCTGACCTCCAACGCTCTGGTCCAAACGCCGTTACCAATCTCGGCGCTACTCGTTCTATACTCCTCTCCGCCTCGGATTCCCAGGCCCAGGCTCGCCTCTTGCTCGTCGCTCGCTTGCGCGAAGAGCTTCGCGGCGGCCGCACTAAGAAAGCGTCGAATCGCGCAATTCAGTCCGATTTTTCTCTGCTCCAACAGTCCTCTCCTACGCTTCTTACTGCCTCCACCGGCAGCAATTGACCATCCGATCGGTGGTCATTCCAGGCAGAGCGAGGGATCTGCTTTTTTTCCGCGTCACCTCGCTACGTGCGCTCCCTCACTGACGACGTCGGCCTCCTAGCGTCCCAATGTTGCTGGAGGTTCAGCATGCGAACGATTAATCCAGTCAAGTCGGGCTTCGCTCTTGCGGCACTCTTTGGCCTATGGCACCTCCTCTGGGCCATCTGCGTCGGCGTCGGCTTCGCTCAATTGCTTATCAATTTTGTCTTCTGGCTCCACTTTCTGAATTCGCCCTTTGCCGTTGCGGCCTTTCACTGGAGCACGGCCCTGCTCCTGGTCTTAGTGACCAGCGCCATCGGCTTCTTCTTCGGTTTCGTCTTTGCGCTCGTTTGGAACTGGCTCCATCGCGCCGAACTCGCCTAGTGGTTCGGGGCCCCAAAATCCGTGTCGACTCTGACAGGCTCCGCTAGCAAACCGACAGGAATGGTGCGCAGGAGAAGATTCGCGATGTATGCGAGGACTGCGGCACGACGGGCGGGGCGGAGATGATGTCGGCGGCGAGGAGTTCATAGAGCTCGGCGAGCGAGTTGTGGATGCCCCGAGCCGTGGTGAATTCGCCGCAAGGGACGATGACGGGGTAGAGTCGTACGAAAGTAATTATCGCGCGACAGGCGCAGTGGGTGAGGGTCCGATCCTCTAACGTTTTCTCGGTAATCGAGCGGCGAGCGCGATGAATGCAGCGACCAACAATAAGCCAATGAACAGAGCGACCGGCAAGAAGATTGCGTCCCCCTTCCAATTCGCCAGGTAATACTTGCTCCCAACAAAGAGCAGTGCAACAAAAACGAGCGCAAACATAGCCAAGCCGACCTTCATGCTTCGGGGCAGTGGCTCAGTTTCTTTAGCCTTGAGCTTTCTCATGGAAATTCAAAGGCCGCAAGCGGCGGGTCAGGGAGTTTGTCGCCGGAGCGGGCGGCTACGAACTGGTTGATGCTCGTGCCGCCTTCCTTACTTTGAAGTTCGACGGCCTTTTTGAGAGAGCGAGGGAGGCGGGGATAGGTTTTTGTTTGCGTCATGGTCTTATCAAAACGCGTTTTTTACAGGTTTCCTGCATCGAAGGGTTTCGGGAAGAGCGCTTTCATCTGAAGCGTTTCCGTCTTCCCTTTCAGGTTGGAAAGAATCACCGGCACATCGCCGCAAAACTCCCAGATCAGCTGGCGGCAGGCACCGCACGGCGGCGTGAGAGTTTCTGTATCGGCAACGACGGCGATGGCGTCGAAGCCGCGTTCGCCTTCGCTAATTGCTTTGAAAATGGCTACGCGCTCTGCGCAAACCGTCAGTCCATACGTCGCGTTCTCCACGTTACAGCCGCCAAAAATCCGTCCCGACGTCGCGCGCAGCGCCGCCCCGACTCGGAAATTCGAGTACGCCGCGTGCGCGTTCTCTCGCGCCTGTTTCGCTGCCGCAATCAATGCCTCATATTCGCTCAAGCAATCGCCTCCGCAATCCTGGGAATCACGGCCTTCAACAAAGCAACGAAATCGTTCTTCACTCGCGCGCCAACTTCAAACACTTCCTCAGCCGTGAGGGTCTTTCCGGTCACTCCTGCCGCCATGTTGGTCACGCACGAGATTCCGAGTACGCGAATTCCGGCATGCCGCGCCGCCAACACTTCCGGCACTGTGGACATCCCCACCAAGTCCGCACCGAGCGACCGGAATGCCCGAATCTCCGCCGGCGTCTCGTAGTTCGGCCCGGAAAGCGCGAGGTACGTTCCTTCATGCAAATTCCGCTTCAAACTCTGCCCCGCTTCCGCCACGAATCGTCGGAACTCCGGATCATACGCTTGCGTCATGTCTGGAAAACGTACGCCGAAGCGCTCTTCATTGGGACCGATCAGCGGATTGACGCCCTGCAAATTGATGTGGTCGCGAATCGCCACGAGCGCGCCTTCCGAATAGTTCAGGTTCACGCCGCCCGCCGCATTCGTCAGGATCACGGCGCGGACGCCCATGCGCGCAAACACTCGCATGGGAAAAATCACCTGTTGCGGCGAATAGCCTTCATACAGGTGCACGCGCCCCTGCATCCCCGCGACTTCCACACCGTCCACTCTCCCCAACACCAGCTGTCCGGCGTGGCCTATGGCCGTCGATTGCGGAAAATGGGGAATCTTCGCGTACGGAATTTTCTTCGCGTCGGCAAATTCGTCGGCGAACGCGCCGAGGCCTGACCCAAGCACGAGGGCAATTTTCGGCATTAGTCTCGTCTGCCTGAAAATGAATTTCGCCGCGGTGTCGGCGCGTTCAAAGTCGCCGCCGGATTTTCGAGAAGAGCTTTTCTTGGCGCTCACGAAAAAATTCCCACAATCGCGGCAGACAAAAGATTCGCCATCGTTCCCGCCAGCATGGCGCGAACGCCGAACTTCGCCAGGTCCTGCCGCCGCTCCGGCGCCAGCGCCCCGATGCCGCCAATCTGAATTCCAATGGAGGAGAAGTTTGCAAAGCCGCACAGCGCGAACGTCGCAATGGCAAATGTCCTGGGATCAAGCGAGCTCTTCATCGGACCGAGCTGGCTAAAGGCAACAAACTCATTCGTGACCATGCGCAGGCCGAGCAGGTCTCCGATTTTCGTCGCGTCATGCCACGGTACACCGATCAGCCACGCGACGGGAGCAAAGATCCAACCCAGAATTTGTTGCAGGCTATAGGGAAACCAGCCGATGTGGATGTGGACCCAGCCCATCATTGCGTTGAGGAGCGCCAATAGCGCGAGGAATACGATGAGCATGGCGCCTACGTTCAGCGCGAGATGCAGGCCGTCCACAGTGCCTCGAGCGATAGCGCTCAGGATATTGGACTCTTTTTCCCCGGGCGGCATCTCAACGCGGCCGGCGGTCAGGGGCTGTTCCGTTTCTGGAACAAGCATTTTGGCCATGAGCAGCGTGCCGGGAGCGGTCATGATGACAGCGGTAAGGAGATTTGTTGGATCTGCGCCGCCGACGTGAATGTAAGCGGCCATCATGCCGCCGGAGATATGTGCCATACCGCTCGTCATCACGGTCATGAGCTCGGACTTGGTCAGTTTCGGAATGAAAGGGCGAATCGTGAGCGGCGCTTCCGTTTGTCCCATGAAAATGCTGGCGGCAACATTCAGGGACTCGGCGCCGCTGGCGCCCATCACCCGGGTCATGATCCAGGCTGCCGCACGAATGATGAGCTGCATAATTCCGAGGTAATAGAGCACGGCAAAGAAAGCGGCAATAAAGATGATGGTGGGAAGCACCTGAAAGGCAAAGATGAGGCCGAGGTTGGAATCAGATTTGCCGAGCTCGCCAAAAACGAAGGAGGAGCCCACATAGGAAAAATCGAGCAGATGCTTGGCGCCATTGCCGAGAGTTTGAAAGATGATTTGGCCGGACTTTACACGGAGAACAAAGATGCCGAGCAAGATTTGCAGCCCGAGACCCCAGGCAATTGTTTTGGGTTTGATCGCGCGACGGTTCGTGGAGAAAAGCCACGCGAGCCCAAGAATGACGGCAATGCCGAGGATCCCCGTAAATCGTCCCATGCACGCTCCTTCCCGTCAGACTCTGACGCTACTTGAAAAATCTAAACGCCGACCAAGCGGCGAACCAATATCTTTTCCGGAACTTTCGTATCGCTGAAAGTAAAAGCTGCCGCGATGCGCGCTTTTACTTCGTCGAGTTTCGCCGCGGAATTGTAATAGATCGTGACGAGCGGTTCGCCTTTTTCCACGCGGTCGCCGATGCGTTTGTGGAATTCCAGCCCTACGCCGTGATCGATCTTGTCTTCCTTCGTCTCGCGACCGCCGCCCAGCATCGCCAGCGCAATGCCAAACTCCATGCAGTTCGTCGCGGCAAGAAATCCCGACGTTGAACTGATCACGTCTGTATGCAAACGCGCCGCAGGCAAGATGGAATAGTCATCGATCACACTTTCGTCACCGCCTTGCAGATCAATTCCCTTCCTGAATCTTTCCAAAGCCCTTCCGCTCGCCACCATTTCTTCTGCGAGTTTTCTTCCTTCTTCGACCGATTTGCTGCGCTCGCCGAGGAAAAACATCCACGCGGAAAGTTCCAGACTCAGATCGCGCAAGTCTTTTGCGCCGCGGCCCTTCAGCACTTCGATGCTCTCAATGACTTCGTGCGAATGGCCTGCGAATCTCCCGAGTGGCTGATCCATATCGGTAATCAGCGCGACGGCTTTCTTACCCATGCGCTTGGCGATTTCCACCATCACTTCCGCGAGCTGCACCGAATCTTCTTCCTTCTGCATGAACGCGCCAGAACCAGTCTTCACATCCAGCACAAGCGCATCAATTCCCTCCGCGAGCTTTTTACTCATGATGGAAGCGCAGATGAGGCTGATGTTTTCCACGGTCGAAGTCGCGTCGCGCAGCGCGTAAATCTTCTTGTCGGCAGGAGCAATCTCCGCCGTCTGGCCGATGAGGCTCATGCCGCATTCTCGCAGCACCCGCTTGAATTCCTGGAGCGAAAGAGCCGTATTAAAGCCAGGAATGGACTCGAGTTTGTCGAGCGTGCCGCCGGTATGGCCGAGCCCGCGACCGCTGATCATCGGCACATTCACGCCACCCGCCGCTACGATCGGCGCAAGGATGAGTGACGTCTTGTCCCCCACACCCCCGGTGGAGTGCTTATCCACTTTTTTTCCAGGCAAGTCCGAGTGGTCCACGACTTCGCCCGAGTGGAGCATGGCTTCGGTGAGCGCGGCCCGTTCGGCGTGATTGAGTCCGCGAATCCACGCGGCCATGAGCCACGCGGACATTTGGTAATCGGGAATTTCGCCGCGCGTGTAGGCGGAAATCAGAAAGTTGATTTCCTCTCTCGAGTGTTCCCCAGAGTCGCGTTTTTTTCGGATCAGGTCAACGGCGCGCATGCGAGCGTGAGCGCACAGGAGCGTAACATCGGCTTAGGAAAGCGTCAACGCAGCGACAGAAAGCGTGGCTGCGATTCAGTTGGAGAGTTTTCCGCGGAGGACGGTGATGGAAGCTTTGGGCAAGGTGAAAATTGTTTGACTATTCGCGTCGCTGACGGACTTGGCGGCGGGCGGAAGGTTGGGATCGGGGTGAGAGTTGGGGCCATCGTTGATCCAGACGTATTGATCTGAGCCAAAGCTGGTCCACGCGACACTTCCCGAAAACGAGGAGGAGCGCGAGTTGCTTAGGTTGTCGAAGGAGATGCGAACGGTGTGAGGATTGTTTTCGTCGCGATTGACGAGCATCAGCGACCAGTTGCCGTCTGGGCGATGAACGGCGTAAACGGTGACGAGGAGATTGCCATCTGCGTCTTTGAGATCAGCCGATGCGGGAAACATTTGATGGACGCCGCTGCGGTGCTGCACCCATTCGAGATTAATCATGTGCGCGGCATAATAGGGCGACGTGTAGCCCTTGATTTCGTAATTTTCGTTGGAGACGAAGTTCGACCAGGAAGACCAGCCGAGGCACGTGTTGTTGATTCCCTGCGGCTGAACCGGCGAGTGGTAAAATGCGGCGCCGCCGCCTTCGAAGAACGAGCCGATGTTATCGGCAAGCCAGAGCGCGGCAAAGATAGTTGTCATCGGGCCGCTGAGTTGCCAGGACAGATGATTTTCCGTAACCATGAGCGGGACATTTTGGGGAACGCCATCGTCGCGCCAGACCTTCAGAATGCCTTTCATCAAGCCTGGCTCGCGGTAGAGATCTTTCCAGGTGACGGTGCAAGGCTCAAATGGATAGTGCTCGAAAGAAACAAAAGCGAGATCGGCGAGATGGCCATGATCTTTTAAGTAAGAGACGAAGCGGCCCATCCAGGAGACGCGGCCTTTCGAGTCGGGCCAAACCGTGATGTCCTTGTTTACGCCTTCAAAAATTGGACCGCCGAGTTTCAGCTTTGGATCGATCTTGTGGATGGCGGCGGCCCATTGGATGTAAAGCGCCGCGTAATCTTCCGGCATGGCGTGTTTGCCGTCGGGTTCTTCTCCCATTTCGATGTAGCCGATGGCGTAGCCGCGCTTTTCGATGTAGGCGACTTGGGCAGCAGCATCGTCGGGCGAGCCGTAAAGCATGGTCACGGGAATCATCGCAGGAAGATTATTGGTGAGGCCACTCGTGAAAAACAGATCAAACCCGGTGTGCTGGTAGTCGCCGCCGTCGCGAGCGTCTTCATTGGAATGCCAAGGATCGATGGAAGACGCGGTGTAGGTGGTCGCTGGTTCGGAAGCGAATTTTTCAACTGAGGCAAAATTCTTTTTGACATCAAGCGTGCCAAGTTCGATTTGTTGGATGGCATAGCCGACGCAGTTGCGCACGTCTGTTGCATCGTGGTCGTCGCAGGTATTCGAAGAGTCGGACATGAGAACACGAACGTATCGCGTGGAGATTGGCGCTTTGGCGAGAGCCAGAAGTTCCGTGCCGCCACTTCCTTTTGCGATTTTTCCTGAGTCGAACGTTTTCCACTCCCCTTTGGGGCCACCGTCGAAATCGAGCGCGTTGGTGCCGACCCAATATTCGACGGCAAACGTCTTTGCGAACGGCGACGCCCATTGAATGCGCGCAGCATTGATTTGCTTTTCCGCGGCAAGGTCCACGATGACCCATTGCGGATGGAGCGCATCCGCTTCGCCCGTGAATTTGCTGGTCAAATAGGGATTGCTTTTCCAATAAAGAAGGTTGGGGCCTTGCACCGGACGGTCGCCGCTGGTAGCGAAGCCACGATGGGGCAACGCGTACGAAAGAATATAGCGGATCGGCGACTTCAGTTCGGTGCTTCCGGTGAAGTAGCCGCTTTGATGCGCCGCGTCGCTCCATGTGCCCGCGGGATTCCAGTGCCACGCGGCCATGCGCAACTCGGAGTTGTTGCGATAAGTGATGGGTCCCCATCCAGCGGAGAGAGATTCCTGAACAATGTGGGGCGTGTGGACGCGGTCGATGTCGCGGCGGGACAGGACATCGAGCGAGCTGCCCAAAGCGGAATCGGGATCGAAGGAATTAATTTGATGCGAAGGAGTGATGTCCACCTGAACCGTGGCATCGGGAGCGGATTGAGCAAGGAGCGCGCCAGTGTTCAGCGCGAGGGGCAGAACCGCGAAACGGAGGGTTTTGTACATGGAGACTCTCCGAAAACGCAGCGAATGATAGCACCATTCATACGATTTAAATCTACGGAAACCGAACGTCACCGCGAGAGCCAGGAGGAGATATGTTCGCGGACGAAGGCGTCGTCGTTGAGGTGGGGATAGGAGGCGTAGACGCGGGAGATTTCTTCGCATTGGCCAGGGCTCAGAGTTTCGTTCGGGTCGAGACACCAGATGCCTTCGAGGAGACCCTGACGCCGCAGGACTTCGTGGAGGCCGGCGATGCAGCCAGAGAAATGATTGGCGGCATCGAAGAAGGCTGCATTGGCATCCGTGACTTGGCTGCTTTTCTTCAAGAGTTGTGGCGGAATGCCAGATTGCTTGCGAATGCTTGCATGGCATTCGTCGAAAAGTTCGACGGCGCGGGACGTCCACACGGACCAATGACCGAGAAGGCCGCCGACGATGCGGCGTTCGACGATTTTGCCATCGACTTGAAACGTGAACGGTGTGACCAGATCGAGGACGATATTGTCGTCATTTCCAGTGTAAAGAGCGATGTCTCGGCCGGATTCGGCAACGGCACGGATAACGTCCAGCGTTTGGTAACGGTTGAACGGGGCAATTTTGATGGCGACAACATTCTCAATTTCGGCGAGCCGGCGCCAAAAGCTGTGAGAGAGGATTCGTCCGCCGACGGCAGGCTGCAAGTAGAAGCCGACTACAGGAATGATTTCGGCGATGACTCGGCAATGGTCGAGAAGTTCGGTGTCGGTTGCGTTTCTGAGCGCGGCGAGGCTCAAGAGGCCGGCATGATAGCGAAGATCGGCAAGAAGCGAAGCCTCACGGACGGCTTGGGGTGTATCGCCGCAGATTCCGCCGACGCGGATCAGGGCAACGGAGCGGTTGCGATCAGCTTGGTCCATTTCTTCCGCGGCCAGCTTTAGCACCGGTTCAAAGAGGCCGATGCCAGGCTCACGAATGGCGAATTGCGTCGTGTGTACTCCGATCGCTAGGCCGCCGGCTCGTGCGGCGACGTAATAGCGCGTGAGAGCGCGCTGGCGGCGTTCGTCGAGGCGGCGATTGGCATTCAGCGCGAGAGGATGCGCAGGGATAACGGTGCCCTCGGAGAGGGCTTTACGGATTTGGGGATCTAGGGCGGACATTTTTCGTTGAATCCTTCAAAACTTTCCGGCGCGGTTTTCGAAATGCGTTGGCTTGGCGAGAGTTTCGCCGCCGCGCGAAACCCAGTCCGCGATCCACGAAATCATCTGCTCGTAAGAAGTGCGGGGCTTGCCGAAAAGCTGAAATGCCTTCCGCGCGTTACTGAGAAGTGCATCGGGTGCTTCTGTGCCTTCGAATTGGACCGGCTTGCCGAAACAGGCAGAGAAATCTTCTGCGATGCGCCGCACGCTTAGGACGTCAGGACCGGCGATATTGATGAAAAACGGCGGCGAAGACGCATGCAACAGAGATTGCAGAGCGACCGCGTTCGCGTCAGCTTGCCAGATGGCGTTGAGATAACCCATGGACAAGTCGACGGGCTGACCCGTGTTGACGCGCTGTGCGATGTCCACGAGAACGCCGTAACGAAGTTCGGTGGCGTAGTTGAGGCGGAGAATGGAGGTCTTGACGTTCGCAGTGCGGCTAAAGTGTTCGAAAATGCGTTCACGACCTAAACAGCTCATGGCATATTCACCGACGGGATGAGGCTCGTCACTTTCTTGCGAACCGGCACTGGCGACACGAGTAAGGCCATAAACATTTCCCGTAGAAAACGCGGCAATCCTGCTGTTGCGAAAACGATCGGCGACGAGACCAGGAAGAAACGAATTCATCGCCCAGGTGAGCGATTCCTGGCCGGTCGAGCCGAATTTCATTCCCGCCATGTAGACAACGTTGGAGGCATCGGGCAAGTTCGCGAGCGCAGCAGGATCGAGAAGATCGCAACTGATCGTTTCGATGCCCCAGGATTGAAGTTTTGCCGGGAGCCGTGGGGACGAAAAGCGAGAGACAGCGATGACGCGGCGGGAGGCTCCGGCGGTGTTGGAAGCGCGGCGGGCCATGCGAGCGAGCGTGGGGCCCATTTTTCCCCCGCAACCGAGAACGAGGATGTCACCTGAAAGCGAGGCGAGAGTGCGGACGGTACCTTCGTCCGGCTCGCTCAGCCGGAGTTCGAGCGCTTCGACGTCGGGAACAGACTTTTCACTGTGCGAGAACAAAAGCGTTTCCCAGGTTTCAAGTGCAGCGGCGGCATTGTACTTGAAGGGAGAAAGAAAGATTAGCGGTAATTGCCGGATTGCTGCAAAATCTTGGCGGAATTTTCTTTGGCTGAAATCGCGCAAGGGTGACCAGGGATTCATGCTTCTACGCACGATGACGGAAGGCGACTTGGCCGCGGGAATGCGGCTAAAAGAACTTGCCGGGTGGAATCAGACGAAAGCGGATTGGATGAGATTTTTGAGTGCGAGCCGCGATGGATGTTTTGTCGTGGAAGAAGATGGAGAGGTGCGGGGCACGGCGGCGACGATTGTGTATAGCGGCCGGTTCGCGTGGGTGGGGATGGTGCTGGTGGACCCTGAATACCGGGGCCGCGGGATCGGGACGAAGCTGCTGGAAAAATGCCTCGAACATCTCGATGCGATAGAGGTGCCATGCGTCAAGTTGGACGCAACGCCGTTGGGGAAGCCAATTTATGAAAAGCTGGGGTTTGAAGCCGAATACGAACTGGAGCGATGGATATTGAAAAGAGCGCCTGAACACTTGTCGGTTACGGCGAGAATCGGACCCGCCGACGAAATGCCCGCCCCGCTGGTGGAATATTTGATGAAAGCGGATCGGGAAGCATTTGGGGCAGATCGAAATACCATCTTGCGATCGCTGCATCAGGAAGAGCCACGCTTTACCGATGGGTTGTGGAATGCCGGCAGCATGGAGGGTTATGCGTTCGGGAGGTATGGGTCGTTTGCGGATCATCTGGGGCCGTGGGTGGCGAAAGATGAGGCAAGCGCGGCGCGGCTTCTCGATCGATTTCTGGAGCAAAGTGCGCGGGAGAGTGTGATTGTGGATTGCGTGGAGGCCAATCCTTTTGCGAAAGGACTCTTGCAAGCGCGAGGATTTGAATTTGCGCGGCCGCTGACGAGAATGTTTCGCGGGCAAAACAAATTTCCGGGCCGGCCGGAGTTGGTTTGCGCGATTGTGGGCCCAGAATTTGGATAGAATGCGGCGCGCTGGTACACGATGGAAAGGTGAATGAGCACACTGCCGATATTGCGATTGGGAACAGTGAAGGAGGTGGGACGTTTCGAGGAGCACGCGCGTTCGCTGGGATTAAATCTGCCTTGCGATCGCGAATTGTTGACCGGCGTCGCTTCGCCTTTGCGACAACCAATCGAGCGCAACGGAATCAAGATCGGCAATCGAATCGCGGTGCAGCCGATGGAAGGCTGGGACGGAACGCCGGAGGGAAATCCAACCGAGCGCACGATCGAGCGGTGGAAGAAATTCGGAAGGAGTGGCGCGAAACTTATCTGGGGCAGCGAGGCAGTTGCGGTTTCGCATGAAGGGCGCGCGAACCCAAATCAGCTGGTGATTGCGCCCCATACGAGAA
>Ga0126376_10000412_pt1 | contig 20737 bp, 15 predicted proteins | sample PanSoiMetPlot_15_FD_92760 | JGI IMG/M metagenome (GOLD analysis project Ga0126376, IMG submission 92760) | Tropical forest soil microbial communities from Panama - MetaG Plot_15 | ecosystem: Environmental > Terrestrial > Soil > Tropical forest > Bulk soil | place: Panama | collected 2016-02-17
ATGGGGCAGATTATTTGTGCCGTCGCCGCCGGAAACGCTGTGGTCTTCAAAACGAGTGAGTTCACGCCGAAATGCGGCGAACTAATTCAGGGGCTATTCTCAAAAGCGGGCTTTCTCTGTGGACTTGTGAACATTGTGCAAGGCGGCGGGGAAATCGGCCAAGCACTCATTGACGCACGTTCGGACAAAGTGCTGTTCACCGGCAGCGTCCCCACAGGAAAAAGGGTGGCGGAAGCTTGCGCAAAGAATCTGACCCCGAGTGTCCTCGAACTTGGCGGCAAAGACGCGATGCTTGTTTTGGCCGACGCGAATCTGGATATCGCGTCAAGTGCTGCACTTTGGGGCGGTTTCACGAACTGCGGGCAGGTTTGTCTTTCCGTCGAGCGCCTTTTTGTTGAACGCCCGATTAGCGAGAGATTCCTGGCACTCTGCACGGAAAAAACGAAAACCATTCGGCTTGGTCCAGGAACAGATCCGAATACGGATGTTGGCCCGCTCATTCGTCCGCAGCATGTTCAGCGAATGAATGACTTGATCGCGGACGCAGTCAGCCGAGGCGCGCGAGTCCTTTGCGGAGGCAAGCCGCGACCAGATCTAGGTCCATGTTTTTTTGAGCCAACCGTCGTTGCTAATGTTGATTCATCGATGCGGCTTTTTCAGGAAGAAACGTTCGGGCCGATTCTGGCAGTTCAGACCGTCTCCGATGCGGAAGAGGCGATTCGGCGGGCGAATGATTCGCCTTTCACTCTAGCTGCCAGCGTTTGGACTTCCGACAACGAACGCGGTAGACAAATCGCATCCCGGCTCAAGGCTGGCGCGGTAATGGTGAACGACGCGATCAGCTATTTTGCGATTGCCGAAGCGCCACATGGCGGCTGCAATGCCAGCGGTTGGGGACGTACGCATGGCCGCGCGGGATTTTTGGAAATGGTTCAACCGAAATACGTGGACGTGGATGGCCTCCCCAGCAAAGAAAAGCCGTGGTGGTATCACTACGACGAATCGCTCGCCGCCGCGGCGGACGATTTTCTGAAGTTTGACTTTGGGAGCACCAGCGCGAAGTTGCGCTATGCCCGCGGCGCTTTGAAGACTTTTTTCCGGGATCACGGCTTCAAAAGGGAATAGGCGAACGCTTCACGCAAACTCATGCAAATCAACGAATGGATTTACGATTGGAACGCAGCGTCAACGCCGCTTATACCTCCAGGTACGCAAATTCTGCTTAACGACGAAACTCTGCGCGATGGCCTGCAAAATCCTTCCGTCTACGATCCCGGTATCGACGAAAAAATAAAAATCCTGCATTTGATGGAGTCGTTGGGGCTCGACTCCGCGAATATCGGACTTCCTGGTGCTGGCCCGCGTGCATACGAGCATACGGAAGCACTCGCGCGCGAAATTGCTTCGAATCGCATGCGCATTCGGCCGAACTGCGCGGCTCGTACTCATGAAAACGACATCCGGCCGATTGTGGAGATTTCGCAACGCGCGGGAATCGCTATCGAGACAGCGACATTCCTCGGGTCGAGCCCCATTCGAAGGCTTGTCGAAGATTGGACCGTTGATCATCTCGAACGCACGACCGAACACGCCGTAAAGTTTGCGGTCGACCACGGCTTGCCCTCGATGTACGTCACTGAGGATACGATTCGCACAGATCCGGAAACCGTCAAGCGGCTCTATTCGACGGCGATTCGTAACGGGGCACGGTCTGTAGTGCTGTGTGATACGGTTGGCCACGCGACGCCTCAAGGGGCGTTCAACCTGGTGCAATTCGTCATTCACGAAGTCGTTCAGCCCAGCGGTGAAAAGATTCGCGTCGATTGGCATGGCCACAACGACCGCGGACTCGCCGTTGCAAACTCCTTGTGGGCGCTGGCTGCCGGCGCAAATTGCGTTCATGGGGCCGCAAATTCCTTGGGCGAGCGCGTCGGCAACACTGCAATGGAGTTGATGCTCGTCAATTTAACGCTCATGCGCTTGATAAACCGCGATCTCTCGAAGCTCAAGGAATACAGTGAAACGGTCGCCGTCGCAACGCACACAACAATTCCGCCCAACTATCCCGTCATCGGCAAGGACGCATTCCGCACCGCTACTGGAGTTCACGCTGCCGCACTGGTCAAAGCCTTTAAGAAAGGCGATATCGCGCTCGCAAATTCGGTTTACAGCGGCGTGCCGTCTCATCTCTTCGGCCTCGATCAGATAATCGAAATCGGACCAATGAGCGGAAAGTCCAATGTCGTTTTCTGGCTGGAGCGCCACAAGATTCCTGTCGATGAAACTACCGTCGCAAGAATTTTGGACACGGCAAAGCAATCAGCTCGCGTTTTGACGGATGAAGAACTCCACTCGATTTGTGCCGGACCGGCTCGCCACTGATGCGCAAGCTCGCGCTGCAACTCTTCGTGAATTGGCTTCTGGTTTCCGTTATTCTTTGGAGCATGCCGTCCCGTTCCGCGATTCCATTTTCGTCCGGCCGCGCCGCGCAAAATGCACAGCTGCCACAGAATCTGCAGGTGCAAACAGCGCTGGCCTGGTTTAAGCCTCACATCAGCTGGATAAATGACGAGCAAGCACGCCTGACAGAAATTCCGGCGCCGCCTTTTGCAGAAGCAAAGCGCGCCGAAGCTGTGAAGGTTCTCCTAGCCGCGTTCGGCCTTGACGTGCATCTCGATCAAGCCGGAAACGTGATAGGCGAGCTTCGCGGAGCGAACGATCGCGAAATCATTCTTGTTACCGCACATCTCGATACTGTGTTTCCGGCTGGAACGGAAATCAAAGTCCGGCGTGAAAAAGAGAAAATGTACGCGCCCGGGATTTCGGACAACGGAACGGGTCTCGCTTCGCTTGTTGCGATTGCGCGCGCAGTCCATGAAGCGCGGCTCAAGCCGCAGCGCACGATTCTCTTTGTTGCCGACGTGGGTGAAGAGGGCGAAGGCAATCTGCGCGGAATGCGCGCGCTCGTCGATTCTTATCGCGACAAACTGAAAGCGGTCATCGTACTCGATGGTTCCGGCACGGACCATGTCACGACGAAAGCGCTCGCATCGCGACGCATGGAAGCGATCATCACGGGGCCCGGAGGGCACAGCTGGTCGGACTTTGGAATTCCCAACCCGATCAGCGCTTTGGTGCGCGGATCTGTGCGATTCCTTAATACCCGCGTTCCGGCAAATCCGCGAACGACGTTCAACCTCGGCCAAATTGAAGGCGGCACTTCTGTTAATTCAATTCCCTTCGAAGCGCACCTGAAAGTGGATGTTCGTTCAGAAAGTGAAGACGAATTGCTGCGTCTCGAAAACGCGCTGCGAGAATGCATGGCCGCGGGAGTGCGTGACGAAATGGAATCGTCGCGCGATCGCTCGAAAGGCAAGCTCGAGTGGAAAGTGGAAATTCTGGGAAGCAGGCCCGGCGGTGAACTTGGAAGCGATTCGCCCCTGCTTGCTTCTTTGCGCGCTGCAGATGAGTTCACTGGAAATACATCGCGTCCCGAGCGTGCGTCCACGGATGCCAACATCCCGCTCTCGATGGGAATAGACGCCCTTGCGATCGGCGCCGGCGGCAACGGGGGCGGCGCGCACTCATTGCAGGAATGGTATGAGCCGAGCGGCCGCGAAGTCGGCCTCCAACGGGCGGTTCTGACAATTTTGGGCGTGAGCGGGATAGCCGCGGAGAAAGGGAAATGATGGAGCGAAATAGCTTTTTACTTTTCTGTGCGGTCGTGGTGTGCGTGGTCATGACTTCCGCAGAAAACGCACGCGCTCAGTCTCTCGACTTGGACAAAAGCGCTCCGCTCACTCTCTACAAGAATGGCCATATCTATACAAATGATTCTGGTTCTCCTTGGGCAACGGCAATGCTCGTCCGCGGAGAAGTCATTCTCGCCATCGGAGACGAAGATGAAGTCACGGCTCTGAGCGAAAAAGGAACGCAAGTTGTGGACCTCGCAGGTCATTTCGTGATGCCCGGGTTCAACGATGCGCATGTACACCTTGGAAGCGCCGGGCAAGACGCCCTGGCTGTGCAGCTACATGGCGCAACCACGATTCAAGAAGTGCAAAAGCGACTCGCGGCCGCCGTTGCACAAGCGAAGCCCGGCGAATGGATTACGGGTTCCGGCTGGGATCACACGCTTTGGCCCGAGAATAGATTTCCTACGCGACAGGACCTCGATTCAGTTTCACCTCAAAATCCTGTTTTTCTTGTTCACATTTCGGGCCACGTGGCTGTTGCGAATTCTGCTGCGCTCAAAGCCGCCGGCGTCACTGCCAAGACTGCGAGCCCTACGGGCGGCGAAGTTGAACATGATGCTTCCGGCGAACCGGACGGCATGCTGAAGGAAGGCTCGGCAATGAGTCTTGTCGAATCCAAGATTCCGCCGCCTTCCAACGAACGCCGCAAGAAGGGAATCGAACTCGCTCTTGCGGATGTTGCAGCCAATGGGGTCACTTCCATCCAAGACAATTCGCTCGTAGATGCCCTCGGCAAAACTCCTGCTGCAAGCGCGGGCAATGATACGTGGGACGATTTTCGCGTCTATCGAGAATTGAAAAAGGAAGGCAAGCTCACGGTGCGCATCACCGAATGGCTGCCGTTCGCTGCGCCGTTGGAACGCCTTGAAAAGATGCGCCGCGAAGGAGGAACGACAGATCCCTGGCTTCGCACGGGCGCCCTGAAAATGGTTACGGATGGCGCTCTGGGATCGCGCACCGCTGCGATGCTTGCGCCCTACTCCGACGATCCAAAAACGAGCGGCATCATGACTATGGAGCCGGGCAAATTGCGTTCGATGGCAATTGAGCGCGACAAAGCCGGTTTCCAACTCAATTTCCATGCCATCGGAGATCGCGCGAATCGCGTTTCGCTCGACGTATTCGATGCCGTTGCCAAAGCCAATGGGCCCCGTGACCGTCGCGATCGCATCGAGCACGCCCAAGTGGTGGCGCTTTCTGACCTGCCGCGTTTCGCCAGCTTGCAGGTTATAGCCTCTATGCAGCCGTCGCACGAAACTACTGACATGCGTTGGGCCGAAAGCCGCGTTGGGCCTGACCGGATCAAAGGCGCGTATGCCTGGAACACACTGCAAAAACTCGGCGCGCGTCTTGCTTTTGGAACGGATTACGACGTCGAAGTAATCAGTCCTTTCCGCGGTCTTTACGCCTGCGTCACGCGCGAACTTCCCGACGGTGGTCCCGCTGGCGGCTGGCAGCCGCAGGAGAAAATCTCTCTGACAGATTGCATCCGCGCCTATACGTCCGGCTCAGCGTATGCGGAATTCGAGGAAGGCAAGAAGGGTGAGCTCAAAGCGGGGGAATTGGCCGACTTCATCGTCCTTTCGGCCGATGTAATCAAGGTTCCTCCGTCCGAGTACACCAAGACAAAAGTGTTACGCACAGTCGTCGGAGGCCGCACGGTATACGCTGCTCAGTAAACCAAAATCTTAATGGCTGCGCGAATCACTAAATCAAAGCCCGCCCTATACTACCGAATGAATTTTTCAACTTCCGCAAATTGAACGAATTGCATTGACACTTCGCCGTACTCCGGAGTACCTTGCTCTTTACAGGGGCCATAATGGCCTGTAGATACTCTTTCGTTTCTCTTGCTTTGCTTTAATCAAAGGTCGAGGCGCCGTTTTTGGCGTCTGCTTTGCTGTTCCTGGAGATCGGTCGGCGTCTTCGGGGGAGTGGGTGGTTATTTTCTCGAGGGGGATCTGTAAATGAAAAGATTGTTATTCGCTTTGCTCGTTACTCTTGCTGTCGTTGTCTGTGCTAGCAGTCAGACGTTTCGAGGCTCCATCAACGGTACGGTGACCGACCCAACGGGCGCGGCCGTTCCCAACGCAGCTGTTAAAGCAACGGAATCTGGGACAGGCTTCGAGCACTCGACCGTGACCTCAAGCGAGGGACAGTTTGCATTTCAGGACATACCGCTGGGATTTTACAAGGTGACCATCACTGCGAGCGGCTTCCCGGTCAACACAATCGACAAGGTGGAAGTCACTGCGGGCAGTATTTACACGCTGAATGTGACCCTGAAACTCGGCCAGCAGTCGTCCACCATTGAAGTCTCGGCAGCTGCGATCACTATGGATACAACCACCAGCGCGCAGACTATGTCCATTCAGGATGATGTAGTCCAAAATGCTCCGTTAAACGGCCGCGATTTCACGCAGCTTATCGCGGTGCAACCCGGATTCGGCGGCTATAACGTCGGCGGTTTCGGCTCGCTCAACGGCACTCGGCCGAACCAAATTAACTGGCAGATCGACGGCGTAGACAACAACGACTTCTGGCATAACATTCCTGCCGTCAATCAGGGTGGCGTTTCGGGAATTGCTGGCGTCGTCTTGCCCATGGACTCGATCGTTGAATTCTCGTCTCAGACCCAGGCCGGACCAGAATCCGGACGCAACGCCGGCGGCACCGTTAACGTCGTAACCCGCTCCGGCAGCAACGAATTCCACGGCACTGTTTACTACTACAATCGAAATGAATTCTATGCCGCACATACGCCGTTCCTACCGACGGGATCAAAGGCTCCTCCTCTGCGTAATGAAAACTATGGGGCGTCTGGCGGCGGTCCCATCATCAAGAACAAGCTGTTCGTGTTCGCGAACTATGAAAAGCAGGACTTCATCATTGGTTTGTCCGGTATTGCGACAGAACCTTCTGACGCGTGGGTTGCCCTTGCTCAGGACATTTTGAACAATCCTGGCGGGAAGTACGGCACGTACGCGAAGGTGAACGCCAGTGCGGCATCGTTGACAGCGGTCGGTCCGACCGGCTTCTGGCCACGGTCTGGTACTGGATCGATTGCTGCACTGCCCGCAACGCTAAACAATTTCTTCGCTCCGATTGCCGAAACGGGCCACAGCTACAACGGCGTCGGTCGTGTGGACTATGAAATATCGAACAAGCACCACCTCTATGTGAGGGGCTATATCGGTCAGGGAAACCAGACGGCGCCGCTTGGCGGAAGTCCGGCACTGGGAACTGCTAGCTCGAACTTGAAGGACTACTTTGAGGTTGCCCCCTTGCACGTCGGAAACTACTCCGCCGTTCTCAACTCAACTCTCACTTCCAAGATCACGAACCAGTTTCTTTTTGGGGCCAACTACTTCAACCAGATCTTCAACGACTTCAATAACAGCTTCAATACGAAGAATATGGGTCTCAACCTTAGCACTGACGCCGTTAATAAAGGACAGTATATTAATGGCGCTCCGAATATCGTCATCGGCCCAAGCGGCGGCGTTTTCGAGCAGATTGGACTGACTCCGCCGGAAGGTCGCAGCGACTTGACTTGGCATTTCGACGACGTCGTCTCTCACAACATTGGGAATCACAGCCTTCGGTATGGTGGCGAATTCCGTCATGCCAAGCTGAATGAGTTCTATCACCGCCGCGGAACAGGCAAGTTTACGTTCATTGGGGACGAAGGACCCTGGGGCGGGGCAACGGGTTGCGGTGCGGCAGCTCCAACTGCGGCCTGTGCCGCACTCAACACCAACGGAACTTTGGTTGGGGCGGAAGCTTTGGCCGATTTTCTTGCTGGTCTTGTTTCTAATAACGTTACGGACCCGGGCTCCGCAATAGCCGTAGGCAACCCCGAGCGCTTCGTCGCGGTCAATGCCTTCAGCCTGAACTTCCAGGATACTTGGCAGACAACAAAGCGGCTCAGCCTTACCTTCGGGCTTCGCTACGAGTACTTCGGTCCGATGCACAGCGAGCATGCTGACATTGCCAACTTTGTGCCGGGCACCGGTCTTGTCGCTTTGCCAGCGGGCAAGGGCGTTTTCGAGCCGGATCGAAATAACTTCGCACCCCGCTTTGGTTTTGCTTATCAAGCCAACCAGAAGGGCGACCTCGTTGTACGCGGCGGAGTCGGCGTTTTCTACGACCAGATTAACCTCAATCCATTCCTCGATTTCCGTCCGCCCGTATCCGCGCCGCAAGGTATCGAGGGTAACGCGTTCGGTAGCACGCCAGTCACCACCTATAACGCCCCGTTCTGCGGAACAAAGGCCGACGGCAGCTATCAGTGGGATGCGGTCCAGGTCGCAACGTGTCCAGCGGGTTACACCAATGCGGGCAAGGCGAATCCAGGGAGCGCCATCTTTGGTCCCGCAATCGCTTGCAAAGATCCGAATTGCGGAGCCGCCGGGGATCCGGCCGGCGTTGGCGTATATTCGGTAAGCAAGAACTTCCGTACGCCTTATTTTTACAACTACAACCTGCAAATCGAGAAAGGTCTGGGTGCGGCCGGCGTTTTCCAAATCGGCTACGTTGGCAGCCAGAGTCGCAAGCTGAATATCGTTAGTAACATCAATCAAGGCAAGGCATTTCCTAACTTTGGGGCCATTCTTCAGCTCAATACGATAGGTACTTCCAACTACAACGCTCTCCAGGCAGTGTACCGAACCAGGAATTGGCATGGGCTGTCTTCGCAATTTGCTTACACCTGGTCGCACGCGCTTGACGAAATCAGCGAGTACCGCGCAGCTATTCTCGACGATGCCTTTAACAAGCGCGCCGACTACGGCAACGGTGATTTTGACACTCGTCATCTATTCACTCTCAACTTCACCTACGACGTTCCGAAGGCCGCTTGGGCTACTTCGGCTTGGGCCGATCGTCTGGTTAACGGCTGGCAGGTCAGCAGCATCATGAACTTCCATTCTGGTCAACCCTACGACGAACTCCTTTCCGGGCTGAACTTCCTCGGTGGAAAAGCCACGACGGGTTCCAACAAATTCGATTCGAAGATCCCTGGTTTGCAATGGCTGAACCCGACGGCATTCTGCAACCCTACCGATATAAATCCAGTGACGAAGTCGCTCGATGCGGGATGCGCTGGCGCACCGGTCTCCCGCAACAAATTCGTTGGACCAAACTTCAAGGACGTGGATTTGTCCGTCATCAAGAATATCCCCATCAAAGAACGTGTCTCAGTACAATTGCGAGCGGACATGTTCAATTTATTCAACCGCATCAACTTTGCGTCTGGCGTTGGCTCAGTCGGCACAAGCTGCCATGAAGACTTTGTGGCCCATGTATGCAAAGCGGGCTTTGGCCAGGTTACCGACACCATCGGCGACTTCAACGGCGCTCCGGGCCTCGGCCCGGGCGAGCAGTTCAACATGCAGCTCGCTGTGAAGCTCCGCTTCTAACTCAAACCAACCGCAACAACTTTCCCGGGAAGCGTCGTCAGGCGCTTCCCGGTTTTTCTTTCTGTAAGGAAGCAAATCGCTCGCACGCCAAATTTCGAGTAAGCTTCCTTGCGTGATAGCACAAATCGCGCCCCCACCTCCCGCAAGCCGTGTCCGAGCCGATCTTGGACTTGCCTTCTGCACCGTGCTTTGGGGCTCGACGTTTGTCGTTGTTAAGAATTCTCTCGATCATTCCTCGGTTTTTTTCTTTCTTGCGCTTCGCTTCACCGTAGCTGCAGCCGTGATGTCGACTTGGCGTCCGGCTGTATTTCGAAACGTGCAAAGGGAAGAGGTCTTTGCCGGCCTGCGTCTGGGCTTTTTCATGTTCGGAGGGTACGCATTTCAAACAGCCGGCCTCCAGTACACCTCGGCATCCAACTCCGGCTTTGTCACCGGCTCCAGCGTCGTTCTCGTTCCACTCCTCTTTGCTCTGTTTTGGGGGCACCGTCTGACTGCTTGGATTTACGCCGGAGCACTAGCCGCTGGCTTTGGTCTCTACTACCTGACGATTCCAGTGCAAGGCGTCGCGCACTTGAATCGTGGCGACGTTCTCACGTTCGTCGCCGCCGCGTCTTATGCCGTGCACATCATTCTGGTCAGCGAGTACACACGCCAGCATTCCGCGTCGGCCCTCAGCGTATTGCAAGTTCTATCCTGTGCTGGTCTCTCCTGGCTCATGATGGGAATCGCCGCAGCAATCCATTGGCAGCCGGTTCGATTTGATTTGGGTTGGCCACTCATTCTGGGAGTGTTGGTCTGCGCCGTATTTGCTACTGCCGTTGCCTTCTCCATTCAGCTCTGGGCGCAGCAATACACAACTCCCGGCCACGCAGCGATTCTTTTTACGCTTGAACCGGTCTTCGCGGTTCTCACTTCCTATCTTTTCTTGAGTGAGCGCCTCGCACCGCGCGCCCTTTTCGGGGCTGCATTTGTTCTCACAGGAATTTTGATCGCAGAACTCCTCGGCCCGGCCGCCCCCGAATCCGCCGAGCCTACCGGCGAACATACCTAGGTTTGTCCCAACACTAGCAGCGATCGAGTTACTGGCGGGGTTCTGGCCTAGCGGCCGTTCGAGTAGTACTTCACATCTACGGGATCGTACATCGTCGCTGTCGCAGTGTGGCCTTTTTCGTAAGCGTCGATCGCTGCGGCGTGCTGCAGCGTCGTGCCGATGTCGTCGAGCCCTTTGAGCAAAACTTCCTTCCGTGCCGGAGCAATTTCGAATTTGTATTCGAGCCCCTGATTATCACGCACGGTCTGGTTCGGCAAATCCACGGAAAGGGAATAGCCCTCTTCTTTTTCCGTTCGCTGAAACAGTTCTTCGATCTGCGCTCCGCTCAATTCCGCAGGCAAAATTCCGTTCTTGAAGCAGTTGTTATAAAAAATGTCCGCATAGCTCGGTGCCAGAATCACGCGGAAGCCGTAATCGCCAATCGCCCACGGCGCATGTTCGCGGCTCGACCCGCAGCCGAAATTCGCGCGCGTTAGCAGCACGCTAGCGCCCTTGTAGCGCGGAAAATTCAGCACAAATTCCGGATTCGGTTTCTCGCCCGGCTGGATGTACCGCCAGTCATAAAACAAAATCCGCCCAAATCCTTCGCGCGTCAGCGCCTTCAAAAACTGCTTCGGCACCATCTGGTCGGTGTCCACATTCACCCGATCAATCGGTTGAACAATTCCCATGTGAGTGATAAATGGTTTCATTTCGAAAAGTCCTCTTCACTCCACATGCGCGACATCAAACTCGCGCACATCCACAAAATGCCCTGCGAGCGCCGCGGCCGCTGCCATCACCGGACTCACCAAATGTGTCCGGCTATCCCGACCCTGACGACCCTCAAAATTGCGGTTCGAAGTGCTAGCACTCCGTTCATGCGGTGGCAGAACGTCGGCATTCATCCCAATGCACATGCTGCAGCCCGCATCGCGCCATTCGAACCCGGCTTCGGTGAAAATCTTGTCGAGGCCTTCTTTTTCCGCCGCTGCTTTGATTCCGCGCGACCCCGGCACAATCAGCGCTTGCTTGATGCTCTTCGCCACGTGCTTCCCGGCCACAAGGTGTGCCGCAGCGCGCAAATCATCCAGCCGCGAATTCGTGCACGAGCCGATGAACACGCGATCCACATTGATATCCGTAATCGGCGTCCCCGGCTTCAAGCCCATGTACTTCAGCGCGCTTTCCGTCGCCTTTTGATCGTTTGGGTCTTTGAAGTCGTGCGGATCTGGCACGCGCGCATTTACGCTCGTCACCATTCCCGGATTCGTTCCCCAGGTCACTTGCGGCGCAATCTGTTCCGCGTGCAGCTCCACGGTCATATCGAACTTGGCGTTTTCATCGGAATGCAATTGCTTCCAACGCTCAACCGCTGCCAGAAACTCTTTCCCGCGCGGAACAAATGGCCGCCCATCCAAATACGCAAACGTCGTTTCATCCGGCGCAACCATTCCCGCGCGTGCGCCGCCTTCAATCGTCATGTTGCAGACGGTCATACGTCCTTCCATCGAAAGCTCGCGAATCGCCTGCCCGCCATACTCCGCAACGTGACCCGTTCCCCCGCCGATTCCAATCTTTCCGATAATCGCGAGAATGATGTCCTTCGCCGTAACGCCTTTGGGCCGCTTGCCATGCACCAACAGGTGCAGCGTCTTCGACTTCGCCTGTACCAAGCACTGGGTCGCCAGCACATGCTCCACTTCACTCGTGCCAATGCCGAACGCCAGTGTCCCAAACGCGCCGTGCGTCGAAGTATGCGAATCGCCGCAAACAATCGTACATCCTGGCTGTGTAATTCCCAGTTCCGGCCCGATCACGTGCACGATCCCCTGATTCTTGCTGTTCATGTCGAACAGCCGCACGCCGGTCTCGCGGCAATTTTTCTCCAGCGCTTCGAATTGCAGCCGCGCGTCCGTGTCCACAATTGGCAACAGCCGGTCCTTCGTCGGAACGGAATGGTCCATCACGGCGAACGTCAAATCTGGCCGCCGTACTTTGCGCCCTTCAGCCTTCAACCCTGCGAACGCCTGCGGCGACGTGCCCTCATGAATCAAATGCCGGTCAATGTAAATAATCGCCGGCTTTCCCGGTTCCTGATGCACCAGATGCGAATCCCAGATTTTTTCGTAAAGTGTTTTGGAAGGCATGGTTCTCTCAACCGAAGTTTAGCACCCCACTAACCTCAGGGCAAAAATCTACGGACCGCGATAAGATGAGCCTATGCGAACCTATTTCGTAACTCTGGAGAGCACGCCTGTCGGGCCGCTGCGACTTGTCGGCTGCGAAATGGGCCTCAGCATGGTTTGGTTTTTGCGCGGTCGCAAAGGTCAAAAACCAGATCCCGATTGGAAAGAAGACGCCGCGTTTTTCATGGAAGTGCGCCGCCAGCTGAACGAATATTTCGCTGGAACACTTCGCGAGTTTGAAATTCCTCTTCTGATGGAAGGCACCGAATTTCAAAAGCGCGTGTGGAACGGTCTCCGCACAATTCCTTACGGTCAGACGACTTCCTACGGCGAACTTGCAAAGCAAATCGGCGATCCCAGAGCCGTTCGTGCGGTAGGCGCAGCCAACGGTCAGAATCCAATTCCCATCATCGTGCCGTGCCACCGCGTAATCGGCAGCAACGGCAGCCTCACTGGCTTCGGCGGAGGCCTCGAAAATAAGCGTAGGCTCCTCGAACTCGAACGCGGCCAACGCACCCTTTTGTAGCGGCGAGTTTAGGTCGCCATTTTTTCTTGGTTTTTCTTTGCGCCCCGGGTTCGCATTTTGAACCTGGTTCTCGCTTTTTGTAGGGGCGTTTTTTCTGAAAAGGCCCTCTTTGCAGCTAAATCTTCTGCCTCTTCCAATATCCGCGCTTGAACAAAACAATGCTCACCGCGGCCATCGAAGCTTCCGCTACGACCACCGACCAATAAACTCCTTGCGCCTGCATCCCGGTGTGCAACGCAAGGAAATAGGCCAGCGGAATCTCCAGCATCCAAAACGCAAAGAAATTCACGATCGTTGGCGTTACCGTATCTCCCGCTCCGTTGAACGCCTGCAGCATCACCATTGCGTACGCATAGCCAATGTTGCCGTAGCTGAAAATGCGTAACGCCGAAGCCGCAAGCGGCAGAACCGTCGGATCATTTGTAAACAAGTGCACGGTCGGTTCGGCAAAGAAAATAAAGAACACTCCGACGGCGCCGAGGAAAATCATGTTGTACAGTCCCGTGCGCCAGACCGATTTCTCAGCTCTTTCCGGTTGTTTCGCGCCGAGGTTTTGCCCGACCAGCGTCGCCGCCGCGTTGCTCAATCCCCACGATGGCAAAATGATGAAAATCAGAATTCTTATTGCAATCGTGTAGCCGGCCAGCGCTGCCGAGCCAAACACACTTACAATCCTTACCAAGCCGATCCAGCTCGTGTGGGCAATCGCAAACTGCATAATGCCGGTCAGCGAAACCCGCAGCAGCCGGAACAGCACTTCAAAATTCACATGGATCTGCTCGCGCAAAATCCGGATTCGCTCCGAACCGCGTAGCAGACGGTAAAATTGATAAAGCACACCAATGCTGCGCCCCGTAAACGTAGCCAGCGCCGCTCCGGTTACTCCCAGCTTTGGAAATGGACCCAATCCGAAGATCAAGCATGGGTCGAGGATCAGATTGATGATGTTCGAAACCCACAGCAACCGCATGGCAATCGCCGCATCACCGGCGCCGCGAAAAATCGCGTTGTTCAAAAACAGCAGAAGAATCGCGCCTCCCCCGCCCAGCGCAATCCGGGCATAACCGGATCCGATTTGCACGATTTGCGGCGAAGCTCCCATCAACCGCAGCAGGTTCGGTGCAAAGAAAAGGCAGGGAAGGCCAACAAGCAGAGAAACAGTCAGCCCAAGAATAATCGCCTGCACGCCAGCAACTGCTGCCGCTTTGGGATCCTTTTCTCCAATCCGTCGCGCCACCATTGCCGTCGTGGAAAGGCTCAAGCCGAGTCCCACCGCAAACACGATGCTCAGGAGTGATTCCGTGATCCCCACCGTCGCGACAGCGTCAGGACCCAGCCGCCCCACCCAGAAAACATCCACGACTGCAAACAGCGACTCCAGTACCATCTCCAGAACCATCGGAATCGCAAGCAAAATGATCGCGCGGTTCAGATTCCCCGCCGTATAGTCTTGGTGCGATCCTCGCAAGGCTTCGCGTATCGCTGCCCAGTAGGAAGGCAATGGCTGCGCTACCGTTTCATCTGTCAGAGACATAAATCCATACAAGCTTTCTGCGCGTACACAAACAGCCGCGCGGTTGAACATCGACTATAGAGAAAAACAGGGAGAGTTGGGAACCGCTAGGAAGCGGTTAAATGATCACAGCGACTACGATGACAGCGAGGAACATATTTCACCATCGGCATGATGAACATCTGCCTTAATTTAGATTCTATATGTTCCAAGGCGCGATCGCCACAAGAAAACACAACCGCTTGGAATATTACGGTACTTAACCTTATGGGATCTGCCTTCTGAAGCCTAGCTTGCCAGCCTCAATATCGCCACGAAGTCAAATCCGCACCTTGAGGTGCGGTTTTCGCCATCCGCTCCAGGATCTTCGGTAGATACTGGGTGTTGTAGTGCAATCGTGACAAATAATTCGGCAGATTCGAGTCGCCGTTCCAACAATGTTCCGCCTTGTCGCCATATTTCACTTCGCCTTCGTACGGCGGATTCGTCGTCGTTTTCAAAAAATCCTCCAGCAAATAAACCGCGTCATTCAGCATGTAGTTGTCCGCACTCCCGACGTAAATATGCAGCTTGCCCTGCAGCTTCGGTCCAAGCGTCGCCCAATCTCGCTGGAGAATCGCACCGAGGTCGTAATGTTCCTTCCAGTAATCCGCTACTTTGCGATCAATTTCGCCTGTCTCTTTATCGAAAATCTGTTGCGGATACCCGTCGCTCCCAACGGGTCCATAAACTGCCTGCCAGATATCGAATTGCTCTCCCGAACGCGCGTGAGTTCCCAGCGCTAGCTCATATTGATTCACGCTTTGCGTCGTCGCCAGCGTCTGCCCGAGATAATTGCGATACGACGGCTGAGCCATTCGTGTGTGCGGACCTTCCAGATAGAAGGCATTCTTGTCCGCATACAAATTGATGTTCGTGTAGGCGCGAAAGTCTACTGGATCGGGGCACGCCACGAACGCGCCATTGTAATGGTCCGGATAAAACATCTGCACGGCCAGCGACTCCCAACCGCCCGTCGAACCGCCGTACACAAACCTCGCCCAGCCATGCCCAATCGCGCGGAACTGTTTTTCAATCGCGGGAATCAACTCGGTCTCAATCGCGTCGCCATACGGCCCAAGATTTGCGGAATTCACCGCATACGAATCGTCGTAATAAGGATTCGCGTGATTGATCTGCGCCACCAAGTAGCGCGGAAAGTCTTTAGCAATCCACTGCTGATAAAACTTGTATTCCTCTTCCTGTTGAATCCGGTTGTAGCCCGAGATATGGAATCGCTCTGAATAATCCGGCTTCAAATTTGGGTCCGGCGGATCCGTTCGCAATCCTTTAAAGTCATGATTGAAGTGATCTTCAGAAATCATCAGGGGGAACCGTGCATTCGGGTGTTCGTCAAAACCTTCCGGCACGAGGACGTTCGCCGACAAAAACATCGGCCGTCCCCAAAACGTTGTTAGCAGTTGCGACTGAATCTTCAAATGCCGGACATACTTCGTATCTTTCGGCTCCGGAATCGGTGCAATCTCCTCGTCTAGCGAGATGAATAGCCTTGTAGAAGCATTCACGGCGATTTTCTGTGGTTTGCTGCAAAAATTTCCCGGCGCAGAATTCCAATGTTGTCCTTCACCACGATCCATCGGCAACCGCAGTGTGTGGCCATCGGCTCGGTGAAATGTTTCATACTTGTGAAGTAGCGCTTGCACGTAATATTCGCCGGGCTGCAAGTCATGTAGATAGCGAACCGGATATCCGAACGCGTTCTTGTCGTTGACCACGATCGCCTCGCCCGGCTTCATCTGGTCCACGTCTACTCCAAAAATAGCCTGCGTTTTGTACGAAATGCTAATCTGCTTCCTCGGCTCGTCCGACGGATCGGTTGAGAGCAAGACGAATAATCGCCCGTCAATGGGGTTCGCGCTTCGTTCTTTGGGAAATGAAATGGAAAATTGCGATCCCTGCGCTGTGACGACTTGGCAAAAACCGAGCAATAAAAGCAATAGTGGGCTCACCTTCAACATACGGCTCATAAAACCTCCGAAGATAAATGTTCTGCAGCGGACGCATGATACAGCGAATGTGAGATAGTGTCGGGGAGTATTTCGGCAAAGGGAACTTCGGAATGGGAAATCTGCATAAAGTGAAATGGGGAATCCTCGGAGTAGCCTCAATCGCTATGCGCAAAGTCATTCCCGGAATGCAAAAAGGTGAATGGAGCGAGATCGCGGCGATTGCTTCGCGCGATCTTGGAAAGGCGCAGCGCGCAGCGGAAGAATTGGGAATTCCAAAAGCATACGGCTCATACGAAGAATTAATCGCCGACAAAGAAATCGAAGCGATTTACAACCCGTTGCCGAATCACCTTCATGTTCCCTGGTCGATCAAAGCAGCGGAAGTCGGCAAGCACACGCTTTGCGAAAAGCCCCTCGCGCTGAACGCTGCCGAAGCGGAAACGCTACGCGGAGCCCGCGACCGCTACAACGTGAAAATCGGCGAAGCCTTCATGGTGAAGACGTACCCGCAGTGGCTTCGCGTCCGTGAACTTGTTCGCCAAGGCAGCATCGGTGAATTGAAATCGATCATCACGGTGTTCAGCTACTTCAATCGCGATCCGAAAAATGTTCGCCACAGAGTGGAATGGGGCGGCGGCGGATTGCTCGACATCGGTTGTTATCCGATCACGCTCTCGCGATGGCTTTACGGCGAGGAACCCAAGCGCGTGACTGGAACCATCGAAAACGATCCTGACTTCGGGACGGATCGCCTCGCCTCCGCAATCTTGGAATTCTCGCGCGGACAATCGATTTTCACCAGTGGAACACAGACAAATTATTTCCAGCGCATGACCTTGCTCGGGACGACTGGAAGAATCGACGTCGAAATCCCTTTTAACGCGCCGACAAATCGCCCCCTGCAATTAACAATTTCCGACGGAATGGAATTCATCGGGGGCACAAAAACGATCGAGGAAATTCCTGCCGCTGACCAATACACAATTCAAGGCGACGAATTCTCCAAAGCGATCCGCAACATCACGGACGTCCCGGTTCCACTCGAGGATGCCATCTCCAACATGAAAGTCATCGACGCGATCTTCCGTTCCTCTTCCACTGGAAAATGGGAAACGCCGTAGCGTTCTTGCTCAGCTTCCTTCTGTCGTCAGAGCAATTTCATAGTGGCGGACGCGGCGGTCATAGTCGCTCAGAAGCGCCCGGGCTTCGGGAGCAACGACCGCAGCTTCCCGGTCGGGACGGGCGAACGCATCGATTGCCGCGAAATCTTTCCACACCGTCGTGACCACAATTTCAAATTCATCGCCGGCGACACGAGTGAAAAGTTCCCCGCGCACAAACCCTTTGAGCGAGCGCAGCTCAGAGAATACATTCCTCGCGAGGTGAGTCTTGTACGCTTCCAGATTGTGCGACGTTGCGCGTGCCGTCCAGACCCGGGCAATCATGAACTTTTGCTTACGGTTGCTAACATAATTTCCTACCGATCGCTCTTGGCCGGTAGCGACTTATTTTCGAGAAACTTCCAGATTTCGCGCGAGCCATCAATCTGTTGACTCGCTTTTCCAACAATCATCGTCGGCAAATATTGCGACCCACCAGGCCAAGCATGTCCGCCGCCTTCAATGCGGTACACAACGATTTCCGTATCACTTAAGCCGCCACCGTAAACTGCGCGTTTCACGTGCGTTCCATCGTCAGTTCGATCCGGCAAATCTTTCGTTTGTGGTGCACCGACGGTGTGATCCAACTTCGTCCAGAAGCGAACGGCGTCTTCCAGTGAAATACATTCGTCGCGATGCAATCCGAGGTTCGCCCCAATCGCGCCGCCGCCAATGGGAACAAGTGGGTCGCTCGTTCCATTCATGTAAAGGACTGAAATCGCGCGTACAGGACGGCAATCCGGCGGCAAAGTTGTCGGCATCGTCGCGGCAACGGAAGCAATCGCCGCAATCTTGTCCGACAAATCGCACGCGAGCCGGTTCGAGAAAAACCCGCCGTTGGAAATACCAGTCGCGTATACGCGAGAAGTGTCAATCGGCAGCTCCTTCGCAAGGTGATCAATCAGCGCGCTAATGAATCCAACGTCATCCGCCTTTGAGAGACCGCGCGTGTCATCCCAGCTTTTATTCACAGCCTCTGGATAAACGACGACGAACCGTTTCTGATCCGCGATTTGATCGAAGCCAGTGAACTTCGGCATTCGCCATGCGTGTCCGCCACCACCGTGAAAGGCAAGAAGAAGAGGCACTCTGTGGTCGTCCGAAAGTCCTGCGGGAACGTGCAGGGCGTATTCGCGTTTTACGCTGCCAACTTGAATCGTCTGTTTGGAGTCACCAGCGGGGAGCCGCCGCGCCGCGCCGAGCTGAAAAAGAATAAGAACGGTTCCCGCGAAAAACACAGCGAGATATTTGAGGGCTGAAGCCTTGTGATCGCTCATGATTGTCTACGCGGGATTCCCCTTAGGCGCATGTATCGTCTAACCCGCGAATTTCCAATTGGTTGCGTTCTTAGTTAGCGCCGCCGGCGATGGAAGGGACGAGCAAGACTCTATCCCCATCCTTTACTTCGCAAGACTCGCCGCCAAGGAAGCGAATGTCTTCTTCATTGAGATAAACATTCAGGAATTGGCGGATTTGGCCTTGATCGTCGCGCACATGTTTTCCAAGGCTTGGGAACTGGGACGTCAATACGTTCAATGCTTCTGCGACAGTCGTGGCGCTACAGGAATATTTCGGCGTGCCATCGGTGAACTTTCGGAATGCCGTTGGGATTTCGATTGTGATTGCCATTTCACTCTCCAATTGGATTTTAATCTCGTTTGTTAAGCTTTTGCCGAGGTGGCCGCGAGTTGCGAGTCTAAAAGTGCTTCAAACGCCTCCAGGCGCGGCGCTATTGCTTCGGTCAACGGATACTCCGTGGCGATAGCATCTGTGGTTTTGAGCCCGTTGCCAGTAACGCAGACAACCGTCGTTTCGTTCGCGCCGACGCGCCCGGCCTCAATCAGCTTTTTCGTCACGCCAACAGTGACGCCTGCGGCTGTTTCTCCAAAGATGCCTTCGGTTTCCGCGAGTAGCTGAATCGCCTCAACAATTTCTGGATCGGAAATGTCTTCCGCCCAGCCACCGGAGCCCCGAATCTCTTTCATTGCGTAGGAACCGTCGGCCGGGTTGCCGATCGCAAGCGATCGCGCTATGGTCTGCGGTTTTTGCGGCTCGAAGCGCGCGAGATTCCGCTTCACGCCATCAGAAATGGGCGAACAACCAGTAGCCTGTGCGCCAAAGAATTTCACGGGCTTCTCCCTGACCCAGCCGAGCAAAACCAGCTCGCGGAAAGCCTTTGCGATTTTGGTGATGAGCGAACCGCCTGCCATGGGAACGACGACATTGTCCGGAAGTTCCCATCCGAGCTGTTCCGCGATTTCGTAGCCGTGGGTCTTGGAACCTTCCGCGTAGTAGGGGCGGAGATTTACGTTAACCAGGCCCCATTGGAAGCGATCGGCAATCTGCGCGCAGAGGCGGTTGACGTGATCGTAGTTGCCGTTGATGCGAATGATACGCGCGCCGTAAACGGCCGTGTTAAGAATTTTGGCTGGCTCGAGATCGGCAGGAATAAAAACGCAGGCGTCGAATCCTTGTTGTGCGGATTGCGCAGCGACTGCGTTTGCGAGATTACCGGTCGAGGAGCAGCCGACTGTTTGGAATCCAAAGCGGCGGGCTGCTGCGAGAGCGGTGGCGACGACACGATCCTTGAAGGAAAGAGAAGGGAAGCATACGGCGTCATTCTTGACATAAAGATTTTGCACGCCGAGTTTCTTGGCGAGATGGCGCGCGGAAACGAGCGGAGTTCCTCCGACCGAATTTGGCGCAGCGAAACTTTCAGGGACGGGGAGAAGTTCCGAGTAGCGCCACATGTTGAAGGTGCGCGAGGTTACATTTTCTTTGCGGGCAATTTTCTTGAGCGCGTCGTAGTCGTAAGCGACTTCGAGCGGAGAGAAACACTCCTCACAGAAAGATTTGGGCGCGTTGCCCCAAAGTTTGCCGCATTCGCGACAGCGGAGTTGATAGACCTCAGACATAAGCCACCTTTTCTGTTTCCAGGCGGCGGTGCTTGCGTTGTAAGCGATATGGGCAGCGCGGAGGGGAAAACAAAAAGCCCTCCGTGCCAAAGAGTGCAAGGAGGGTCTCAGAAAGCTCTGGGAAACTCGACGTGCTCTTTAGCAGTTTTTTACGTGGAGCAAGTTGCCCTAAATCGCCACGTGCGCCGCAACCGCGGCTAAATTCATGTTGGTGGAAATC
>Ga0126376_10000413_pt1 | contig 20691 bp, 11 predicted proteins | sample PanSoiMetPlot_15_FD_92760 | JGI IMG/M metagenome (GOLD analysis project Ga0126376, IMG submission 92760) | Tropical forest soil microbial communities from Panama - MetaG Plot_15 | ecosystem: Environmental > Terrestrial > Soil > Tropical forest > Bulk soil | place: Panama | collected 2016-02-17
ACCCCAAGTCCAAAATCTTCAAGCCGGCCAGCGACTTCAACCCTATCCGGCGGAAGAATTGCACCAGCGCTTCTTGCCGCTCCTGGTGTGCGCATAGCGCATACAAGTCGAACGGACCGCTATTGATCTCTGTACGCTTGTCGAAGACGTCGCGGATGCGCGAACTCTCCGCGTCTAGCCCCGGCTTTATATCCGCTGCATTCACCATGCTCACCGGAATCATGCTTGGCGTCCCGTCGTTCAACCGGAATTATTGTGGATCAAAGAACAACACACCGCTCGGAACGCCGGCCTGGTTCCCGATTGCGACAAACTGCTTCGGTCCAATCAGGTAGAACGAGACGACATCTTGGTTGGTCGCATTCGGGTCGCCCAAAGTGCCCCCCAGGATTTGCAGCACGCCGTGTCCGGTAGTTGCATCGTTGACCTGGAAGAGATCCCCCGTTTCGCTGAAGTTGACGACTTGCCCATTCGAACCGAGGCTCGTGTTCGTCGTGCTCAAGTCCAGCATAAGCGCATCGGTGCCCGCGCCGTCAAACGTTGCCGCCAAATCCGCGTTCGCCGGCCCTGCGGTTGATGATCCTCCCGCGCGTGCGATCGAATTTCCAGCAAGATCGGTGCCGGCCGAAAATGGTCCCACCCCTTGTGGGATCAGCTGCCCTGACAGTGCATGGCTGAGCGCTCCCGCGTTGTTGTTCGGCGTTATATCGATTACGTATGCTTTGCCCGCATCGTAGTAATAGAGCGCCGCCGCCCCGACAAATGACGTCGCGATCGGGTTGTTCGCAATTAGCACTCGGCCTGTCGCCGGATCGAACGCCGCTGAAGGAATCGAGCCGGAAGGAACAAATCCCGTCGTAGTCAGCTGTGTCGAGACGGTTGCGCCGCTGTTGGTGTCATACGTTGCCGTCGAATTACTCCCCGACACGGACAGCACACCAATGATGGAATCTGGCACGGCGGTACTGTTGACTACGTTCATGCCCGTCAACGCCACGACTCCGGTGCTGTTCATCGTATTCGCATCCAGCCTCTTCTGCTTCTGCGCTGTTCCACTGAAAACCGACTGCATCGCGGCTCCCCCGTCGATCTCCAGCAAATTCAGTTGCTGTCCGTCGGTCACGTAATACGAATACGTCACATCTCCTGTCCCCCCCGCGTTGAGCGTCAGCGTCCCGTGTCCAAAAGCATCCGGTGCCGTCGCGGCTCCCGCGGCAATAGCTGCTCCTCCATTCACTCCGCCCGCAATCGGATTCTGCCATGCGAGCTGCATCGCATCCGCCAGCCCTCCGGTGATACTCGCACCGCCGGGGCCCAGAACAAACTGTCCTGCTTCAACAATTCGCAGGCCAACCGGTGCATCCGAGTCCACGCCGAATGCATAGTTACCCGCTGGATCAGCGCCGAGCGCCGCCGCATCCTGCTGCAGCAGCGTACCCGCCGTCAAGAATCCGCTGTCATCCAGCTGAATAATCTGCCCGCGCTTTCCGTCCGAAGAAAGCGCGCACTTCAAAATCAAATTGACCGGCGTGCTCGCGAACGTAATCGTCACTCGCGGAATTCCGTTGAACGAGCTGTTCACCACGTACGTTCCCGTCATCGGCGCAGGGAAGCTTACGAAGCTGCCGTTGTTGTTCAATTCGAATTCTGCCGTCGTGATTCCCCCGGCTCCGTCCGCCACGAACGCTCCCGCTATCGCCAGCGGCGCCGTGCCCGCAGGATTGAATCCGCGCAGCAAGAATGCGTAGTGGCCACTCAGCGCAGCCGTCGCATTCGCAATCGTGAACGAAAACGAATCGCTCATTCCCGTGTCCGCGACCGACGTCGCCGTGATTGTCGGATTTGCGGTGATTCCAAGCGGCAATGTCGTCGGCGGTGTATAGCTTGCGGAAAAGCTCGGCGCCGCCGCCGGTGTCAAAGTCCCACAATCCGGGCTGCAATCCGCTCCGCCGACTGTCAGCGTCCACGTCACTCCTTTGTTGCCGGTGTCGTTCGTCACCGTCGCATTCAAGCTCACTGCCGGCCCGCCCACTGGCTGCGATGAAAACTTGTTGACGATTGAGACCGAAATCGGCGGAGCCACGATAATAAAGTTGAAGGTGTCTTTGATTCTTGGCGTGGCTATTGAAATTGCCGAGATCGTCGGTGAAGCATTGGGATCCGTCGAAGCCGGCGCGATCCCAGGCGGCTGATAGTGCGCCACAAAAGATGGCGCTGGATCGGCCGTCAGTGTTCCGCAATCCGGGGCACACGTCACCCCATTCGCGGTCAACGTCCAGTTCAATCCTGCATTCGTCGAATCGTTTGTCACCTGCGCATGAATGTCGGACACCGGCCCGCCTGCCACCTGCGTATCGAACTTATCGACAATCGAGATTGTGATCGGCGGCGTAATCTGAAAATTGAACACGAACGTCTGCGTCGGATCGGCGATGGCTCGCGCCGTGATTGTCGCCGTTTCATTTGCGGGCACATTTTTCGGCGGCGTGTACACCGCGGATGTCGACGGTGCTGGCGCGGGGTTTAACGTGCCGCATCCCGGCGAGCAGCTCGCGTTCGCAATGGATAACTGCCAGCTCACACCTTGGTCGCCTCCTGAGCCCGTCACTGTCGCCGTGATCGTCACAGGGTCCGCTCCCGCCGATATGAACGCAAACGTATCGGTCAGGCTTACCACAACCGGCCCGGTGCCCGACTTCGAGCCCGACCCGCAAGAGGCTAAAATCAACATCGTCACGGCCGAAAAAACGGCAAACAAGATTCGCTTCATGGCAACCTTTACGATCGAATCGGTCGATCCAACTCTGGATTTGAAAACGCTGAAACGATGCGCAGCACGTTAGGCCATCTGTGTGAATGTACGGATACAACTGCGCAAATGCTTTGCGACTATCATCGCTGCTCCGCCGTCCTGGCATACGCATTCACGCCGTGTTTAATTGTGTTTTGGCTCGGGATTCCCGTTCTCCGCCGTCGCGCTCGCCGAACCCCCTGCATTCGCTCCTCCAACGTTCGGCCACTTCGCTTCTGCGGGCTTCTCCATCGCCGGAAACATATGCACTTGCGCCGACTTCTCCGTCGCGACTCTCGTTGGCTTCGCTCTCGCCTTTAATTGTTCCTTTATCCAATCCAGTGTCGCGAACGAAGGTTGCGCCGTAAGGAACGCACGCCCGTTTCCATATTCATTAATTACTGCAAAATTGGGCGCCGCAGCTTCCAACTTCTCCTGCGCGGCATCGGGCATCGAAACGTTTCGCCGCACATCCTGCAACCTCAGCGCTTTCGCCTGCGACTTCGGCAGCCACGCAACCGGCTCAAGTGGTGCAACTCCACCCAGAAACTCTTTCTTCAAAAATGGCGGCCGTTCCTCATCCGGGATCATCTTCGTTTGCGCAAGCCAAGTCGGCCAATCGCCCCATGGCCCAAGCAGATCAACCGCCACCAGCCGCGCGTCCGCGGCCGACGCCAGAATCGCCACAGAGCCGCCCGATCCGACGCCGAACATTCCCACACGGATCATGTCCAGGTCGCCTCGGCTCTGTAGATAGTCCAGGATCAGCTGCACGTCGTGCGCTGTCGTTGCCAGCGATTCCTGCATATCCAGCACGAACCACTCCTTCGTCATCCGGTACCGGATCCGGTGTCCCGTCATTGCGGACACAAACCCAACGACCGCATACCCCTGGCTCACCGCTGCCTCGCACCATGCGTTGTTCTTGAAATTTTCGGTATCGTCTGGAAACGAATACAAAGTCAAAATCACCGGCGGCTTCAAGACACTTTTCGGACGAATCACGTACAAATCGAAGGGATCGTTTGGTCTCCAATTCACGAAGTAACGCTGCCGAATGAATTTTGTGTTCGGTATTTGATCCGTCTCCGCCAATTGCGGCGCCTCTTTCGAGAAAATGCTGCGGTCCACGAACGGACTGGACCAATCTTCATGAAATGCTTTCACCGGAACCGCCGCGGGCAGATCTGGCAGCCTCCCCGCACTCTCCAGTTTCTCTGCGGCTTGCGCTGTACATGTCGCGGCTGCCATAAGGATGGTCAGCGCACAAAATCCTCCAACAAACATCCAACGACGAACTCGCATAGCCCCTCTCAACGATTCTTTGTGTTCAATCTTTCTTGGCGATTTCGGCCTCATCTTTATTTATTGCCGCCTTCCGCCTAACACAGAAAGGGGGCGGCAGTCGCCTGCCGCCCTTCCTCCCTGCTCTGTCTTGCTGAATTATTGCACCCAAGCGGTAAACGTATTGCCGAGCAAACCGGCATCAATTTCCGCCTGCGAGTTCAGGATCGTGCCGGCCACGTCGCCGCCAGCTTCCGTTGTTCCGGATTGCTGGCCGTTGTTGGCTGCGACCCCGCCGATCGTGTAGTGCGAACGGAAAACCTGCAGCGGATCAACCGTCGAGCTGCAAGCCGCGTTTGCGCAATAGCGTGCCGGGAAAATGTCGGGGATGCGGGCCGTCGGAGCAGGCGCTGCCTGATCCTGTGCACCCAGGATGAATCCGGTCACGTTGAGCGGCGTGAACGATGGCGCGAGGTCCGAAGCTCCGAAATAGGACGCACGGATCTCGTTCCACGCGCGATAGTTGCCGCTGGTCACGCCGTCAAACGTCGGCAGCGTATACGCGTTGCAGCTGAAGTTTGTGATCGTTGCTCCGCCGTCGCCGTTGAAATAGCCGCCGCACTGCCCGGCCGCCGGCGCTGCGAGTAGCGCTGCCGTGCCTTGGTTGGCAACGCCGCCAGGAAATACGCCGTTGTGTGCCGAGTAGCTCGGGAACAAGGGATCAACACCATCGAGGGTCAGATACTTGATGTTGAGCTTGTTGCCGAAGCTGCCGAGGCTCCAGAACGCGTAACCGAGCGTGTTCGCGAGTGAGTTGTTGTTCGCCGTGCTCACCATTTGGCCCGTCCCGATGACGCGCGTTCGCAATGCGCAGTTCGCGCCAATGCAGAAGCTCATCGGGTTCGAGCAGGCAACTCCCGGGAATGCATTTGCGTTCTGCACGAAGCACGCCGAGGAGTAACCCACCTGTGATGGGCCAAGAACGCCCGTTTCCTGGGAGTTGGCGTTGAAGCCATCACGCTGGCGGATCACTTGCCATTCGAATGTGGTATACGTGCCCGACATCGGCTCGCGTGCAAGCAAGTGCGCAAATACTTGCGGAATCGAGCCGGGCGCCGTGCCCTGAACCAGGTCGCGAGTAAAGAACGCCTGGCCGGTGTACATCGCGCTCAGCGTCTTGCTGCTGACGTTCGTCAGCTTGCCTGTGCTGATCAGGTTGCCGAAGTCGCCGGAGCCCGCACCGCTCGCGTTCACGAACACTAGAATCGGTTCTGCGCCGACAGATAGCGTTCGGCTGGCCGGAATCGCAATGGCGCTAATCGGATCCGTCCCGGTGAAGGAATACGCCACTGCCTGCGCCGAGGCGCTGCTGTAGCTGCTCACCACTGCGGTACCCGGAGAGCTCACGCCGGGGCCGAAGCCCATGCAGGACTTGTCGTCTGGCGGGAAAAACGCGCTCGCGTTGGCATCGTTGCAAAGCACGCGCTGATTGCCGATGAATTGCGCATCTTCTGGACGAACGTCTGTCAGCGCCAGATTGAAATGCGCTGGTGCGGTCGCCGCCGTGCAGCTCCCGCCACTGTTTCCAGTGAGGGCGTTATAAACCGCAAGGGGCAATCCGGTCGTCGCCGTGTCCCAAATGAACGCAACCTTGTTCGCGCCCGCCGTCGAGCATGCGGTCGTTGGGATGCTCAAGGTCGCATTGCCCGCGGCTCCCTGGCCGAAGAACAAACGCTGTCCGACGATTGAGTCCACGGACAGGTACGCGCAGATCACCGTCGGCGTGGTGTCGTTGTCCCACGCCACCCATAGGTTGCCGCCTTCATCCGGAATGTTGGGCGAGGTCAGCGTCTTGCGGGCATCGATAGCTGAAGCCGAACCGGTCCAAAACCTGGCGCCGCAAAGCGGTGTACTTGTGCCTCGAACTGGGTCGCTGCTCACCGCGGCAATCGCTGCACTCGGAAATAGAGCGGACGAGCCGACGGCAACGACGGGAATCGACTGCGCGGAGCTGGTCGGTGCGAACGTGATTGCCACGATCGCCTGCGTCAGCAACGCGCTATAGATCTTCCATTTCTTCATGAAACGTCTCCTTCTCGGATTTTTTTCTGCATTGCGGGGATCACGGTTGCCGCACGAAAACACTTGCTTCTTTCTTCCCGTTCGCTTCGCTAGCTCTCGCGCGGTTGAGGGAAATCCTCACATTCCAACTGGGTGGACACTTAAGCTTGATTCTTGCAGCTCCCGCTTCTGCCACTCGAAGCGGAGTTGCCGAATCAGGCCGGTGAAGTTCGGTAGAGCACCAGATTTTTGAAGAACTCTGCTTCGAAACTTCCCTCGTTGCGCAGCAGAAATTCTCCATGTGCCGCGGAGTATTTGCGCCGATTGTTAAGTGAGAATGAAGTGCGCGGAAAATTGAAATGAATCAACGCGGAAAACACTTTGTGCGCGCATTTTTTTGCGCCGGCCCTGATTCGTCACACACTCGCGTGTCGCGCGTAATGTTTTGCTAACAAATTGCGCGGCCCAGAAAATCCACGCCCAGTGGCACCGCCAGTCCTGCTTGCCCAGAGCTTCGAAGGGGCTGCGCTCTTACGAGCGCCGTTGCAAAACCTTGCGAAGGTATCGCCTGCTCCGGCGCGAACGGTCTGGCGAACGAATGCTGCCATTCGGGAAATTGTTTCGGAATTCTTACGCCTGACTTTCCATTTTGTGAATGCTTTCTTTTCGCCCTAATCGACGTGCGTGGTCCTTTTCCACTTTGCTCCTCTTCAGTTTTTGCGATTTCTATTCGCCTTTCATTTCTTCGTAACAGACCTGTCGCAAAGTGACCCACCAATTCCCTGAGGGAGCGTGCGAAGTGATCGTATCCAGGTATTTCTTGCGTCTCCTCTGTTTATTCTGTTTCGCCATCGCAAACATCTCCACGCTATGCCAGCAGCCAACCGGCTCCATTGCCGGCACTGTCCAGGACAACACCGCCGCGGTCGTGCCCGGCGTCACTGTAACGCTGCAGATTCGCGGCGGTCAGCCGCTTACCGCCGTCGCCGACGAAAAAGGCGAATACGTTTTCCCGGGTCTAAAACCCGACACATACACCGTCACACTCGCTCTGCAGGGCTTTCAGACTTTTGAAAACAAAACCGTCGTCGTTGTAGCGGGCCAGGCCACTCGCATCGACATCACTCTCGTTCCCGCGGGCATCAACGAACAAGTGAACGTACAAGGCCAATCTGTCTCGCAAATCGAATCCGAATCCTCGCAAATTTCCGGAACGATCACGGGCAAAGAAATCACCGCGCTGATGTTAAACGGTCGCAACTTTACGCAGTTGATCGCTCTCACTCCCGGCGTCAGCAACCAAACCGGACAGGATGAAGCTCTCGTCGGTGTCAAAGGAAGTGTCAAATACAGCGTCAACGGCGGCCGGGTTGAATACAACTCCTATGAAGTCGATAGCGCGGACATTTTGAATGCCAGCATCAACGGCAGCAACAGCACTTTGCTCGTCTATCCGAGCCTGGACGCCCTCGGCTCCTTGCAAGTCCTCACTTCCAATTACGGCGCCCAGTACGGCCGCAGCGCTTCTGGAATTACCGTTGCCACGGTAAAGTCCGGTTCGGACGTTTTCCACGGCGATGCATACCTTTTTGCGCGCAACGAACTCTTGAACGCGCGCAACTTCTTCGATCAGACTCGCCGCGCGCCCTTGTATCGCAAGTACGACGCCGGCTTCACTCTCGGTGGTCCTTTGTATATTCCCGGTTTTTTCAACACAAAGAAGGACAAAACGTTCTTCTTTATTTCCGAAGAATGGCGCCACGAACGCGAACCCACTCCCTACAACCAAGCCGTCCCCTCTGTCGCCGAACGCAACGGCGATTTCAATGACATTTGCCCTGTTGCTACCACTCCTCGCGTGCAATTGGACGATTCATCCGGAGCTTGGCTCTTCACTCGCTCCCTCGCCGTCTCGCAGCAGTTCGGTATCCCTTACTTCCCAGACTGTCCAGGCGAAGCCACTACCCAGGTTCGCAACGTTCCGCCGAACGCCTTTCGCATCTTCCACACCTTCGGGGTTGACAATCAAATTCCTTCCTTCGCAATCAGCCCGCAATCGCAAGCGATTGCAAATTCGGGATTGATTCCCCTCCCCAATTCGACACATGGCTGCACTTCCACGATCGCTGCTTCCGATCCTGTCACGGGCGCTCCCAATCCTCATTGCTTCGCCACAACGCTTTCTCCCCTGACGACGTGGCGCCAGGATCTGTTTCGTATCGATCACGACTTCACCGCGAATGAGAAACTGTTTTTTCACTACATTCACGACGAGTGGGAAACCCAAGTGCTTAGCCCGCAGTGGTCGCCTGTCAGCAACAGCTTTCCCACCATCGAAAATGATTTCGTCGGCCCAGGCCTGAGTCTCGCCGCGCACCTCACTAGTACACTTGGCACGAAATTCGTCAACGATCTCGCCATGACCTACGGTCATGACCACATCAGCCTCGCCAATGTTGCCGGTCCCGGAGTGCAAAGCCTGAATCGCTCAGATTACCCTGCGTTATCGACCGCACCTTGCGATCTTCCCAACTCTTCGCAGTGCGCCTTCGGCGGCATCGGATATCTCTTCGGTACTCCCGCGCTGGACAGCAAAGGGGTCGCATTCGGCGACAAAGTTCCAGCTATCGTTCTCTCCGGTCCAAACTTTGCATACGGTGGCCAGCCGCTCAACATCGACACCGGTTACATGCCTTGGCGTCACTCCAACCCCACCTACAGTCCGCGCGATGACGCCACGCTCGCTCTCGGTAAACACACTCTCCAGTTCGGAGTGCTCGCCATCTTCGCCCAGCGCAGCGAAGTCAATCAGGCTGTCGGCGCAAACACGGGCAATGTGCAAGGCACTCTCTTCCTTACAACCGCAGGCCAAAACACTACCGGTAACGCCTTTTCTGATTTGCTTCTCTTCGGCAGCAATCAATCCGGTGGCGCTCCTCATCCTCCCGCCACCTATACACAGGACAGCGCGCAAGGCACCTATCATCAGAGCTACATGATCGTTGAGCCGTATTTTCAGGATGATTTCAAATTCCGCCGCAACCTCACCATCAATCTCGGCCTTCGCATCAGCCTTTTCGGCCTTTACTCCGAAAAAAAACATCTCTCCTACAACTGGGTTCCTTCCCAATTCGATTCCGCTCTCGAATCCCAGCTCAGCTTCTTCCAGAGAACCGGCGCTCTCGTCATCGGTCCTTCCACTCCGCTCGGGCCCAATAACTTTCTTCCCGTCGATATCAACAACCTCAGCCCTCTTCTCACAAACGGAATCGTCCGCTGTGGCGTCGACAAGTACGCAGACGGTAGGCCCGTTCCCGCGGCGTGCATGACCGGCCACCTCTTTAATCCCGCTCCGCGTGTCGGTTTTGCCTGGGATCCGCGCAGCAATGGGAAAATATCTATTCGCGGTGGCTACGGAATCTTCCTCGAGCACGGCACCGGCAACGAAGCCAACACCGGTTCGCTCGAAGGAAGTCCCGGCAATGCGAATGTCGGCGGAGTCATCAGCGCAACGCAATACGGTGTTCCGTCGTGGGCTTGCATCGGAAACGTCGGCGAGGGATGCTTCACGCTCACTTCCGGCGGCAGCGCTTTTCCCATAAGCCTCACTTCGATTCCAACGAAAGTCACCTGGCCCTACACGCAGCAGTGGAATTTCAGTGCGCAGCACGAATTGCCTAAGCAAATGCTGGTTTCCGTTGCCTACGTCGGCAGCAAAGGAACGCATCTCACCGCGCAATTGAATATGAATCAACTCGTTCCGGTAAATCCGGCGCAAAATCCGTTTCTGCCCGGACAGCCGCTCGACTCCGCCTTCTGCACCGTAATTGCGCAAGCCGCGAACGGCACGCCTTCGACTTGGAATGGCAACCCCGTCGGACCGCAATACGTAGGTTGGTCCAACGCGCTTGCCGGCTGCTACGGCGGTCCGGGAAGTCCATCGGACATCGCACTGCCCGCCATTTTGCCCGGCACACTTCGTACGCCGGGAAATGTCATCGCTCCGTACTTCGGACAAATCTATTCGCTGCAAAACATTGCCAACTCGAATTACCACGCAATGCAACTTAGTCTGCGTCGCGCAACGCCAGACCTCACTCTCGGCATTTCCTATACCTGGAGCCATTCCATTGACGATTCTTCCGACCGCACGCAGGCAACTTTCATCAACGCTTACAACTTGCCTTCGAATCGCTCGAGCTCCGATTTTGATCAGCGCCATTTGCTGAACATCAGTTACGTCTACCAGCTTCCTCTACGGAAGCTCTTTGACTTCCTAACTTTTTTCGACGCCGAACCGACGAATACAATCACCGGCGGAAAACGCGGATCTCCCAACCCACGACTTTGGAACGGTTGGGAACTTTCCGGAATCACCACATTCCAGACAGGTACTCCATTTAGCGTGCTCAATGCCGGCTCCCTCGACGGCATCAGCACGCCCGACAACGCGGGAGTTGTAACGATCAATGGCCCCGCTTCGTACGCGGACTTGGCGACTGATCCCGCATCTTCGCCGGGTCGACGCGTTGGCGGTTCGCAAACTTTCGGGCCGCTTCTCGGCAACCCGAACCTTTTCATAGCGCCGACAGGATTCACTTTCGGAAATTCCGGCCGGAACTACATGCACAATCCGAGCCGCACCAATTTCGACATCGCGCTTGCCAAGAATTTTTCCCTTATGGAAGGAAAGTCGCTGCAGTTCCGACTGGAAACCTTCAACATCGCAAATCACACGCAATTCCGGATTTACAATCCGTCGCGCCCGGGAAATCCAGGTAACAACGTGATCAGCTGCTATGGCGACGAAACTTTCTCCGCTGGCGATGCGGGATGCTTGACCACAACATCCTTCCTGCACCCGATTGATGCGCACCGTCCGCGCACCATTCAACTGGGAGTGAAGTTGCTCTTCTAACGGAGCCGACGCAAAAATTCTTGTGGCAATCGGGATAACAACTTTGGCGGATCAAACTGCGCCTGCGGCGCGCGGAAGTTTCCTCGCAAATGTCGCAACGGTTTTGGGCGGACAAACCGCGAACATCGCCATCGTGTTATTGCTCGAGATTTTCTATGCGCGATTGCTTGGGCCCGGACCGCGCGGACAAATCAGCGTGTGCATGATGACGATCGCGTTCGGCGCGCTGCTCGGTGGACTCGGCGCGGATATTCCGATCGTGATCTGGCGCGCAGGTTCAAAACGAAATACCACGGAGTGGATTCAGCCCGTCTTGCTGTGGGGACTTGTTGGCAGCTCCATTTTCAGCGTCTTGTGGTTCGCGACTTTTTTCCGCTGGCATCCGGAATTCCTGCGCGGAGTGACACCGGAACTTTTTCGCCTGGTTTTGCTCACCGTTCCGTGTGCGGTTTTGTTTACATATGCGATTGCGATGATGACCGGCGCGGAACGTTTTCGCGAACGCGCAATGATGGGGCTAACAGTCAGCGCGGGCGGACTCTGTTCGTTTCTAGCGCTGACGCTTGCAATGGGAAGAACGGCGGAAGCGGTGCTGTGGGGAAATTTCATCGGCGTCGCGGCGGGCTTGCTGGCCGCGTGGATTGTGCTGCGTAAAGAATTTTCAAGCAATGAGAAAAGCAGCGGCGATTTGCAGCTGGCAAAAGGGTTGCTTACGGGATTGCGTGGGCAAGCGGGGAATGTCGCTGCGTTTTTCAATTACCGGCTGGACGTTTTCGTCGTGAACTATTTTCTGGACGCGGCGCACGTCGGATTGTATTCGCTGGGCGTGGTGATTTCCGAAGGGCTTTGGCAAATTCCGGCGGCGGCGGCTGTCGCGCTTTTTCCCAGGACGGCGAGAACGGTGGAAGAAGGCGCGACGGAGTTCACGTGCAAAATCTTGCGCCACGTGTTGCTGATTTCATTGGTGACGGGCGTTTTGCTGGCGCTGGCAAGTCCGATTGCCGTGCCGCTGATTTTCGGCGCGCGATTTTCGGCGAGCGTCGCGGTGATCTGGTGGATCTTGCCAGGGACGGTTGCGCTGGCGCTGGCGAAAGTGGCGTCATCGGATTTAGCAGCGCGGCATAAGACGGGTTACGCATCGGCATTCGGAGCCGTGGCGCTGGTTGTGACGGTGGCGCTCGATTTTTTATTGGTTCCGTGGATGGGAATCAACGGAGCGGCGATCGCATCGTCTGCAGCGTACCTCGTGAATACGGTGTTGCTGCTCGCCGCGCTGAAGCAGCAATTGGGCGCACGGTGGGACGAGATGCTTGTGCCGCGAAGGAGTGAATTGGCGGCTTACCGTAGCGCGTGGATCAGTCTGCTGGCGCGGTCAAAGCCCGCATCGCCACCGATTCTGTAGCGCCCTTGCGGTATGCCGCCCCCCACCCGCGGTGGCGGGGGAGGCGATGTCGGAGACGAAGATGGTGACGGTCAGTTTGGAGCTGCTCACGAAGGTCGTAGTGGCGTTCCAGTTGACGATGGCGGAAGGAGTGAGGCCGGAGCCGGAGACCGTGAGCTTGAAGCCAGAGCCGCCCGGGGCGAAAGCGGACAGATTAAGCGGTTGATAGATGACCGGAACGCCGTTCGCGAATGCCGCGGCGGAGCAGATGAGGGTTAGGAAAACCAAGTGGAAAGTCCGGAGTGCATGACGGACCATAGCGGGGACCCTCGATTGTGGACTGACCTATTAACGACGGCAGCATAGAACCAATTGTGGCCGAGACAATGAAGGGCTTTTGAAAGATGGGTGAATTCTTGCGGACCGCCCGCTATAGAGGTCGCGGTGCAACTAGCTGGACGCCGAGGCGGCGCGAGATTTGAGGACTTCGTAGGAGCCGCCGCCGGCGAAAGCGGCCATGACTTTGACGTCAAGATCGTTTTTGGCGTGGACGCGGCCGCGTTCTTTCAAGTAAGAGACGTTGCTATAGAAGGGGCGGCGGTAGTCGTGGATTTCGCCGCGTTCGAAGGACTGGCGGATTTCCGTTATGCCGCTCTCAACGGTGTGTTGCGCTGTGAAGCCGATGCAATTCCTGATCTTCTGGAAGGAAACGCGGTAGTTGCGCCGGTCAGAGTTTTCGACGAATTCGATCTGCGTGAGCGGAATTTGCGTGCGAATTTTTTCTGCGACTTCGGCGAGGGTGAAGTTGAGACGGTCGTCGCCAACGTTAAAAATTTCGCCGCTGACAGCTTCGACGGGAGCCGCCAACGTCTGGACGACGGCTTCGGCGATGTCTTGCACGTGGATGAAAGGGCGCCACTGGCTGCCGTTGTAGATGGTGATAACGCCGTCCTGAATGGCTTTGGCGGTGAGGAGATTGACGACGAGATCGAAGCGAGGGCGCGGCGCGAGGCCAAAGACGGTGGCGAATCGAAGAATAGTGGGATGGAAGGTGTGTGAAGCGGCTTCGAGAAGAACTTTTTCGGACTGAAGTTTGGTTTCGGCGTAGAGAGAGACGGGAAGCGCTTCAGACTTTTCGTCCATGAGATTTTCCGACGCGCCATAAACACTGCAACTGGAAGCGAAGATGAAGCGCTCGATTCCGGCGCCCTTGGCGATTTCGACCAACATGCGAGTGGCGGCGTAATTGATCTGGTAGGCGTTTTCGTTGTCTTCGGCGCAAGCTGGATCGCCAACGATGGCGGCGAGGTGTATGACGCTGGTGGCCTGGTTCATAGCACCGACGACATCCCGAATATTGCGGCAATCGCCTGACATAAATTCGAGCTTGGGATGATTCAGCAAAGGCGCGATCGATTGATCGCCGTAGACGAGACTGTCAAGCAGGCGGACCGAACGGCCTCGCTGCAAAAGCTTTGCGACGACGATGGAGCCGATGTAGCCGGCGCCACCGACAACAAGAATGGTGTCGTTGGGCTGCGGAGCCGGAACGGCGGCGGCACATGCAGAGACGAGCGAAGCTTCGCTATGGAAGAGCCAATCCTTGAGCCAGCGAACGCCGATGGCCGCGGCAATGGCGAGCGTCGCGAAGAGAAGCGCGGCGGAACGAGGAAGCTGCGCGCGGCTGGCAAGGAAGCTGACGAAGACGAGAAGAAGCGTGGCAACAGAAGCGCTGAGGGCGGCGCGTCGGAGCTTATACCGAAGTTCGTAGCCGCGAAGCTTAGTGTAAAGGCCGCCAAGTGAGTAAACGAGAGGAAAAACGAGGGACAGCGGAAGGAATGTGTGGAAATAGTAGTGCGCAAGCGCGCCTTCGGCGATTTGCGAGTCGGCGACATATGCCCCGGCGAAGCCAAGCGCGAGAATGCCCGCCATCTGCACGGAGAGAAAATCCACCGCGCCGCGGATCAAGCGCTCGAGCCATCGGGGTATTGGCGTGGGCATTGGGCACCTATGAGAAGGAATATTTCTGTGAAAGGAGCTTACGCAGCGTAAGTGAAGGGGTCATTACATGGAGATAAAAAGTGGTCACGAGTTCGTGCAAGAGATATTTGGCTTGGCCTCTGCCGCTGGCGAACTGTCTCCAGAGGCCGTTGCAGGGACATGATTCGAACGCCAAAGACCGACGGAGCGCAGAAAGAGTTGCGTGACGGTACCGAAGAGGATCTTTAAGTCGCTGGAGAAGCGGATGTTGCGGCAGTAGGCGAGGTCGGATTCGAGTTTGGCGGGAAGCATGTCTGAGAGATAGAAGGCTTCCTTGTCCGGACGAGAAGCCATGAGGGCTTCTTCATCGAAATTGATCTGCGGCGAAGTGATGCCGGGTTTCACGTCGAGGACCTGCTTTTGGCGGGCGTTGTACTGCGCAGTGTAGACGGGCACTTCGGGGCGAGGGCCGACGAGGCTCATGTCGCCGCGGAGGACGTTCCAGAGTTGCGGGAGTTCGTCGATCTTTGTTTTGCGGAGTATGCGGCCGAGCGGCGTGACGCGAGGATCGCCGGCGGCGGTGAGCAGCGCGCCTCTGCCAGCGGCAGCGAGGCGCATGCTGCGGAATTTGAGGATGAAGAACGGCTTTGCGAACTGGCCGGTGCGTTGCTGGCGGAAGATTGCCGGGCGGGAGCTGGTGAGGTGAACGGCGATCGCGACGAGCGCGAGCAAAGGACTGAGGATGAGTAGGCCAATCGCCGCGGCGGCGACGTCGAAGAGGCGTTTGCCGAATTTTGTGTAAAAAGAGTGGGTCATATTAGCGGCGATGCTGGCGGGCGATTTCACGGAGGGCGTCGATAACGCGAGATTGTTCGGTTTCGATCATGCCAGGGAAGAGGGGCAGCGAGATCGCGCCGGCGAAGTGCTCTTCCGCCATTGGGAACATGCCTTCGCGGTAGCCTAGGCGCTCTTGATAGAGCGAATGCAGATGGAGCGGGATGAAGTGGACGGAGGTGCCGATGCCACGCTCCTTGAGTTCTTCGATGACGCGATCGCGGCTGATGGAAAGGACGTTGTTGTCGACCTGAATGACGTAGAGATGCCAGGCGTGTTCGACGCCGGCCGGAACGTTCGGCGTGCCGAAACCTTCGAAGGAATTCAGTTCGCGTGTGTAGCGATCGGCGAGAGCGGCGCGCAGCTGGCGCATGTGTTCCCGCTTTTCTAGTTGCACGAGACCGACGGCGGCTTGGAGGTCGGTGAGATTGTATTTGTAGCCGACGTCCTGAATGTCGTAGCGCCAGGTGCCTTCCGCGGTGTAGCGCTTCCATGCGTCGCGGGAGATGCCGTGGAGAGAGAGGAGGCGTATGCGATCGGCGAGAGCACGATCTTGCGTGATGATCATGCCGCCCTCGCCGGTGGTGATGGTTTTTGTGGCGTAGAAAGAAAAGCAGGTGATGTCGCCGATCGTGCCGATAGGCGCGCCTTTGTAACTTGACGGGAAGGCGTGAGCAGCGTCTTCGATGACTTTCAAATTGTGGCGGCGCGCGATGCGGACGATGGAATCCATGTGCGCGGCGTAACCAGAGTAATGGACGGGAAGAACGGCGCGAGTTTTGGAAGTGATTTGGCGTTCGAGAAGCTTGGGGTCCATGTGGAAGGAATCGGGAGCGGAATCGACGAGGACGGGCTTGGCGCCAAAATAAAGAATAACTTCGCCGCTTGAAGCGAAGGTCATGGTGGGAAGAATTACTTCGTCGCCGGGTCGCAGATCGATGGCCGCGAGAGCGAGATGAAGGGCGGCGGTGCAGGAGCTGACGGCGATGGCGTTTTCCGCGCCGACGCAAGATGCAAAAGCTGACTCGAACTGTTTGACACGCGGGCCGGTGGTGAGCCAGCCGCTTTCGAGAACTTCGGTGACGGCTTTGATTTCTTCGCGGCCGATCATGGCGCGGTGGAATGGGATGAAAGAGACGGCCGTTGCAGTGGCGCTCATGGGTGATGCTCCTGGGCGGTTGAATTTTTTAAGACGGAATGGCGTCCGGCGCTTGCTTGGCGCGCTGCGGCGGCGCGAGTTGCGCGAGCCAGTTGCCGACAATCGCCGACCATTGCAGGTTTTCTTCGACGAAGCGTCGGCCATTCTGGCCACACGCGACGGTAAGAGCCGGATCGGAAGCAAAGCGACTGAGGATTTCCGCAAGCGCGCGTGAGTCGCCGGCTGGGACAACAGCGCCTGCTTCGGCAGTCTCGACGAGACGCGCGCCTTCGCCGCTGCCGATAAAGATGAGCGGCTTTGCGGAAGCGAGGACGGGAAACACTTTCGAAGGGCGGGCGCCTTCATAGACGGGAATGTTAATAAGCGACGCGAGTCCGCAAAAGCAGATGGAGTAGTAGCGAACGATTTCGGCGAGGGGAACGGGATCGAGGAAGGTGACGTTTGCGAGATTCATCGACTTTGCTTGCGCCATGAGATCGGCGCGAGCGGAGCCGTCGCCGACAAGGAGAAAGTGAATTTGCGGATAGGAAGATTCGAGGAGTTTTGCGGCGTTGAGAACATTGTCGATGCCGTGGGCGAAGCCGAGCGTGCCGGCCCAAAGGGCGATCTGTTTTCCGGCAAGGCCGAGTTGCGAGAGTAGTTGCTGATCGGGAGGCTGCGGGCAAAACGTTTCGGTGTCCACTCCGTTCGGAAGGAACAGAATCTTTTCCGCGGGTACGCCTTTCTTTTCCTGTAGGACATTCACAATCCAGTCAGTGACGGTGTTGACGTAAGCGGCGCGGCGGTAGCTCCAGCGTTCGATCGCGCGAAGGATTTTCATCACGAAGCCATCCTTCATGAAACCTTGATCAACGATGACGTCTGGCCAAAGATCGGCGACGTTAAAGATGAAAGGAGAACGCCAGAGAAGCCCCATGAACCACGCGGGAAAGCTGAGAAAGAGCGGGGGCGATTCGACGAAGAGGTAGTCGGGCCGCTTGCAGCGCAGAAGGCCGAAGAGCGAAGTCAGAGTGAAGGAGCCGTAGTTCAACATGCGTTTCGTGCCGCTGCCGACGGCGGGAAATAGCCACACACGATGCACGGTGAGGCCTTCCCACTGTTCGCGACGGTAAAAACCTCTTTCGTAGCCGGGGAAGAGTTCGCCCTTGGGGTAGTTGGGAAAGGATGTGACGACCTCGACTTCGTGGCCGCGGCGGGCAAGCTCGGCTGCGAGGAATTTGAGGCGGGTCTGGGCGCCGCCGATTTCGGGCGGAAAGTATTGAGTAAGGATTAAGAAGCGCACGGAGTCCCGAGAGTCGTTGAGCACTGCGGATCAAGAGGCGGAAAAAACCTGGGCCCACTGTTCCAGCGAAATCGCGCGAAAGAGAATGCTGGACGGAAGGGCGCCGGAATCGCCGGAGACGAATTTACGGCACTCCGTTTGAAATTTCTGAGAATCAAGCAGGCGGCTGGCGTGAAGTTCGACGCCGTCCCAGAGATTGCGATGGCCGTTTTGCATGCCGTGCTTGAGCCATTTTTGTTCGGGCGTGTTGAAGCCGAGCTTTGTTTTGCGGAGGCGGATTTTTTCGGGAAGGACTCCCGCAAGAGAACGGCGCAACAGCCACTTGCTCCAGCCGTCGCGAAGCTTCAAAGAAGCATCGCAACGAAGGGAGAATTCCACGAGGCGATAGTCCAGAAACGGCAACCGAGATTCCACGGAATGCGCCATGGAAGCGCGGTCCTCGTGGTGCAAGAGCGCAGGAATGCTGGAATAGAGAAGATCGACCTTCTGCCGCTCCGCGATCGTGCGCGCGTGACCGATTTGTGGCCGATCGGAATCCAACTGTTCCGCGAGCGCGGGCGTGCCGACGCGACGTATCAGTGAATATCTTCTGGACAATGCCGCGGGGAGATAGCGCAAGATCGAGCCCGGATTGCCATAAGACTTAGTTCCCTGTTTGAGCCAAAGAAACGACTCGCGGAAGAAGTTCGGATTGGCGTGCGAAAACAAGTGCCAGAGATAAAAGAAATGATACTTCTGATAGCCACAGAGAGACTCGTCACCGCCCTGGCCGCCAAGAATTACCGGCACAGCTTTCGCTCGCGATTCCGCCATGACGCACCACTGCGGATAAGCGGCGGGGCTGCCGACTGGTTCGTCCTGGTGATAGATCATCGAACGAAGGCTCTTCCAGAAATCGCATTCTTGCGGATAGGTGGCATGGCCGATGGCCCGCGTTTTGGTGAGCGCCGCTTCAATGTATTCCCGCTCGTCCAGCTGTTTTTCTTCGAAACAGGCGGAGAAGGTTTGAAAGTGAGAGTCGGGAGCAAGGCGATGGGCCTCGCAGAGCACGGAGGACGAATCGAGACCGCCACTGAGGGCGACGCCCAACGGGACGTCACTGCGGAGGCGGATTTCGACGGCGCTACGAAACAGGTCATTGAACTTCCCTTCCGCTTCGGAATCCGTTAGGTCGAGTTGCGGTTCGGTTTGGAGTTCCCAATAGCGGTGAATTTGCGGAGCGATGGAGGCCCTTGGCGCAACGACAAGATTGTGGCCACCGGGTAGTTGCTGGATGCCATCGAAAAAGGTTTCCGCCGAGGAATCGAGGAGTCCCCACTCCAGGAAACGAGCGGCGGTCTTACAGTTGATGGTCCGCGGCAATGACGCGGCGCGAAGGATTTGTTTAATTTCCGACGCGAAGTAAAACGCCCCTTGAAATTCAGCGTAGTAGAAAGGCTTGACACCGAAACGGTCGCGCGAACAAAAAAGGATCTGCCGCGCGCGATCCCAGAGTGCAAAAGCCCACATGCCATTGAACCGGTGGACACAGTCCTTTCCCCAAACACGATAGGATTGGAGGATGACTTCGGTATCGGTGTGCGTCCGAAATTGGTGGCCTGTTTCCTCAAGCTCGGCGCGCAGCTCCTTGTAGTTGTAGATTTCGCCGTTGTAGGTGATGGTCAGGTCGCCGTCGGCGGTTTGCATGGGTTGATTGCCCGCAGAGGACACGTCCAGAATTGCCAGACGGCGGTTGCCGAGTCCGACGACCGCAGCTGATGAAAGCGTCATCGGCGTTTGATTCTGAAAGACGGCGACGGGGGCTTCGCGATCCAACTGCCCATACGCAAATCCAAAACCGTCAGGGCCACGGTAGGAGATGATTTGCGTCATCGCAACGAGCGTGCCCGGAGCCACGCCGCGTGGCGAAACGATGCCGGCTATGCCGCACATGACGCACCAATGAGGCCTGCGTAGAGATCCACCAGCGTCCTGCTTTCCATATTCCAGTTGAATTGCGCCGCGACAGCAGCCTGGCCGCGCCGGCCCATGGCTTCGGCTTCGGCTGGATTGGTCAGCAGGTATTCGAGCGCGCGCGCAATTTCGCGGGAGTCGAGGGGATTCACAAAAATGGCGCACTGAAGACCCTCGAGCATCTGACGCCACAGCGGAAAGTTGGAAAGGATGATAGGCAAGCCGGCCCCCATGTATTCGAAGACTTTCACCGGAATGGATTCGACGAAAGTGGGAATCGGATGTTGGCAGGAGAGGCCCACGCGCACGTGACGTAGCAAGTCGTATGTGCTGCGTTGATCCAGGATTCCATGATGGTGAACGCGGGTCCAACCGGCCTGTCGCGTAACGTGTTGCGGCACTTCTTCTCCTGCGATTTCAAGGGTCGCGCTGAGGGCTTCAGGCAAGAGTCCGGCTGCTTCCACAATTTCAGCTATGCCGCGCTGCGGCGAAACAGTTCCGACGTATGCGGCGGCGATTCTGCGCGAGTCCCAAGATCCCGCAGAATGCCCCAGAAGTTCTTCGTAGTAAGGAAAGTTACGGACGATGACGGTCTTCTTGTTTACGAAGGCGAAGCGTTCGGCAATGGCGGGAGTCACCGCGACAACGGCCGAGAAGCGGCGCGCCGCGGCGATCTCGACGACCTCAGCAATGGACGAAATTACACGGCGAACCCATAGCGGCAGGTAGGGCTTGTAATAAATATCCTTGGGATAGTCTTCATGGACGTCGTAGATGACTTTCTTCCCGTGTGCGCGAAGCAACAAAGCAATCGGAATGAGTTCAGGATCGTGAAAGTGATAAACGTCCGCGTCTTCTCGAAGCGCCACCCGATAGACGCGCCATGCGGTTTGCGTCATTCGAAGAGCGCGCGAACGCGGCTTCGCGATGGCCCGAATCGAGACACTCTCCTCCCGACCGTCGGCTGCGTGAGGAGCAATCACAGTTACCGCGTAACCGGCGCGCGCGAGGGAACGACACTCTTTGCGGAAGATGCGATGGTCAAGCG
>Ga0126376_10000414_pt1 | contig 20687 bp, 11 predicted proteins | sample PanSoiMetPlot_15_FD_92760 | JGI IMG/M metagenome (GOLD analysis project Ga0126376, IMG submission 92760) | Tropical forest soil microbial communities from Panama - MetaG Plot_15 | ecosystem: Environmental > Terrestrial > Soil > Tropical forest > Bulk soil | place: Panama | collected 2016-02-17
GTGGTGGAAGTTATGGTTCAAGTTCCGATCCGCGAGTGCATTTTGGCCTCGGGCCCGCAACGAAAGCCGACAAAATGGAAATTGATTGGCCCAGCGGTTTCCGACAAATCGTCGAACTACCGCGTGTAGATGCTATCTATCGCATCACCGAGGGGGAACAACCGAAGCCGTATGGAAGCATTTAGTCGCCCTTAGAGCATGCAACCCCTCGTGAAGAGTCGCCTTATCGTCCTGGTTCCAGATGTAATTTTTCATTTGTTTCATGGATGTAACACCCCTTCCTTGCTCTGAAAGTGCGGGAGCATTCCGATTTATCCACTTAAATTTCAGTGGCTTGGATGGGAATGGACAGATGACACCGGGGTGTATTGACGCCTACAGCCTTCTGCACAAAAGTGAGCGCCATTGGGGTGCATTTCTTTTTGTCTGTATCGCTAAAGTCGAGCAGGGGGCGTGCAATGAATCTGAACAAGAGTTCTCTTGGACAAAGGTTTAGACTGCCTTTTTATGCAGTCCTCGCATTAAGCTTTGCAATCGCAACCAATTTCCTGATCAACGTTCCCACAGCTCGAGCGCAAGCTTTGAGCGGAATCCAAGGAACTGTCACGGACGAGTCTGGGGCAGTGATCCCGGACGCGAAGGTGAGTGTTCGCAACAATGCAACTGGCGTCGTCACCAGCACTGTCACTAGCTCTGCTGGGACTTACACCGTCACAGACCTTATTCCCGGTACCTACACTGTGAAAGTTGAGAAGCAGGGATTCCGAGTATCGCAAAGCAACGATGTGGTCGTCGAAGCCGGAGGAAAACAGGCAACGGCAGACACGGTCCTTAAAGCAGGGACGGAAACGGAAGTTATAGAAGTTGTCGCTAGCCCCATAGCGCTAGAAACGAGTCAGCCAGATGTTGGGACGGTCGTCGAAACCAAAATGGTAGAGGAGCTTCCCATCATTTTTGGCGGTCGGGGCAGGCAGATCGATAATTTCCTTTTTCTCACGCCTGGTGTCCAAGGTGGAAACTTCGAACATCGCATCAATGGAGGCGTAAGTTTTCAGAATGAAGTTGTGTTCAATGGAGTTGACGCAAACCAATCTGAGACGCAGGGCTTCCAGTCAAATATCAATCCGCCTTACGAGATGATCAGTGAATTCCGAGTGCTGACCAGCAATTTCTCGGCCCAATATGGTCTCGCACAAGGCGTGGCGTACTATCAGTTCGCTTCCGGTGGCAATAGTCTCCACGCGGACGTTTTTGAAATCATGAGGAATGATTACTTTGATGCTCGCCCCACTGATGTTGCCGCGGCGGGCAACCCCGTGCCGACAGACAAAGAGCACAACTATGGATTTTCGGTCGGTGGGCCAGTTTGGATTCCAAGAGCCTACAATGGGAAAAACAAAACGTTCTTTCACGTGAGCGCGGAATGGTACAGACAGAACCAAGGAGCCTCCGGAACGGGAACTGTACCGACGGCTGCGATGAAGCAGGGTGATTTTGGCGCCCTGACGGATACTTCCGGCAATCCAATTAAGATCTTTGTTCCCGCACAAATCAGTGCAGCCTGTCAGGCGGCTCTGCCTGGAGTAACCCCAGGCATGCAGTTCCCGGGTAACAAGATTCCGCAAGGGTGCTTTAGCGCAGCTTCTGCAAGCCTAATCTCCCTGATTCCTGACCCCGACTTCAACAATCCTGTTACCCCGTTCCAAGGCAATTTTGAGTCGCAGGCTGGAGTTCTACCGACTCGGCAAACGTCTTGGGGCTTTTCGATCGATCACAATCTGACGAACACACAAAAATTGCACGTGAGCTACTGGAGAGACAGTTTTAACACTCCGGCAGCGATCAGCGTATACGGTAACGAGCTTTCTTCGATCCAAGCAGAGCCGAGACTCGGCACCGGGTTTTTCCCAACCTATTCGAAAACATTTAGTCCAAATCTGGTTCTGAGCGTCGGCTTTGGCTGGATGGGCGAGCTGAACAATGAATTTCCCACCCATACAGGCATAAACTTTCCCGCTAACCCTGGAGCAGGGGTTCTGCCTTCCATTTATTTCACGGGACCGGCTCCGTTTGCGGTTGATCACTTCGGCCCTCAAAACAATGGCGAAACATTTTCCATCAACCGGAAACTCGGGATTAGTCTTGACAATAACCTGCTGTGGGTCCATGGCCGCCACACGTTTAACTTTGGCTTGGAGATTCGCCGGTCTTATCAGGACGATCACGAGTGCCAGAATTGCGGCGGGAGCTTCTCTTTTAGCAGTCGTTCTACGAGCGACAACACGAACTTGAACACGACAGGGAATGCCTTTGCTAGCTTCTTGCTCGGCGAACCCAATGGCGCCTTCCGCGAATTTGCGCTGGAAACCAAGCTTCGTAATCTCTATTTTGCCCCGTACATTCAGGACAACATTAAGATTACTCCTCGTCTCACGGTTGACGTGGGTGTTCGGTGGGATATTCTTCGCCCGTTCACAACCGAGTCCGTTAAGGGCCAGCCGGCCGACCAGGTTACATTCTTCAATCCGACGACACCTAACCCAGGCGCTCTCAGTAACAGCACCGGCCAGCCGTTGCTCGGCGCGGCCGCCGTACTCGGAACCTGCTCGACTTGCACTGGGTTTAGCCAGGCGGACACGCATTGGCACGAATTCAGTCCAAGAATTGGTTTTGCTTATAAATTGAATAGCAAAACCGTAGTTTTGGGCGGCTTTTCCATCAACCGTCTGGACACAGGAGCCTATGAATACGGCAACAATAAGGTTGCAGTGAATTACGGCAACTTGTTGGCCGGACTCAAGCAAGTAAATGGAAACCTGACAAACGTGCCAGGGTATTGCAACGCTTCTCCGGATTGTACTTGGGATGCACAGCCCCTTGCCGTGCCGCCCGCCATCGCGTTTACTCCGGATCTCTTCAACGGCACAGGCGTGTTGCGCCAATTCAAGAAAGACCTTGGTCCCATTGGGTACGTTCAACAGTGGAGCGCGGGTATCCAGCGCGAACTTCCTTGGAACGTATTCCTTTCCGCATCCTATGTGGGGAACCGGGCTCTTCACCTTCCCGCGCTGACACCCATCAACCAACTTGATCCGACTTTTCTCACGCAGTTCTGCCCTGACCACAGCGGTGACGGAAGCAGTCCGGGATGCCCCCTGGAGGCACAGTGGAATTCCCCGGCGGGCCAGACTGCACTGGCAGCTGCTGGGTTTTCAAAGGATCCGAGTGGTTTCTTTAGCCCTTACGCCAATTTCGCAACTAACTATCCCACTGGCACTGTGTTCCAAGCTTTGTTGCCTTTCCCACAGTACAACCCGAGCGGCTCCTGCGGAGGGATTTGCAATAACTTTGACGTCGACGGCTCTTCTCTGTACAACGCTCTGCAAGTAACTACACAGAAGAGATTCTCAAACGGTGTCAGCTTTCTGGTTGCATACACCTTGTCCAGGCAAATGTCCAATACCGACAGCGGTTTCTCTACGTTCAACTTTGGGGCCTTGAATAAGTTCAATCCAAAGTCAGAGTGGACCGTGGGCTCGGCTGACCAAACACACCTGCTGAATATTAGCTATGTTTACGAACTCCCTATCGGCCCCGGAAAGAAATTCCTGAACAAGGGAGGAACGCTTGCTAAGAACTTGATAGGCGGCTGGCAGTGGAGCGGTGTATTTAGCGCTTCAAGCGGGTCACCTCTATCTATCCTTGCCAATAACAACGATCCTCTCGGCAACGGCTTCAATCGTGCCGATTTCGTTTCCGGGCAGCGATTCAGCGTAAATTACAACAACTACTACAAGGGTCTTCCTGTGTTTAATCCGGCGGCTTTCTCTGATCCCGGCTTCTTCCCGGGGAACACGCCTCGAAACATCAGCGGACTTCGCTCAGCGTCGTACAATAACTTGGACAGCGGCTTTGCAAAGAAGTTCTTCTTCGGCGAGCGCGTTACCGCAGAACTTAGAATGGATTTCTTCAATCTGTTCAACCGTCCCCAGCCATGTGGCCCAAGTACGAACGTGGACGACACCAACTTTGGAATCATCAATGGCGGCTCGCCTTGTCAGGGCAATAGTCCAAGGCGCGGCCAGGCCTACTTCAAAGTCAGTTTCTAAGCCTGCGCGGGCTGAGTACCCGTGCAAGCACCCCCAGAACCGGGGCTGAACAAGCCCCGGTTCTTGCATTTGGGAAGGCCGAGAGCATAATTCGTTCCTTCGGCACTGACGGGCAGTAGTTATAGCTCGCGCGGATTTACGCGTGTAGGATGCGCAACGAATTGCGCAGCTCCAAGAGGCATGCTTGCAACGTCGCGATTTCATTTTCGAAGCCTTTGCGACCGTAGGATTCTTTGCGAGACCTTTCTCCTTCTTTGATCTCACCCTCGCTTCTGGTGGTTGTTGCGTTCAGGAACATCTACTCCCGTCTCAACTTCGGTTTCCCGACCTCGCGCAATATGACGAAGCACAGCACCCCTTGCTTGCGGGCCATTTTGAAGAAGGCCTCAGAGTCCTAATCCCGGCTGTGAAAGAGCGGCCCGGAATTGTTCCGTACACCATTGCAGCGATCTATCTGCGGCTGGAACGCTATGAGGAAGGCATTCCTTTCGCTTTGCAGGCTTGCCGCGACATTCCTGGTGATGTTCGGTTTCGATGGATGTTGCGCACGCTCATGCTCCACGCGGGACGACCGGAAAGCAAAATTCCCGAGGAGTTCCGGCTAAGAATCCCCGCTGGAGACCACTCCAGATTTCAATTTAGCGACGTCACGAATAATTCGGGAGCGGGAAGGTTCGCACTTGGTCGTGGGGCGTCGTGGGGCGATTCCGACAACGACGGTAGGGAAGATATTCTTGTAGGCGCTGAACGGGCCCCATTCTGCCTCTTTCACAATCGTGGCGATGGGACTTTCGAAGACGTCGCAGATCGTCTGGGGCTTCACGACCCAGTAGGCCTAGGTTGCTACGCTTCTCAGTTCATTGACTATGACAACGACGGCTTCCAAGACGCCTTCCTTACGAGCAACGGCTGGGGTGGGGGAGGACGTTTATTCCTTTTCCACAACGAAGGTGGCAAGCGCTTCATAGACGTCACGGAAGCATCTGGTCTCGGGGCTCCTGTGAATGCCTTCGGCGCCTCCTGGGCGGACTACGACAACGACGGGCGCGTAGATCTCGCTGTAGCTGCCGGAATTGTCGATCCGGACGGCGGTGACCGTATTCGGCTCTATCACAACGAAGGAAACGGCAAGTTCCGCGAAGTCGGCGATCAAGCCGGACTAACGCAGAAAGCCAGATGGATTTCCCTTTGCTGGGGAGATTATGACGGCGATGGGCGACAGGATTTGCTGGCGGCGAGTTTTGACGCGGGGCCATTTCTGTTCCGCAACCTCGGCGACGGGCGCTTTGAGGACGTAAGTTTCAAGGCTGGGATTCGAACCGAGTGTGCAGCATACACGCCTGAATTCTTCGACTTCGACAACGACGGCAAGCTGGACGCGTTTGTTTCCACCTATCCGTCCGCGTATCTCAAGGTCGAGGACATGATCGAAGGCAATCTGGGGCGGCCGACGCCGCGCCCGCAGCGGCAACTCCTGTTCCGAAACAACGGTGACGGAACGTTCCGCAACATTTCCGAGGAAGCGGGTATCACTGGTTGGTACGGGGGAATGTCTTCGCAAGTGGGCGATTTTGACAACGACGGTTTCGATGAAATCACGATCGGAACCGGGAATCCGGCGCTTGATTGGACCGAGCCGAAGCCCTTATTTCGTAACAATGGAAAGGGACAATTCACCGATATTGCGCAATCTGCGGGACTCATTCACTTTGGGATGCTCCACGGAACTGCGTTGGCCGATTACGACAACAGCGGAAATCTTAGTTTGTTCGGATCGTTCGGCGGTTTCTATTGGGGAACACGTGAATCCACCAAGCTCTACCGCAACTTGGGCTCAGGCGATGCGTCGCTCGAGGTTCGCTTAATCGGTACCCGCTCGAATCGCGATGCTATCGGCGCAAAAGTTTCTGCAGTCGCCGGAAGGCACAGAATCCACAAATGGGTGAATGGCGGCAACGGCTTCGGGGTCGTCAATTCGAAAATTGTTCATATCGGGTTAGGTCGCGAGCAAAAAGTCGATTTGTTGGAAGTCTTGTGGCCCAGCGGCCTTCGCCAATCTTTTCGCCGCATTCCAGCCGGTCAGAGAATTGAAATTACCGAAGGGAAAAAGAGCCTGCGCCCGCTTGTGAAATTTGCGAACGGCCTTCATTTCGTTTAGCACTGAACAGAACAGATTCACTCTATTTTGAGCGAAGGCAATTTAGGAATTCAAATCAAGAAGGAGCCGATTGCATGCATACAACGCTAAAGAGGACCGTGGCGTTTCTCGCCTGCGTTTTGTTTCTCGCAACTTTTGCCTGGGCCAAGGACGAACCATGGAAAGGCAAGCCCTACAACGAATGGGATCGCAAGGATCTGGAGCGAATCTTTACTGATTCGCCTTGGTCTCGCGTTGTAATGGTGACGCGCAGTTGGTTGCCGATTTCAGAAAAAGATGCACACGACAAGATAATTTCTGGTTCCGGGAGACAGCTCCCCGCGGAACTAGAGCGTGCGAACGAAGGCACAGTTGGCGGCGACCTGAATATAAACGTTTATTGGGCTTCGTCACGTGTGATGCGCGCCGCGTCTGCGCGTAAGTCCGAGCTTATTGACGGCAAGAAGGACATTGAAATAGCCAAATACGCTAGCGAAACCCAAGAGGAATATCAAATCATCGTGCAATCTGCGGACATGGCTCCTTTCTTCCGCCACGATGAAAAGTATTTTCAAACCGTCGCTTCGCTGCAGACGAAGAAAAACAAGCTGAAGCTGGCTCCCAGTCATGTTCGTTATGAGCGCAACACGCAAGGCATCTTGGTTACTGCAGCAGTCTTTTATTTCCCGAAGAAGACTTCTTCCGGTGACCCAGTCATAGCCTCTGATGAAAAAAGCGTCTCTTTCGCTTGCAAACTGGAAGGTTCAACCCTGCAAGTTAGCTTTGAACCTCCAAAGATGACTGACGCGACAGGACTTGACCTCTAGAACTCCCACTTTAAGGCGTAGGGGTGGTTCCCTTGTTCTCTAGGATTTGTTTCGCCCGGTTCGCTTTTGCAGCTTGCGAAGCTTCTTCCAGCTTGCTGAAGGTGCGCATCTCTGCTTGAGCTTCTTGCGCGCGCCCCAGCGCGCGATAAGCCTGCGACAAAAGAAAATGTGGCCGTGGCTCAGCGGGATCGGCCGCAGCAGCCTTTTGCAAGTCTTTTGCTGCTTCCTCATAGCGTTCGAGCTTAAGCAACGCGCGTCCACGATCCTCATGCGCTTCCGGCGATTCCGGGCACAGCGCCAAAGCTCTATCCAATTGCTCCAGTGCGCTCTGCGGTCCTGCTTGTTGTTCGAGCAGGATGTCTCCCAATTTCCACTGAGCCTGGCAATTCTGCGGATCGTTCGCGAGTTCCGCCAAAAACTCTTTCTTCGCCGGCTCCCACATCAGCAGCAACCAATACGCATTTCCCAAATGATAGTGCGTACCATGCCGGTCGGGGGCGAGTTCCACGGCTTTCTTGTATTCGAGCAGAGCGCCGTCCAAATTGTTCATGCTCTCCATGACTTCGCCGGAAACCTGATGCGTCAAATAGGAATTCGGATCAATTTCATTCAGCTTCGCCAGCGATGTCTGCGAAAGTTGCAAGTACACTTTGCCGAGCAAATACCAGACCTCCTGATTTTTCGGCTCGCGATGCGCAAGAGTCCGCAGATGCTCCGCGGCCTTCTCATATTCGTTCAGATGGATTAGATCATTCGCCAGGTAGATTTCTGCATTGCCGTCACTGGGGTTCGCGCGAAGTGCGGTTTCCAGTCGCGGCTTGGCAGCAGCGTATTCGGCCATTTCGTACAAAGCGATACCCAATAGTGCCGAAGCCGACGGCATATCGCGATTGATTTCGAGCCCGCGCTGCAAGACTTGTGCGGCTTTCTTGAATTCGTGCTGCTGTAAATAGATAGATCCCAGATTGTTGTACGCAGCCGCAAGCCGAGGCGCAATTTTAAGAATCGCTTCATACCGGCCCGCCGCTTCAGCAAGATTTCCCGCCGCCTGTGCGCTCTTCGCTTCTGCGTACAATTCCTGCACCCGCTCATCATCACCGCCTGCTTGCCCGCGGTTCTGAGCATGGAGGGAAGCCGGAAACGACACGAGCAGCACAAGAAACCCCATCTGAAAACCGCAACGCGCCATCGCACCAAAGTGAAATCGTGGGAATTTCATCGAGGATTTCATTCTATCTTCCTCGCCCCTCGTGTCAACGCAATGAAATCGTCCCCCAAGCGCGGCTGGCGTAGCCCAATCCACTCTCCTTATCCAAATTGTTTCTTATTTAGCGCGCCAATTCTTGCTTACCCCCAGACTGCGTGCTAGGCTCGTTGGCACATTAAGGGAACGGCATGCAAACACTGGAGAGTGCGTCTCGGACTCTGCGGTTCAGCGTGTTCGAAGTGGACCTACGATCGGCTGAATTGCGCAAACATGGGGTCCGGATCAAGTTGCAGGATCAACCCTTCCGCATTCTCTCCCGCCTTCTGGAGCATCCGGGAGACATCGTCACGCGTGAAGAATTGCGCCAGGAACTCTGGCACGACCACACCTTCGTTGATTTTGATCGAAGCTTAAACAAGGCTATAGCAAAATTGCGCTCGGCCCTGGGAGATTCGGCTGAAACTCCACGCTATATCGAAACGATTCCGCGGCACGGATACCGTCTGCTTGTCCCGGTAGCCCACAGCCAAACTCCGGAGCTTCATTCGCTTGCTCAGCCCTACTCCGATTACATGGCGGAAGAGTTCCGGCCAGAACTCGCAGTTTCATCTCGTCCACTGGATTTCTCTGCCGTCGAAAAGCCCGCCCGGCTGTTTTATAGCTTCACGGAAGGCTGGAGTTTTTCCTTCTTAATGGCCGTGATCGTAACGCTCGTCGTTCTCGCAGGTGTCATGTCTTTTCGGCTTAAGCAAGCCGAAACGTATGGGACATCACCGTCCGTAAATCCGCGTCAATCCGTGGCGGTGCTGGGCTTTCGCAATCTTTCCGGAGATACGCGTGACGCATGGTTTTCTACAGCATTCTCCGATTGGCTTGCCACCGAGCTTTCCGCCGGGGACCAGCTCAGGACGGTTCCCGCGGAAAACATCGCGCGTATGAAGTTGGAATTGCAGTTGCCTGAACTTGACAGCTTAGGTCGTGACAGCCTTACACGAATTCAGAAAGATCTCGGCAGCGATCTGGTCGTAGCAGGTTCCTATGCCATGCTCGGCAAAGAAGCGGCGGGACAGATTCGGCTTGATGTGCGATTGCTCGACGCCCGCACTGGTGAAACGATTTTCGCAACCTCGGAAACGGGGACTGAAGCAAACCTTTTCAGCCTGGTTTCTCGCGCCGGCGAGAACCTGCGTGGAAGATTGGGCGTTCGCAAGGTCACGCAGGCGGAAGCGGTAGAAGTGGCACTGGCACTGCCGTCGAGCGCGGATGCAGCGCGTTTCTACGCGGAGGGACTGTCAAACCTGCGTGTATTCAATGCGCTGGACGCGCAATCCTCGCTTGCAAAGGCGGTCGCCGCCGAACCCAACTTCGCCTTGGCCCACTCAGCGCTGGCGACTGCTTGGGCTCAACTTGGCTACGACCAAAGTGCCGCCAAGGAAGCCAAGAAGTCCTTCGACCTCTCGGCGAGTTTACCGCGCGCGGATCGGCTCCTTGTAGAGGGCCGCTATAGGGAACTCTCCCACGAATGGGACAAGGCAATTTCGATCTATGAAGCGCTCTTCCAATTCTTCCCCGATAACCCGGACTACGGATTGCAACTAGCCAACGTGCAGATTAAGGCTGCTCGATGGCATGACGCTCTGGAAACCGTCTCCGCTCTTCGAGCTCTGCCTGCTCCTATGGGAAACGATCCGAGAATAGATATGGCCGAAGGCGATGCGGCGCGCTCGCTCGGCGACATGAAAAGAGCAAGTCTTGCAATGGCCTCGGCTGCTGGAAAGTCTCGCGCATCCGGCGCACTGCTTCTGCTGGCCAAGGCGCGTCTTGCACAAGCGTGGCTCTACGAAAATCTTGGGAAGTTGAACGAAGTTGAAGCAGCAGTGAAAGAAGCCAGAGAACTTTATCAAGCAGCGCATAACCGCAAAGGCGTATCTGACGCAGCTACAATTCAAGCGATCGCCCTCGAGCTAATGGGAGACTATCAATCGGCTCGCCAGAAGTATCAGGAATCCCTTGCCATACTGACCGAGACCGGTAACGAACTTGGCGCTGCGAGTGAAAATGACAATTTAGGGGACGTCTATTTGTATTTGGGCGATCTGAACGCGGCAGCAAGAAGCTACACCAACGCTCTCACGATTTACGAAAAGATGAGAGACGAGGACGGAATCGCGCTGGTTAAGATCGGCCTCGGAGATGTTGCTCTGGCTCGCGGCAACCACGCAGATGGAAAACATTTGTACCAGGATGCTCTAGAGATTTGCCGCAGGATTGGCGACCGGGGAAGAGAAGGCTTAGCCCTCTATGGTTTAGGACAAATCCTTCGCATGGAAGGCGATCAAACCGGCGCTTGGCAAGCCGAATCAAGCGCGAAATCAATTTTCGCTGCGGTTGGCGCCCGCGTGCCGTTAGCGCAAGTTACTCTGAGCCAGGCAAACTTGCTGCTGGATCAGGACAAAAGGGAAGAGGCCGACCGGGCAGTCCATGAGGCATCTGAGCTTCTGACTCAGTCAAACGCTCTTCGAGATCAAGCGTTTGCTGACCTCCTTTTTGCAAAGACGGCGATCTCCAAGGGGAAAGTAGCTGACGCCGGCGCCGCGACTGCACGCGCAAAACTTTTTGCGGAACGTTCCCACGACAAGGGGCTGGAAATCGCTTGTCGTTTGGAATCTGCTCGAATTGAAGCCGCTAGCGGTGATCCTGTTCGGCGAGAAGCTGCCTCAAGAAGCCTTCGCAATCTAGCTCAGGAAGCAAGCGCCGCGGGCTACAAGTACGCTTCCTTTGAAGCTCGCCTGGCACTCGGGATCATGGAAGTAGATCCGCATGGAGCTGGATCTGGTCGCGAACAACTAACGACCTTGCGGCGGGAGGCTTCAACCGTAGGCTTCACTCTGATCGCTGACCGCGCAGCTTCTGAATTGCACAATCAGTAGCTATTCGTTTCCAGCGGACTCATTTTCGTTCTCTATGAAGCTTAATGGTCGGGGCGCCCGGATTTGAACCGGGGGCCGCCTGCGCCCAAGCCAGTTATGGCTACTTCCGGAAGCCCTTTCTCCACAACACTTTTCTTGATAATAAAAGAGTTGTCCAACGATTTGGTAGTGAGCGGAAGTGTCGAAATGCGCCTCGGCATGCACAAAGTCCCCTGAATTTTCCCCTGAGCAAAGCAACAACGAAAGGGTCAGCTCCGAGTTCCTCGAAATTAGACGCATCTTTGTCTGCTCCAGGTCCGGAGCGGGGAGACACCTGTGAAATCGGGGCGCCTGAAGAAAAAGCGGAACTCGCGCGGCGCCGTTGAAACGAAAGCGAGCATTCCGTCACCAATCCATAGCAGGAGTTTGGGCGCTCTGTTCTTCGGGAAACGCCAGGTCTCCATAGTCTCAACCTTTTAGTTAGAAACTTTAGCGACAGCATTTCCGCTGGGGAGGATTCCATGGCTACTTCCACCACGCTTTTCCAGTTGAAGTCTGACCGCGGCGCGCCGTTCGATGGATCGACCTCGGGGGTTTCTGTCCTTCGCTCAGTCAATGCGAAACCTCTGCCGTCCGAAGCGGGATTCTCGTTGGAGAACGGATTTCTCGAAATCGCTGCGCATTCGAAATTGAACGCATTGCAGTCGTTCTCCTTCGAAGCGGCGTTCACCATGCAGAAGCTTTCCGCCGAGCAGCAGACGGTCTTTGAAAGCCAATCGCCTGCGGTGATGCTCTCCGTCGATTCGAAAGGGAAACTCACGGCTTCTCTCAAGACTGTCGCCGGATGGTTCACGGTGGACAGCGGGGAAACCCGGCTGAAAGAAGGAGTCGAAACAAAAGTCCAACTCACGCGAACCGAGACCGGTCTGACTGCGCTGAACATCGACAAGAAGACAGCCGGAACGAAGACGATCAGCGGGGCTCTGGCAAATACAGGGCCGAATGGAGTTCGCATAGGTGCGGACTGGGCGGGGAAGAGCCGGCCATTTTCCGGACAATTCACGCAGTTCCAGATACGGAACGCTCCCTTGACAGCGGAAATGACAGCGCAAAAGCTGGAAATGGCTTCGCACATCGCGAAGGTTTTTCGTGGAAAAACCAGCATAGACAAGGTTCGAGTCAATTTGTTCGACGATTCGAGCCGTTCACGCTTGCAAACCATCCGGGACATCATGACCGCCGCCGGAGTGGATGCACTTTCGGATCTAACGACGCTTCAACTGAAGGTCCCTACCGTGATGACGCCTGGGCGAGTGATTGTCGCTCGGCGCGTCGGCTCGGGTTTAGCAATCGACTGGTCCAAAGTCGCACAGGAAATCAAGGAAGCAGGTGTGGACGCCAAGCGTACGAAGCTGGCTCAGTACCTGACCAATCGCAACAGCGCCCGTATCCTCTCTCCTGCAGTGTCCGGGAGCGGGTTCGCACCGACGGTTTCCGACGCGAGCCGGTTGCCGCAGATCGTGAGAATCCTTTCGTCCGTTCCTCAGGCGAAATCACCTCAACAACCGGCGGTTCAGAAGTCTGCGACCATGCAGATCGAATACCCCATTGCGATGCGGCAGGGAAATTACGCGTTGAGGAGTAGCCTGGCGTCCCAGAATCTCACGGAATTCGTGAAGGTCGAAAACGGAAAAGTCACTCTGACGGATGTTGGAACTGTAGAGCAGCTCGAAAAGTTCAACCCCGCGCTCTGGCCGACGCTCGGCGACAGTGGCGTCCAGTTTTTGACTTTGAAAACAATTCCTGTCAACACCGCGGTGATCATTGCGCATACGCTCGACCTTACTGATACGGAGTTGCTCGTTGAGCCGACGGTCACAAAACTCTACATCATCGCGGAAGAGGTGATTTGCGGACCGAACGCGCAGATCACCTGGAGGCGTCCTGGAGGCGACACGCCACCCAGGCTAGATGATCCTGTACTCGATGGTCGCGGCTGGTCCGGCATACAGAAGAAAGATGGATCAAGGGATGGCTTGGACGGGCTGGATGGTCAACCTGGTACAGCGGGTATTGGAGGGGCGGCGGGAGTGAACTCGCCAGCCCTCGAAATGTGGGTCAAAGCGCTGACTGCGATTCCAAACCTGGATCTCGATGGCGAGGACGGGCGGGTCGGCGGCAGTGGACAGCGGGGAGGCAATGGTGGAAATGGCGGAGACGGAGATGTGGGAGAACGCGTGTGGTTCTTCACGTGGATCTGCACTTCGGATCCTGGCGACGGGGGCGATGGAGGAAACGGCGGTACAGGCGGTGTGGGCGGTAGTGGCGGCAAAGGAGGCAACGGCGGCAGCATCACGATCGGAGTCCTCGAAGGGACGCTCGCAAGCACGGTCACTAACAAGAGTTTCAAGATTAAGAATGAAGGCGGGCAGGGTGGCCAAGGAGGCGATGGAGGTGTGGGTGGCGCGGGTGGTTTCGGTGGGAGGAGCGGTGCCGGAGAGACTTGTCACGACGCACAAGACGGGCATCGCGGCGCTCAAGGACAGCCAGGAGGTCGCGGTCCCGCCAATCCGAATCGAGGAGCGGACGGAGATATCGCGTTTTTCGAATTCACGCAGGAAGCATGGGACGAGATGCTTACCCGTCCATGGGTTTCCCAGATCAGTCCGACGGAATGCTTTCCTGGAGACACGATCACTTTGACGGGCAGCCGGTTCACTACGGCAGATACCGTCTTCGTGGACACCTCGGGCCTAGTACCGACAATCAACCCGGACGAAACGATTTCGGTCGCAATCCCAGTGAATACAACAGGCGGGCAGAAATCCGTGTACGTGAGAAGGCCTGACGGGACGGAAAGCAACCGCTTGGCGGTCTGGATCAAGCCGCAGCTCGACGCGTTTTCGACTTTGCTTACACCAAATTTGGATGTGACGTTAAACGGGCACGCATTTCTCGCGGGGGCATCTGTTCTGATCGATGGCGCTGCCGTCCCGGCGATGGCTGTGACGAATACTTCGATCGAGTTTGTGACGCCCGGGACCGCAGGAAACGGATCCGCTGGAGGATCCGTGACGGTGCAGGTCCGCAATCCGGATGGGAAGGTCAGCAACTCGCGCACAGCCACGAAGCCGCACATTCTGGAAATCCCGTTCAAATGGGGAACGAACAATCTTTCGTTCGATAATTTCTCAGATGGCGTGCCGAGTTGGGGAACATTTGAGCAGACCTTCGGCACCGTGGAGGTCTGGCATGAGTTGCTGGACCCGATTTTCGGGCATCCCTTGCTCACGACCGCGTTTTTCCTGTTCTACGAATATTTCCTGAAAGGGACGGCGAATGGCGGGCTGGCGACCGGTTTTTGCACATCGCTCGCGAGTCTGGTCACAGACAAGCTCTGGACCGGCGCGACGGATACGAACACGCTCACCAAGGACCAACTCCATGAATTTCTGACGGCGGTGCATGGAAAGCTCTTGAGCCGTCAAAGCCTGATCCATTTCCATGCCCAAGGCAGAGAAGGCGTGGCGCGGGTTGAGGAGAGCGCGAGGGAGATCGAGACGATTTTCCTGAGAGGCACGAGCCGTCAGAACGCGCCATTGTTGTTTTTCATCCCTTCGGGCGAGGTCTGGGATTCGGGGTATTTCGACAAGCTAGGGGATTCCCACTGCGTGATGCCTTACCGATTCGTGTACCCCGCGGGACATCCCGGGCCGCAGTTATCTCCTGATAGCAGCACGACAGTCGACGATCTGGACGGCGTGAAACTCTACGTGTGGGATTGCAACCATGCCAGCGACTCGAATTGCAGGTTGGAATTCTCGAAGGACGCGGGCGGAATGCTGCAGTTCCAATATGTTCCGGACAGCGATGTGGAGTTCAAATCGAGCGACGGCATCACACTGGGGATGATGTCAAACGGCGACTATCTGCTCGCGGACCACGATCTGCCGTTCTCCGGACCATTCGGCCTGACATCGTTCATCATCGATTTCCTGCTCTCGCCAGCGGACCTGCAGGTCACTGATGGCCTCGGGTTGCGCACGGGCAATTTCGGCGGCCAGCTTCTTTCGGAGATTCCCGACAGTCACCCGTGCTATCTGGTTAAGGGAATGTACATGTTGCCTACGGGTACGGCCCTGACTCGCCGAATCGTGGGGAACGGCGTTGGGACTTATAGCTACAACTCGATTATACCCAGCATTGGTTCCGTTGTGATTCAAAACGTCCAAACAGCGCCCGGGCAGGAAGATGTGCTCGCGGTGAGTTCGGATGGGACACAAATCAGATTCTCGCCAGGCGCGCAGAAAACCTTCAACCTGACGATTGCGAAACAGGTGGGCACGCAAGCGAGAGCCATCGCGATCAACGGAGTCGGAGCAGCGCCGGGAGCCGAGATGGATCTGACGATAGCTCCCGATTTGTCTGTCATCCGATTGGGAAATCGAGACGTGGCGCGCTCGGTTGATGTATCCGCTTTCGCGATTGAGAAGGGCGACGCGTCCGGAATCAACAAAGCGGCGAACCAGGTGCAGCTGGCTTCCCAGCATGATCTCGTAGTGACCATTTCGGATTGGAGCCAGGTGAATCTGAACGCTGAGAGTCTGAGCTTTTCTTGATACTCAGAGTGTTGAACGATTGAACGCAGACAAGCACTAACTGAACAAGGGAGGGGGGCATGGCAAAGCGAGGTACGACGTCGCGCCGAGCAGTGCGGCGAGAACTTTTAGCAGAAAGCCGGAAACATCTGGCCACCAGATTACTCCGGCAGATTCCCGCGATCGGCCCGATCCGCGCCGCTCTGTTGATTGCGATCCTGCAAACACCCCACCCATGCATGCAATGGAGAGGAGGTCGCATTACCTGCTGCGGCGCGTTGAAAGCTATAACGGGTTGGTGATACTGGCGTCCAACCAACGGGCCAACATCGATGCAGCCTTCATTCGCCGCCTGCAGAGCATCATCCACTTCCCGATACCGCGCCCTGAGGAACGCTACGTGATATGGAAGAAAACTCTCCCGTCGCAAATCGCCGTTGCCGACGACATGGTGATTCAGCAAATTCTGCGTCACGCGAAACGTCACCACGACGATGAACATTTAAGTGAAGACAGTGAGTGTGGATGCGGCGAATGCCATGAAATACCTTGAGACGATGTGTGCAACTACTGCGCAATCCGAGAGGCTAGGCAGTACACGAAAATCTCTCTTAGCAGGAAGTCAGCAAGTCTCGACGCTGGATGCATTCAGGGGAATCTGGCGGAGAGGTGGGAATTCTAGCCAACCGGCTCCGCGCAATTGGCGCTTTGGAATAGCTCGAAACCACACTAGTCTTGCGCACTTTCCGCCAGTCCTGTATTTCGAGAGATTGGTGTTCGTCCTGCCCAGATAGCTGGGCCACAACTCATTAAAGGTAGGGAGATTGCGGTTGCAGACGCAGAAATGCCGAGCCACACCCAGATGAATCCCTGCAGAAATGGGTTGTAGAAAGTGGACATTGGAATGTTCATAGAAAGGGCAAGCACTCCGACGAGAATTCCGAACTGGGCGCAGGTGAAAGTGGCCGGTTCGCAGGAGGGAATCCGGCCGAAATGAGAGCGGAATCTTCGCAGCCCACGCACAATCAAATACAGCGGCACAATGTAATAACCCAGGAAAAAGAAAAGTCCAACGACACCTTGGCCTCGGAGAACTTCGAGATATTCGGAGTCGGTATAGCCTAACGTGAACACAGATTTGGCCGGGCCGTGACCAACGATTGGGGACTCGGCGAAGTCGTGCCACTCTTCTTTCCAAAGTTTGTCCACTCGTTGGCGCAGCGAGTCGATTTCCATCGGGTTCCGAAGAGTTTCATAGCGTTCGAGCGTGCGTCGGTTGCTCGTCGCCACAGTCTGGTAGGTCCAGAAAAAGATGGGCACAAAAAGAACCAATAGGCCCAACTTCGCGAGGTCGCGCCGGCCGGAATAAGAAACGAGAATCGCGACAACCAGCAAGCCGAGTGCGAGTGCGATCAGCCCGAAACGCGAGCCAGTCATTACAAGGGTGACGACACATGCAGAAGTGAGTAAGAGGTTGATTATGCGGCTGCCCGTCCCGTTCAGGAACGCCAGCAAGAAAAGCAGAGAGCAAAAGACCATCACCTGACCCAGTACATTTGGATTCCCCATTGTTGCGTAAACGCGCTTAGCGTATTGGAGGGCGAGGTCAATGTGACCACCGCTCGAATAGAGAGGGTTCAGTTTGTAAGCAAAACCAAGATTCATAAACTGGGCCCCGGCATATAAGCACACAAGAAACACCGGGGCGGAAAATGCAGCAACCAAGCGCTTGTATGACTGTTCTGACAAGCGACACTCGTAGCCGATAGTAAAAAAGGCCACCGGGAGCCATGCTTTCGGCAGCTCATAGAAGTCGCGCCCCACGATCGGATGCCCCAAAATGGTCACGCCATACCAGATAGAAATTGTGTTGCAAATGCTAAATAGGGCTCCAACAAGGAACAGTGCATTCAGGCGGATCTTGCTAGCCACACCCGCCAACAGCAGCCATAGGTAAATGACGGCAATCACAGGTATTAGAAATTGTTCGACTTTAATAAAAGGAAGGTCGGAGGACAGAATGATTGCTGGCGCAACGACGGCTGCTGAAACCATGACAACCAACGTCAACTCCGAAAGCCGTCGAGCGAGCAAGTTACGGTCGAGTGCGTCCATTTTTACGATTAGCGATGCCCCATCATGCGTTCGAATGGATTCCGGAGTTGGTCAAGTTTTGCTAGGTTAAACTGAGAAGGTCCGGAGATTGTTAGAGAATTGTGACGCAATCATGAAACGCTTGAAACTTTGACGGCCTATCAAAGGAAGAGAAGTAGTCGCCCCTCTCCACAAAATCTTCATAGTGTACAGTTTTCATTTTTCCGTCATTCAGCAATAACAACTGCAGTCTAGTCTCGCCCGCAAACATCGGCCGCCTGCAACTGGTGCCTCGCTAAGTGTCCGAACAGGTCCAGCTGGATGTGAGTCACAGGGCGGAGCTCTATCCTGGTGGCGACGGTTCAGTCGGAGTGTGGTGGATGGCAGCGGATTGGTTTGCGGTTTATACGAAGCACCAGCATGAGAAATCGGCAGCCAGTCTATTCGAAAAGAAAGGAATCGAACACTTTTTGCCCCTTTACCGCGCGGTTCACCGTTGGAAGGACCGCAAGCAACGAGTATCTCTGCCGCTCTTCCCTTGCTACGTCTTCGTGAAAACGGAACTTGAGCGAAAAGTGGAAGTACTGCAGACAGGCGGAGTTCGCTGGTTTGTGGAAAATGCGGGGCGCGCCTGTCCTGTGCCGGAAGCGGAGGTTCAAGCGCTCCAGAAGATCTGCGCGTCGGGATTGCGAGTTGAGCCGCATCCTTTTCTCCAAGAAGGTGACATCGTGAACGTTGTCAGAGGACCCCTAGCGGGAGTGACGGGGATTCTAGCGCAGATGAAGAGCGGGCACCGCATCATTCTTTCGGTCGAGCTATTGAAGCGCAGTCTCGCGGTGGAAGTCGATGTGGCAGCTGTCGAACGGTTTGGTCCCGCGCGGACGAGTATGTTTGTTTAAGGGCAGATCAGGGGATAGGAACGACGGATACGGGAGTTATCCGAGTAAATCGATAGAGGCAGAAAATATGGACTCATTTCACAAGATGCAACGTTTGGGCTCTAAAGAGGTTGTTCGTTCCATGGAAGGAGAGTTCGATTTAATGCAGCCTGACAGAGCTGCTTCGATGCTCACCTGGGAGCAAGCCGCGCGTGTGTTGCAAAAACGCAAGAAGACCTTTTTCCTCGTCGCCGGCGGCCTCACCCTCGCCGCAGCCGCGGCTGCGTTTCTAATGCGCGATGTATACAGGCCTGTTGCGCGATTGGAAATCGACCCGATCAGCGCCGGGATCAAGACGCTCCATGAAATCGAGAACCCTGCTGCCGAAATCGACCAGGACTATTTGGAAACACAAAGCCAGGTCCTGCAGAGCGATGGTCTGGCGATGCGCGTTATTCGTGCCCTGCGTCTGTCCGAAAAAGGGGAGTTCGCACCCAGCAGAAATTCGACAGCGACACCTGCAAGGGCCCAAAATCAGGCTGATCCGCCAAAACCAGGCGACGATGCTTTCTTACAGGAACAGGCGAGTCTTGCCGAACCAACCCCTGCCGAAGCAGAGACGCTCAAGAAGCTGCGCAAGAAAATCTACGTTAGTCCCGTGCGAAGCAGCCGCCTCGTTGAAGTCAGCGCCGAAGCCCACGACCCGCAGCTTGCTAAAGCGATTACGAATCTCTTGGTCACACAATACATCGACCAGAACTACCGCAACCGGTATGTTTCCACTATGGAAGCCTCCGAATGGCTTTCCAGCCAGCTCAATGATCTCCGCCAGCGTGTTTCGGAATCAAACCAGGCTGTTGCGGAGTATCAGAAGAAATACGGTTTGGTCGAATCGGACGACAAAGATGTGCCCCTTGCGCAGTTGATGGCGGATGTAAACCATCAGTGGAGCGAAGCTCAGGCCGACCGAATCCAAGCGGAAGCCTACGCCCGAATGATCGACCTAGGGCAGGCGGATTCGATTCCGCCACTGCGCGAAGACACCGTCTACCAGAATCTGCTGACGCACTACGCGGACACGCGCGCCCAGCTCGCGCAGGCGCGAACCGTCTACGGCGACGAAAACGCCAATGTGAAAAAGCTGCAGAACGAAGCCAACGAACTTGCTGCCCAAGTGGAAGCCGAACGCTCCAGAATTCTCAGTCGCGTGCGGACCTCTTTTGCCGCGTCACGCGCCCGCGAGGAGATGATGCAACAGTCGCGCGATCGCTTGCGCACTCAGATGGGGGACGCAAGCTCGCACCTTGTTGAGTATCGGATGTTGAAGAACGAAGCGGTGGCAAACGCGACGCTCTACAACACGCTGCAGGCTCGCCTGAAAGAAGCAGGCATCTACGCTGGTTTGCGCTCTGGAAATATTCGTGTAGTTGATATGGCGCCGCGCTTGCATGAGGCCACCGGCCCGCACCGCGCCATGATTATCGGAATCGCTGCGTTTGTGGGATTGCTGGCTGGAGTGTTTGCAGTGTTTGTCCGCGAAAGTTTCGACAATACGGTCCGCATTCCGGCTGATGCCACGGCGTGGGCGAATGCGCCCGCTCTAGCCGTCCTGCCGACCGTGTCAACCGGAGATCGCAGCGCTCTTTTATCCCGGGTCGGCTTGAACCGCTACGCCTCGCCGGAATTGCTATGGCCGCAAAGCAGTGGTATGGAGGCCGACGCGATTCGTGAGCTTCGTACTGCCATCATTGCGCTGCCGACCGATGCCAAATCCAAGGTTATCTTGATTTCTTCCGCTGCAGCCGGAGAAGGAAAGACCACGACGGCGCTCAACCTGGCTGCCGCTCTTGCACTGCAAGGTCCCACGTGTCTTGTCGAAGGCGACTTGCGCTCACCGGTTCTGAGGGACGCGCTCGCGCTGCAGGGAA
>Ga0126376_10000415_pt1 | contig 20608 bp, 20 predicted proteins | sample PanSoiMetPlot_15_FD_92760 | JGI IMG/M metagenome (GOLD analysis project Ga0126376, IMG submission 92760) | Tropical forest soil microbial communities from Panama - MetaG Plot_15 | ecosystem: Environmental > Terrestrial > Soil > Tropical forest > Bulk soil | place: Panama | collected 2016-02-17
ACCAAGGGCAGACAATAGCCGCGCGCAACAGTGCGGAACGAATCTTTCGATGAGAAGCATTCTCCTGCAGCTCTCGCCTCACTTGCGACTCTCCCGTTGCCGCTGAAGTCCGTCCCACGGACTTCTCCAGTAATCCCAACCGTCTTGAAGGAGCCTCTCGGACCTGCTAATTGTTCAGCCTTTTTCGGTGTCAACAAACCACGAGAGGAAATATGAAAACGAAGCGCGGCGTTCGACTGCTTGCGGTTCTATTCTTCGCGGTTGGGCTGGGAGCATTTGGAAATCCTGGTTTTACTCAGGAACAACCGAAGCCTCCGGTCATTCCTGATAAGTACACCAATCTGAAAGTCTTGCCGTCCGATATCACAAAGGCTCAGCTGCTACCGATTATGAAAGGATTCGCGAAGAGCTCAGGACATCGTTGCAGCTATTGTCACATTGCCACAGATGATCTCTCCTCGGCTGATTTTGCTTCCGACGAAAAGCCGGCCAAGAGCGAGGCGCGGGAATTACTCCGGCTGATCCGCGATCTGAAGTGAGGCTGGCGGAACGAAAGTTGTGTTTAGTGACGAAAGCTGACGGTGATGTGCGTGTCAGCCTCTACGGCCTTGCTTCCGAGCAGGTAGGGGGAATATCGCCATTGCCTCGCAGCTTCGAGCGCGGCCTCTCGCAACAACGGACTGCCGCTGACGACTTTCAGATTGTGTAGCGCGCCATCGGTGCCGATTACTCCATCCATCAGCACATCTCCCGAGACTCCTGCCCGGCGTGCCATATCGGGATACAGCGGCATTACTTTCTTTAGCAGTTTTCCGGCAACCACTCCCTGGGATTGCGTGGGCGATAGTTCTGGCGTCGAAGGTTTAGTCGCAACGATAGAAGCAGGCAGAGCACTCGGAACCCTTGCAGAATCGAGCGCGCTGATCGCGAAAGGTTCGGGTGCGCCGGAATCAGGTGCAGGTTTTACGCTGACAGTTCGGCCTTGGATCACGGAGAGTTCAAGCGGGGCAGACTCGTCGGCACGCGTCGCCGGAGTTGGCGTTTGACGCGCGCTTCGCGAAGTCTTCGTTCCCGATTCAGAACCCAAGGTACTTACAGGTGTTGAAGATGGAGAAGCTGACGGCGAAGGGGTGGCTACAGGCGCCAAGTTCGACGTCGCGGGTGCCCCTGAATCCACCGGCTTGGCTGAGGTCTTGCTCTGCCGATAGTAGTAGTAGGCGAGCAGCAACAAAACCAGTCCCACCACCAAGCCAATTACAGAGAGCCGCAACCCTCGCGCGGAGATTTGGATCGATACGGTCTTCTCCGCATCGTGGTGTTTCTCGATGGCTGGGGACGTTCTCGCGCGCGGAACGGCAGACAGCGACGTCACCTGAGCGGGAAATCTTTGCGGAGTGGGTGCACTCAACGGACTAGCGATCGCCTCGACCTGCGATTGCGAATCCTCAGTCGGGAGCGGCTCGATCACTGGCAGCGTAGAGAAACGCACGTAGTCGTTGTTCGCCGAAGCTTGCTTGCGAGGTCCGGCGATGCTGGCGATTAGATCGGTGAGAAAGCTCACCACTAATACGTCCCCACCCTCAAAGTTATGTGGGTTCGGCGACAGAACTTCGGCGATGCCGACAGTTTCCGTTCCCGCAGTGACCGGCAGTATCAGCAACGACCTGATGTTCAAATGCCGGCAAACTTCCGGGTTTACACGCGAATCATTCTCGGAATCCGCAAGCATCACAAGCGCGCCAGTGCGAAGGCATTCGCCAGACAATGAACTTGAGGAGAGCTTCACTCCCACGTCCGGGGCATTGCCAAAGCTGGCTCTGCAAAACACATCCTCGCTTTCGCGCAATGCAATTGCTGCGCCCGTGGCACGAGTGAGTTCGGCCATGCGACGAACGACGAGGTCGAGCGCGGCTGGGGTCTCCATATGCTCAGAGGAAATGATGGCCCGCAGATCGGCAACTTCGCGCAGGCATGCAACTTTAGCTGTGAGATCGTGGTCGTACACTGCCATATCCGAAGTAGCAGAGGGTAGGATTGCACCTGAGTTAAGCCATTTCCGCAGTGCTGCGGCGGAGTCAGGCGCGACTCGTAGGAAACGAACTCCACCGCGACCGGATTCATCACTCCAGGCGACAACTCCGGAGGCTTCGATCACAGAGTTGGTCTCCGGAAGTTCGAACCGGATGGCGGTGTCACTGCCCAACTCAAGCGGCGAAATGCCAGAGACGCTTAGTCCGCCTTCGCCGATATCGCGTATCCAAGCTTCGCGCCCGGGCTGCAGCGCAACCGCGATAGGCTCGGAAACAACTTTCCGAGTGGACTGCCGCTGATCAATTCCCGAGACTTCGTCCTGCCTTGCTGGGACCGCAGGTGTACCCATGTACGTTCCTTAGCGAATCTATGGAAATTGTTTCGCAGAAGCCCAAGCGGCAGGGGTGGCGGTGGGCTGTGGCGGCTTCGGCGTAGGGCTGTAGATCGTCGTGGCTGGCGAAGCTGCGGATGCTGCAACAGCTGGAGTGCGTCCGCTCTCCTCCAGCAGTTTAGCGCTCAAGCGTAAAGCATCGATTTCGCGCTGGATGCGCTCCAAATCGGCTTCTTTCTGACGAATCAGCTCTTGAATATCTTTCATCGCGACTTGTTACCTACTAGTTAATGATTTGGTGGGGGTGTACTGCGCATCATTACCCAGCATTGTGAGAAAAGCAACAAGGATTTCGCACCGATTTTGCAACGGGAAGGGTAACGCTTTTATAGTCACCAGTCACTGGTTACGCTGAATCGGGAATCTCCTAAGTATCCGTGGTAGAACTAAGTGCGTGAGTTTCTTCCTGGGAATCGACGGCGGCGGCACCAAGACCGAATGCGTCATAGGAGACGATAAACGCCTTCTGGGAAAGAGCATCGGGAGCACGATCAAGATCAAAAAGGTCGGGGAAAATGCGGCCGGTAAGGCTCTCGAAGCTGCGATCTCCGACGCCTGTAAATCTGCAAGTGTTAACCAGCGGGAAATCACGGGCACGTGTATTGGTATAGCCGGATCCAGCATCCCCGAAGTCACAGATTGGACCTATAGCGTCCTCAAGCAGCTTGTTGCTGGGGAGGTGCAGGTCGTGAACGACGCCGTGATCGCCCACTGCGCAGCATTTGGTGTAGGCCCCGGAGTGCTCGTAATTGCAGGGACTGGCTCTAATGTCTTGGGCATTAACGATCGTGGCGAATCAGGTCGTGCTGGCGGATGGGGACCAATGATCTCCGACGAAGGCTCCGGCTTCTGGATCGGGCGTCGAGCAGTGGCTTATGCGATGCGTGCTTATGACGGCAAGCAGGCGACGAACCTGCTAGATGCAGTAATGAAGGCGTGGGGTCTTAAGACCATAGAAGACCTCGTTTCGATGGCGAACTCAAACCCACCGCCGGACTTCTCATCGTTGCTGCCTGCAGTTCTCCAGTGCGCGAAGGGAGGCGACAAGTTGGCGGGAGAGATATTGTTGTCGGCTGCGACTGAATTGGCGCAACTGGCATGCGTTGTCGTGCGGAAACTGTGGCACGAGTCATCGAGCGTTACGGTTGCAGTTACCGGCGGAGTGTTTGTTCACTCTCCGCAAATTAGGGGGAGGTTTGCTGAGCTAGTGCGTGCCGAGCGATCCGGCATTACGGTGAATTTGGATCCTGTGCATCCGGTTATGGGAGCTCTTTCCATGGCGCGACAGCGGAGCAGCGTCTCCGTCACTGGAACCTAGAACTCGCAATCTTAGTCGTGACGAAAACGCAACCGATCTCGGTCCAAGATCCCGCAGCAAAGCCAGACGATCTGATTACGAGCATCTTTGTTGAGGATCTGCTCGCGGCCGCTAAGCACAGCGCTCTGAGCGAAGACCTGGCCCTGACCATCCTTCGCCGTCGGGATTTGCAGGCTTCTGTTGTCGAGGCCATCACGAAGAATCATTCAGTGATCAAGCACCGCAAAGTGCTGGTCGGCGTTGTAGAGCACCAGCACGCTCCGCGGCATATCTCGCTGCCGCTGCTTCGGCGACTATTCACATTTGAGCTGATGCGGGTAGCGCTATCGCCTTCCGTACTCGCTGATGTGAAGCGAGTAGCTGAAGAGGTTCTAGTCGCCAAGTTGGGAACGGTTTCTCTCGGAGAGAGAATCACACTAGCTCGTCAAGCGTCATCCACTGTAACGGGAGCTCTCCTGCTGCATGCTGAGCCGTCAGTGATAGAAGCCGCGCTGCAAAATCCGCGGATGACGGAGGCAAGCATCTTGAAATCACTAGCCAGACCGGAGGTGCCAGTGCCTCTCTTGAACATGCTTGTTGACCACTCAAAATGGTCTATGCGGCGAGAGATTCAGATTGGGATTCTGCGGCGGCCCGAAGCCAGCGACTCTCTGGCCCTGAGAATTGCAGCCAAGCTGCCAAAGCGTGCCCTTCAGGAAGTGCTCACGCAGTACAAACTGACGGCTAGCAGAAGGCAGTTATTACAGCAGGCGATGTTGCGGTTTCAATAGAAGCTGGGAAAACGTGTCCAGGCATCGACCTTAGTCGTGCCGAAAGATGGCTGCTAATTTCCTGTTCCCCTCTGCCGAAGGCCAGCGCGTAGCGAAGCGGAGCCCAAGGAAAGGCATTCTCTTAGTCGCTTCGACCTTCGGTCTCCGCTCCGGCCTACGACAGCGATGATCGAAGACAATCGAAAATTCGATTCGGCACGACTGAAGTCCGTGCCCTGACACGAACCCTAATCGCCTGTTCAACGCAACATCTCTCAAGCTGCACGCTGCGAAACGGAAGGTTCAAGTTTCACTTTAATCCAGCCTGGTTGGCGCGTGTCGAAGGCTTTGTAGGCGTCGATGACGCTAGTCAATGGCTCCACATTCGTGAGCACTTTCTCAAGATCGAGCACTCCGCTGACGATCTTGTCCAGCAACATTGGGATGTACTTTCTGTGATTGCAATTTCCCATTTTGAGCGTCAGGTTCTTCTCCATTGCCTGACCGATTGGGAAGCTTTGCGCGGTCTCCGGGTACACTCCGACGATCGACATCGTTCCTGCTTTGGCCGCAGCTTCCACGGACCATGTGAGCGCCTGCGACGGCGCATCGCCCACATGCGAGTTGGCTCCTTCCTCTCTGGTTTTTGGCGCGACCATTTTGCGTTCGGCTCGATCCTTGGCATTTTTCATCCATGACTTCTTGCCCGGACCATGATGCGGATGGGTCGCGTCGACGCCGACTGCATCGATCACACGGTCCACGCCAATGCCGCCCGTAAATCCCTTGATCGCTTCAATCGGATCTTCGCGATTGAAGTCGATGATCTCCGCACCCTGCTCTTGCGCCATTTCCAGGCGCGACGGGATCGTGTCGATCGCGAAGATGCGGCCGGCATTCAGAAGCTTCGCGCATGCAATCACGAACTGGCCAACCGGACCGCAGCCGAGCACTGCGACGGTGCTGCCCGCGTGGATACATGCGATCTCTGCGCCCATCCAGGCAGTAGGAATGATGTCGGAGACAAGGATTGCCTGATCGTCGGTCACTCTATCTGGAACTCGAACCATGCCGATATTTGCAAACGGAATGCGCGCATATTCGGCCTGGAGGCCATCAAACGGCCCACTCGAGGCCGGACCTCCGAAGAACGCTGTCCCCGCTTCGGGACCATTTGGGTTTGCCTTGTCGCACTGCGAGTAGTAACCGGCGCGGCAATACGAGCAATTTCCGCACGCGATGGTGGATGGAATCACAACGCGATCGCCCGGCTTGAAGTTGCGCACAGCGCTTCCTACTTCCTCAATGATACCCACGCCTTCGTGTCCCAAAATGGTTCCAGGCTTCATACCCGTTATGGTGCCGCGAACCATATGGAGATCAGTGCCACAGATCGCGCTCGCCGTGAGCCGCACAATCGCGTCGTTTGGTTTCTGGATCTTCGGCTCCGGAACGTCTTCCAGGCGAATATTGCCCACACCGCGAAACACTACTGCTTTCATGGAGAGCTCCTTTTCAACTCGTTTTTCTTCAAGTTGGAGGCGATCCATGATGAGTGGGTTGACCTTCGCCCTCCGAAGCTGCGCAAGGTCCTAAGCTGCTCAACTTGAGACGAAGTTCTGGAAAAGTAACATGGCGAACAGAGAAGGAAGAAAACAGCCGTACGAGGTGCGTTTTCACCAGCTCTGGCTGTGGAAATGCGTTCCGTGGAAGTTCTCTATTTTGAGCGGCATGCGAAGCACTGCTACAAATCTGGCGCGAGGCATTACCAGCCTGTGCCTTTAGTAATCTTCGATGAAATGCAGAGCATCGTTATTATCACGACCATGGCGACTGCCTTCTCCTCTCCGCAACCCTCCGTTGGCTATGCGCGCAAACGGCGCTGGGAGCGACGCAAGATCGACATCCCGGTTCGCCTGATCTTCTGGAACTCTCTGCACGCAGCCAAGATCGTGGACGCGCGTGGACGCGACATGAGCGACGGAGGACTGGCCGTCTTCGCCGGAGTCGAGCTGCGCGTCGGCGACATCGTTGAGATTGAATTCACTCCCGCGTATTCCGGACAACCGTTGCGGGTCAAGGCAGAGGTGCGGAATCGACGCGGATACTCCTACGGCATCGAGTACCTGAACGACACCACGAAAGAACAGACACAGGCTGCTCGGCTTCGCGAGCTGCTCATCTCCGCCAGCGGTCATACGAACGTTTAACCCGGTAGAGACGCAACACGCCGCGTCTCCCCACACACCGAAACTCCCACACGCGTTGTTTAACTCGGCATCGTCGCCGAGACGCAGCATGCTGCGTCTCTACGGAGTTTTTGTTATGCTGCCGCCTCTAATTCAGGAGGCACGCCATGCTGCAGGGCTTCAAGAAATTTCTTCTTCGCGGAAACGTTGTCGATTTAGCTGTCGCAGTTGTAATCGGCGCAGCTTTTGGCGCGGTTGTTACGTCGCTCGTGACCAATGTCTTCACTCCGCTAATCGCAGCGATTGGCGGCAAGCCCGACTTTTCTGAACTGAGCGTCACTATCAACAACAGCAAGGTCATGTATGGACTGTTCTTGAACGCCATAATCTCCTTCGTCATGATCGCGGCTGCCGTCTACTTCTTCCTTGTAGCACCGATGAATGCCTACACCGAGCGGAGGAATCGGGGAGTAGCTCCTCCTGATCCCACAACCAAGAAGTGCCCCGAGTGCCTGAGCGAAATCCCTATCGCCGCGAAGCGCTGCGCGTTCTGCACGAGCGTCGTGGGTTCACCTGTCGGCGTGAGTAGCTAGGCGCACAACCGTAAGTGACTTTCATCACGAATGTAGACCGGTTGGACACGGTAGTCCGTGCCGGATCAGAGCTGATTGTGTTTTCATTGAGTCATGGTGAGGCATTCGGAGAAAAAGAAAACGTCGAGGGTTGGAATCCGCGTGGGATTCCTCCTCATGGTTGCACTATTCACGATCCCCGCTTCAGCAGCCGACAGGCCGCAGGAGATTTACAAAGCAAATTGCCAGGGATGCCACGGAGCATCGGGACATCCATCCCCAGTCGGCAAAGGACTCGGTGCCAAGAGCTTTCAGGATCATGCCGTCACGAAGATTTGGCTGTCTGAGTGGGTCAAAGTGATTGCCAAAGGGAAGAACAACATGCCTCCCTTCGAATCAACACTCACAGCGAAGGAAATCAAAGACCTGGCGAAGTACGTCAGGGAGCTGAAGTAACGTTCTTTAGGGTGTGAAAACATGGGTGTTCACACGATCACGTCCAAGTCCCACGAACTGTCATGTTGAGCGGAGGAGGGTTCCCGCGCGTTTCCGGGGACCCCGTCGAGCGCTGGTGTTGCGCTCGATGGGGCGGGCGCGGGAGACCGGAGTCGAAACATCCGGTGTTTTGTTTTTGGCTGCAACAGCCGTCACAGCCCACCGCTAACCCAAGGCTGCGAATTTGCATTTGGCATCTCCCAAGATGCATGATTCTCTCAGGTGCCTAATCCCCGCTCCATCGCGGCAGTTGGACTCATGTTCATGAGTCTGGCATTCCTGAACGCTGCGTTGCTTTCGCCTGCAGCGGCCGCGACCCACAGCATTCCGGCGCCATGCCACGAGGGCAGCTCGCCACCTCCTATTAGCCATCATCACTCCAATCACGATTGCTGCATCGTAGGACATAATCGCGCTCTGCCGGCCTTTGCTGCGGATCTCTGCTCGTCAGTCGCGTTGATCGCAATATTCACTTTCCGCACCACTGCGATCGAATCACAGCACCACACAAAGCCCGAATTCAACGATTCCGGTCCGCCCGGTTCGGCTCCGCTCCGTATCTAGCCAACATTCCCGCTGGTTTCCTGCGCTCCTCGAGCCGTCCACTGATTGTGTGGTACAGCCGCCTCGGCTGTGGCTCTGCCCAAACCCAACACTGGCGAGGGTGCCTGTGCCACAAGATTCAAAGTCCAAGGCGTCCTCACCATTAACTCGAGTTTGCACGGAGGGAAAGTGCGAAGAATCGTATTGCTCCTGGCGCTGATCGCGACGCTCGCGATGCGCGTAGAAGCTCAAAGTTCCGGAAATGACATGCCACAGCAGGGCAGCTCTGACCACGACATCCAACACATGCACGACGATCACCACATGATGCACATGCAGTCCGACTCGCTCCTCCAGTTTATCGAGCACCATGCCACCGCCGGCACTGACGCCGAGCCCAACTCAACTCCAAACGACATGATCATGACCATGAAGCGCGACTGGATGTTGATGCTTCACGGTGTCGCCTTCGTCGTCGACACGCAGCAGACCGGTCCACGCGGACGCGACAAGTTCTTCTCCACCAACTGGATCATGCCGATGGCGCAGCATGACCTGGGGAAGGGAACTATCACTCTCCGCACCATGCTCAGCTTGGAGCCGGCGACGGTTTCCCAACGACAGTATCCGCTGCTCTTCCAGCTAGGAGAAACCGCATTCGGCAAGCCGATCGTCGACGGACAGCATCCGCATGACTTCTTCATGGAACTCGCCGCCTTGTACGACTACCCCCTCGGCGAAAACACGTTGTTGTCGTTCTATGGCGCCCCCGTCGGCTCTCCGCCCCTCGGTCCGGCCGCCTATCCCCACCTCGCATCGGCAGCGGAGAATCCCGCAGCTGCCCTGGGACATCACCTGCAGGACTCAACCCACATCTCCGACGACGTAATCACAGTCGGCATCACGCATCGCGTGATCCGATTCGAAGCGTCCGGATTTCACGGCCGCGAGCCCGACGAATTTCGCTGGAACATCGACACCGGCAGCATCGACTCCTGGTCCACACGCGTGACGGTAAATCCAAAACAGAACTGGAGCGCCCAGTACTCCCTCGGCCAACTGCACAGCCCGGAAGAGCTGGCTCCGGATGAAGATGTGCGACGGATGACAGCATCAGTAATGTACAACCGCCCATTTCATAACGGGAACTGGGCATCAACGCTGCTCTGGGGCAGAAACCAAAGCCTGGAAGACGGCAACGTCGGCAATGGCTATCTGCTCGAATCCACCGTGCGCTTCATGAACAGAAACTCAGCCTGGACGCGAATCGAAAACGTCGATCGTACCAACGAGTTGCTGTTAGGCGAGAATCCATTTCCCCCTGGATTCCATGAGCGCTTCTTCACCCGCGTCCAGGCCTACACCGTGGGATACGAGCGCGAGCTCGGCAACATTCCCCATCTGTCATCCGCAATCGGCGGGCAATTCACCTGGTATGGTGTGCCAGATGTTTTGAAGACCACTTATGGTTCTCACCCTGTGGGCGTGACGGTGTTCCTGCGCGTTCGCGCACACTAAAAAGCGCAGTTCACCTCGCCTTAATTCCGTAAGTGAAACACAGACCGAATGGGCTCGAGTTGGAAGCCTAGAATGACGGTTCCATTTCCATTGATTTGAAGCAATGCTTGAGTTCTCAGGCGCGCTGGTTGCGGTGGTTATTGCCTCCAGCGCTCATCGCCACCTTCATCGTGTTGTCCCTGGCTTCGCATCTGCGAATGTCGCAGACGTACGACGAGGGCTTTCATCTCGCCGCAGGGTATCGGTATGTACAGTGCGGAGACTTTGGCATCAATTCGGAGCATCCTCCACTGGTCAAAATGCTTGCCGGACTCGCATTGCAGATGACGCGCACACCAGCTCCAAGAGCAGGTACCTGCGGAGAAGAGGAAACTACGAAGGGCCACGGATATGAGCTAGGCGTTGCCTATCTTTATAAAGAAGGGCTCGATGCTCAAAGGGTCTTGTTCAACGGTCGAACCGCCACACTCGGGTTCGCCGTTGTCTTGCTGCTCACGGTGTTTTTCTATGCCCGGTACCTGTTCGGATATTGGGCTGGCATCATCGCTTTGCTGCTTTGCGCGAGCGAGCCGACGCTGATCGCGCATGCAGACCTGGTCACGACCGACGTTGCTGTCAGCGCAGGACTTCTATTGGCCGTCTTCCTTCTCGATAGATATCTGCGCACGCGAACACTGCCGAGCCTGGTGCTAGCCGGACTTGCCCTAGGTCTCGCTCTCTCCGCCAAGCACTCAGGCGTGATCGTCATTCCCATCGCTATCGCGCTGACAGTAGTCGACGAATGCATGCGTGGTGACAAGCTTGACGCAAGACGACAGGGCTGGACACGAGCAGTTGGCGGTCTCGCACTTATTCTGCTGATTGGTGTCGGTGTTCTCTGGGCAACATACGGATTCCGCTATTGGCCTCGGCCGCATGCGGCGCCCATGACCGTCAGCCTCGCCGACTTTCTGACGCGAGTGCGTTCTGAAGGAACGACTGGAATCATGTCGGACTACTTGATTCCTTTTGCTGCGCGCTGGCACTTGCTGCCGCTCGCTTATTTATACGGGCTGATAGATATCTTGAATGTGTCGCCTCCCGGTTTGCCTCCGTGGATCCTTGGAAGGCTCCTGCCACACGGAGTCTGGTATTACTTTCCAGTCACGTTTGTGATTAAGCCAGGAAAGGATTTTCTTATCCAGTTTCCCTGTATGCACTCGGCTACGGTTTTGCCCTTGTTGTCTCGATCACTCGGAGTTCCTCCGCGCTTGAGCAGAGTTTGAATGATTTCTTCTTGATGACTCTTAGCCTCTGGCGACCCACTGCCTCCCCTTCCGGTGTTCTGGACGGCAAGGTGCAGCGGCGTTGATCCGCTCTTGTTCTTGAGCCGTACTTGCGCGCCGTTGTCGAGTAATGCATTGAGTGCACTCGAACAGCGCTGGCGCACGGCGCGGTGGATTGGAGCCACGCCGCTCTGGTCCAGCGCGTTCGCATTCGCTCCCGCCTTGATCAAGAAGGCGATCATTTCCGCTTGGGCCTTTGGATCCCAGCTCTTCAATCCAGGACCTCCATCCGCCGCATAGTGCAAGGGCTCTGCTCCTCTTCGATTTTTTGCCACCAGATCAGCACCATGCTGGAGAAGAATCCGTGCGATGTCTGTTCGATAGGCGAAGGCAGCGGCGTGCAAGGCGGTATCGCCCGCATACAGGTAATGGTCGATCTCTTTGAAATAAAAGTCAGCCTCTACATCACGCGAAGCGCCCACAGTGAGATGTTCCCGAGCCAGGTCTGGCGATTGTTTCAATAGCTTGGTTACGCGGCTCGCGTCGTTGCGGAAAATCGCCCGCACGAGTTCCAGGAGGAAAGAGTCTTGATCTTGGCCATGATTTGAACGTCTTCTCACGCGCGAAAAGTATCATTCGCTGGACTTCACAGCAAGCCGAGTGCAGGCCGATTTTCTTCCGAACCGTTCCGACATCTTGAAACATCAATAAGAGACTACTCGCCACACAGCAATATTCGAATTGGAGCTTTAATTTCACTATGCCGGCACGAAAGCAGCTGATTGGTTTCATTGCGATCATTCAATTCATTCTCTTTTTGGCGCATTGGTTCCTTTATGAGACGTGGGCCTATTCTGAGGAGGTTAGGGGAGCTTTCTGGATCAAGCTGGTCCTTGCTCTTCTCTCCGTGAGTTTTGTTGGGAGCTCAGTACTCGCCTTTCGCCACACCAATGCTGTTTTGCGGACGGCTTACAAAGCGTCTGCGTTCTGGCTGGGCCTGCTGAGCTTTCTCTTCCTCGGAGCGGTTGGCTCCTGGATTATTTTCGGAGTCATGCGCCTGGCTGGGCTGGTTGTGGGCTTTCATCGAATCGTGGAGGTGCTATTCGGTGCCGCCGCGGCCGTCGGACTGTATGGCGTTGTCAACGCGAGCTGGACGCGCATTACGCGAACGACCGTGCGTCTCGCTAACTTGCCGGAGGCGTGGCGTGGCCGAAAGGCTGCGCTGATCAGTGATCTGCACTTGGGACATGTGCGCAACGGCGGCTTTCTGCGGCGCATGGTCTCGAAGATTTTGAAGGAAGGGCCGGACGCGATCTTTATCGCCGGCGATTTGTACGACGGAACAGCCATCGACGCGCGGCAGGCGGCCGAGCCGTTGAGGGAACTCGCGGCGCCGCACGGTGTGTACTTCGTCGCAGGAAATCACGAGCAATTTGGAGACGACAGTAAGTATCTGAATGCCGTGGCGGCGGCCGGCGTCCGCGTGCTCAGCAATGAGAAGGTGGAAGTGGACGGCTTGCAGATTGTCGGGGTGCCATACCAGCACGCTGCTCATCACAGCCGGTTTGCGGCAGTGCTGCACGCCATCGGCCTCGACAGGGATCGCGCGAGCATCCTGTTAACTCACGCGCCCGACCACCCTGAGATCGCGGAGGCCGCCGGGGTCTCTCTGCAATTATCGGGGCACACGCACCTTGGTCAGTTCATACCCTGGAGTTGGTTGGCGAAGCGAGTTTACCGCCAGTTCGTCTATGGCCTAAGCCGAATCGGGAAAATGCAGGTCTTCACCTCGAGCGGAGCGGGAACATGGGGACCACCCCTGCGGCTGGGATCGAACCCTGAGATTGTCATGCTTGAGTTCGAGTAATCTCCGGCCAACGGTGTTCCCAATTGACCGACGGCTCGTGTGCACGTGGGCTACCATGATGTCGCTGATTTGCGTTAAGGCATGAGTAGATCTGGAACCGGCGGGAGGTTGATCATTGTGTGCGGGTTACCCGGTTCCGGAAAGACCACTCTCGCCAAGATGTTGGAAGAGCGGCTTCGCGCCATTCGTTTTTCTCCCGACGACTGGATGAATGGGCTTTCAATAGATCTCTGGGACGAAGAAAGGCGTGCGAAGATCGAGGCGCTGCAGTGGAAGTTCGCTCAGCAGCTTCTTGTGCTTGGTCTCACCGCGATCATCGAGTGGGGAACAGGGGGCAGGTCCGAGCGGGATGCGTTACGGCTTAGAGCAAGGGAGCTTGGTGCAGCCGTGGAATTGCACTAGGTCGATGCGCCTACCGAGGTGCTGTACGAGAGAATCCAGCGACGCGGCACGGAATATCCACCCATCGAACGAGAGGCGCTCTCGCAATGGCGCGAGGTATTCCAAGCCCCTACTCCTGACGAGGTGGCACTCTTCGACGAGTCCCTGGTTTCAGATTTGACTCACCATAAGCGAAGTTAAAAAAGGCATACTCACGTAATCCCGTTGTGGTCCTCTCCATCACGAGTTGTTTCCTTCAGCAACTCTTGGGTCTTTCAACTGCTACAATTTGGCTCGATAATCTGCGTGGTTGTATGACTACAAACCGCTACTTGGAGCCTGTAGAAGATGCGATTCAAATCGCAGTGGCAGTGTGTGTTCAGTGTTCTAGCGATCATCTTCGTGACCTTCCTAACCCTTTCGGCGCAGCAACGAACGCCTCCTGATCCTGAGTTAGTGAACAAGAGACAAGCGACAGAGAAACAGCTTGAGTCCATCGCGATTATCGAGCGCAAGGTCATGGTGCCCATGCGCGACGGAAAGCGCATGGCTGCTGATGTGTATCGTCCGAAGGATACGACGAAGAAGCACCCAACCATCTTTGTGCGTACGCCTTACAACTTCAATTTTTGGGACGTAAAGAACGGAATTCCTGCCGACATGACCGCCCCGCTTGAGGCGGTGAAACGCGGATATGCGTTTGTGGAGATGAACGAGCGCGGTCATTTCTTTTCCGAGGGTAATTACGACATTCTTGGACCGCCGCGAACCGACGGCGATGACGCATTTAACTGGATGAGTTCGCAGCCCTGGTCCAACGGAAAGGTGGGAACTATCGGGTGTTCATCCACTGCGGAATGGCAGTTGGGAGTGGCGGCGATGGGCAATCCTGCTTATGCGGCGATGATCCCCATGGGATTTGGCGCCGGTGTTGGGCGGGTGAAGCCATATTACGAGCAGGGCAATTGGTTCCGCGGAGGAGCTGTGCAGATGCTGTTCATTGCCTGGCTTTATGGACAGCAGAACCAGGTCCGGCCGATGGTGCCTGCGGACACCTCGCAGGAAGAGCTGGTTCGTGTCTCAAAGTCGTTCGATCTGGCGCAGCAATTGCCGACAGTTGATTGGTCGAAGGGCCTGCGACATCTTCCCGAAACAGACATCATCAAGGCCGTCGATGGTCCGCATGGCATCTTTGCCGATGCCATGCCGGTACCCACAGGCGGCGCAATGATCAAGCGGACTCCTAACGATCCGGCATGGTACAAGGGTGGCCTCTGGCACGATGACATGACCATCAACGTGCCTGGGCTATGGTTTATGTCATGGTACGACGTCTCTGTCGGACCAAACCTGGCGGCCTATAACTACGTCCGCAAGACCGCCAGGCCAGAGATCGGCAATGAACAGTACACCGTGATCGCTCCCACGCTGCACTGTGGGTACAAGCGAGCGACCGAAGACACCCTGGTTGGCGAGCGCAGCATGGGCGATGCCCGTCTCGACTATGATGCGCTCACATACGGCTGGTTCGATCACTTCCTGAAAGGGGAAGACAATCACATCCTTGAGAAGCTGCCCAAAGTTCGCTATTTCACAATGGGAATCAACAAATGGCAGACCTCCGACACATGGCCTCCGCAAGGCGCGCAGCCGCTGACGTTCTATCTCTCGAGCGCAGGGCATGCCAACACGCTGAATGGTGATGGCACTTTGGCAAGCGCTCCCTCCGCCCAGGATAAGCCCGACAGCTTTACCTACGATCCGGTGAATCCTGTGCCTTCTTATGGCGGAAATGTTTGCTGTACGGGCAACGCGGTGACCGGAGGCGCGTTCGATCAACGCGGGATGGAAGCTCGCAACGACATCCTGGTCTACACGACCGAACCGTTCAAACGGGGAACTGAGGTGAGCGGGCCGATCGACGTGACGCTCTACGTCTCATCGGACGCGAAGGATACCGATTTCACCGTTAAGGTGATTGACGTTTATCCGGACGGACCCGCGTATAACCTCGACGAGAGCATCCAGCGAGCGCGGTATCGCGAGGGCTACGAGAAGCCCTCGGTATGGATGGAACAAGGCAAAGTGTGCAAGCTCACGTTCCAACCTCTTACAACCAGCAATTATTTTCCTGCCGGTCATCGCCTGCGGATTGAAGTTTCAAGCAGCAACTTCCCGCGCTTCGATCGCAACTTGAATACGGGCGGAAACAACTACGACGAAGATAAAGGCGTTGTTGCACACAACGCAGTTCACCATTCGCGTGAGTATCCCTCACAGATCACAATCTCGGTAATGAGAGGAGCGACGGAGGCTGTGGTGAAATAGAATGCCGCTCAGCCTAAAGAGCAAGATTGCGCCCCTTACCGCCAGTGGTCCTGATTAGTGCCGTGTGGTGCTGAAAATGTTTTTCGGCATCATCACGTGCACGCCTTTGTTGCCGTCCACTAACTCTGTGATCTCGACGTCTCCGGCGACGCTTGTGAGCATGTAGGCGTCGTCGCGGTTCAGATGCTTTTCCGTAACCAGGAATTCGATCATCTGGCGCACAGCGATTCGCGTGGCTTCGCTGAGGTCGTCGTCAAATCCCATGCTGATGTAGTGCGTCGGCGTCTCGGCGCGCGGATACTTCACCTTCAGATCTTTGCGCACGATGAATTGCAAAGTTCCGTTTAGGGAAGTCTCTAGAGCGGTAATATCGACTTCGCCGTTGCCTTGGCCTGCGTGTCCATCCCCCATCTCGAAGAGCGCTCCTCGCACGTGAACCGGCAAATATAGCGTCGTGCCGGGCACTAGTTCTTTGTTGTCCATGTTGCCGCCGTGGATGCCCGGAGGAGCACTGCTGATGCGTCCGTAGGCCTCGGGAGGAGCCACGCCCATGCTGCCGAAGAACGGATGCAGCGGAATCTCGATTCCCGGAGCGAAACTGCCAGTCATAACCTGACGATGGAGGGGAATGATCTTGGTGCGCGCGTAGGTGAAGTCTTGCGTCAAGAAGCCGGCGCCGAAGCGGAAGCCGTTATATGCGTAAGGAATCGCCAAGTCGATCTTCTGGATGTGGATCTCGAGTGTGTCGCCGGGCTCAGCCCCGTCGATGAAGACAGGACCATTCAGGATGTGTCCGCCGGGACCGTGAGTGGTGATTTCTTTGTAGATGTCGCGCAGATTCTGCTGCACCTGATCGGGGGCGACGCCAGCCTTCTCAAGGCCGCTCGGACTGTTGGTGATCAGCGTCTCGAACGTCACGGTGTCGCCGGATTGGATGTGGAGCACTGGAGTCGCCGCCGCGTCGTAATAACCCCATGCGACGGTTTTCGGCGTTGCCGAAAGAGTGTAGGTATGTGTGGACTGTGAGTACAGATTCGCGGAGAGCGTCAGCAGGCAAAGCGCAAGGAAGCGGTGCATGCTCCTCCTCAGAAGAGTTTTGAGTTTGTGACTGCGTGCTGGAGATGATAGTCGAACGGCGTTGATCAGGATGACGCGGCCAGGGACGATTCTGTGGGTTGGGATGACAGGCGTTTTCTTAAGGTCGCCGCTGAGATCAATGTGATGAGCAGTCCGACCGGGAACGGCTCGATGAAGGTCATGGCCGCGTTGAAGAATGGGTTCTTGTACATCTCCTTGGCTTTGTCCATCTCCTGAATTTTGGCTTGGAGCGCAGCTTCACTCGCGCCCGAGGCCTTGGTCTTCTCGATTACTTGAGCGGCATATTCGTTCATGAAATTGGGCAGGAAGTTGTAATAGAGAATCTCCCAGGTGATGACATAGCAGATGCACGAGATCATCGTGATGGAGAGGCCTACGGCGAACGCCTTTCCGAAAGTGATTTGCCCGCTGCCCACGTTGTCGCGATACGAGCGGATGCCGAAGTACACCAACAAGAATGAGAGCACCATGGACGTGTAGCCGATAACCAGGCCCTTGTTGAAGCCGATTCGGTGGGCGAAGGGCACTGTAGCTATCATCAGCAGCGATGAAATCGCGCCCGAAATTAGACCGAAGGTCAAGATCGTCTTTTTCATTCGTCTCTCCTGCCACTGCAAAGTGGCTGCACGCGCACCATAGCGTCTCGGGCGGGGTTTCTGTCGTCATTCTTTCGGGTGATTTTTGGCTGCTGCAGGTAAAAATCATTCGTTCGAGTGATTCGTTCAAGGGATCAGACCGAGTTCTTTGCCGAACTGGACTGCCTGCGTGCGTCGCTTGGCGCCTAATTTGTCTAGCACGCGACTTGAATGGGTCTTCACGGTGTTCTCGCTTACAAAAAGCTTCTGGGCGATCTCGCGGTTGCTCATGCCTTGAGCGATCAGCTCGAGGATCTCAAGCTCGCGGCGGGTGATGCCAAGGTTCTCTCGTTTGCTTTCATCTGGGGTGAACGGCGCGACTACGATCGGAACCTCTTTAAGGACGATCCTCTCTTTGTTTCGAGTCAGTTTCAGGCCAAGCCAAATGCCGAGAACAGCAAAAGTCGCGGCAATCAGTCCGCCGTAGATTTCGAAAGAATGCTCGATTACGAGGAAGCGATACTCGGTCCATTTCAGCACGGCTATAAGGAGTCCACCGACGAATCCATAGATCAGCACATGCGTCATTGGTGTTAAGGAGAAGTGCCGCCAATGTTATCGCACACAAAGCTGGGAATGATAACGCCCCTTCGTAGGGCATGCAGATCGCATGAGTCGCTCGTAGGCTTGAGAGGGTCTGCGGTAAACTGAAGAAACTGCTGGTTATGGCCCTGTAGCTCAGATGGATAGAGCAGCGGTTTCCTAAACCGTTGGTCGGGTGTTCGAGTCACCCCAGGGCTACCATCTTGTCAGGCGAGTTGGCTATTAGTGCCAGCTCCTGTAGAGCGCAAATCCCAGGCAAGCTAGCGTGACGAAGAGCGTTAGAAGATCAAGAATGATCTTCGTTTTGTGCGTTGACCTGCGGCTCGATGTTGGCATGTTGTGGATATCGATCACAGGCTCAGCGCCTTCATCCTGAATCTTGTCCCGGCAACGAGTTCCGTTTTTGGGCGAAATCTGCGTCGTTGCTACGGGGGACAGTATTAATCCAAGGACGTATATCCGCAATGTACCGTAGTAACGTTTCCTCGGTAATGCGGGGCGCGTCCCAATACTCGCGGATTGGCAGCGATTACGCTCAAGGATGGTGGTTACTGCTAGTGCCATCTACGATGTCCTGCGATTACGCGGGTTATCTGGCTTTGCCGCAGCGGTGGGCGTAAAGTGCTGGCATGATCATCTGGGAAGACGATTTCACGGCTGCTCAAAGGCCAGGACTCTTCTGGGTCATATTCCCTATTCAGTAAACCCCTGAAATCTATTCATATCTCAACGCCTTTGTAGGATTCACGCCGGCTGCGCGGCGCGCAGGCAGCATGGCTGCCAGCATCGCTACCGCGGCGATCACCACGACCACTCCTATCAGAGTCAGTGGATCCGTGTTCGATACCCCGTACAACTGGCTGCGCAGGTACCGAGCCAGCACCACAGCAGACGGCACGGCGATGGCGACGCTAATGCCCGCTTGCCACAGCACTTCGCGCAAGACCATCTGCACGACAGAGCTCCGGCTGGCGCCGAGGGCCATGCGAATACCAATTTCGCGTGTGCGTTGTGTGGTGGAGAAGGCCAGTACTCCGTAGAGTCCAATCGCAGCGAGGAAAGTGGCGAGTATCCCAAAGCTCACAGCCAGAAAAGCAATGATGCTCTCGTTGGTGACGTTGTTGTTGATTTGGCGGTCGAACGTCAGCAGAGAATCAACGACCAATTTGGAGTCAAGCCTCTGCATGGCGGTTCGGATCGTATTCGTCGCATCTTCCGGAGCTTGCCAGGTTCGAACATAGAACTGCATGAAGGTTGTGCCCCGCTTCGGATCAACCTGCGTATACGGGATGTAGACGCTCGGTCCAATCTCGTCGCGGAGGTTGCGGTGCTTGGCATCGCGGACCACTCCTATGATCTGAAAGTCAGGTTTGTCGTCGGGCGCTCCTCCGCGGGCGAAGTTGTGTCCTGCAGCCTTGTCCGGGCTCCCAAAATAGCGCGTGGCAAATTTCTCGTTCACGATTGCGACTTTGGCCGTGCCCCAGTGATCTTGGTCGTTAATGTCCTTGCCTGTTACAAATGGCAGCTTTAGCGTGTCGAAGTACCCTGGACTGATCGCAGCCCATTCGGTAGACATTCGCTCGTTTTCACCCGGCGTGTAGCCGGGTATGCTGATGCTGCTCATGCTGTCGTTGCCTGCCAGCTCCGGATCGTCGGTACCAGCAGCTGCCCGAACTCCGGGAAGACCCTTGAGCGTGTCGATGATGCGCTTGTAAAGGTCGGGGTTCTGGTCGAGCTGGTAACCTGCATAGCCGGGCGAGATGCCAAATGTGAGCAGATGATCCGACGCGAAGCCCACGTCAACGTTTCTCAGATTGTGTAGAGTGCGAACGAATAATCCTGCACCGAAGAGAAGCAGCAGGCTGAGACCCATCTGTAGGGCGACCGAACCGCGTCGGAGCTTCAGCTGTCCTCCACTCGCAGTGGTGAGCTGTTGCTTCAGCGTCTGTACCAGATCGGGCCGCCAGAACTGAAGTGCCGGTGCGAGGCTGAACAACAATCCCACGGCGACGGAAACGGCGAAGTTGAAAACAAGGACTCGTACATCGGGAGAGGACGAAAAAGGAATTTGTCCTGACGAGTCGGTCCAGATTTTGCGAAGCAGGAGCTGCGTCACCTCCGGAGCTATTGCCAAACCCAGTATTCCCCCACCAACACCCAATACCACCCCTTCGATCACAAGCTGTTGGACAACTCGCATGCGCGATGCTCCGAGCGCATAGCGCACAGACATTTCGCGAACGCGTCCTGCTGCGCGCACCAGGAGCAAACTGGCGACGTTGGCGCAGGCAATGAGGACCACTAGCCCAACCATCGCCATAACAATCACGAGCGGCGTGCCGATTTGGTCGCGAACAGGCGAAAAGCCTCTCGCAGCAGCGCGCAGACTAAGTTTTGATTTGGCGACAAAGCCTTCGCGGAACTTCGGTGTGGCATGTGTAATTGATTTGAGTTCTTCGTCGCGCAGCGACCGCCACAGTGGCGCCAAGCCAGCCTCTGCCTGTGCGAGTGTCATTCCGGGCTTGAGTCTCCCGATCACATTCAGCCAGCGCGATCGGCGATTATCGAGATCGTTCCAGCCGGGAGTGATCTGCGCCTTCATCATCATCGGAGCGAAGACATCAGGAGCGGCACCAACAACGAAACTTCTAAATCCGGGAGAGGCTACTCCGACAACGGTGAATG
>Ga0126376_10000416_pt1 | contig 20608 bp, 17 predicted proteins | sample PanSoiMetPlot_15_FD_92760 | JGI IMG/M metagenome (GOLD analysis project Ga0126376, IMG submission 92760) | Tropical forest soil microbial communities from Panama - MetaG Plot_15 | ecosystem: Environmental > Terrestrial > Soil > Tropical forest > Bulk soil | place: Panama | collected 2016-02-17
CGCCCCTCTCCCGCATGCTGCGCCGTGAAAAACAAGAGAGGGTCAGGGAAGCGCTTCGCCACTTGCCACGAGACTATCGCATCATTATCGTCTTACACTTCTACGGACAGCTGAGCTACGTGGAGATTGCAGCAAGGCTGGGCAAGCACCTGCCTGCGGTCAAGAGCGGCATCTTTCGCGCCAAGCGATTGCTGCGCGATCAAATACTCAATTCGCCAATGCCAATCTTGCTTCCGAGGTTGCTGAATATTTAGTTGCACAATGGTTGCACAAATGCTCCCAAACACAGGTGTTTTTGCACCGAAATAGGGCATCTCATCCGAGCGTAAGTTGTTGATTCCGAACATCAGGCTGTGAAACGGGGAATTTTGCTAAACCGTTGTACTCCGGCAGAGAAGAATGATCGGGACGATTTTTGGGCAAAGTAGGTGGCTAAATTACCTGAAACGAAGCCCGTTCTTGCTGAACACTTGCTGAACAATAAGCTGCAAATAAGGGCTTCCGGTGCGAATGAGGTGTTCGTAACGCTAACAAAACAAACGAATCTTGATCAGTGCGAACGGGTCAGAGTGAATTAGCAAACCGCTGCCTCTCCAGAAAAGCGCACGCGGGAAGAACTACGCTTCGAAAATGGAAATCACTTTCAAGATTCCAGACGAGCTCGCTTAGCAGGTTTCTGAGGGGAAGGACCCTGCAGGTGTCGCGCTTGGGGCGCTAGCGCTTGAGGGTTATCGCGCACAGCGGCTTTCGGAGTCCGCAATTCGACAGATGCTTGGCTTTGAAAGCAGGATGCAGGTGCATGCCTTCCTGAAGGAACACGGGGTTTACCTTCAGTACGATCTCTCTGATCTGGATCATGATCGAGTGACGTCCGAGCGCTCGCGGGGAAAGCTCAGTGGTTCAGCGCCTACTAATGAGCCGCGGCTGGGATGATTGTCGTAGCTGACACTTCTCCGGTCAGCTATTTAATTCTCATCCAGGAAATCGATGCCCTTCCAAGACGTCGCGCGTAGAATGCTTGTGACTGCAAAAACGAGGGATTGCTACAGTGCGATGCCCAGTGCTTTCGCCGTTTGAGGACCAACTTCGCCATCAGGAGTTAGGCCTTGCGACAGCTGGAATGCAACGACAGCCGCACTTGTGTGCGGACCAAACTCGCCGTCCGGCGAACCGGGGGCAAATCCCTTTCCGATTAGCGCCTGCTGGATTGCTTTCACCTTGTCGCCAGTCATCATTGGCTGGGCCAGACGGTAAATGATGGCGGAGGGAAGAGGCAGGGCAACGGCTGATCCCTGGCTGTACATCACTCCGGGGACCAGTATCGCCGTGTCCCAACGCCGCTCTGCGAGTGCGGAACGGATCACACCGTCCGCAGGAGAATGCGCTTCAACTGTTCCGCCAAGCCCGTCGGACAGCACGATATGGCCCGAAGCGCCGACTTGAGGAAACCTCAGAACCGCAGCTCCCGGAGTGCGCGCGGCCTCATCAAGCGAAATGATGCTGCCAAGATTCACTGAATCGCGTTGCCAATACCCTGTGAACGCGTCCGCGCTTGCAGGGTTGCCGCCGTCTTTGTCGCATCCGTAGAGTTTGCCCGCTGCTTGAAATACGGACCACGAAACAAATTCTGCGCAGTCCCATGGACCCTTCCAGTTGGAATTATCTTTGGGAACCTGGATCCCCAGTATGTACTTTTCCCCGACATGCTGGAGTGCAATTTGAAGAATCGCGGCGCCCGTCGGCGAAGGTAGGCTAGAAGTTGGGCTTGCCATTTGAAACCTCTCGGTTCTAACGTTCCTTGAAAGTTGCCGTTTGTTATGTAGTGAGGATCACCACTCGCCCGTTACAAACTTCTCTTTTTCGTCGTCAGATTCTTTGAAATTGTCGGCCTGTGGACAATCTGCGAAACTGAATGCCGGTGGCACTATGCGCTCGAACTAGCTGAGCGGAGGAAGTGCCGGTTCCGGGCCCGGACAATTGACCAGGGCTTCGAGAGGCGACGGATCTCATGTCAATTTCCGTCCAAGGCAAGCACTACCAGAGTTCATTGGTTAAATCTATTGGACATAACCTGCACCTATATGCAGACATGTGGATGATGGCTATTAAAAAATCAACTTGACATGGTCTTAAAAAAGACGTAAACATCGCCTTGCTCTCCTCCCGGGTCCATCAACAAGGAAATCGTTCTTGATTTACGAGAGGGTTTAGATCTGCCTCAGCGCCCAACCAGCGCGAAGCAAATCCTCGTAGGAACAGCTTGTTCTAGCTCGTCCACTCAATCGCCGAACGCTGTTTTTCAAACGCTCCTTATCGCGGTCATGAAGGGAGGATTACATGGCCTGCAAGCTGACGAAATCTACGAAACCAGGCGTCGATTTTGAAGGAACGGATGGAGACGAAGTGCAATTGGGGGTCTCCTCCGATTCCGGAGGGGCCACCATCGTCGCCGCCGTCTACGACGGAGTCCCACTATCTGCGCCGTGGCAGTTCACCCTGGCCGCTGGTGACAAGTTTTTGACGATCTTGATCGACAATCCGGTGCCACGCGACTGGACCACGATACAGGAAGTTTGCAATGGCAAGAGGAATACGCTCAAACATTTTCCTTTTGACCCCACGGGCCCAACACAAACCTTCATCCTCGGAGGACGTTGACATGACTCTTTCCAGATGGAAGAAACTCCGGCCCGCTTTGCTTGTGCTCACCTCAAGCATCTTTCTCTCCTCTCCTGCAACTGCCCAGAAATATGCGTATCCATACGGAGTCGAAGCAAAGGGAGCGCCGGGAGCCGTAGGTGTCGACACGCTTGCCAGCCAATCCCCGCAGAATCGTTCCGCGGAGGACATCAAATCTGCGCTGAGTGTCCTTGATGGCACGAACGTTACGAAACTCGTGTTTTTCGTCTCCGGATATAAGAACTTCATACGCGCAATCGAGAACGAAAGGAACGACGTTCAAACGGGATCTTCTCCCGGTTCTTCCGGCACGACGAGTCTAGTGTCGAAAGGGGTCGTAGCCGAGGTGCTTTCGTTGGCCACCGAGAGAGGAGCTTTGAGTCGAACCGATGACCAGACAGTCTCCACATTTCGAGGCAAGCCAACGGGTATCGCTCGCTTGCTGAAGGGGGATGAAATATTTCCGTATTGCGCGATTTATGACTTTGCATGCGAATCCGGATTGGCGCGGGTTTTGGGTGGCGCCTCTTTCAGCGTTTCCTTCAATACGACTACCAACGAGGGAACAGCTAGCACTTCGACTGGCACTATCGACAACTCAAGGGTGTTGAGTGCCACTTCGAAGCAGGTTGCCGGATGGGGCGTACGGTACGATTTCCATGTTAGGAAAAAACCCGCAGAGATAGCAAAGGACTACGGCAAGCAATTCACGGATACCGTCAGACAATCCGGCGCCGAATATGCCACGGCGGTCCAACAACTTTTGCAGAAATTTCCTGCCGATCAGCTCATTGCGTGGCAGGCAAAGTACGTTGCCCTGCTGCAGAGCGACGCGACTGCTGACAAAGGTGATTTCACGAAGGCGTTGTCCCAGGCAGTGAGCGAGTTGGCGGATTTAGCGCAAAAAGTAGATCCTCAGTTCAAAACGCGTTCTGACCTCGTGCTGACAAAAATGAGTTCCTATTTTGTGAGTCGGGACAAGCTTCTCGCCGACTACGTACACAAATTCACATTTTCAGTTTCATATGACAACGCGCGCCCAGCCAGCCAGCCGAGTCAGTCGAGCATGAAATTCATATTGAGCGCACGCCCAAAAGGAGCTCAGATCACGGGAAACGCCACCATCGAGTGGTACGACCACATTCTTAAGTCAAACGTGAGCCGAGTCCGGGATGCACAGGTAGCGTTGGAGCTCGATCACACCTTTGGCCAGACCAATGCACAAGTCAATCCGAGCCTGAGTGCCGGTTACTATTTTCAGTACATGGTTGACAATGCGCTTTTGACCTTGCCGTCGACAGCTTTAGCCCCGGGCACGTCCATCCCATTACCAGGAAATGCTTCGGAGCTACTGAACACAAAGGGCCCCATTCACCTTGGCCAGGTGAAGATGACGTTCAAGATCAAGAACTCGGGTATCAGCTTTCCAGTGGCACTGACATTCTCCAACAGAACCGATTTAATCAAGGGCAATGAAGTGCGCGGAAACTTCGGGTTGACATACAACTTGGACAATTTGTTCACGAAGTAGTTTTACAGGTTGGCCAGCGGTAGTCGGCCAATTGGGAATGGACAAGTATTCCGATTGTCGTACGCAAATTTTAGAGATGTCACATGATAGGCCTCTTCAATCGAGCCACTGATCAGGCTGACCCGCAGAGGCAGGACAAGAGGCGAAACCTCTTGAGTACGCTTCTTGGCATAGGAATATGGTTTATCCTGAGTTTCTTCTGCGTCATTCTTTACGCCTTGAACGGGGGTTATCAAGCTCCGCCCGGCGCCCGCTTGAGTAATTTCTTGGCCGTGCTTTCAAACTGCGCCCTCGTGGGTGCTGCGTTTGTAAGCGTTGGCGCCTTATTGGGATTCATATTCGGAATTCCGCGCGCCCCAAAGGTCCAGGCGGCTCAATCTGCACCTGCTCAGGCTCCTGCAACTTCTTCTGGCTCCGGGAGCACTGCTTCCGGATCGCCCGACGACAGCCGCTTTACGACCAACACAAATCTTGAGGAAATCTCTGATTGGCTGACGAAGATTCTGGTCGGTGCCGGTCTTGTTCAGCTCGCGGTGCTTCCCGGCCAGCTTAAGAGGTTGGCAGACTTCTTCCACGCTTCCATGCCTCTGACTTCAGAGGCAGCTCTCATGATCCTCCTCAATTTCTTCGTGTTGGGATTTATGGGCAGTTATCTGCTGACCCGCCTGTTTCTCACAGAGGCATTCCGAACCGTAGAAGAAAGCAAAGGAGCGAGCTTGGCTGTCTCCCGTGTGGCCCGCGATTTACTTCTTGAGATTTCTCCGAACGCTTCAAAAGAAGAGCGCGATGCCAAGTATGAATCGTATATCTACGCCTGCCTTTATCTCGATCCGCCCGAAGGATTTGATCGTGCTATTAAGGCCAGCCTCGATTACTTACGAACTGCGGGGGACAATCCTAATCCTCGAGTCTTGGCGTACCAAGCTATGGCATACGGACAGAAATATGACTGGGAACAGAAACGCGACGCAACCAAAGAAGCCCTCGCTTCTCTTAAGAAGAGCGCGCTGGATGCAATCAAATTTGCGGTATCGAGGCAACCGCAGCTTCGCCAACTCCTTCATACAGTATGGGATCCGAACGATCCAACAAAGCAGCGAGGGGAAGAGAACGACCTCGAAGTCTTCTATTCGGACGACGAGTTTAAGAAGATTCTGGAGGTGACAAATCCGTAATCTTAAGAATTTCGAGAAACTGATAGGCAACCGATGCGCATTCTGTACTCGAAGTTGTATTCAGGCCTGAGCTATTTCGTGGCTTGGCTCTTCGTGATCACGGCCACGTAAGTCAGCGTTGAAACGCGCGACAATTCGCCTCTGCCATCTCACTGGGGGTGGAAGCCCTTGGCATGGCCGATCAGATCGGCTCGATAGCAGCTGGCTTGCAGGGGGACATCAAATTTGAACCGGAGCAAGACTTCAATTCAAAATATGAGCCGACCCATTCAGGAGTTTTGGAACATCGCCCTATGGAACCTAAAGATGTAGCGACGTTAAAGGAGAGAGCACGACTTTTGCTGTGTCTCAATTAATTATTCTGGGCTGACGCTTCTCTGGAATCCTCGGGAACCAACAAATTCAAAAAGTGAATGATCTTTTTCTGCTCGCGTTCCTGCTCGACCGTGGGATTCGTGTTTCGGGTCAACTCGGAGAGCCGCGCCGACAAGACTTGTAATGCCGCTTCGCGCGAAACGTATGCAGCTTCTTGAGAGGGGCTTATCACCCAGCCCCTTTTCGTCTTTTCAAATACCAAGGAAACTTCTCTCCAGCGAGGCGCCGATTCCGTTTGTTTATTTGGAGCGCCGCCCACCGACTCGATGCTAAGGAGTGCGGCCCCGTGCTTGCCCTTGCTTTCCACTGCCGAAACGCGTATCTCTCCGTATACGATTAAGGGTCTTCCAACGCCATCCAAGCCGCGCATTCGAAGCGATTTAACGGAATCCAGGTTCATTTCAGCAAATGCCGCTGCAATTTCATCCGGTGCAGGGCTTTTTCCCGATACTTGCAGAACGATTTCTTGAGGAATTTCGACCACTTCTGAACTGGATGGATCGCCGGCTGGCAAAGAGCTCGTAACGCGTGCCGGCTTTGGCAATTTGGCAGGCGGGCGGTTTTCGGAGCTGTGGTTCGCGGCAAGAGTTTCCCGGTTTTCGCGACGCGTAGCTTCGAGCGTTTGGCCAGAATGCAGCGGCCTATCGGTCATGTACCGGTAGAAGCGTGCGCTACCCCGTGACCGCCAGTAGGTAGAGTCATAAAACTGAGTGTCGGGACCCGTGCGAGTGAAGCTGAAAAAGGAATGTTCTTTGGGATCGCTGACAATGCCGACGTGACCGCGCCAAACGACCAGGTCTCCCGCCTGCGGCGTGCGCACGCGTGTGAAATTTGTACTGCCGCCGCCGATGTATAGGTCTCTCGAACTTGCGTAGTCGTAGGGAAAACCTGCTTGCTCATAGACGTCATGAACCAGGTGCGAACAGTCCGTTTCGGAGTCAGAGTCCGTGTCTACCGTGGAAATTACCGCCAGAATCGTGCGACCTTCTGTCTTCGTGATAGGTCGCGGTCCGCGCGCACGCAGAGTGGGTGGCTCAACATTCTGCCCAAAACCGGCAGAGGACATCGCGACAACCAACGCTATGAAAATGAGTCGACGCCCCATTGTGCAAGTCTCGCAGACCGCGGTGAAGCCGTACCGGCCATGCCGCGAAGACAATACTGTCCTAAGGTACAGGCCCTTTCTCTTGAGTTGGGCTGGAGTGCAAAAATGCAAGACACTACGAGGCTGGAAAGCCAAAAACGCGGCTGCGGACCGCTGTAAGTAAGACGCGCGGCCTAGCTCAGGGGTTGCAAGAGCGCATTCCTCTTTGGTGAAATGCCTTTCTCTGATAGAGTTTTCCTCAACGCTCGGAATTGCCCGTGTATTTTCCTTTCTCAGCCAAGTACAATCGCGACGAAGAACCAATGGCCTCGGATCCCGGAAAAATTCTCATCGCCGTCGGTAGCACGCGAAAGCCGAAACTGGGCGCTGTGCGCGATGCGCTGGATTCCATCGGCCCCCTGCTTGCCCCCGATCAGCAAGTCGAAGTCGTCGGCGTCGAAGTCGAGAGCGGCGTCGGCCATACACCCATAAGCCGCAATGAATTGATGCAAGGCGCTCGCCAGCGCGCCGAAGCCGTTTCGAAGTTGGCCAGGCAATTTGGCGAGCCATGGAACTTCTTTGTGGGTCTCGAAGGTGGACTCGATGTGATCCGCGAAAACGGACAGCGCCGGGTTTTTCTTGAGAGTTGGGCGTACGTCAGCGACGGTAGTAACGGGTTTTTCGGACGCTCCGGCAGCATTCAGGTTGCCGAAGCGATTGCAGAACAGGTCGTGGACCGCGGCGTGGAACTTTCCGTTGCGATTGACCACTTCGCCGGCGAAGTCGGAATTCGCGACGCGCAAGGCGCATGGGGCGTCCTGAGCGGCAATCTCGTCACGCGCCAAGATTCTTTTCGCATTGCAGTGATCACGGCGTTTGCACCGTTCTATAATGCAAGGATGTACCGCCGCCGCGCTGCGGCGGCGAGATAAGTTCGTGGTGGAGCGAGCGTGGACATCGTTAAGGGAAATATGGGCTGGATCGAAGTGGTGGTCGGGCCGATGTTTTCGGGCAAGAGCGAAGAGTTGATTCGCCGGCTCCGGCGCGCGGAAATCGCGCGGCAGCGAGTGCAAATCTTCAAGCCCGCGATTGACGAACGCTACTCCGCCGATGAAATCGTTTCGCACTCCGGCCTCGGGATTCAGTCGGAAGCTGTGTCGAAAGCCTCCGAAGTGATGGAAAAAGTCTTGCCGCGCACGGAAGTCGTGGGAATTGACGAAGCCCAATTCCTCGGCGACGAAATTGTGGAAGTTTGCACGCAGCTTGCGAATCTCGGCAAGCGCGTGATTGTAGCCGGACTGGACACCGATTATCTTGGCCGCCCGTTCGAGCCCATGCCACGTTTGCTCGCGATGGCGGAAGAAATTACCAAGCTGCTGGCAATTTGCGTGCGCTGCGGTAATCCTGCCGTGCATACGCAGCGCTTGATTGAAAGTGACGAACTGATTGTTGTAGGCGCTCAAGGCGCTTACGAGGCTCGTTGTCGCCGCTGTTTTGAAACAAATCCAGCTCTCGCCAACGCAAAAAAAGAAGGCCCGCAACTGATTGCGAAAGGCCGCGCGGCGGGCACAGCGGGGAAGTAGCAGGCGGCATTTAGTAGCGGGACACGATGACTTCAAATTTCTTCTGAACAATTCTCCTGAAAAGCTATTCTCGATGACAACCAGCGACTCTCTAGAGCCATTGCCTAGCTCCGCTTTTGGCAAGAAGGATGCAACTTGCGAATCGAATCGAAAGCACCCACGCGCGTGGACCTTGCCGGCGGCACGCTGGACATCTGGCCGCTGTACCTTTTTCATCCGGGCGCGTTGACTATCAACGCAGCGATTACGCGTTACGCGAGCTGCGTGATCGAAACGCGCGCGATTGGCGATCACAAAATCCGCCTTGTTTCGCGCGATACAAAACGAGAAGAAAGTTTTCCATCCTTCAGCGCCATGGTAAAAGCACGGCACTACAAACTCCCGCTCTTGGCCGAAATCGCGAAATTCTTTCGCCCCGATGGCGGTTTCACGCTGACGACGGATTCCGAAGCCCCTGCCGGCGCAGGAATTGGTGGATCGAGCGCGATGGCCGTAGCAATTTGCGCCGCGCTGGATCGTTTTACCTCCGCCGGAAAGAGCAAAGTGGACTGGATTCACATCAGCCGCGACGCGGAAGGCATTGTCATCAAAGTCCCGACGGGAACGCAGGATCACTACCCACCAGCATTTGGCGGCGCCGCTGCGATTGAGTTGCCGCCAGGCGGCGAACGGCGGGTGGAATTGCGAGTGGATCTTGGCGAACTCGAAAAGCGCATCGTGCTTTGCTACACCGGCAAACCGCGGCAATCGGGCATCAACAATTGGGAAGTTTTCAAAGCGCACATTGATGGCAAGAAAAAGGTGCTGAACAATCTGGCGCGGATTTCCGACGTAGCGCAAGCGATGCGAGGCGCCCTAGAAAAAGGAGACTGGAAAGAGACCGGCCGGCTGATGCGAGAAGAATGGAATTTTCGCAAAAGGAATCTGCCGACGATTTCGACGAAGACGATTGACCGCATTATTGAAAACTCGAGAAAGCAGGGCGCTCTGTCCGGAAAAGTTTGTGGAGCGGGCGGAGGCGGCTGCGTTGTCCTGCTGATTGAGCCGGATGCTCGAGAGAGCGTCGAGAAGGCTATCTTCCAAGCGGGCGGGCAAGTTCTGCCGATGCAGATTGACCGCTCCGGCGTGCAGGTGATTGTCACTGACTAAGTAGAGAATAACGAGCAGCCGGTTGAAGAGCCGAACCTTGGGCGCCTTACGTTCGGTTTTTGCTTTTGATGTGCACCCCCGCGGTAAAGGCCACCTCCGATTGCCAGCTCAGCTTTTGCGTTTTAACAGTTCCTTTTTTCAGCAGCTCTTTCGATCAACTTGTTTGACGGCAGCCCGGGATCTGCCAACTTCTTTGCAGATTCGGCACCAACTACAGGGAGACACGAAGTATCAATGAGACCGATCTGGGCGAGAATCGAAGCTTGATCCCAGTAAATATGCTCGCTGGACAGCTTACCTCCACGAAAATGAACAATTACGACTAGTCCGCATTCTACTCGCTTGCCAGTAGGAGCAATCCCGGGCAGCATCCAATCCATTTCCAAACTATGGGTAAAGCGGAAAATCATTTCGTCCACGAGCCGCTCTACCCCGATCGTGCGCGAGATGGGAACGATTTCCGTGTCCGGGGGCATCTTGGGGATGAAATGGCGAGAATAAAATTCGCGCAACTGATTGTGGCCAACACCTCCGGTCATGACTGGTATGTGATTCACGTAAGCGTCGGCGACCATGGTGTTGATCGTTGCTTCGGTGTCGCGAGTACTGAATTCCTCTCCGAGGTGCGCCTCCCAGACATCGTTCAGAAGCTGCTGCTCAGGCGTTAGATTGAGTCTTGCCGTTTGATGTTTGTCCATTGCGCAGGCCACCTTTTGAGGAGCCATTTTAGCTATACAAATCCGGATCCGCTCGACAATCTGAATACAAGACTTGCGGAGCCAGTGCCTTGCTCACGGCGACCGCATCCACACCTGCGGGATGGAATTTCACTCGGTAAGCTCGAATGCGAATAATGACTTCAGTGGATAAGCAGGTTTGCGCGCGCCGAGGCTCTGTCAACTGGGGGCACGGTTCGGCGGAGGACGGCGAGGCGGAGCTGGGTGGATTGGTCGCCCGCGAAGCCGAGGTGCATGCCCAGGGAGATGCGTTTCAGATCGGACGAGGACCATTCGGCGCGGAGGATGCCGTCGTCGGAATGGCGCGGTCCAAGGAGAACGTGGGCTACTTCGTGGGCAATGACGTGGCCCAGGATTCGGTCGGGGCGATAGCCGTTGGCGGCTAGTTCATCCACGCGGTGATAGAAGACATTTAGTTCGCAGGCAGGTTCTGTTTCCGGGCAGGATTGGGCGGAGCCGAGGGAATCGTTTGAGCGGCGAAGCTTCACGGCCATGTTGCGGGGAAGGATCCGCAAGACGATATCGTTGGCTCCCATTTCCGAATCGCAGTCCGAGTATTTTACGGCCTCCGCCGAACTTGTTTTGGGATTTGCTGTTTTGGACTTTGCTTCGGCCGCAGGGCAATCCAGCCAGACCGCTTCGATGCCGACGTTCTGAAGAATGGCGTCGGCCACTTTCTCCGAGGCGGCCAGGGAAGCCGCGTCGAGACGGGCATAATTGTAGACGCGAAGCGTTAGCGTGGCTTCGGAACTTGGGGTCGAGCGCGTGCCTACTTGTGTTGTGGGGATCCGGGGCTTGTCTTCCGAAAACGGTTCCGCTGCACCCAAGCGGAGTGACAGAAAAAGACACAAGGCGAGAATTAACGCCAGTGTCCTGCAGAACGTCTTATATATCGCCCGCCGTAAAGCCCCGAGCTCCATGTCGTCCTCGACGGCACACATTTCGTGCGCACAGGGCGACTTTGGTTGAGTCAGGGTAGTGCCTCAATGCACTGAGGCTCACAAACGCCTCATTTGGAGGTCACGAAGGTATGCCAAGCAATTTCAATAAGTTAGGCTTGGTCGTAATACCGGGCGAGGAGTGCTCCTGCTGCGAGTGAGATTCCTTTCGGACCATTTCGTGCAATTGGAGTCTAAAGAAAACAGAAGTGGAACCTTCGGCGGAGGCGAGACGTAGAATAGGCAAGGCGTAGTTTAGAAGTTGGCGAGGGCCAAGCATGCAGGCATCCCCTGGGTTTCCGGTTGTCGTTCAGTTTGCCAGTTTTCGTCTGGACTTTCGTGCGGGAGAGCTGCGGGCTGAAGACGGCAAGACTGTACGCCTGCCAGAGCAGCCTCTGCGAATTCTGAGTGCGTTGCTGGAGCGTCCGGGTGAGGTGGTGACGCGGGAAGAGCTTCGCAAGCGCCTTTGGCCGAACGATACGATTGTCGAATTTGAGCACAGCATCAGCGCCGCCATGAACCGGCTGCGGCAGGCACTAGGAGATTCGGCGGAGGAGCCGCGTTTCATAGAGACGCTCGCCAAACGAGGCTACCGCTTTATGGTGCCGGTGCAATTTGAGGAGCAGCCAGCCCCATCAGCCACACCTTCGGAGGCACCTTCCCACAGCAAAGCGCGCCTGGGCGAGAGCATTTCCCATTACCAACTGCTCGAGAAATTGGGCGGCGGGGGGATGGGCGTCGTTTATAAGGCGAAGGACACGCGATTGAACCGCGCGGTCGCGCTGAAATTCCTTCCCGCGGAGATGGCAGAGGACGCCGCAGCGCTGGAGCGTTTTCGACGGGAAGCGCAGGCCGCATCGGCATTGAATCACCCGAACATCTGCACGATTTACGACGTGGGCGAAATGCCGCTCGGAGAGGGAATCGAAAGCCAGCGATTCATCGCCATGGAGTTTCTGGACGGCCAGACGTTGGAACGGCGAATTTCGGGCAAGCCTTTGCCATTGTACGAGACGCTGGAGTTGGCAATCGAAATTGCCGATGCGCTGAACGCGGCGCATACCCAAGGGATCGTCCACCGGGATATTAAACCGGCAAATGTATTCGTGACGAAACGAGGAAGCGTCAAGGTCCTCGATTTTGGTCTGGCGAAACTGACAGCAGCAGGGGCAACGGAAGATCACGCGAGCCATTCGACAATTTCCGCTCAGGGAGCAGCGGCGGGTATCACGGTGCTGGGCAAGGCAATGGGAACGCCGGCGTATATGTCGCCGGAGCAAGTGCGGGGCGAAGAGCTGGACGCCCGAGCCGATTTGTTTTCGTTTGGCGTGACGCTCTATCAGATGGCAACGGGGCTTTTGCCCTTCCGCGGCGAAGACCCCGAAGTCGTTCGCGAAGCGATTTTGAGCCGCGTGCCGGAGCTTCCGTCACACTGGAATGCGAAAGTTCCGGCTAGGCTCGAAGAGATTATTTTGAAGGCGCTCGAGAAGGATCGCAAATTCCGGTATCAGTTTGCGGCGGAGATTCGAACGGATTTGCAGCGGTTCAAGAGAGAGATTAGCGCTGAGCAATTAGGCGCGGCGGCAGTTGCGGTGAGAAAAGAACCGGACGCCAGTAAGCAGCGCTGGAGCAGCGGAAGAAAGCTGGCGGTGTTTGGGAGCGTTGCCGCGATCCTCTTGGTCCCAATTCTCAGAGTCATGCTCGAGAAAACACAATTGCCCCCGACAACATCTGCGGCACGAGCTGCTCTAATTTCGGACGCCATTCCGACGCACGACACAAAGCCGACCGTGAAGCCAATTCCGGCGACGCCGGCGAAGCAGCCGTTGTCCCGAGCGCAAGTTGTCGATCTTTCACGTATTTACAACAAGACTGGAATCCACACGGAAGGAATCCGGTTTGACTGGGGCTCGGGGCTTGATGAAGAGGGCTTCGCCCTTCCAGCGCGAGTGTTAGAAGACATAAAGAATTGGAACGGAATCCCGTTCTCGCTCGGTCCGGCGAATGAGCCGAACGCAGTGACCAGCCGGACTTTGGACCTGTCGGCCGGTAAATTCGACGGACTCAAGATGCTGGCCGTCGGCGTGAACGGCAATCAGGAATCGCAGGTTTTTACAGTGACTTATTCGGACGGGACATCGAACAGTTTTTCGCAGGGCATCAGCGATTGGTATACGCCTCAAGCCTACAACGGTGAGTCCGATGCTGCGATCACGCCTTTTCGACTGGACATCACTGGACGAAGGGACAACCGAGAATTTCATGTTTACGGCTATTCTTTCCGACTAGACAGCAAGAAAACGGTTCGGAGCTTCACGCTGCCTGCGAACCGCCATGTTTTGGTGTTTGGCGTGACGCTGGTTCGCGGAACGAGCCGTGCTGGAGCGCCGGGGCTAGAGAATTTAGAGAGCCGCGAGCGAGGGCTGCGCCCGTGAGTTTTGGCGACAGCAAAGGCAGAAAGTGAGATTCATAACTCGCGGACGAACATCTACCCAACGGGGAGGCAGCATCGTAGAATAGGGACGCCCGGGCCTTGGACCCCAGGCGCTTTAGGGAAGGTAGCTCTCGAAGCTCTCAGAGAAACAGGGACTATGTCCAACTGGTTCGCCATCGCGATGAGTTTGGCGCTGTTCGCGGATGCGGACGTGCCACGCGTTTATAATCTGCGCCAGCCGGCGCAGCCTGCCGCTCCGGTTACCTTCGGCGAAGAACTTCCGTTATTTCCCACCAACCCAAAGAGTGACAACGACCAGGCGCCTCCGCAGAATCCGGCACACAAATCCACTACGCTGCAGGAAGAATCAAAACTCGTTTTGATTCGTTTTGTCAGCGGAGAATTTGCCAAGGCTTCCAAGTCGCTACCTGCCGGGAAGGAAGGGTTTCAATTTATTGCAGACAAGCCATTAAATGCAGAACTCCTGGACCGTTCCGTGGCAACGCACGGCGCCGCAGTGCACGTGGGCGATCACGTACAGATTACTAAGTTGGACTTTCGCGACCACACGATCGTTGTGGATGTGAACGGAGGCGGGCGCGGCAAGAGGAGGTTCTTGGATCATCTGCAAATTGGGCTGGGTGGTTCGCCCATGCCCACGAGCACGGTGACGCAGGAGAATCAAGGGCCGCCAGGGTTGCAACCCGGGATGGGCAGTACGATTTTCCTGGAATTCAATAAGGCAATTCCGGACCTTACGCCGGACGAGTTAAAACAGCTGCTTTCTCCCCTTCTGGACTTTTCGAAGGAACGCTCAGCGTCAGTCCAGTGGGTTGATACGTTGCCGCCGGAGTTCAAGCAAGCGATCCACGATCAACGGCCGGTAATCGGGATGGACCGCGAGATGGTCGTGGCGGCAATCGGCAAGCCAGGTCATAAGGTGCGCGAACGGGACGGCGACGGCAACGAAATTGAAGACTGGATTTACGGCACACCGCCGTCAAAGACGATTTTTGTGCGATTTACAGGTGATCACGTTACCAGCATCAAGCAATTCCCAAACTAGGTTCGTTCGTCACATCGCTTTTGTTTTACTCACCATAAAAATAATTAAGGGCCGCATTGCGTTGACAATTTTTGCGGCAGCCCATAACCTTTTCTGTTCCCTTCGTGCCGCTTGTTCTCACTGAGCGTCACTGGAATACAAACCCTCACCGGAGGCAGCATGCCCATCAAGGTAGCAATCAACGGCTTCGGCCGCATTGGCCGGAATATCGTCAGAACCGCGATCGATGACAAGGATATTCAGTTTGTCGCGGTAAACGACGTGACGGATGCGAAGACGCTGGCGCATCTTTTGAAGTACGACTCGATTCTGGGGAATTTGCCGCACACGATTACGCACACGGAAGACTCGATTTCTGTGGAAGGCAAGCCGTTCAAAGTATTCAAGGTGAAGGATCCGGCGCAGATTGACTGGTCGAGCGTGGGCGCGGACATTGTGGTGGAATCGACGGGCTTGTTTACGAAGGGCGAGCAAGCGAAAGCACACCTGCGCGGGTCGGTGAAAAAAGTCCTCATTTCGGCGCCGGCGGACGGGCCGGACGCGACGTTTGTGCTGGGTGTGAATGACAAATCGTACGACCCTGCCAAGCACAACGTCGTTTCGAACGCGTCGTGTACCACGAATTGTTTGGCGCCTGTCGCAAAGGTGATTCACGAGACGTTTGGCATTCACAGCGGCACGATGACGACGATTCACTCCTACACGAACGACCAGCGGTTGCTCGATTTGCCGCACAAGGATTTGAGGAGGGCGCGCGCGGCGGCAGTCAGCATGATTCCGAGTTCGACGGGTGCGGCAAAAGCCCTGCATCTGGTGATTCCGGAGTTGAAGGGCAAGCTCGACGGCTACGCGATGCGCGTGCCGACGCCGAACGTCAGCGTGGTTGACTTGACCGTATTTGTGGACAAGGCAGCGACCAAAGAGAGCGTGAACGCTGCGTTGAAAGCCGCGGCACACGGCCCGATGAAGGGAATTCTTGGTTACACGGAAGAAGAACTGGTTTCCGCGGACTTCAAAGGCAATTCGAATTCTTCAATTGTCGACGCGGAGTACACGAAAGTTGTCGGCGACAAGTGCGTGAAGGTTCTAGCGTGGTACGACAATGAATGGGGATATTCCTGCCGGTGCCGCGATTTGATTAAGTTGATGGCGAGCAAGTTCTAGCGACATGAACAAACTCACAATTAAGGATCTGGGCTTGCGCGGGAAGCGCGTGTTCATCCGCGTGGACTTTAATGTTCCGCTGAAAGATGGAACGGTAACGGATGACACGCGCATTCGCGAGACGCTGCCAACGCTGCGGTTTGCGATAGAAAAAGGCGCGCGCCTGGTGCTTGCTTCGCATCTGGGACGTCCGAAGGGCGGGCCGGATGCGAAATACTCCGTGCGGCCCGCAGCGAAAAAGCTGGAAGAGCTACTCGGCAAGCCGGTGGCGTTTGGTGCGGATTGTATTGGCCCGGGCGTGGAAGGGCAGAGCAAGGCTTTGCGCGACGGGGAAGTGCTCGTTCTGGAAAATGTGCGCTTCCATCCGGAAGAAGAAAAGAACGACGAAGGGTTTTCGAAACAACTTGCCGCACTGTGCGATGGATTGTTTGTGTGCGATGCGTTTGGTTCGGCGCACCGCGCGCATGCTTCGGTTGTTGGCATAACGAAATTTGTGGAAAAGGCTGCGGCGGGGTTCTTGATGGAGAAAGAGCTCGCGTATCTCGGGGAGGCCGTAACGAATCCTGCGCGGCCGTTTGTGGCGATCATTGGCGGCGCGAAAGTCAGCGACAAAATCGAAGTCGTCGAAAACCTGATGAAAATCGCCGATGCGATGCTGATCGGTGGCGGCATGGCATATACGTTTTTGAAGGCACAGGGATTGCAAATTGGGAAGTCGCTTGTGGAAGACGATAAGCTCGACCTTGCGCGCAAGCTCTTGGCGGATGCAAAGGTGAAAAACTTCAAGCTGCTCCTGCCAGTGGATCACGTTACGGCGCCTGAATTCAAGTCCGACGCTCCGGCGACGATTGGTGATGTGACGGCGACTCCTGCTAGTCAAATGGGACTCGATATCGGACCGAAGACGATTGCGGCATATGCAGCAGAGATTACGAAAGCAAAAACACTTGTTTGGAACGGCCCGATGGGTGTGTTCGAAATGCCGGCATTTGCCAAGGGCACGCTGCAAGTTGCGAAGGCAGTTGCCACGGCCACGGACAAGGGAGCGGTCTCAATTGTGGGCGGCGGCGATTCGGTCGCTGCCGTGCATCAGTCTGGGGTTGCAGACAAAATTTCTCACATTTCTACTGGGGGCGGAGCGTCGCTCGAATTTCTCGGTGGACAAAAGCTTCCCGGCGTTGAGGCGCTGACTAACCGATGAGCGCCAGAAAACGCCGCCGCTTAATTGCAGGCAACTGGAAGATGTACAAAACGCTGGCCGAGGCGCGCGCGTTTTTCGAAGCATTTTTGCCACTGGTTTCCGGCATTACGGATTTGGACATTGTGATTGCGCCTCCCTACACAGCACTCTGCGTAGCGCTAGAAATGGCAAAAGGAACGAATGTCGGCATCAGCGCGCAGAATCTGGACTGGCGTAAGGAAGGCGCTTTTACGGGCGAAGTTTCGGCTCCGATGTTAAAAGATGCTGGCTGCCAGTACGTGATTATCGGCCACTCCGAGCGTCGCCAATTTTTTGGAGAAACTGACTCGGAGGTGGCGCAAAAAACGAAAGCGGCGCTGGATGCTGGACTCACCCCGATTGTTTGCGTGGGCGAAATGCTTGCCGACCGCGAAGATGGACGCACGGAAGCCGTGCTTTCTCAACAATTTATCGGCGGTCCGGGTTCGTTGACCGCCGATGAGTTCTCCCGTATCCTGATAGCATACGAGCCAGTGTGGGCGATCGGGACAGGTAAGGTCGCCACGCCGGAAATCGCCGCCGCGGCGCATCGCTTCTTGAGACAATGCGCGGCGGAGCAGTACTCCGCGGAACAAGCCGCTGCAGTGAGAATCCTCTACGGGGGCAGCGTAAAGCCTGAAAATATTCAGGGGTTGCGGGCTCAGGAAGAGTTAGACGGCTGTCTCGTGGGCGGAGCGAGCCTGGACGCAAAAGGTTTCGCGCAAATTGTGAATTGTCCGTGAGCCCGGCGTATGCCGGGAATTTTTGAGAGATCAGGAGTAAGCAATGCCTAGTTGGATGAAATGGGGAATCGCGCTGCTGGTTGGTTTGGGTATCATTGCGCTTGGATTCCGTTATGCCGGATGGTTGCTGAGAGCATTTTTTGTTCTGAACTGCCTCGTGCTGATTGTGGTGGTGCTGCTGCAGAGTGGCAAAGCGGCGGATCTTGCGGGCGCCTTCGGCGGGGCGGGTAGCCAGACGGCGTTTGGGCCGCGGGGTGCAGCAACGATTCTTTCGCAGGCGACCACATGGTGCGCAATTATGTTCATGATCTGCGCGCTGGCGATGGTTGTGCGCGTGGATCGTGTGGCGGGGGTTGGCGGCTCCGTGATTTACAACACGAACAAGCCAGCATCGAAGCCACCAACGACTCCAGCACCGGCTCCGGCGACATCAACCCCAGCAACGACACCAGCAACACAGCAGCCGCAACAACAGGCTCCGGCTCCGCAGCAACAACAGCAGGCGCCGAATCAGGCGCCCCCCCAGAAAAAGTAGCTTGCGGCGTTTTTGATTTGGTTGCGGGCTTCGCGTCTCGCGGCTAAACTAGCTTTACCACTCTTGTGCGGCAGTGGCGGAACTGGCAGACGCACCAGCTTGAGGGGCTGGCGGTAGCAATACCGTGGAGGTTCGAGTCCTCTCTGCCGCACCAAATTTTCTGGAATTCCTTAAGACATTCCTCGTTCTCCATTCGCGCTCTTCTTGCTAGGAGATGTATCCTACCCACTTGATGGGCGCCCTTTTCTCCAACGATCACAAATCCGTGGGCTTGCGCTTCCTCTGGCTTGCGCTGCTCAGCGTCTTCGCCGGAATGATGCTTTCGCTCGTGATGCGTGTACAGCTTTCGCATCAACTTACCGGCGCACACGCTGATCCCGGCCGCCACGCGGCGGTCACGCTCTTGCATGGATCGCTGATGGTGTTCTTTGTTCTCACCGCGGCGCCGCAGTGCGGGTTCGGATATTTTCTTTTGCCATTGCAGATCGGCGCGCGCGAAATGGCGTTTCCGCTTTTGAGCGGAATCTCTTTCTGGATGACCGCTATTTCGTTTACGGGAATTTCCACGTCTGTTTTCATGAATGCAAATGCCGGAGCTACGGTCTGGCTTCTGAGCGTCCTGTGTTTTTGCGGAGCAATGCTGCTTGCTTCGCTCAATCTTTGCGTGACGGCAATTGCTGAAAGGACCAGAGGCATGACGCTTCCGCGTCTGCCGATTACGGCATGGGCGTGGCTCATCACCGCCATTCTCAGTTTTCTGATCTTCAGCATTTTGCTTGCGTCCAGCGCACTACTGCTGTGCGATCGTTTGTTCGGCACGTATTTCTTCGGCCTCGATCCACAAGTGCAAATCACCGCGCCTGGAATTTGGCAACGATGGTTCTGGTTTTTCGCCCAAGCTGAAGTCTATGTCGCCATGCTGCCGTGCTTCGGTATCGTCACTCATTTGCTGTCCATTTATTCCCGCAGACCGCTATGGAGCGAACGGCTGGCTGTCCTGGCGCTTTGCGCAGTCGGACTTTTTGGCTTCTGCGTATGGGGCGAGCACATGTTCGCGAGCGGTCTCAGTCCATACACGCCGCTGGCCTTTTCCAAGCTGGCATCTTCCCTCGGCGCTCCCGCGTTGCTGCTCATCCTTTGCTGGTGTGGCACGCTTTGGGGCGGACGCGTTCGTCTCACGACCGCGATGCTTTTTTCGCTTGGCTTCGTTTCTCTTTTCTTATCGGGCGGGCTTTCCGGAATTTTTCTTGCGCGGCGTGAATTTGCCGGCGGCGCGGGGGATACTTTTGTCACGGGGCACTTCCATCTGGTGATGGGTGTGGCCGCAACATTCGCGATTCTCGCAGCGCTCTTCTTTTGGTTTCCGAAGATGTTTGGCCGCCGGCTCAGCGAGCTCTTGGGCAAACTTCATTTTTGGCTCACGTTTGCTGGTGTTTACGTGCTCTTTATGACGATGCATTGGCTCGGGCTTCTGGAACGAACCACATCCCGAAGCGCTGAGGCTCAATTCCAGGGATTGCACATGCTCATTACCGCCGCCACGATTATGACGGTCTCCGCGCAAGCCTTGTTCTTCATCAATTTTCTTTGGAGTTTGATGCGCGGCGAAACCGCGGGCGGAAAAAATCCATGGCGCGCCACGACGCTTGAATGGTCGGTGCCCTCGCCCCCGCCTATCAAGAATTTTAACGGCGGCGTTCCGGTTGTATTTCGTGGAGCATATGAGTTTGGCGTCCCGCTCGCGGGCGAGGATTTCGTGCCACAGTATCTGGCGCCGGAGCAACTAGCGAAGCTGCGTTAGAAGGGGTTAGGCTAGAAACGAGAGAAAGATGCCGGGAACATCCGTACTGGACGACATCGAGCTGATCATCGAAGACATCGGCGGTGGAGGGAAGCCGCCGGCCGGCCGCGATGGCGGAGATTCCGACGACGGAAATCGCCGCGGGCCGGGAAGTTCCTCGGCACGCAAATATGCGATTGCCATTGCACTGGCGATGGTCGCCATCCTGGTCTTCTTCATGGCCATCGTTGCGGCATTTCTTGTCCTGCGCGCGACGAGTGACAAATGGATCACATTTCATATGCCGATTCTTCTGTGGTTTAACACGGCCATCCTGATTACGAGCAGCGCCACGCTGGAAATCGCACGGAAACGGCTTTCTACTTTCGATGAAAATGGTTTCAAGAAATTCTGGA
>Ga0126376_10000418_pt1 | contig 20582 bp, 16 predicted proteins | sample PanSoiMetPlot_15_FD_92760 | JGI IMG/M metagenome (GOLD analysis project Ga0126376, IMG submission 92760) | Tropical forest soil microbial communities from Panama - MetaG Plot_15 | ecosystem: Environmental > Terrestrial > Soil > Tropical forest > Bulk soil | place: Panama | collected 2016-02-17
CAATGTGACCAATCGTCCCTATGTTCACGTGCGGCTTACTGCGCTCGAATTTCTCCTTGGCCATTGCTACCTTCCTCGCGTCGATTCAATCAAACTTTCTAACTCAACAAACAAACGGAACAAACTCTTTGGAGCGGGGGACGGGATTTGAACCCGCAACCATCACCTTGGAAGAGTGAGACTCTACCGTTGAGTTACCCCCGCCCGGTGCTGCCCGAAACCTACAGCCTCCCCCAAATTCTGGAGCCTGGGACCGGGATTGAACCGGTGACCTCGTCCTTACCAAGGACGCGCTCTACCAACTGAGCTACCCAGGCCAAACCCAATTCCCCAAACAGGCCCACAAGAAAACTGACATCGCGGCGCACTTTGCCTTGGCAGCGCTTCCGCTGCAATTTAGCCGCTTTCGAACATCGCTTCTGCGATTGCCCTGCGGTTTGCAAACTAGAGCCGCGACTTGCAAGCGGCTGAACGCCTGGAGCCTGGTGGACGGGGAAGGATTCGAACCTTCGTAGCCCGCAAGGAGCGGCAGATTTACAGTCTGCTGGTTTTAGCCACTCACCCACCCGTCCCAGAAACTTCTTGGAACGCTAAAATCGTGTCCCGTAAAAACCTGCGCGCAGAAAAAACTGGAATGAGCGAAAACACAAAACGGACTCGTGTCGAGAGACACCAGCCCGTTCAATTTTGAATTCAGAATCCGCTCCGCGCCTCGATCCCCTACGAACTGGCCCCGCTAATTGGTGGAGCTGGCGGAGGGAATTGAACCCCCGACCCTCTGATTACAAATCAGATGCTCTACCAGCTGAGCTACGCCAGCGTCGCTCAAACCGCGTAAGAATAGCAGAAGGGGCATAAGAATTGCAAGGGGGCTGAAAAAGTGCTAGCAACGGGCCCGCCAAGCCTGTGGAAAAGCCACACAGGTTGTCCTTACGCAAAACAGAGCTAAGCCATTCCATTACAATTAGTTACAGTCACAGGCCAAGTCCGGATTTCAGCCAGCCAGGTTTGTTGATAACTTGAAAAAACACCTCACTTTAGACTCGCCCTTTTGGATGCATCGAGTCCGCCTCCGTCACAGAAACCGAAATAACGTAAGATAAGTTCCGCAAGGAGCATCATGACCGGGAAAAAGATGATTGCCGCAGCCGTCTCGGCACTTGTGTTGGCAGCCGGAATTTATTTTGCTTATGCGCGATGGGCAGGATCTCCTGGAGCTGACCGAGCGAATTTGCTGGGTGCGTTGCCTGCGGACGCATCGGCAGTCATATACGCAAACTTTGCCGAGCTAAGACAAGGCGAAATCCTGAACAGCATTTCGAGTTGGAGCGCAGCCGCAACGACCGACGCTGACTACAAGCAGTTTGTAAATGAAACGGGATTCAATTACGAAAAGGATCTAGACCAAGTGGCAGTTGCCGTAAAGAATCGCGGCACCGTACGAAATTATTTTGTGCTTGTGGGTGGGGGTTTCGATCGCAGGAAGATTGAAGCGTATTTGCGAAAGAACGGCAGCAGCGAATCTAAGAACGGCCGCGAGATTTTCCATCTTGCGGCGAGTGTCCCAGGACGGACGATCACCGTTGCTTTCCTTTCGGACCGGCGGATAGCGCTTACCGACAGCGATGATCTGAATGTGGAATTGGAAGTGAGCCAGCGCGGCGCGGGCCGCGCTGAATGGACGGAAAGATTTGAACGGCTGGCGGGTACGCCCATTTTTGCCGTGATCAGGCAAGACGCGGCGATTGGTGCACTGCTGAGTAATCAAACTCCTGGCGGATTTCGTTCGCCCCAGCTGGGACAATTGCTAAATCAATTGCTCTGGGTTTCGATTGCAGGAAAGCCGGAGGGCAAAGAGTTTCGGGCAGTGATCGAAGGCGAATGTCCGAATGAAATGACAATGCGGCAGCTTTCCGATTTCTTGAACGGAATCACAATCATGGCAAGCGCAGGGCTGAACGATTCGAAATTGCGGCAACAAATGGATCCTGCAGAGCGGGAGGCTTATCTGCAATTGCTGAATTCCGTTGATGTGATGAAATTGGATCGCGGGACAAGCAAATCGGTGCGCGTGACGTTCGTGGTGACTTCGGAGATTTGGGGGAAGTTAACGCAAGCAGCTACAAAGCCAGAAGAAGAAAAAGCTGCGTCTGGCGTGAAGGGAAATCCGCCCGCGAATAGGAAGAAGAACGGCGGGCAAAAGCAAATTGCCCGCCGTCCTGAATGAAAGCTAGTTTGCGCGCTAGTTTTGGTTATTTTGATTGCCCTGACCATTCTGGAAATTAAACATATCCATCAAATCTCCGATGGCAGGACTGTTCTTCGGAACGTAAGGATTGCCTTCATCCGAGTTGGGATTCGGGAAATTGTCGCGGCTGCGCGCAGTCAGCGGTTCCAAGTCCCAATTCTTTTCGATGAATTTCAGAATGGAAACGTGATCCGTATAGGTGTGGTTGATATGACCGCCCTTGGTCCACGGCGATACGATGATGAGCGGAATCCGTGGCCCATCGCCAAAGAAGTCAAGCGGCTGAATGTAGCCGGAATCGTAGTAGCCGCCGCCTTCATCGAACGTGACGATGAGCGCCGTTTCCGCCATCAGCGCCGGATTTGCATTTAGGTGGTCGAGAACTTTCGTCAACATTCCCTCAAAGAGATCAAGCTTTGAAGATGCGGGGTGGCCGTCGAGCAGACCATCCGGCTTCACGAAGGAAACTGCCGGCAGCGTGTTGTTGTCGATAGCCGCAAAGAAGTCCGTCGCATCCTTGATGTGTGCGGCGCGTTGAGTCGCATCACCCATAATCGTCGGGGTGTACGACTCAAAATTGCAGATGTTGCAGTATGCCTGACCGATCAGAACAAGTGGATCCTTGCTCGACGGATTGTGCTGAAAATTCACGGCTGCATTGTAGGCACCGCCGTAGTACGCCCAGGAAACGCCCTTTTCATTGAGGGCTTCTCCGAGCGTGCGAACATTGCTCGGCGGAATGGAGAAGCCGCTTGTGATTCCCGCAGTATCGACAGTACCGTCGGGCAAGAATCCGGGAGAATCGTTGTTAATCATGTAAAAGTGCCCCGGAACGCACTTCGGATTCGGATGATACGGAAGAGAGGCGAGATAATCTCGAATCGGCTTGATGCCAGGCTGAGTAGGATCACCACACTCGGTGAAGTTACCGTTGAATCCGAGATCCACGGTGTAGATGTTATCGGTGCCCGATTGCGGCTCGGGATTCGCAATAACGCCTGCAGGCGGCGTGGTTGGATTGCCTTGGCCATCGCTCCAGAAGAGAGCGTCGCCCGTTCCCAGCATGACGTGGTTGGCGCCCGTTCCGCCCATTACCGATTGATGGAAGTTGTCGCTCATGGAATATTCATCCGCGAGGCGTTTCAGAACTGGAGCGTCGCCCGTCTGAACGTTGTAAAACGCCATGGAATTACCGCCGCCGTTATCGTCAATGGCCCCATTGCTCGCTGGATCGGGAATGTTGGTGTAAGTCGTGATGACAAAGGGATAGAGGTCGTTCAAGCAGCCGGAGGGATTGTGCCGCGTTGCGTTGCGAATATTGCAGTCCGATTGCTGCCACATTTCAAACAAACGATGCGTCGTGTCGCCTGTGTAGGAATCGTACGGAAGGTTGGTACCCTTAAGAGGAAACGGACCGTTCGGGAGGGTATTGAAGTTGGCCACGCGCGTATCCGGATCAGGTTGGACAAACGTTTGAGGGAAACCTGTCGCTGCGCCAGTCGTTAAAAGATTCACATCGCTGACTTCTAGTGAAGGCTCCACGGCCGACAAAAGGGCGGTTGGAGTTCCCGGAGGAAACACAGTAGCAATCGGAGCGAAATTCAAAGTTGGTTCGGGAAGCGTCTGATAAGGAGCCTTTTCATTCTTATCGAGGCTGATGAAGAAGTGAGTCTTGAACGGGGCGACGGCCTGGAATTGCTGAGCTTTAGAAAAATTCGGGCCGGGCGTGCCGTCTCCATTGATGATCTCTTCTGACAACAGATTATTCACGAATTCGCCTTTCTTCGGCTTGTAGGTGCCGAAGACGTGATCGAACGTGCGGTTTTCTCCAATGATTACGATTACGTGCTTGATCGGCGTTTGCGTAGGATCTTTCTCTCGAGCTTGCGCAGGCGCTGTGAACGCTGCTGCAAGGCTCAATTGCGCCGCCAGAACGGCTGCACAGCTTACGCGCAGACCGGCCCAGCAGCTTTTCAGCACATTTTTCAAAGACATACTGCCTCCAGTGATTTTCAAAGCGTTTGAACAAACGGCGACCTGGGGAGTTGAAAGCTAAACGGGGGGAGTTAAACGCAGATTGTTTTGGTGTGAATTAAAGATGAGCGGGAAAGGAAAAGAGTAAGAATCGAACACGTGCGGTAACTACTCTAAGCTCTTGGGGAAGTGTCAGTCGCCGGAATGAGTAGACGACTTCATGTAACGCCAGGGATTGACAGGCGCGTTGTTCATGCGGACTTCATAGTGAACGTGGGGTCCAGTGGAACGGCCGCTGATGCCAGTGTAGCCGATGACTTGGCCACGCTTGACCCGCGAACCCGCGATTGTCGCGAACGCTGACATGTGCGCATACCACGTAGTGATACCGAAACCATGATCAACTACAACCAGGCGGCCATAACCGGCGTGATTCTCGACGATGGTCACCACGCCGTCGGCGGTGGCATGCACCGGCGCGCCGTAGTCGGAGGCAACGTCAACACCAGTGTGAAACGCGCCCTCGCCGCTAAAAGGATCAAGACGCTCCCCAAAACTGTCCGTAATGTGTCCAAGCACGGGCCAGACGGAAGGCGTATAGGACGAATCCGCAAAGCTAAAAGAAGGCAGGAGGCGCAGGCCGCCAGCCGAGATGGCAATGGCAGCGGCGTTTTTCTTCAAGAATGTGTACTGTTCGACGGATTGATCGAAAGCATCTTCAGGCGTGACAGGATTGTCCGAAACGTCGAACGCTACCGGGTGGTAGCGGAGCACTCCGTACGTCATGGCAACTTCAGTAGCAAGGGACTGCAAAGAATTCAGGCGCTGATTCGTGTCGTTGACTGTCGTCTGCAAGTCGCGGGAATGTTGCTTAACGGTTTCGAGCTCATGGCGCATCGCGTTGTAATTGCCGACCTTCCACAGCATGCGCGAATAGGAGCCCACGCCAACGATGATGGTGAGCATACCCACCAAAGCTAGGGCAGCTACGCTGACAAGTGCGTAGGCAGGCACGACGAGCTTCCGGAGATTTCCGGGCGTGGACGCGACAAAGAATGTATAGCTCTTGCCTCTAATCACTTCGAGTCCCTCAGCCCTTGATTTTCATTCTCGATGCAGGAGATTGCCCTCTGCCCGCGATTGAACCTAAAGAACTTCCTGAATTACTTGTTCGAATCACGACCTCTGGATGGCCGTGGCTGCGAATTTGAACCGTAGATCCCGGTTCTTGACCTTGTACCATGTTAATTTCTGCAGAAATTGAGGTCAACCCTCTATTTGGGTCAATTTGGGACAGGTGTGTGGATTACTGGTCCCTGGCCTTGAGGACAGGCGAAGGGGCATATACTGGCAGCGCAAATATGGGCCAGAAAAATAGCCAGATTTCGAGCGAAGATGAGCTTCTACGAAAGATAGTGCGTTCGGCCCGGTTGCGGACCCGCAGTGGCCAAGATTATGGGATTCGCTTGGGCATTGGGGACGATGCCGCGCTTTGGAGACCCCGGCCTGGGTTCGAAACGGTCCTTACAACCGATTGGTTCCTGGAAGGGACTCACTTCTTAAGAAACCTGCATCCTCCTGAATCGGTAGGATGGAAGTGCCTGGCTCGGGCTGTGAGCGATATTGCGGCGATGGGCGGCGAGCCGCGATGTTTTCTGCTAAGCCTAGGCCTTCCGGAAAACCGCACGGGAAAATGGCTCGATCAGTTTTTGGCCGGGATTAAGCGCGCTTCCCGCAAATTGCGATGCCATCTGATAGGCGGCGATACGACGCAGCGCAATGAAATCCTTATCAATCTTTGTGTGATTGGCGAGGTAAAGAAGGGCTTCCCAGCTAAACGATCGGGTGCAACGGCCGGAGATCGAATTTTTGTGAGCGGCCGGCTGGGAGAAGCTGAGCTTGGGCTGCGGCTGTTGCGAAAAAACAGGCCAAGCACCCTCCATACACATAGTCTGATTCGTAAGCATTTGTATCCAGAACCACGCATTAAGCTGGGAAGTTGGCTTAGTTCAAATCGGGTAGCGACGGCGATGATGGATCTGTCCGACGGGCTTTCGACTGACCTAGCGCGTCTTTGCAAAGCCAGCGAAACCGGAGCACGGATTTATTCGAACAAGTTGCCGCAGGCCTCTGAGAAATTTTCGTGCCGGCTCACCCCGGCTGAGCGTACATACGCAGCGCTGCACGGCGGCGACGACTACGAGTTGCTTTTCTCTGTTACGAGCAAAACGGCCCCAAGGATTCCGCGAAAGTTCTTGGGAATTGAACTCACCGAAATCGGTGAAATCACCAAGGAAAACGAAATAAAGCTAATCGAGCCCTCAGGCCAAGCAATTCCCCTGCACGCCGAGGGATGGGATCCCTTCCGAAAATAGTCTCAGCGAGAATGCAAATTCGAACTGCGCGAACAGGTAGGGACGCTGAAAGTGCAAAAACGAGTACAGGTGACCAATTTGGTCCTCCGAATAGTACGTTTTCCGTTCTCCGGGACAGTTGTTTCCGCTGAATGACACAAATAAAGTGCAAACCGTTTAGCGCAAGCGGGCCCACCTCCAGCATGTTCCCCTCGCTTCGCAAAAATTCCAACTAAATTCTTAAGCGATGCCTCGGGGAGGCAAACGTGAAGAAACTCCTGTCTGTTCTTTTGTTATTCGGCTCTGCAAGTCTTCCGGCCGCAGCGCAAAACCAGTTACCCATCCGCGTTAACTGCGGCGGAAACAGCTACACCGATTCCAAAGGACAACTTTGGAAAGCCGACTACGGATACGACAGCGGATGGGCCGGCACCCCGGTCACGGCAACCATAGCGGGTACGGCGGATCAAAGTCTGTATCGGACCGGACGCTACGCGCAAACTCTTGGCAGCGTAATGAAGTACTCCTTCCCTGTGGCTCCGGGCTCGTACCACGTGAATTTATACTTTGCGGAAACCTATCTCGGCGCAGAAAAAGTTGGTGGTCGAACGTTCAACGTAAAGCTGCAGGGAGCGACAACGTTTCAGAACCTGGATATCTTTGCCGCCGTGGGGGCAAATGCGGCTCTGGTGAAGGGAGCGGATATTCTGGTAACCAACAGCACCGTGACCATCGAGCTGGATAGCGTCGTCCAAGTCGCAAAGATCGATGCGATTGAGATCACACAGACTCTGGCGATGCCGCAGTTGAATCTGAATTTTGTGTATCCGGACGGAACGCCCGTAGCCGGGACCCTGAATTACAACGTTACTTCCGGGTCGGCAGGCGGAACCGTGCTTGCCGGAAACCAACCACTCAACTCTGGCCTGGTCACCTGCCTGCTTATTTCTTCGCCGAAGCTGTTAGGCCTTGTCGGAACCATGAACATAAACCTGAGCCTGACCGATACTGCGGGGCATTCGCTTTGGCAAATTACGCTTTCACTAAACCCGGCCACCGCAAACTTTACAGCGGTTCAGAGCTCAACCCTACAGGTCATCGTGCAGAAGCAATAGGAATTCTTGGAGGAAAGACCGCCCAAGAGCCAAGTTCTCCCGTTTGTATTTTCCTCGCTGGCCAATTGACCGCGCGGGGGAGTCAACGGACAAGAGTACAGGTGTCTTCCCCGACTTTCGAATTGTACGTTTTCAGTTCCCCGGGACAGTTGTATCACCCAAATACCCAAAATAAACTGACAATGATAGCGTAGGCGGGCTCCCCTCCCAGCACCCCATCTCGCTTCGCGAAAGACTAGATTGAGTTGAAAAGAGACACTTCGAGGAGCGAAAGTGAAGAAATTCTTATTTATTTTCCCGCTTTTGGCGGCAGCGACCTTACCTGCTGCCGCGCAATCGCAGGCCCCAATCCGCATTGACTGCGGCGGAAGTTCCTACACAGACGCGAAGGGACAAGCCTGGCAACCGGACTACGGCTACAACAGCGGACGCACGGCCACCACGAATATTAGCGTGGCCGGGACCACGGATCCGAAGTTGTACCAGTCAAACCGCTATGTCGGGCCCAACAGCAAAACTTTGGTCTACTCCTTTCCGGCCATCTCGGGGCTGTATCACGTGAATCTCTATTTCGCCGAGACAAATCCGACACTGCAACGGGTAGGCGCCCGCGTCTTTAACGTAAAAATTGAAGGTGACGTCACTTTCCCGAACCTCGACATCTACGCCGCCGCCGGAGCCAACACTGCTCTGGTAAAAAGCGCAGACGTAATGGTAAGCGACGGAAATATGACCATCGAGTTCGACGATGTCGTTCAGAGCGCGGAAATCAGCGCGATTGAAATTACGCAAACCGTTGCGATGCCCCCGCTAAGACTTACTTTCGTTTATCCGGACGGATCGGCCGTCGCCGGCTCGCTGAACTATCAAGTTTCACCGGTTACGACGGCAGTAGGAGCGCCTGCCGGCGCCGGCCTAACCGGTAGCCAGCCGCTTGTCGCCGGTCAGGCTACTTGCCTCCTTCTCGCGTCCCCGCAATTGCTTGGACTTGCAGGAACTTTGAACGTGAACCTGAGCCTTACGGACACAGCCGGGCACACGTTATGGCAGCTTGCCATGACGCTCAATCCATCAAACGCGAATTTCCTGGCAGTTCAAAGTTCAACGCTTCAGGTGGTCGTGCAAAAGCAATAGGTTTTGTCAGAGGAACTGCGCCTCAGGGGTGCAAGTCGCCGGTTGTATTTCCTGTCGTGGTTGTCGCGGGAGGAGATGCAGCCGGCGGTTTTACTTTAGGAGCGGATGGTTCGTCTTCCGTCGGAGCTGTGTCGGGAGTATCTACGCGAACCGGATGGTCGCCGACCTGTTGTTCGAGTGGCGTGACGTTGGCGAAGTCCAGCGGTGGAACACCGGCAAGCGCGCTTTGCATGAATTGCGTCCAGATGGGCAGCGCGGCGCGCGCACCGGTCTCTTTTTTGCCTAGTGAATTCTGTTTGTCGTCAAAGCCAACCCAAACACCTGCAGTGATTTGCGGAGTGAAGCCGACAAACCACGCGTCCGTGTAATCCTGTGTCGTGCCGGTTTTTCCGCCAGCAGGGCGTTTCAAGACTTTTGCTTCGATGCCGGTTCCGAACTGTATGACCTCTTCGAGCATCGCCGTCATCGTGCGTGCAACGTCAGGTGAAATCACTTCATGGATGGCCGGGTGAGCTTCTTCGAGCAACGCGCCGTCGTAGGTAGCGACGCGACGAATCATGTGCGCGTCAATGCGGATGCCATCGTCCGGAAAAACCGTGAAAGCCGAAACGTGCTCGACAAGTTTCATGTCTGCGGCGCCGAGGGCCAGCGGAAGATAAGGAGGCAGCGGCGTACTGATGCCGAAGCGGCGCGCTTCGTCCACAACTGTGCTGATCCCAACTTTTTCGGCGAGCTTCACCGCAGGAACGTTGCGCGAACCGGCGAGCGCGCGACGCAGCGTGATGGTGCCTTCAAATTTTTCATCGTAGTTGCGTGGGGAGTAGGGCTGGCCGCCGCTGACCGTTGTGAAGGGCGCGTCGAGAATTGTATCGAACGGTGTGAAGCCCTTTTCGAGCGCGTCGGCGTAGACGTATACCTTGAATGAACTACCAACCTGCCGCACGGCTTGCGTGGCGCGGTTGAATTTTGAATCTTCAAAACTGTAACCGCCCACCATGGCTTTGATTTCGCCGGTTGGATTATCAATGCAAATCATCGCCGCTTGCGGCGTAGGCTGCTGTTCCAGTTGCACGTGTGCGGTCGCTTCACGAAGTTCCTGAATGGAAAATTGTGCGAGGTCGCCGACCTTCAAAAGTTCACTGGGCTTTTTTTTCCCCGTCCAGGCCATGTCTTGCGCGGAAATAAGGGCGCGGTACGATCCGATTTTGATAGTCGCGAACTTATCGTCAACGGCCGTCACAAGACCGGTGACGTAACTTCCCTTCTCGATGGGATGCCGCCAATCTTCATCTTCATAAGTTTCGAGTTTGCCGAGATTGTCCTTGATCAGGTTGGGTAAGCCGCCCCGCCAGCCATGACGCCGATCGTAAGCGTGAAGACCGTCGCGCACCGCCTGATTCGCCGCGCGCTGCATTTTCACGTTGAGCGTCGTGTACACGCGCAAGCCGCGCTCATGAACGGCTTCGGTGCCGTAGGTTGCTTCCAGATATTTGCGGATGTCTTCGAAAAAATATGGCGCTAAGTCGTTGCGCGGATATTGAACGTGAAGTCCGAGCGGAGTCTTCTTGGCATTGTTCGCCTCGCCTGCGGAAATTTTTCCTTCCTCCTCCATGCGCCGAAGAACGAGATTCCGTCGGTTCAGCGCCGCTTCCGGATTGGCGATGGGAGAAAATTTCGGCCCATTGACCATGCCGGCGAGCAGAGCCGCTTCCTGCAGATTCAGGTCGGTCACGGATTTTCCGAAATAAAATTGCGCTGCCGCTGCGAAGCCATAATTGCCATGCGCGAGATACACCTGATTCGCGTACATCGTGAAGATTTGTGGCTTGGTATAACGGCGCTCAATCTGGAGTGCCAGGAGCATCTCCTGAATCTTGCGGCGAAAGGTGCGATCGCTGCGATCCAGGAAGAGATTTCCCGCGAGCTGCATGCTAATCGTGCTGGCGCCCGCCGTAATCCGACGATGAACAATGTTGCGCACCATGGCTCCCGCAATGCGCGGAAAATCGATGCCCCAGTGCTCTTCGAAGTGTTGGTCCTCGATCGAGGTAACCGCGTTGAACAGTATTTTGGGGCACTGCTCGTAGGTCATTAGAATGCGCCGTTGCAACGCAAAGCTGCCGACGAGTTGGCCGTCGTCTGCATAGACTTCCGTGACAACGTTGGGACGGTACGTTTCAAGGGCGTGGATTTCAGGCAGGTCGCTCGCGTAAACGAAGAGCAAGCCGCAAGCGGCGCCAAGAAGAATTGCGCAAAAGAGGAGAAAGGCAAGCGCGACGCGGTCAATCAGTTTCCAGCCGCGAAGACGCAAGGTAATCGGGGGGAGGCTCAGCATGAAATTTCATTTTAACTTAGAACTCTGGCTGAGTCAGGGGAAGCAAACCAGCCTCCGTTGCTTCATGGAACACCAATCTTCTAGATTCACATTCATAACTTCCCAATATGAGACACTACCCCGTCAGCACGTATCTCAGGAGTTAGGAGCCCCATACCCAATGTTCGTCCAGTTCTTCCTCTCGTCTTTGGTTCTTGCCGTCGCACTTTCTTGCGTTGTGGCGTTGTTGTTTTGGAAGCCGGTCAGGAGCGTGTTGCTCCATTTGCTGGAAGAAGATGTTGCGGCTGGATGGACCAGATATGTGGCGTTTGCGCTAGTCGTTGCCGGAGTTTCTTCGGGAACCCGAGTACGGCTGCTTGAGGAATATCTCGCTGCGCCTTCGTGGAACCAGAGTGCTTTGCAAGGACAGCTGACGCGGGAGTTCTGGTATCTGGAAATGTATCGCACAGCGATTGGAACAGTAGAAGGGATGGCCTGGGTACTTCTTGGACTTTCGTTGCTCGCCGGCACTGTCCATCTACTCGTGCGAAAAAATAGGGTAAACAAAGCACGGATATACATTTCGCAAACAAGATAGCCTGACCAGCAAACCGGGTGACTGCGTTAGGCTACCTCGCCACTCGAAGCATTTCTTAGCTCGTTTCAGGACAGGCAGAACCGAAGGCTATTGTGCCGTGGCCCAAGGATGTGGCTGGCGCGCTTCACGAAACGCGAGAACGGTCATCGTGATAGCTAGAGCTGCGAGGAGGCCGTCGCGAATCACAGTTGCGATTGTTAGCGGTTCGGGATTGGCGAAACAGCCGCAATTGATTTGTAATCCCATCGCGTAGGACCGCACCACGGCCACAAAAAACCCGGTGATGACCAGCGACACAAGCGTAGCCCAAACACGGAGCTGCCACCCGATAAGCAACAGCAAGCCAAGCCCAATCTCAACAAACGGAAGTGTGTGCGCAACCCAGTAAACGCCCCAGGGCGGAAGAATCTGGTAGGAATCGACTTGCAGGGCAAAGAGCGAAAGCGCAACTCCAACAGGCGGATGCGAAGCCATGTTGGGGAGAAACAGCTTTGCGTATCCTGCGTAAATGAAAATGCCCGCGAGAACAAGGCGTCCGGCCCAAATAATTAACCGCGAAAGTGTGAACGGGCTTGATTGCATCATTTCAGAAGAGCCTTCGCCTTATTTGGAGGAAAGGAGTTGATCAACAAACGAACGCAGCACATCGTAGCTGACCACACCCGCGACAGGATAAGTCTGCCCTTTGTAATGAATCACTGTGGTCGGCGTCTGATTTACCCCATAGTTTTTTCCCAGCGCAATATCTTTTTCGATGGCCGCGTCAATCGCAGGAGAGTTGGCTAGCGCGCGAATCTTGTTCATCTCTGCAGGCGCAAAAGCGGAGGCTACTGTGCCGTCCACGTCTCCGGTCTGCTCCCATTTTTCCTGATTTTGAAAAAGAACCTGTTCCACTTGCTCGAGCTTGCCGAGTTGCGCCGCGGCGCGGCCATAACGCGCGGCAATGCGGGAGTAAGCGTGTCCCGGAAGTGGAAAATCGCGGTGGATTGCAAAAACTTTTCCGGTGGAAATGTAGTTGTCAGTTAGCTGGTGCGTTGTGCCCAGATAAAGCTGCTTGCAGGCCGGACACTGAAAATCGCTGAATACCTCCATCACGATGGGGGCGGATTTCGAGCCGCGCGTTTTGTGAGGATCGACATCCGGCAAGCCTGCGACCGACTGCGAAGCCGGAGGTGCGACTGGGGCAACGGGAGGGGCGCTCGCATTGGATTTCGCAGCGGGCTTTGAGCTGGCGGCGGGTTCGGTATTTGCGGAAGTAGGTTGCCCCGGAGAGGTCACCGCGGCCGGAGCTGCGGTTTGAGCTTGCGCGGGCGCAGATGGGGCTGGCGTGGCAGGCGGCTCCGAGGATTGTGTCTTGTCCTTGCATGAGGCAAGTACCCCGCAGGCAAAAAGTACGAATGGCGCTAAGATGAGGCGACCCATGAGCTGGCGGCTCAAACGAATCCTCCAAGATGTTCTAATGAAACATAGCTCCAATGAGAGCACGGGCATTGTAGCGCGAATCGTTCAAAAGCGAGGAAACAGGTTGCGGCCCAATCACCACATCTGCAACTCCGCGCTTCGGGATTCGGATGGTAACGAAGCCCGCTAGGTTTTACAACAGTACGTCAGAAGGCCTAGGTAAGCGGTTTCTTTACATAACGATACGGATTATATAAGAAAACTTGACAATGACGCACTCAACTTGTATACTCTCCCCGTCATTGAGCTTAAGTCGCTTGGCGTGACCTCGAGGCCCTTCCGGGCCCCACGCCGTTTGGGCTAGGCACGGGGAGGAACCTGATTTATGAGCAAGATTATTGGAATTGACTTGGGAACGACCAACTCTGTCGTCGCCGTCATGCAAGGCGGCGAACCGGTGGTCATTCCGAACCAGGAAGGGTCGCGAACGACGCCTTCCGTGGTGGCCATCACCAAGACTGGCGAGCGCTTGGTCGGGCAGGTGGCAAAGCGCCAGGCAGTTACGAACCCTGAGAATACGGTGTATTCCATAAAGCGGTTCATGGGCCGCCGCTTTGATGAGGTTGGCGAGGAAAGCCGCCGCGTTCCCTACAAAGTCGTGAAAGGTCCGCACGACGATGCGCGCGTGGAAATCTCCGGCAAGGCGTACAGCCCACCGGAAATTTCCGCAATGATTTTGACGAAGCTGAAGAACGCGGCCGAAGATTTTCTGGGGGAGAAGGTGACCAAAGCGGTCATCACCGTTCCCGCGTACTTCAACGACGCGCAACGGCAAGCCACGAAGCAGGCCGGAGAAATCGCCGGCATGGAAGTCGTCCGCATCATCAACGAGCCGACGGCGGCTGCTCTTGCCTACGGTCTCGATAAGAAGAGCGATGAAACAATCTCCGTTTACGACTTGGGCGGCGGTACATTCGACATCTCTGTGCTCGAAGTCGGCAGCGGCGTCGTCGAAGTGAAGTCCACCAACGGTGACACGCACCTCGGCGGCGACGACTTTGACCAGCGCATCGTGGACTGGCTCATTGACGGCTTCAAGAAGGCCAACAACATCGACCTGAGCAAAGACCGCATGGCTTTGCAGCGTCTCAAGGAAGCTGCGGAAAAAGCCAAAATCGAGCTTTCGCAAATGATGGAGACAGAGATCAACCTTCCGTTCATCACTGCAGGCGCAAGCGGTCCGATCCATTTGCAGGAAAAGTTGACTCGAACGCGTTTCGAGCAGCTGATCAGTGATCTGCTTGACCGTTCCATGAAGCCGGTTCAGCAGGCTCTGGAAGACGCCAAGCTTTCTCCCAGCAACATCGAGGAAGTGGTGCTGGTCGGTGGATCGACGCGTATTCCGAAAGTGCAATCGCTGGTTCGCAACTTCTTCAGTGGGAAAGAACCCCACAAGGGCGTGAATCCTGACGAAGTTGTTGCGGTCGGCGCTGCGGTGCAAGGCGCGGTGCTTGCGGGCGAAGTGAAGGACATCTTACTGCTCGACGTGACGCCGCTTTCCTTAGGCGTAGAAACGCTCGGCGGCGTGATGACCGTTCAGATCCCGCGCAACACTACCATTCCGACCCGCAAGGTCGAAACGTACTCAACCGCTTCGGACAATCAGCCGGGCGTGGAAATTCATGTCATGCAAGGCGAGCGCAAATTCGCCAAGGACAATCGCTCGCTCGGCACCTTCAAGCTGGACGGGATTCCGCCCGCTCCGCGCGGTGTGCCGCAAATCGAAGTCACCTTTGATATCGACGCGAACGGCATCCTGAACGTCTCCGCGAAGGACAAAGCCAGCGGCAAAGAACAGAAGATCACTATCCAGTCCTCAACCGGCTTGACCAAGGAAGAGGCGGAGAAGATGCGCACGGAAGCCGAATCACACGCCGAAGAGGATCGCCGGCGTATGGAAGAAGTCGACTCGCGCAACCGTCTGGATGGTCTCGTCTATCAGGCCGAGAAGACGATTCGCGACAACCGCGAGAAGCTGCCCGAAGCGGACGTTAAGGCCGCCGAGGAAGCGCTCGAGGACGCCAAGAAGGCGATGAACGAAGGCGGCACCGCGCGGCTGCGTACTGCAACGGAAAATGTGGAGCGCGCTCTGCACAAGCTGGCGGAAACTCTCTACAAAACCAACGAAGCGAGCCAGGCGCAAGCTGGTGCGGCTAGTGCAGGCGCAGGCGGCGCATCTTCTGCCGGAGGCGCAAAGGAAAACAAGCCGAGCGACGTGATTGACGCCGAGTATGTGGACGTGGACGAAACGAAGCGTCCGAACTAATGTGAAGTGAAAGCAGTAGGGGCACGTCAGCGCGTGCCCCTACATTTGTTTGATTGGATGGCGATGCCAACGACGAGCAAAACGGATTATTACGAACTGCTGGGCGTTCCGCGTAAAGCCAGCGCGAAAGACATTCGCAACGCGTTTCGAAAGCTTGCGCGCAAATATCATCCCGACCTGAATCCCGGCGACAAAGCTGCCGAAGAAAAGTTCAAGCAGTTGCAGGAAGCCTACGACGTCCTCTCCGATTCGAAAAAGCGCCAAATGTACGACCAGTACGGCTTTTACAGCGAGAACATGCCTCCGGGCGGATACGCGGGAGGTGCCGGCACCGGTGAACAGGACGTCAATTTCAATTTCGATGGATTTGATTTCGGCCAAGCGACGGGCGGCGGCGGGGGAACAAGTTTTCGCGATCTCTTCAGCAGCTTTTTTGGCGGACGTGGCGGAAGCGCCGTTCAGGAAGAAGCCGAAACAGGTGCCGACCTCGAATATCGTATTGAAATCGATTTTTGGGATGCGGTCCGCGGCGCCGTAAAGAAAATTCAAATCACACGCCTCGATACCTGCCAGACCTGCCACGGAACCGGTGCCATCGGAAGTCCGCAAACCTGCCCGACATGCAACGGCAGCGGAACGATCCAACAACAAGCCGGCAAGATGCGCTTCAACGTTCCCTGCACGCGCTGCGGCGGAACCGGCAAGCTGCGCACGCCCTGCAAAACCTGCAGCGGCGAAGGTAGAGTGCGCCACACTGAAACAATTGACGTCCGCATTCCCGCCGGCGTCGCTAACGGTGGCCGTGTGCGCGTTCCCGGTAAAGGCAACGCCGGAACGATGGGCGCTCCAGCGGGCGATCTCTATCTTGCGGTCGCTGTAAAACCACATGATTTCTTCGAGCGCCGCGGCAACGACCTCTACACGAAGATTCCCGTGACCATCTCGGAGGCCACGCTCGGCGCAAAAATCGAAGTGCCGACAATTGACGGCCGTTCGCTGGTCCGCATTCCGCCCGGAACGAACAGCGGCAAAACGCTGCGCTTGAAAGAGAAAGGCGTCCCCAGCGCGCGCAACGGCGCACGCGGCGATCAGTACGTGGAAATCCAGGTTGTTGTGCCGCCACCGACCGACGAACGGGTTCGAAACTTGATGAAGGAACTGGAAAAGGTCGCCCCTGAAGATCCGCGCGAGGATTTGTTTAGCAAAGCGGGCGGTTGAGGCACGAACCAAGTTGCTTTTGAATTTTGACTGAGAACCGATGACCTACAACTGAGAACCAAAAAATGTGCCCACGCAGAAAAATTCGAGCGAAAGCCGGCTACATGATCAGCGCCGTGGCCGAGCTCTACAAATTGCATCCACAAACGCTGCGCCTTTATGAACGCGTTGGCTTGCTAAAGCCTTCGCGTTCCGACGGCAATACACGTCTTTACACCGATTCGGATTTGGAGCGCCTCGAAGTCATCATCACGCTCGCGCGCGACATGGGCGTAAACCTCGCCGGTATCGAAATCATTTTGAATATGCGCGAAAAAATGGTCGAGATGGAAAAACAGATGACCGAGTTTGCCGCCGTCGTCCAGCAGGAGCTTTCGCGCGTGTCGTCGCTGCACAACTCGGAGAAGCCGCCTCGGCATGCAATTGTTCCAACGCGCGCGCGTATCGTTCGCTGATCTACCCTTTCGCGGAATAAATTCATTCACATCAATTCACAAGCGAGGCGGCTTGCCGTTCGCCACGCGTGCCCTTATTCTTTCTTGCGATGGCTCTTGAACACTGCCAACTCTGCCGTGGCACCGGTTACAAGATGATCGTGCGCCCGGATGGCGCAGGAACTATGGCCGCGCCCTGCGATTGCGGCATGGAAGACCGCGCATCCCGCCTAATGGATCGCGCCCGCATCCCCAAGCGCTACGAGCACTGCGACTTCGAAAGCTACAGCACCGACGTGAGCGAGAATCCGCAGCACACTTCATTGCTGAAAGCGGCGAAACTATTTGCCGAAAAATTTGTCGCCGAGTTCCCCGGAAGTAGCGAAAAGGGATTGATGCTGATGGGGCCATCCGGCGTCGGCAAAACGCATCTCGCCGTCGCTTGCCTGAAAGAATTGATTCGCCGCGGCCATCAGGGCCTTTTCTGCGACTACCGCGAACTACTAAAAGACATTCAAGCCAGTTACAACCCGGGCAGCGAATCCACCGAACTCCGCGTCCTCGAGCCCATTCGAACTGCCGAAATTCTCGTGCTCGATGATTTGGGCGCAAGCAAACCATCCGCCTGGGTGCTGGATACCATCGGTCTCGTCCTCAACGCGCGCTACAACGCGCGACTCACAACGCTTATCACGACCAACTATCTGGACGCTCTAAAATCCGATGGCAAGCCGACACGCACTCCCCAAGGCGAAGCTCTTCGCGCCGTCCGCGAAGATACCCTCGCCGAACGCATTGGCGAACGCATACGCTCCCGCCTCTTCGAAATGTGCCGCACGATCGAAGTTCACTCCACCGACTTCCGCCGCGAAGTCGGCCATTCCTCCCGCACCCGGGCTTGACAATGATCAATATACCTAGACTAACTGCAATCGCGATCTTGGCCCTACCAATCGTCTTGACTCCACAAGAGTACGAAGCAAAATCCAAAACCCTTCCTCCGGGCGTCCTCAAAGCGCTATCGGGGGACAAGAAAGCATATTGCGATCGATTCGAGGACAAGAGCGATTGCCGCGAGGAATTCCAGTCAAATCTTCTGTGGCGCGAACTTGAGATTGCACCCTCGGAGGCAAACGCCGTTCTAGTGGAGAACCGCAACGCAGGCGCCTGTGGTTCCGCCGGTTGCCGGCTTTCCTTGTTCATACAAATACCGAACGGGAAGTTCGTTCAGGTTTTGGGAACAGATGGGGAAGTCGGGGAACTAAACCAAGTCAAAATACTGAAAAAAATGACACGCGGTCACTATGACCTTCAAAAGACATGGCATGATGGAAAGTGTGTGACCATTTACGCTTGGAACGGCTCCAGATATTCCGCGCTAGGCAAGTGAGGTCAAAGCATGCTTTGACCTCGAATCAGGGCCTAGTTCCATAACCTCCGTTTGATTGACACACCTCCATTTTCGCTAGTATCCTTGCAGGGTTGCAGCGTTTTTCACGCCCGCAGCATCTGTTTGTCCTATGAGCTGTTTCGAGACAAGGTCAGGGGTGACTCAGTCTCGGAGCAGCGACCTTGCATCACCCCAACAGGGATTCCGCAAGGAATTAATTCGTCGAACTAGGGATACGTATCCCGGAGGCCAACCATCATGTCTTTTGACAACGACAATGCCGTTTCAGCCGCAGCAGCAGCACCCGCTCCAGAATCACCCGCCGAAGAAGTAAAGAACGAAGTAAACACGACTCCCCCAGAGCCGGCCGCAGCCGCCGCTCCCGAGGAAATCTCTGCCGCAGTGCCAGCGCAAGCTCCCGCTCCTGCCGAGGCATCCTCCGAGGCCCCGGCACCTGATGCCGAAGCCGTCGCCGCTGCCGAAGAAGCAGCCGGCGCGGAAGAGATGAGCAAGCTCATGGCGGAGTACGATGAGCAGCAGGAAGCTCACGCGCAAAACGAAATTATTGAAGTAAAGGTCGTCGCCTACACCGAGCACGGCGTCGTCGTGGACCTCGGCCAAAAGACCGAGGGCCTGATTCCCGCGGCCGAATTCTCCACGGATACGGAAATTCCTCGTCCTGACGCGAATTCGACGATCGAAGTCCAACGCACCGGCGAGAGAAAAGACGGTTATACGATTGTCAGCTACCAAAAAGTTTTGCGCCGCCGCACGTGGGAAAAGCTCGAAGCCGCATTCAAGGCCAAGGAAACACTGACGGGCAAAGTCGTGGACCGCATCAAAGGCGGGGTCGTTGTAGACGTCGGTGTCCGCGCCTTTCTGCCTGGCTCGCAATACGACCTGCGCCCGACGCAAAATCTCGACGCACTCATCGGCCAGGAAGTCCAAGTTCGCATTACGAAGCTCAACCGCCGCCGCGGCAACATCGTCGTGAGCCGCCGGGCGCTGCTCGAAGAAGATTTGCATGCAAAGCGCGCCGAGCTGCTCGAAAAACTGAGCGAGGGCCAAACCGTCCACGGCACCGTCAAGAACGTAACCGAATACGGCGCCTTCGTAGACATCGGCGGCCTCGACGGCCTGCTTCACCTCACCGACTTGAGCTGGGGCCGGATCAAGCATCCTTCCGACGTCGTTAAGCCGGAGCAGGAACTCGATGTGATGGTCCTGAAGTTCGATAAGGACAAGCAGCGCGTTTCACTCGGCCTTAAGCAGCTGATGAAAGATCCCTGGATTGACGCAGCGGAAAAATATCCCGCGGGCGGTAAATTCAAGGGCAAAGTCGTCGGCGTTGTGGATTACGGCGCATTCGTCGAGCTCGAACAAGGCATCGAAGGTCTCGTCCACGCGACCGAAATGAGCTGGACGAAGAAATCCGTCCAACCTTCGAAGGTCGTCAAAGCCGGCGACGAAGTCGACGTCGTCGTTCTGGACATCAAACCCAGCGACCGCCGCGTTTCTCTTGGTATGAAGCAAGCGCAGGCTGATCCGTGGCTGCTTACTGCCGAAAAATATCCCGTCGGCACGATCGTCACCGGAAAAGTCCGCAACATCGTCGAGTTCGGTGCGTTCATCGAAATCGAAGACGGCTTCGATGGTCTCGTGCACGTCGGCGACGTCAGCTGGACTGGCCGCGTCAACAATCCGCACGAAGTTTTCAAGAAGGGCGAACCCGTCACTGCGAAAGTTTTGAAAGTGGACGCCGACGCACGCCGGGTCTCCCTCGGCATCAAGCAAGTAGACGACAAGTTCGATCAATGGATTAAGCAGCACAGAGTCGGCGACATCGTGAAGGGCAAAGTTTCACGAATCGCCATGTTCGGCGCGTTCGTGGATTTCGGCGACAACATTGAAGGCCTTTGCCACAACACCGAAATCACCGATCGCCGCGGCCGCGACGAAGGTCCGGTTGCACGCACTACCACCGGACCGCTGAAGAGCGCTGGTCCGCTCGAACCCGGCAAAGAGTACGAATTCAAGATCATCAAGATCAGCCGCGACGCGCGCCGCATCGGCCTC
>Ga0126376_10000419_pt1 | contig 20559 bp, 18 predicted proteins | sample PanSoiMetPlot_15_FD_92760 | JGI IMG/M metagenome (GOLD analysis project Ga0126376, IMG submission 92760) | Tropical forest soil microbial communities from Panama - MetaG Plot_15 | ecosystem: Environmental > Terrestrial > Soil > Tropical forest > Bulk soil | place: Panama | collected 2016-02-17
CCCCCCGCCCCCAACCCCCATAGGCGTTAACTTATGCGGTGACGGTGCTGCCGCGTCTGCCCCCTTGTGGGGGAGGGTTGGGGTGGGGGGTCGGGAGGTTCTGGCAAGGCGGTGCCCCAATGCACGACCCCCACCCCCAACCCCTCCCCACAAGGGGGAGGGGAGGAGATTGCCGCGCTGTTACAGCGTAAGACGCGCTATGCGGGCGGCGTAACCCCGCTGACGGCGATGATTTCGGCCCGCGACGGAAGAACCCCTCGCGGGCCGAATGCATAAGCAATCGAGTCCCGACTACTGCGCGTACAGTGATCCAAGATATGCGGTCAGCCGCCCCGCGACGAGAACGGCGGCCCACCAGATACAGGTGGCGGCGACAAATCTATAGCCGCGCGAAGAAACCACGCCCGTGGCGTCCCACTCCGGGGTCTCTCGCCGCATGGTGTTGAAATAGAACCAAGTCACCACAAGGCCGGTACAAACCAGGGTGAGCTTTATCAAGAACGCCCCGTCGGTGACATATTTCGACGGCTTCGTCATCCACAAGGTGAATCCGCTGAGGAACTGGAACACGACCGCAATCCAAACCACCGGGATCAGCCTGGTGAGGGATGTAAAGGGGATCGTCCGGAAGAACCCGAGCAGTCGCAGTCCGAAGATGAAGATGAAGCCGATGACGACTGCCGTCCCGAACGCGTGCACCGTCAGCGCGAGCGGCCAACCCAATAACGACTCGCCTCTCGCCCATGCGGAGAATTCCGTATTTTCCAGATACTCGAGCACCGTTCAGTCCTCCCTCGATCGCTCCACTAGCGGTCAAACTGGTCCACAGCCTTGTTCAGGCGGTACAGTGCAAAGAATGCAATGCCGAGTACACAAAGGTTGACGGCAATGACCATGAGAAGAATATTAAGGTTGTCCATAGGCCATCCCCCGATTACAGATAAGGCAGCAGCCGGCCGCAAACGATCACTCCGCCCCAACACACCAGGACCAGGATGGCGACCGCCTTGGCTAAAGCCGGCGCATCTTCTCCTGCCTTGAGTTTCCACAGCCGGTCGGACAGGGAGAAATACAGAACCGCCGTTGCACCGATCGGAATGAAAGCGATTTTCGGTGCAAACGTGTAGTCGCTCACCACGTAGCGGTAAGTGTCGGCGAGCATCATGAGCATTCCGGTAAAAACGTTCATCACCACCGCCAGCAATCCCAGCGGCAGCAGCCGGTGCACGGCGGAGAACGGCACCGATTTCCAGAAGCCCAGAATGCGCAGCGTGACAGCCAACACCGTGGCGAATAACAGCGTATAGCCGAAGAAGTGCACGGTTTGCCACGGCACAAACCAAATGACGTTATTGATCAGCAATTCAAGCTTCGGGGATATGCCGGCTGTCGGGTCTATCGGCAGTACATCCGTCGGCACTCGGATTTCCGGGTGATTGATCTGCCCGCCGCGATGGCCGGTTTCGGCCATTACGCCCAAGGTAATGATTGCGAAAATCAGCACCAAATAGAGCGAAGTATTGGAAAAACGCCCGAGGTAGCGATACCGCCACAGTTCGATCCAGGCGGTAGCGCCGGTAAACCCAAGGCCAAAGAGCGTCCACAATGCCATATCGCGGTGGGCATTGATCACAGCCTTGGAAATCTGGGGAATCGGAGGAACGGTCAACGCCCACATCGCGGCGGCGCCGGTGACATAGGTCGGGACGCCGAGGATGCTGCAAATCACAAAGACGACAAGGCTACTGCGCTTCAATCCGTCGTTGTTCATGACCAGCGCGACGACGTAAAAAGCGAGCGCCATCACAAATCCGACGGTCGGGAAGTGATTCAAGATCATGTGAACGTGCGACCACGTCTGCGGTGTTGCGGTGGCGGCGAGGTCGGCAGGCACGACGAGTTGCAGTTCGTGATGGTTGATCTCCCAGCCGATCTCGTCGACGACGACCATCATGACCAAAGTGATGCTGGCGAGCCCCAACACCACCTTCATGGACTGGTCGGCCCTGTGGCTGGCGCTGCGGCCCCGCCATAGTTCAACCAGTGCGTAACCGCCGGTAATCAACAGGATCGCAAGCGTGGCCAACCCCACGCCGTAATGGACATTCATCACGCTCTGGGAAATCTTGGGGTCCTGGGACAACAGCGCCATCGACCAATCGCCGCTCAAGTAAGTCGGAATGGCCAGCAGGCCCAAGATGCCAAGAAAGACGAGGCAACTTCGCTTTATGACCTCATTCTTCGTGATCAAACCGGTAATGTAAAAACCGAGCACAAAAACGAGCCCGACCGACGGGAAGACGCTCACAAGGATGTGCACATGCGACGAAGACTGCGGGATCAGATGCATATAGGTCCCCCCTGCCCGCACCGGCATTTCGCGGGTATGTGTATGTTATTATAGGCGAATATCAACTCGCCTCCGCTGCGTCAACGAGACCGTTTGCCACCTATAGGTGGTCCCGCATAACCTGCTGCAACCGCAGGCGCAGCGCCGAGGAATAGCCCGGCCGGGTTTAATTTCACCGATATGGCCTCCCCGATGCGGATCGTTTTTGATTGTCGCACCGACTCATGACTGCATTCCACTATTCAATTTATCATCTTTGCTTGCCTACTGCCAATGGTCTGCAACGTCTGTGCATGGCTGGTAACCCAGGCTAGCGGAGGCAACTGATCGCGCCGGCCTATGCGACCGGCGACCGGGAGGCTCCAGGGCGCAAAGGCGTCGGCCGTGCGTTGCAGATCGGCGTGAGTTCGGAGAAGTGGCGCAATAGCATCCTGCCAGATCGCGCTTTTGCAACTTGAATAGCCTCCGGAGACATCAAGCAGTGAACAGGAGCGTCAACCTTGTCTTGCTCACAGTTCCAATGATCTCCGTTCTAAAAATCTTTCTTTCTCGGAAGCGGGTGCAATGGCCCTCCCATTCGGGATGCGAGCGTCAAGAACCCCTGAATGTACTTACTATTTTCATCACAGTCCGCATAAAGCCGGTCATCGCCGGCAATCTTCAGCACCCCTTCCAGTTGTTGGAATTTCTCAACCGTTACATTCCAGATGCTCTCTGCTTGTTCCGACGGAACATCGGCCTCTTTGCTTCTTAAAACCTCTTTAAGTCCCGCTTTCGTGTTGTCAAATTGGTTAAATCGCTCTGTGCAAATCTCCATCCAAATATAGTATGTGTATAGGAACTGGAGTTGCGAAGATTGTACCGCGAACTTTGCCTGCACCCCTTCCTGTTTGCTCACCTCGGCTCTCTTCCCTTCCGCGCTCTTCGCTTCGGTTTCTTTCCCTTTCCCGGCTTGCTCTTCGGCGTTAGGCACGGCAAAATCGCCACGGATATGCTGGGAGCCAAAGTTGCCATTGAGCGCGCTCAGCGTGGGAGCAACGAAAACTACCGCAGCAAGCGCCGCTAAGCTTATTTTGATAGCCATGGCCGTGCCCCATTTTATGAGATTTGTCAGCCTCGATTCGTATTTGAACACCCACGGCACTCGGATCGCATTGAGGTAAATCAAGCAGCAGATATCGCATGCCCGCGCCATGTCGCCGGAATGGGGCGTCTGCCGCATTTGCGCCGAATATCCGCCCTGCTCCGGACCAAATTCGTTTCCAGTGCCTAAAATACGGCTTGGTACTTGATCGGCGGCGCATCGCTGCCATGATCGAACGTATCCAGTCGTGGGGGAGAAGGGCCATGCGACTTTCTTTCAAGGCCGTGAGTGCGGGGTTCGCGCTGAGTATCGTCCTCCTGTCGCTTTCCCCCGCCGCTTCGGCCGGTCCGAAGGACGATGTGGCGGCGGCGGCCTTGAGATGGGCGCGGGCGCTTGGCGAAGACGATCCCGATAAGGTGTTGCCGCTTTATTCCGCCGACGCCGTGCTGTGGGGGACGCTGTCGCCGACGGTGCGTGCCGATCAGGCAGCATTGCGGGATTATTTCGTGACCGCCTTTAAGGTTCTTCCCGGCCTCAAGGTCGCCTTCGGCGATCAACTGATCCGCGTGTACGGCGATGCGGCAATCAATACTGGCTATTACACATTTTCGTATGTTAAAGACGGAGAGACCAAGAGCTTGCCTGCACGCTACAGCTTTACTTACGTCAAGAGCGGCGAGAATTGGCTTATTGTCGACCATCACTCCTCGGCCATGCCATCTGCCCCAAAATAGCCGGCTAGCGGGCTACAGTTCGCTCAAGAGCGTTTACGACGGGTTGTTCGGCTTTAGCGGCGCTACGCTCGACCGTGTCATGCGCAAATTTTCCACCTCTTGCCAACACCACAGATCTTCCAGACGATGAAAGGATCCACCTCGCTTGAACGCTTCGATGCGGTGCTCGGGCGGCTGCTCGATGCACTGTCCGATCCCAAACGCCGCGGCCGTACCGTGGTCATCGTACTCGCTACCTATTGGGTGGCGTGGACCGTCTACGCCGTCGTGGCCAAGCAGAGCCAGGACTTCCATTTCGACATGGGCGAGATGGTCGCCTGGTCACGCGAAGTCACCTTTGGGACCCCCAAACATCCGCCTTTGCCGGCGTGGCTGGTGGCGGCGTGGTTTTGGATTTTCCCCCTCACGGCGTGGTCCTATGACCTCTTCGCTGTCGGGACGGCGGTGGTCTCTCTGGGGGTCGCTTATGTAGTTTCGACGCGTTATCTCGACGGCCGGAAAAGCGCGGTCGGGCTCGCCCTCCTGACCCTTGTTCCGTTCTTTAATTTTCATGCCCTCAAATTCAACGCCAACTCCGCCATGATGCCGTGGTGGGCGCTGACCACGTGGTTTTTTTTGCGTTCCTTTGAGAACCGCGGACTTGGCTTTGCGACGCTTGCCGGCCTGGCGGCGGCCGGCGCCATGTTGGTGAAATACTGGTCCGTGGTCCTGCTTGTCGCACTGGCGATCGGGGCGATAAGCGATTCCCGCCGCAGGCTCTATTTTAGCTCGGCCGCCCCCTATGTGACAGCCGTGGCTGGCGTTGTCGCGCTTTCACCGCACCTTGTGTGGCTCTACTCGCACCACTTCGCGTCGTTCGGATACGCGCTCGAATCCCATCCGGGGACCATAGCGGAAGCCTTTATCTCCGGCATCGGATATATCGCCGGCGCGGTCGGCTATGCGATCGCCCCGATCCTGCTGACCGGCATCGTGGCCAAACCCAGACCGGCCGAGGTCGCCGATATGCTGTGGCCCAGCGACCCACGGCGTCGCCTGCCCGCAATTGTCTTCATTGTGCCACTGCTCCTTCCAGCCCTGATGGCCGTGGCTGCGGCCGAGAAAGTCGTGTCGCTTTGGGCGATCGCCAGCATGACGTTGCTGCCGGTGGTGCTGTTGTCGTCGCCCGGCATTGTGATTCCACGCATCGCGGCGATTCGCATTCTCGCGATTGCGATATCGTTGCCCGTGCTCGCCCTCTTGGCCGCGCCGGTGGTTGCGGTGGTCACACACTTCAACAGTGCATCGAACTATGGCACGCAATATAGCTTGGTCGCAGAGGCGGCCGGCAAGGTATGGCGCGAGACCACCGACCGGCCACTGCGTCTCGTCGGCAGCTACGACAATGTGCTCAACGGCACGGTCTTCTATTTTCCGGATCGTCCGTCCACATTCGAGATCGCGAATCCCTATCTGACGCCTTGGACCGGCGAGGCGCGGATCGCTCGGGAAGGCATCCTGCTCTATTGCCCCGTAATCGAAAATCGCTGCATGGATGCGCTGAACAAGCGCGCCGCCCATGCGCAGGGTAGGCGCGTTGAGGTTGACATCTCCCGCACTTTTCTGGGAATTCCCGGGCCGATCACTCGCTATGCCATCGTAGCCATACCGCCGCAATAGAGCATCGTAGTAGGGTGGGCAAAGCGAAGCGTTCCCACGTTGGGCCTTTCCGCGTGGGCACGGCACGAAGACGCGCCTTCGCCTACCCTACGTTTGTGATTCCAGTTGAGCGAAAATCCGCTTTAAGCGTCGGCAACCAGCGCCGCCGATCAATAGCGGTAGAGATCCGGCTTGTAAGGTCCCTCCACCGGCACGCCGGTATAGGTCGACTGCTTCTGGCTCAAGAGGGTCAATTTGGCGCCAATCTTGTCAAGATGCAGCCGCGCGACCTTCTCGTCGAGACGCTTGGGTAGCGTATAGACCTTTTTCTCGTATTTGCCCGGGTTGGTCCAAAGCTCGATCTGGGCAAGTGTCTGGTTGGTGAACGATGCCGACATGACGAAGCTGGGGTGTCCCATGGCATTGCCGAGATTCACGAGCCGCCCTTCCGACAACAGGATGATCCGCTTGCCGTCTGGAAACTCAATTTCGTCGACTTGCGGCTTGACGTTATGCCATCGGAAATTCCTCAGCGCCGCGACCTGTATTTCGCTATCGAAGTGACCGATATTGCACACTATGGCGCGGTCTTTCATTTTGCGCATGTGCTCGACCGTGATGACGTCGAGGTTGCCGGTGGCGGTGACGAAGATATCCGCACGCGTCGCCGCGTCTTCCATGGTAGTGACCTCGTAGCCTTCCATGGCGGCCTGCAAGGCGCAGATCGGATCGATCTCGGACACCATCACGCGGCAGCCGGCCTGGCGCAGCGAGGCGGCTGAACCTTTGCCGACATCTCCGAAGCCCGCCACCATGGCAACCTTGCCAGCCATCATGATGTCGGTGCCACGGCGGATGCCGTCAACCAGCGATTCCCGGCAGCCATAGAGGTTGTCGAACTTCGACTTGGTCACGCTGTCATTGACGTTGATGGCGGGCCATAACAGCGTGCCCTTCTTCTGCATCTCATACAGCCGATGCACGCCCGTGGTGGTCTCCTCGGACACGCCACGGATCGATCCGGCATTCTTGTGATACCAGCCGGGTTGTTCCTTGATCCGTTTCTTGATGGCGGCAAACAGGATTTCTTCTTCCTCGTTGACCGGTTTGCTGATCGCCCCGGCGTCGCCCTGTTCGGCACGCAGGCCGAGATGGATCAACAGCGTGGCGTCGCCGCCGTCATCCAGGATCATGTTCGGGGCGCCACCATCCGTCCACTCGAAAATGCGATGGGTATAGTCCCAGTATTCCCCGAGGCTCTCTCCCTTGACAGCGAACACCGGAATGTCGCGCGCCGCGATGGCGGCCGCGGCGTGATCCTGGGTCGAATAGATATTGCAGGATGCCCACCGAACGTCGGCGCCCAGTGCCGCGAGCGTCTCGATCAGCACCGCGGTCTGGATCGTCATATGCAACGATCCCGCAATGCGGGCGCCGCGCAGCGGTTGCTGCGGGCCGAACTCGTCCCGCGTTGCCATCAGGCCAGGCATTTCGGTTTCCGCGATGGCAATTTCTTTGCGGCCCCATTCCGCAAGATCGATGTCCCTGACGACGTAGTCGTGCTGGGTCAATTTGGCTTTGGCGGTTTCCGACGAGGTGGTCATGGACATCCCTTTGGACCAATGGGAAGGCACTCTCCGCCGTCCCTATAACAAAGCCGGCCGGACGCTGCAACAACATATAAAGATTTCTTTATATCGATCTCGGGGAGGCTTGGTCCGATCGAATCTTCAGAAAAATTGGTCATGCGCCGCCGGCGCAGGTCGCGCAACTAATCGTCCTCTCCGAATCGCTCGTTCACCAGCGTTTCGAGCGCAGCCAGCACCTCTGCCCTCTCCTTGCCGGAAGCCACCACCGTGATTTCGGTGCCTGGGCCTGCCGCCAGCATCATAAGGCCCATGATCGACGTGCCGCCAACGAATTCGTTGCCGCGGCTGACACGCACCTCGACATCGAATTTTTCCACGGTCTGCACGAACTTAGCGGACGCTCGGGCATGCAATCCCTTCTGATTGACGATTTTCAGCACCTGCACGATCGCGTCGGGCGGGATTACTGCTAGGTCGGGAGAAAAGTCGTCCTCGCCGGCTAGGGGCGTGTCTTTCATTTGCCTGCCAATACGCGGCTCGCGATGGTGATATATTTCCGCCCCGATTCCTGGGCCGCTGCAACCGCCTCGGCCAGCGGGGTTTCATCTCGGACCTTGATCAGCTTGACCAACATCGGCAAGTTGATCCCGGCCAATACCTCGACATTTGGCCGACTCATCACCGAAATGGCAAGGTTGGAAGGGGTGCCGCCGAACATGTCGGTCAAAATCACCACGCCATCCCCGGTATCGACCTTCTTTACCGCCTCGATGATATCGCGACGGCGCTGCTCGACGTTGTCGTCAGGTCCGATCGTGATCGGTTCGATCTGATTCTGAGGGCCAACAACATGTTCGAGGGCGGAACGGAACTCGAGAGCAAGCTGCCCGTGGGTAACGAGAACAAGACCTATCATAGAATCACCTGGCGCACGCTATGAGTGCGCCGCCCGGAATCGCTCCAATCATGACTATCCGAGGCCCGAGCGCAAGGGCTTTTCGGGAAATTGTAGTGGAGCGACATGTGCTGATCACCGGGGGAGCCGTCAAACTGCTGAAAATGTGGACCGTCACGCTTGGCTTGCCAGCAAGTGATGAACGGGCGCCGCGCATTGTTCAGCCCTCCGCCCCGGCGGGGCGATTGCAGAGCTATAAGCTGCCGCGAAGAAGGGAGTGAGGCGGGGTGACGGCGGCGAGGACCATCGGAAAAGGATCGCAGCCTGGTGCAACTGCTAGGCGTCGAATCTTGACGCCCGCAATAACGGTTTGTGCCGCGGTGCTGTCGGGCATCCGCATCGGTGTTGCGACATCGAGGTCCACTACCCATGAGACAACGGCCATCGGCTCGTATTGCAGTTGCTGAATTCCAAGGCCACGCACTTCCAGAAGACCCGCAAGGGCAGCCGGTGGCCGCGCAATCAGTCGGTCGTGGGCAGCCTGGACATGGACGCGATCGTCCGCCACCAACCGCGCAAAGATCAGTAGGCCATTCGATGCAGCCTGGAGGAGGTTAAGCACCAGCCGCGATTTGCCCGAACCGGCGGGTCCGCGAATCAGGATGGCCCGCGCGCCCGCCAGTACGGCCGAGGCATGAATAGTAGGTGAGTCGTTCACCGACGGCTACATCGCCGGTAGCCGAACAATAAAGCGCGCGCCAAGAATCCGCTCCTCGACAACCTGATCACCGCCCTTGGGATTGTAACGTGGGTCCAGCGGCGCCATGCGGTTCTGCGCCGACAACCGGCCGTCATGTGCTTCTACGATCTGCTTTGAGATCGAAAGGCCTAGCCCCGAATTTTGGCCAAAATTCTGCTGCGGTCGATCGGTGTAGAATCGCTCGAAGATCTTCTCGATGGCTTCCGGCCGGATGCCGGGGCCGTCGTCATCGACCGTGATCAAAATTTCGGGACCTGAACGCCGACAGGAAACCCGCACCTTGCCGTCAGGGGGCGAGAACGAGCGCGCATTGTCGATCAGATTGTTAATCACCTGGCTGAGCCGTGAATCACGACCTTGCACCATGAAAATGCGCGGGGAGCCCTCGAAGGTGAGGGTCACGGTGACGCCGTTTTCGTGCTTGACTTCGCTTGCCACCGTTACGACTGCGGATAACAGCTTTTGTAGATCGACCGGTGCGGCTTCCTGGCGCTGCAACTCGGCGTCCAGGCGGCTGGCGTCCGAAATGTCGGAAATCAGCCGGTCGAGCCGCCGCACGTCATGCTTGACGACGGCTAGCAGCCGGCTTCGGCTCGCGTCGGTTTTTGCCAGCGGGAAAGTTTCGACTGCGGAACGCAGCGAAGTCAGTGGATTTTTCAGCTCGTGGGCCACATCGGCGGCAAAGCTCTCGATCGCCTCGATGCGACTGTAAAGCGCGCCGGTCATTTCGCGCAGATTGCCCGACAGATGCCCGATCTCGTCGCGCCTTTGAGTGAAATCGGGAATTTCTACACGCCCCCTGACGCGGCGGCGTACCCGATCGGCGCTGTCCGCAAGCCGACGCACCGGACCGGCGATAGTGCCGGCGAGCAACATGGAGAGCACCGACATGATGCCGGCCGCGACCAGGAATACCTTGAGAATGGCGAGCCGCTCCGCCTCGACGGTCTGATCGATATCGCCGCCTTGGGTCGACAGCAGCAACGCACCGCGCACCGTGCGGAACCGCTGAATCGGCACTGCAACCAGTACAATCACCTCACCGCGGTCGTTGATGCGGACCACGCTCGCCTTCTGGCCGTCCAATGCCTGGGCGACCTCCGGATAGCCCTTGCCATTCTCCGGTCCGATCTCGCGATAGCGCGGCAAGTCCCCACGACCGAGCCATGTGCGGATCGCGATGAAGGTGCGTTCGACGATACCGGGCCGCTCGGCGGTTGGCGGCGGTAAGTCAAAACGTAGGACGTCGCCGCGGCCATAGAGGTTACGGCTATCGAGGATCAACGTGCCATCGCGATCATAGATGCGCGCACGCGTGTTGGTCGGCGTTATCAACCGTCGAAGCAGTGGGGCCACCCGCTCCGGGTTGACGGGAAATTCGAAGCCGAAAAGCGTGTTATCGGAAGGGCCATAGCTCTCGCCCGCCTGGAGTTCCAAAAGTCGCTCAGGGTCGACGTTGATGGCGTCAGACTCCGTCGATTGGGCGGCAATCGCGATCGCGATAAGTTCGCCCTGAACGATCAAGCTCTGCACTCGCGCATCGATCAGGCCGGCGCGGAACTGAGTGAGGTAAAGAATCCCGAGCACGAACGCGAGCAGCCCGGCAATGTTGAGAAAGACGATGCGACGCGTAAGGCTCGAAAAACTCTGGCTGACGAAGAAATGCCACGTGTGCCGAAGCGCGCCCACCGCGCCCTCGGTGCGCAACACTCTCCAGGCGCGCACAAAGAAACGAGCGGTTCCAATGCGCGCACGCGCCAACGCACTGCCGACCTGACGCAAAGGTCTTAACACCGCTGCGCTGAACCCGCGGTGCCGCAGATACTTCCCGTCCGGACCGGTCGATCCGGCGTGCCCGTTTTCGATCTCTACGGTCTTATCAAGCACGTCCTAGGCTTCTCATAAGCTCCACCCCACGCTCAGGCGGCACTCTATCGCAGCCGCACGCCCGCGCCCACCGGCCTAGGATGGGTAACGCTGCGGAGGATTTGAAAAGCAGCTATTCCTTGAACCGGTAACCCACCCCATAGAGCGTTTCGATCATATCGAAAGAATCTTCGGCCTGCTTGAATTTTTTTCGCAAGCGCTTGATATGGCTATCGATCGTTCGATCGTCCACATACACTTGGTCGTCGTAGGCTGCGTCCATTAGGGCGTTGCGACTTTTGACCACACCGGGCCGGGTAGCAAGCGCCTGCAGGATCAGGAATTCCGTGACGGTGAGAGTGACCGGCTCGTTCTTCCAGGTGCAAGTGTGGCGTTCCGGGTCCATCCGGAGCTGGCCGCGCTCAAGCACCTTGGCGGCATCGGTCTCTTTAGGTACCGTGCCATCCTTGCCGCCCGAACGGCGCAACACGGCCTTGACGCGTTCCACCAAAAGCCGCTGCGAGAACGGTTTGCGGATGAAATCGTCCGCACCCATCTTAAGGCCGAACAATTCGTCTATTTCCTCATCCTTGGAGGTGAGGAAGATCACCGGCATATCGGATTTCTGCCGCAGGCGACGCAGCGTCTCCATTCCGTCCATTCGCGGCATCTTGATATCCAGAATGGCGAGATCCGGCGGACTTGACTTGAAGCCGTCCAACGCGGATGCCCCATCTGTATAGGTCATGATCCGGTACCCTTCTGCCTCCAATGCGATGGAGACGGAGGTCAGGATATTGCGGTCATCGTCGACGAGAGCGATAGTTGCCATGGATGCTTTCTAGCGTGAATGGCTGAGCCCCCAGCCCGGAAGCGCGTTAACAAGCCCCTCAGGGGGGCGGAAATGTGACATTAGATGATAAATTTGAGACGTGTCGAACAATTTATGAGATAGATTACACCATGGCGGAAGCAGAAAAAATAGCGACTCTGCCTGGAATCATGCCCGATCGGCTGCCCGAAACCGCCCGTCCGCCCGATGATTTTAATCCTATTGCCATTGCAAAAGAGCTGTTGCGGGCCACCCGGTCCGGTGCGCTTGCCACGATCGACCGCAACACCGGTCATCCGTTTTCTTCCCTCGTCAATATTGCGACTGATGCCGATGGCTCACCTCTGATCCTGGTGTCGCGGTTGTCCACCCACACGGCCAATATCGAGGTCGATCCCCGCGCCTCCGTTTTGCTCGCATCCACCGGCAAAGGCGATCCGCTCGCCCATCCGCGGCTCACCGTGCTGGGGACTTTCGCCAAGATCGAACGAAGTACGCCGGCCAGGGCGCAGGTGCAGCGGCGCTTCCTCTCCCGCCACCCGAAATCCAAGCTTTATGCAGGTTTCGGCGATTTCGCGTTCTGGCGATTGCATGTTGAATCGGCGCATCTCAATGGCGGATTCGCTCGAGCAGCCGATCTTAAGGCGAGCGACGTCATCACTAGCCTCGAAGACGCAGCGGAAATTGTCGAGATCGAAGAAAGTGCGGTCGAGCACATGAACACCGACCACCCTGATGCGGTGCGGCTCTACGCGACCAAGCTGCTCGGCGAAACGGACGGCGCATGGCAAGTCACTGGCGTCGATCCCGACGGGCTTGATCTCGCCCTTGGCGATCGTACCGCGCGGATACCTTTTGCGGAGCGCGTGACGAACGGCCTCGCGTTACGCAAGACACTTGCCGAATGGGGAGCCCGAGCGCGGGCGCTGTGATGGAGCGGGTCACCGAAAAGGCACAGTCCATATAATACCGTGGCTGCGTCCAAATGCCTCAAGAGCGGTTTTTAGTCCGCGGCGTTTCCCAGTGTGCCCCGCGTAAGTTCATAGTCCATGCGTGGCAATTGAACCTGCTCCCTTTCTCCCCTCTCCGTTTGCGGGGGAGGGGAGGACCGGGACGGTGCCGGATCATAAACCGTGCGAGACGATGGACCTTGGCAGGACTATAAGGGGCCGGTATAGGTGCGCCGCCACCATATCCGGTGTGCAAATTCAACTTCCGGACCACTGCCGATCCCGAATTTCCGGGGTACGGCGGTGAATAACCGAAAAACTTTACGCGGAGGGCTGCCGTGAAAGAGACAGGTTTGCGGAACAGCGCCCATGGCGCTGACAAGTTTGGATTCTCGGGTCTTGCTGCGGTCCATTGGAACTTGACCGAGGCGCCGCTTTACGAACATGCGCTCGCGAACCGCGAAGGCCACTTAGTCCAGGGTGGCGCTCTGTGCGCCGAAACCGGAGTCCATACCGGCCGCAGTCCGAAGGATAAGTTCGTGGTCTGCGACGAGCACACCGAAAAGACCATCTGGTGGGATAAGAACGGCAAGCTGACTCCGGCCCAGTTCGAACTGCTGCACAAGGATTTTCTCGAACATGCGAAGGGCAAGCAGCTTTATGTCCAGGACCTCTATGGCGGCGCTGATCCGAAATATCGTATCAAGGCCCGGGTGTTCACCGAGCTGGCTTGGCATTCGCTGTTTATTCGCACGCTGCTGATTCGGCCGGACCGCTCCGAAATTCCGCACTATGTGCCGGATTTCACCATTCTGTGCCTGCCGTCCTTTAAGGCCGATCCCAAACGCCACGGCGTGCGCAGCGAAACCGTCATTGCGATCGATTTCACCAGACGCATGATCCTGATTGGCGGCAGCTATTATGCCGGCGAGATGAAGAAGTCGGTCTTCACCACGCTCAACTACTATTTGCCGGCCGAGAGTGTGATGCCGATGCATTGCTCGGCGAATGTCGGCGAGGACGGCGACGTGGCGGTCTTCTTCGGTCTGTCCGGCACCGGCAAGACCACCCTGTCGGCCGACCCAAGCCGGACCCTGATCGGCGATGACGAGCACGGCTGGGGCCCACAAGGGGTGTTCAATTTTGAAGGGGGCTGCTACGCCAAGTGCATCAAGCTCTCCAAGGAAGCCGAGCCCGAAATCTATGCCGCGACGCTGCGCTTCGGCGCCATTCTGGAAAATGTCGTCTTCGATCCCGAGACGCGCATCTGCGATTTCGACGACGACCGCAAGACCGAGAACACCCGGTCCGCCTATCCGCTCGATTTCATCCCGAATGCCTCGCGCACCGGCCGTGCCGGCATGCCGAAGAACATCGTGCTGCTCACGGCGGATGCCTATGGCGTGATGCCGCCGATCGCCAAGCTTACGCCCGCCCAGGCCATGTATCACTTCCTGTCCGGTTACACCGCAAAGGTCGCCGGCACCGAGAAGGGACTGGTCGGAGTCCAGCCGGAATTTTCCACCTGCTTCGGCGCACCATTCCTGCCGCGCCATCCATCGGTCTACGGCAACCTGCTGCGCGAGTTGATCGGCGCCCACGGGGTCGACTGCTGGCTCGTCAACACCGGCTGGACCGCCGGCAAATACGGTGTCGGAAGACGCATGCCCATCAAGGTAACGCGCACGCTGCTCGCCGCCGCGCTAAACGGCTCGCTGCGCAATGCCAAGTTCCGCACCGATCCATATTTCGGCTTCTCGGTGCCGACCCAGCTCGCCGGCGTCGAGCCACATCTGCTCTATCCGCACAAGACCTGGCAGAACAAAGCGGAGTTCGATGAAACCGCCCGCAGCCTGGTCGCCATGTTCCAGGACAACTTCGCGGCGTTCGAGAGCCACGTGGACGCCGACGTCCGCGCCGCGGCTCCGGAGGTGCAGATCGCCGCGGAGTGACGCCGCGGGCGACCCTCACCGGCGTTGCCCAGCCATGGTGTCGGGCGAGCGACAATGTCTCGATCGCGACCCCGGCTTCTGCTGCGATCCGCAAGCCGTCCCTCACGGCGGCGATCACCTGGGCCGGGTAGGGCTTGGCGCTGACCTACATCGCCCGGCTCGTGGTCGGCGGCGTCGGTGCGGCCATCCGCGTCTTGACCCTGACCGCAGCGAGAAGCCGCGTGCCGACCTCAACAAGCCGTGGCCTCGATCGCGAAGCGGGCGGGCCTCGCGGGCTCCGCATTAACAACCCGCGACACACACGCGAGCTTCGGAGCCGGGGCGGGCCTCGGCCGCCGATCATCGGCAAGCTGCTTGGGCACGCGGGCGAGCACGACCAGCGTTGCGCGCACCGGGACACAGACCCGCTGCGGCGCGCGTCCGAGCATATCCGGCGGCCCGCTTGCCGCGGCGACGGGCGAGGTCCCAATGCCATGAAGAAGCTGGATACGACTAGCCGAACCGTTGCTGTTATAACCACGAGTCCGGAAAGCATGCGGGGAGAGCAATGGTCGACACAACCGGAATCTCGGTGTGGACGGTGGTGATCGACGCGGTCCCGAGCGCGTTGTGGCCGCGGCTCGTCGGCCTTCTCAACACGGCAGAGCGGGAGCGAGCGGAGCGCTTCATGTTTGAGCGCGATCGGCGGGCCTATCAAGTTGGACAAGCGCTGAAACGACTCATGCTGTCCGCACATGCCGGCGCAGTCGTAGAGCCGCAGAACTGGGCATTCGAGTTTGGGCGGCACGGCAAGCCGCGGGTTGCGCGGGGGGCAGGTCCTCAATTCAATTTATCGCACTGCGACGGGCTGGTCGCATGCGCTGTCAGCCAACACACAGAGCTCGGGCTCGACGTGGAAAATCTGGACCGGCAGGCCCCTTTCGAGGTCTTGCCCATATGTTTTGCCGCGTCTGAGAAGCGTTGGTTGCGTAGTTTACCAGCGGGAGCGGGGCAAGCGGCCTTCTTCAGACTGTGGACTTTGAAGGAGGCATACATCAAGGCGACCGGCATGGGCCTCGCTCAGCCACTGGACGCGCTTGCGTTCGGCCTGGAGCCGCTCGCCGTCACATTCCTTGATCCAGCGCTGGGCGATCCGTCAGCGTGGCGGTTCGAGCAACGAAAAATTGGCGCTCGCCACATTCTCTCTTTGGCGTGGCGGGAGAATGTGGCGGCGATGCCGATTGGAATCGCAGCCGTCCGGTTGGAGGCACTGATGGAGGACGACCGGAATGTGTGTCTGGAACCTGACCGGTAGGCGGAGTCGGAGGGTTGGAAGTGGCTGCCCGCATACAGCTGACGATGGCTTGTGGTCCCTACGACCGGATGGAAGCTCTGGCGCAGGGGCTGGTGCAGCCGGAAGGGATAGACCTTCGCTACCTCGCAATACAGTCGCCCCCGGAAATCTTCGCGCGCATGATCAAGACGCAGTCTTTTGATATTGCCGAGATGTCGTTGGCACATTATTCAATCATGCGCACGCGTGGAACATTTCCCTTCGTCGCAATCCCGGTCTTCCCGTCGCGCCTCTTTCGGCACGGATACATCTTCATCAACAGGAATTCGGGTATCGCGGCGCCGTGCGACCTGGAGGGGAAGCGCGTCGGGGTCCAAGAATACCGGCAGACCGCAGGCGTCTGGATCCGTGGCATTCTGCAGCATGAGTACGGGGTCAACTTGCACCGCATCACCTGGGTGGAGGGGGGTGTCAACGAACCGCGTCCGGCGGACCGTGAAATGGATCTGCGTCCGGTCGGCGAGTTGAAGCTGGAAACGATCGGCCCGGAGCGGACGCTGAACGAGATGCTCGAAGCCGGCGAGATCGACGCTTATTTCGGCGCCCGGCGTCCGGCCGCGTTCGACAACGGCCGCAACGTTGCTCGCCTCTTTCCGGATTACCGCGCCAGGGAGAAGGATTTCTATCGCCGCACAGGCTTCCACCCGATCATGCATACGGTGGTAATCCGCGAGGACCTTTACGAAGAACACCCCTGGGTTCCGGAGAGCCTTTACAAGGCGTGCAGGGAATCGAAGGCTTGGGCCCTGAAACAAATGCGGTTCTCAGGCGCACAACGCAGTATGCTTCCCTGGCTGTTCGACGAGATTGCCGAGATGGACGGACTCATGGGGCCTGACCCTTGGCCGTACGGACTTGAAGCCAATCGCAAGATGCTCGAGGCCTTCCAGGGCTACTTGGTGGACCAGCGCTTCATCGAAGCGGCGAAGCCAGTCGATGAACTTTTCGCGCCCATTGTGGACTGGACAGAATGAGGATGGAGATGGCTACCGCATCGACGAGGGCCGCCGGATTCACGTGGCCCGATGACGACCTTTCACACGCGCCCTACCGCGTCTACACCGATCCGGACCTTTATGCGCTGGAGCAGGAGCGCATCTTCCGGGGGCCGACGTGGAGCTTCCTTGCACTGGAATGCGAGATCCCCCATCCCGGCGACTACAAGACGACCTATGTGGGCGATGCCCCCGTGGTGGTGGTGCGGGCGCAGGCCGGGTCGATCAACGCCATGGTGAACCGCTGCGCCCATAAGGGCGCGCTCGTCTGCTACAAGCGCCGCGGCAATGTGCGCGAATTCATCTGCGTGTATCACAATTGGACATATGATCTCGCCGGCAATCTCACCGGCGTCGCATTCAGGAAAGGTGTTGGCGGCAAGGGTGGGCTCGCGGCCGATTTCCAGCAGGAGCGGCACGGACTCGAAAAGCTGCGCGTCGAGACCTATCGAGGGTTGATTTTCGGCACGTTCTCAGAGGACACCCCGCCGTTTGCGGCCTATATCGGCGACGAACTCGCGGCAAATATCGACCGCGTGTTCCCTAAGCCGCTCAAGGTTCTCGGTTACCACAGCCAGATCCTCCCAAACAACTGGAAGCTTTACGCGGAGAACAACAAGGATTCCTATCACGCGAGCCTGTTGCACGTGTTCCACAACACCTTCGGCGTGGTGCGGCCGAACATGGGCGGCGGCGTCAAAATTTCCAAAAGCGGCTGGCATCATCTCAGCTACACGCTGCGCGCATCGCTGGGCGACGATGAGATCGGCCGCGAGAAGGTGCGCTCTCTGCAAGAGCAGTACAAGCTTAAGGATTCGCGCATGATGGAGCACAAACTCGAGCTGGGGGACAATGTCACCAACGCCATCCAGACGGTGTTTCCGTCTCTCGTCGTGCAGCAGATCCTGAATGCGCTCGCCGTGCGCCAGATCCAGCCCAAGGGCGCCGACCGGACTGAGCTCGTCTGGACCGTACTCGGCTTCGAGGACGACGACGAGGACATGAAAGAGCTGCGGCTGAAGGTGAACAATCTCGTCGGTCCCGCGGGCCTCATCTCAATGGAGGATGGCTGCGTTGGCGGCTGGGTGCAGCGCGCGGCAAAGGCCGATCCCAACGCGACGACGGTGATGCCGATGGGCGGCCGCAACGTGGAAGCGAGCCAGGGATCGCGCATCACAGAAGCAGCCGTTCGAGGATTCTGGAAGGGTTGGCGCGAGTGCATGGGCTTCTAAGCGGGAAGACGCAGACATGAGAATCGACTCCGCGGCGCTCTACCATGATTTGGCTTTGCGCCTGCGCGTGGAGGATTTCTACGCCGAGTACGCGCACACGATCGACGATGACCGGCTGGAGGATTGGCCCGGCCTGTTCACGGAAAACGGAACCTATCGCGTCACGACGCGCGAGAACTTCGATTCAGGACTGCCGCTGGCTCTGATCTATTGCGACGGGCGCGGCATGATGGAGGATCGCATTTCCGCTCTGCGCACGGCCAATATCTACGAGCCGCACGTTTATTGCCATGCTACGAGCGCCTTACGCGTGCTGGGCACGTCAGGCGGCGAAATTCGCGCACGCGCCAACTTCACGGTCCTGCGCACTATGTCCGAAGGCGACATGGCGATCTTCGCCTGCGGGCGCTATTTTGACCGGCTGGTGGAGGAAGGTGGACGATTGAAGCTCCGCGAACGCCTGGCGGTGCTGGATTCGCGGCAGGTGGATACACTGCTGGTCGTTCCACTGTGAATGGTCAAAGCTGCGCAAATCTACGCTCATGGAGTCGATATTTGCACCCGCACGAGGGAGGTCGATTGAGCGCTGTCGTCTGATTTCAAGCGCTGTCTGCAGATTTCGGCCGTCGCCCACAACGTTATAAGGCTAGGGAGGACATCATGCGAGTGCGCCATCCAATCGACGCCAAACTCACGCGGCGCCGGGTGGTGGCCGGTGGGGTCGCCGGCGCAATAGCGCTTGCGAGCGATCCGGTGACAGCGCAGCGCTGCCCGCCGACGCCTCCAGCCCGTCCCAAGGGCGCGCCGGTCTGGCTCGACTTGGATCAGCAGGACCTCGACGATGCGTACGACCAAAACGTCTACGCCTTCAATTTCCGGAACATTGCCGAGCGGCGCGCGGCCAACAACGAGACGGCGCTCGCGGCGATCGGTAAACCCGAACGGGTCGCCTATGGACCGGCGGACATCGAGAAGGTCGACATCTATCGGACCCGTCGGCCCAAGGCGCCGATCATGGTGTTCATCCACGGCGGTGGCTGGCGCAACGGGCGTTCCGCCGATTTCGCGCTCTTTGCCGAAGTGTTCGTCAAAGCCGGCGCCAACTTCGTCGCGGTCGATTTCTCCAACGTGGTCGAAACCAATGGCGACCTCTTTCCGATGGTCGATCAATGCCGGCGGGCGATCGCGTGGACGTACCGCAACGCCGCGAGCTTCGGCGGCGATGCTAATGCGATCTATCTCTGCAGCCGATCATCCGGCAGCCATCTTGCCGGCTGCGTCGTCATCACCGAGTGGGAAAAGCAGGGGCTGCCACGCGACATCCTCAAAGGTGCGGTGCTTGGCAGCGGCATGTACGACCTCAAGCCCGTCCGGCTCTCGAAGCGAGGCAACTATGTGAATTTCACCGATGAGATGGAAGAGGCGCTCTCCGCGCAGCGCCACATAGAAAACATCCATACCCCGCTGATTCTCGCTTACGGCACGCTGGAGACCCCGGAATTTCAGCGCCAGACGCGCGACTTCGCGGCGGCGCTCAAGGCCGCCGGCGAGACGGTGCAATTGATCGTCGGCAAGGGTTACAATCACTACGAGTTGGGCGAGACGCTGGGCAATCCCTACGCCATCCTGGGTCGTGCCGCACTCGAGATGATGAAGCTGGCCTGATCCGAGCATCCGCTGATCGCGACGGACACCGGCAATGTCGACACTCGCCGGACAATCGGCGCCGTCAAGCGCGCCAGGCGATATGACGCGTCTTGTGTGTTGACGTAAAGCGCGTAAATTAACTGACCCTACTGCAGCATGCCGATGTATCCATTTTTCTTCTGGGAAAACGCGGTTGTCTAGGCTTTCACTGACTCTCGCTTGCGGCGACTACGAGATCGTGCGTGCAATCGTGGACGGGAAGGTTATGCCGGACGGTGTGGACCTGAACGTGCTGACCGAGATGGATTCAACAACGCGACATTGGCGATTTTTGCGAAACCACGAGTTTGATGCTGCGGAAATCTCGTGTTCGTCCTATCTCGTTGCCCGCGACCATGAACTGCCGGTAGAGGCCATTCCGGTCTTTCTTCATCGCAGGTTTCGCCATGGATTCATTTTCATCAACACCACCAGGGGCATACGCACTCCCGGCGATCTCGTTGGCCGGCGAATCGGTGTCAAACAGTTTCAGGCCACCGCTGTCGTCTGGATGCACGGCATCCTGCAACATGAATATGGCGTGCCGCTGAACTCGGTCGAGTGGCTTTGCGAACTGGATGAAACAATAGAATTTGTGCCGCGCGCCGATTTCAAAATCAAGCGCGTGTCGGCCGATGCGTCGATCGAACAGATGTTGGCTGA
>Ga0126376_10000421_pt1 | contig 20545 bp, 11 predicted proteins | sample PanSoiMetPlot_15_FD_92760 | JGI IMG/M metagenome (GOLD analysis project Ga0126376, IMG submission 92760) | Tropical forest soil microbial communities from Panama - MetaG Plot_15 | ecosystem: Environmental > Terrestrial > Soil > Tropical forest > Bulk soil | place: Panama | collected 2016-02-17
CGCGATGAAACGCTTCGCGATGCTTGCTGCGCTTGCCTCCGTCCTCGCCACACTCGCCCCACGAAGTGACGCCGAGGTCGCGGTTCAGTTCGACCGCCTGCAACGCGCCGACAACGCCAGGGTCGTGCCGGAGAAATTCCTGCGCAGCTGGGACCCGGTCACCATCTTCTTTCCGCGCGACCTCGGGCCGGCAGGCGGCGGGCCGGAGGACACGCCTGAGCGGTTCGTCACCATTCAGCCGCCGGTTGCCGGCGCCTGGCAGTGGCTCGGACCGCGGGCGCTGCAGTTCCGTCCGGCCGAAGCGTGGAAGCCGCTGCAAACCGTCGCTTTCACGGGAGCCGGGCTCGACACGCGGCTGCTGCCGTTGTTGCCCGTGCCGGTCTCCGCAAGCCCGTCCGATGCGACCGACGGCATCACCGATCTCGACCAGATCGCCCTCATATTCGCCGAACCTGTTGATGCGGATGCGCTTGCGCGATTGACATCGATCGAGCTCCGTCCGGCGCCCGGCATCGTGCCGGCGGGCGGGCAGTTTCTTACGCCGCAGGATTTCGCCATCGTGCCGCTCGCGCGCCCCAACCGCAGCGATCGGCAGACCTACGTCATTAAGCTCAAGTCCGCTGTTCCGGACGGGCGCGTGGTGATTGTGCGGCTGCGGCTCTCCGCCGAGCCCGGTCTCGACGAGCCGATCTACGAGCTGCGATTGCGTACCGCCGTGCCCTTCACAGCGACGGGGGCGAGATGCAGCGGTGGCGCCGAGGGCCAGCGGCTCGACGGTGTGCTGCAATGTACGCCAATCGCAGGTGCTTCCGATGACGGCGGCGGGGACGCGGGGAGCAGGCCCGCGCGGCGTGGCTTCGTGGTGGATTTTTCCGCCAAACCTGAGGCCCTCGATGTAGTGCGCGCTCGCGACACGCTGCGGATCAGTCCCGCGGTCGACAATCTTGCCGTCAAAACGGAGGGAACGCGCCTGGAGGTGTCGGGACGATTCTTGTCCGATCAGGTCTACGCGTTGCGCCTCGACCCCGGCAGCATCAGGGACGTGCGCAACCGCCTGCTCGAAGGCGATCCATTCGCGCAGCGATTTGCCTTTGCGGCGCAAAAGCCCAGCCTGCGGTGGGACGCGAGCCTGGGGATTGTCGAGCGGCTCGGTCCGCAACTCGTGCCGTTGCGCGGCGGCGGCTACGACAAGGCCGATGTCCGCATCCACGCGATCGACCCGCTGTCGCGCGATTTCTGGCCGTTCCCGCCGAACGGTGTCGAGACCGATGATGATGCCGAGCCGCCCTTGCCAGGCAATGAGCCGCGCAGGTGGTCGAGCATCGCAGACGCCGAGGCCGACGCCATGGCTGCGCGCATCAAGGCGTTCGGCTCGCCGGCCATATCGGAACTCGCGACACTGCCGATCCGCCGCGGCGGAGTGGAAAGTAAATTCGGCCTTGACCTCAAGCCGCTGTTCGCCCGCATTGCGGGCCGCGACCAACCCGGCGCCTATCTGGTCGGCATGCGCCCCGTCGATGGCGGCAAGCGCCGCTGGCTGCGCGTTCAAGTCACCGACCTGAGCTTGACCGCGGTCGAAGAAGCCGATCGCGTGCGGTTCGCCGTCACCTCGATCGCCACCGCACTTCCGGTCGCCGATGCCGAGGTGCGCCTCGATGGCGTGCGCGACAACAAATATGTGGCGCTGGCGCGTGGCGTTACCGATGCGGCCGGCGCGTTCACATGGTCGACGCCCGCCCGCGTGGCCGCCGACGTCAAGCGCATCGTGGTGACCAAGGGTCTGGACGTCCTCGTGCTCGATCCCGAACATGCGCCTTCCGAGTACGCCAGAGAGAACTGGACCCGGCCGAAACGACCGTGGCTCGCCTGGACATTCGACCCCAATGCAGAGCGCGGCGAACCCCGGCGCACTTTGTGCCACGTCTTCAGCGAGCGGCCGATTTACCGGCCTGAAGAGCCGGTGCACATCAAGGGCTATCTGCGGACCTATCTCGGCGGCAAGCTGTCGATCGGCAAGGTCGGCGGGACGCTCGTGATCATGAGCCCGAGCAACCAGGAATGGCGCATTCCGGTCAGACCCGACGCGGCGGGAAGCTTCTACTACAGGTTCGATGCGCAGACGCCGGCGACCGGCGACTATTCGGTGAGGCTTGAGCCAGACACGCCAAAACCAGCACAGGCTGCGCCGCGCCCCGCGGCCAACGATGACGCCGACGCGGCCGACGGCGATGACGTCGACGCAGCCACGACCTGCGGAAAGTTTTCGTTCAAGAAGGAAGCCTACCGGCTGCCCAATTTCGAAGTCCTGCTCAATGCGCCGCAGCAGGTCCCACTCGACGGTGAATTTTCGGTCGACCTTGTGGCACGCTATTTTGCCGGCGGCCTGGTGGCGGAGCGGCCGATCAAATGGCGTGCGTCACAATTCCCCTATGCATGGACGCCGCCGGGCCGCGACGGATTCCTGTTTTCGAGCGATGCGCGCTTTTCGTCGGACAGCACCTTCAAGTCGACGCCCGTGCTCGAACGCGAAGGCAAGACCGACGCCAGCGGATCGGGGCGCATGACCTTCGATACGACAATCGAGCCCACCGCCCAACCGCGCCGCTACACGATCGAGGCGACAGTGACAGGCGAGGACGACGTCCAGGTGCGCAATGTCGCGACCGTCGCGGCGCTGCCGCCATTCGTGCTGGGCGTGAAGATCCCCCGCTATCTGCCGCGCTCCGGCATTGTCGAGCCCGAGGTGCTCGCGGTCAATGCCGCCGGCGAGCCGCTTGCGGAGCTCGATATGACGGTGCGTTTCATCAAGCGGAACTGGACTTCGGTCTTGCAGGCCAGCGATTTCAGCCAGGGCTCCGCCAAATATGTGACAGAGGTGGTCGACCAGACGCTGGTCGAGCGCAAGGTGACGAGCGCGCGCGAGGCGCAACGGCTGAGCTTCGAGGCCCGCGACGCCGGTGTCTATCTGGTGCAACTCGAGGCGACCGATCGCATCGGCCGCCGGCAGCGGGTCAGTGTCGATTTCTTCGTCGGTGGCGACACTCCGGTCACATGGGCCCGACCGCCGTCACAGACCGCCACGATCACGACCGACAAGGAAAGCTACGCACCCGGCGAGACGGCGACGCTCGTGATCCAGAGCCCGTTCCAGAAAGCCCGAGCGCTTGCCGTCGTTGAGGAGCCCGAGGGCCGTTTCCGTTACGATTGGGTCGACATCGCAAACGGATATGGCCGCTATGCGCTCACACTGCGCAAGGAAGAGGTGCCGAAGCTCGCGGTGCATTTCCTGATCATGCGAGGGCGCCTGCCCGGAACCCAATCCGATCCCACAGCGCCGTTTGATCAGGGCAAGCCGGTGACGGTTGCGGCGACCAAATGGGTTACGGTGACGCCGGTCAAGAACATCGTCACCGTCGCCCTCGATTATCCGCGCAAAGCGCGGCCGGCGGAGGAAATCGAAGTAACGCTGCGGCTTAGCGACGACCTCGGAAAGCCGCTCGCCGGCGAGGCGACCTTCTGGATGGTCGATCAGGCGGTGCTGTCGCTCGCTAAGGAGCGGCCCCTCGATCCCCTGCGGGATTTCATGGTCGAGCGGCCCACCCGAATGGCCGCCCGCGACACCCGCGGCATGGCGTTCGGGGTCATCCCTCTCGAAGAGGTGGCGGGCGGCGACCTCGCGGTTGACGAATTCGGTACCGAAAACAACGTTTCGGTGCGCAAGAATTTCACGCCGGTTCCGGTGTATCTGCCGAAGGTCATGGTCGGGGCGGACGGCGTCGCCAAGGTCAAGGTGAAGCTTCCGGACTCGCTGACCGTCTTCAAGCTGCGTACCAAGGTCGTCAGCGGTCCGGACCGTTTCGGCTTCGGGACCGGCGAACTGATGGTTCGCCAGGACCTCGTCGCCCAGCCGGCGTTGCCGCGGTTCGTGCGGCCGGGCGATCGGTTCGATGCGGGCCTGATCGGGCGGGTGGTCGAGGGGCCGTCCGGCACCGGACGCGCCACGATCGCGGCCGAGGGTCTGACGCTCGAGGGCGCCAATGAACAACGATTTGCCTTCGCTGCAAACAGGCCAGCGCGCCTCGACTTTCCGGCCGTCGTGGCCGAGCCTCGGCCGGGCGTGCAATCCGTGAGGCTGCGGTTTTTCCTGCAGCGGGACGCCGACCGCGCCGCCGACAACGTCCAGCTTGACCTTCCGATTCGTGCGGACCGCTCGCCGGAACGGCGACATGACATAGTCGAGGTGCCGCCCGGCGGCAGCGTCAACCTCCCGGCGGTGGCCGAGCGTCTGCGGCCCGGCAATTACACCCAAAGTCTCACCATCGCGGCCGATCCGGCGCTGGTGCGGCTCGTGGCGGGGCTCAACTATCTCGCTCAATATCCCTACGGCTGCACCGAGCAGAGAATATCGCTGGTCTCGGCAGGCCTCGCCTTGAAATCGTTCGAGCCGATCCTGGCGGCGTCGGGACTGCGGCAACGCCTGTCCGAAGAGGTTCGTGCCACCGTCCGAGCGATCGAGCAGAGCGTTGATCCTGACGGCCTCGTGGCCTTTTGGCCGCGGGCGCGCGGAAACGTGTCACTGACGGCCTGGGCATATTCGCTGCTGGTTGCAGCCGAAGCCGCTGGCGAGCCGGTCAACAAGGAGCTGCAGGGACGCCTCGCCGCGGTTCTCAAGCGGGCTTTGCGGTCCGATTATCCGCGCCTGATCGCTGGCGAGGATCTGCGCGAGCGGGTCGAGGCTCTCACCGCGCTGGGCGAGGCGGGCGAGATCGACCAAGCTTACGCGGCCGAACTGGGCCGCCGCGCCGACGCGATGCCGAACGCCAGCGTCGCCCGGATCACCGCCGCGGTCGCGCGGCTACCCGGGGACGACAAGCGGGTTCTCGGCTCGCTCCTCGAGAAGCTATGGGGCCGGGTCAAGATTCTGTCCCGCGACGGCCGGCCCTACTACGCCGGCCAGGCCGCCGACGGCGGCAATCCGGTGATCCTTCCCTCCGAAGTGAAGAGCCTTGCCGAGATCACCCGCGCCGTCGCGGTCGCAGCGCCCGATGATCCACGAGTCGCCGTGTTGCGCGATGGCCTGATAGGGATGGCGGACGGGAACGGCTGGGGCAGCACCAACAGCAACGCAGCAGCGGTGCGCGCGCTCGCCGCCGTTTGGCGACGGCCGACAGCTCCCGCGTCGGTGACAGTGATGCGTGGCGGCGCAGCCGAGACGCTGGCGCTCTCGGCCGATGCGGCGGTGGCGCGGCGCGTGAGCATCGATCCCGCGGAAGCGCGGATTGTCAATTCCGGCAGTGTCGCGATCGTAGCCCTGGTCGACACCCGCTATCAGCCGGCTGAGCCCGGCTATATGGCGCCGGCGGTCCAGAACGGTTTCGTTCTGACTCGCCAATCCTTCCGCGTCCCGGCGAACGGGCCGATAGAGCGGCTCTCCCCTGAACCGGACGGCGCGATCCACCTTTCCGCGGGCGACGTGGTTGAAGAGGCAGTCGAGTTGGTCAATCCCGAGGATCGCACCCACGTGGCGATCGCGCTGCCGATCGCGGCAGGTCTCGACCCGCTCAATCCCAATCTCGCGACCGCGCCGGCAGAGGCGGCGCCGTCGGCCGCCCCCACGCTGACGCCGACCTTCGTGTCATTCGCCGACGATCACGTGTTCTACGCCTACGACAGCCTGCCGAGAGGCAATTATCGCTTCATGTTTCGCACGCGCGCGCTCGTTGCCGGCAGCTTCACGCAGCCGCCCGGCGAAGCCGAGACGATGTATCGACCCGGAGTCCATGGTGCTAGCGCGGGCCAGCGCATCGTTATCTCCCGATGACTGGCACGGACCGCGATCACGGCAGCGCGCCAACGGCGAGGCGGCACGGCATCGGGGTCGCTGGGCTTACGGCTTGCCTCCTTGTCACGCTCGGCATCGGCGCCCTGTGCGCCCAGCGGGTGATGCAGGACGCGACCCTTGAGGCGCCGCGTCCGACTCCCATAATCTACGACCGGCATGGCCGTTTCCTGACCGAAATTGCGGTCGACACCTCCACCAGCCGGGACGGCGGCCGGCAGCTTGACCACGGCTACTGGCCGACTGAGCATCCGCCCGACCGCGTGGTGCGCGCGACCCTCGCGCTTGAGGACAGGCGCTTCTTCCACCATCCGGGCGTCGATCTCCTCGCCCTCGTACGCGCCGTCTGGCAAAATCTCACCCTCTCACGTCACCGGGTCGGCGCCTCTACGGTCGCGATGCAGATCGCGCGCATGCAGCACCCGGCGCCGCGCAATCTGTGGTCGAAGGCGCGCGAAGCGATGGTAGCGCTGGCGCTCACCTTCCGTTACGGCCGGGACAAGCTGCTGGCGCACTATTTGCGGCTCATTCCCTACGGCAACGGCAGCCACGGCATTGCGCACGCCGCGCGCTGGTATTTCGACAAGCCGGCCGAGGATCTGAGCTGGGCCGAGATCGCACTTCTGTCCGCGATTCCGCAATCGCCGACTCTGATGAACCCACTGCGGCCGGACGGATTGGCGCGCGCCAAGCGCCGCGGCCATCGTATGCTTGATGAGCTCGCACGGCAGAAGGTCATCGACGAGGCCGAGTTGGCGTTGGCGCACGAGCGACTCGCCGAGCTGCCGCAACCTGTTCCGCCGCGCCGACCCGACACGCTGCACGCTGTGATGCGCTATGAGGCGATGGCGCGGGAAGGCCGCCTCGATCCCCCGGTTCCAGCCGATCCGCGCATCCGCGCCACCATCGATCTCGACGTGCAGAAGCGGCTGATGGCGATGGCACGCCGCTACATTGCGGTGTGGAATGCCTCCGGGGCCGAGCAGGCCGCCGTTATGGTGGTCGACCGGGGGAGCGGCGAGGTGCTCGCCGACGTCGGCTCAATCGACTATTACGACAGCCCGGCTGGCGCGATCGACTTCAGTCGCACGCAGCGCTCGCCAGGCAGCACGCTCAAGCCTTTCATCTACGCCTTCGCGATCGATCGCGGCCTGCTGCATCCGACCGACATAATGGCGGACTTGCCCGATGGGGCCGCCGGCATCAGCAACGTTGACGGACATTTCCTCGGCCCGCTGCTGCCTCGTCAGGCGCTCGCCAATTCGCGCAACGTCCCGGCGACGAATCTGCTGCGCAAGATCGGCCTCGATCCGATATTCTACTTCCTGCGCGATCTTGGGGTGCATGACCTAGAGGCGTCCGCCGACTCGTTCGGCCTCTCGATGGCGATCGGGGCGCTGCCGACGACCCTCGATCGCCTCCTGCGGGCCTATGGTGCGCTCGCCAACGATGGGCGGCTCGGCGAGCTCATCTGGTACGACGGGCAGAAACGCCGCGACCCGGTTCGCGTGCTCTCGGCTGACGCCGCACGGCTCGTCACCTCGTTTCTCTCCGATCCGCTGGCGCGTCTGCCGAGCTTTCCGCGTTTCGGCCCGACCGAATACCCGCTCCCAGTGGCGTTGAAGACTGGAACGTCGCAAGGTTTCCGTGACGCCTGGACGCTCGCCTGGTCGCGCAATTATCTGGTCGGGGTCTGGGTCGGACGAAGCGATGCCGGGACCATGGCCCATCTGACTGGCGCAGGGTCGGCGGCGCATCTTGCACACGCCATCATGCTGCAGCTGCACGGCACTCGTCCAGGCGATCTCGAAGACACGGAATTTCCACCGCCGGCGGACCGCGTCGCCGTAACGCTCTGCACCGTCGGAGGCCACCGGAGCACAGGCAATTGCGGGGAGACCCTGACCGAGTGGATTCGGCCCGACGAGATGCCCGAGCCGGACGAAGCCGCCGTCGCACGGTCGCCCGGCGACGGTAGCCGCGTTGCGTTAACGCTGCCGGCCGAACACCGCGCCTGGGCGAGAGAAAAGGGCTTTCCGATCGCGGCGAGCCTCACACCACATGGCGCAGTACGATTGGCAATCGCCGCGCCCGCGGACAACAGCCACTTCTGGCGCAATCCCGAGACGCCACCCGCGCTCGATCGCCTAGCCCTCAAGGCCGTGGTTGAGCCGCACGTTCCGCAAGTGGTCTGGTACGTTGACGACGAGCCTTTGGCCATCAGTGACCCCGACACGCCGGTGCTGTGGCCGATCAGACCGGGCACCCATCGGTTCCAGCTCAGATTGCCTCTGCAAGACGCCGTTTCGGCGACGGCCCGAGTTGTCGTGGAGTGACGTACGATCCGCCGGCGTTGCATCGGCCACGTGCCGACGACCGCCGAAGGCGACGACACCGAGTACGCGCGGCCGCAGCTCTCCGCAGGGCTTGCGTTCGGCTTCCGTTACCGACCAATGAGTCTCAAAGTATGGTGCAGGTGCATTTGAAGATGCCGGTGCAACGTTGGTTTCTCGGCCATTTCTCTGAAGGTTCGCTCCGAGCGGGCATTGCGGCCCCTCGACCGCGGAGCGCAGCGGTGGCCGAGCGCCAACCGAACATTCCGCACTCAAGCGGCACCGCGCCGGGCACCACGACGGCCAGGGCTGCCGAGGCAAGCAGCGCGCCAATTCAGAGAAGCGCACATGACTTCTAAAGAACGCTGTTGTCGGCTATCTTTTCTACCGGGCTGCGCCAATCAGGTTGCCTAGTCCGACGGCGACGGTGCCGCGTCCTGGTCTTTCGCGATAGACCAGTAACTGTCATTGAATGAGGGAGGAAATGATATGAGAAACACATCACGGGTTTTCGTTGTCGCGGTATTGGCCGCGACGTTCGCACTGAGCTCGATGTCAGCCCAAGCGCAGAACGTGCGCGTGCGCGGCACCATCGAGAAGCTCGACGGCAACGTCTTGATGGTCAAATCGCGGGATGGAGCTGAGCTCAAGCTTGTCCTCAAGGACAACGTGCGCATTGCTGGTGTCGTTAAGGCGTCTCTTGCCGACGTCAAGACCGATAGCAACGTTGCAATCACTTCGCGGCCACGCGCCGATGGAACACTTGAGGCGTTCGAGCTGCGCATCGCTCCCGCCGGGCAGCCGTTCAACTCCTTTCACAGCGAGTGGGACTTGATGCCGAACAGCTTCATGACCAACGGTTCATTGCAGACCTCGATCGCCGGCGTCGACGGCCAGACGCTGACGGTGAAGTACAAGGTTACGGGCAAGCCAGATGAGGAGAAGAAACTCGTCGTGACGCCGAAGACTATCATCGCCACCACGGTTCCCGGCACGAAGGATGATCTGAAGCCGGGCTTGAAAGTGTTCGTCGCTGGTGCCCCAAAACTGCCCGACGGCTCGCTCGATGTCGCGGCGATCCAGGTCGAAAAAGAAATCCCGCCGCCGCAGTGATGTGATGGCAGCCGGCGAAGGGGGCGGGTGATCTACCCGCCCTTTTCGTGACCCGTCGATCGCCAAGCCCCGCCGGGTGCTCCCGCCAGGATAACGAACAATCTCGTTTCCGCCGCATATGCAACCACGATGTAACACTGAAAGTAGTCTGGCGAATCTGACTCCACGCTGGAATCAAACGCCGCCCCGATCGGCGCATTCCTGGGGCCGAAAGTCCGAAGTCACCCCTTCGCTGTTGCCCCGCGGCAACGTTGCAGGACAGTCGCTCGTGCGGATCAAAGCTTTTACCGAGGGTTCGTGCCAGCGGTGTGATCCTTACTGCGGTGGCAGAGAGCCGAGATATGAGGAAATCGCGATGATGTCGTCTTCCGAGAGGTTGGCGACGACAGGCTTCATCAACGCAGCGGCTTTCCCCGCGCTCGAGCCATGCTGGATGTCGAACAGCTGCCGCGCGACGTACAGCGGTTGCAGTCCCGCGAGCCGCGGGACTTCGCCCAGGCCTTTCAGCCCCTCGCCGTGACAGACCGCGCATGGCACCATCTTCCCCGACTCTCCACCTTTGACCAAAGCCTCGCCTTTAGCGATGCTGCCAGGCGGCACGTAGGCAATGAAACCCGAATGCGGGTCGCGGATTTCCGTGCGGAACGGATCTGCGGGTATTTCAAGGATACGGCGTCCGATCGGTTCGGTGCCTCCATCAGGATGGAGCTGGCGGTGACGGCCCGCGGTTGCGATGAACGTCTTCGGCGGCGTGGCGGTCTCGATAACCTTGACCCAGGCAGCAGGCCTCAGCGCAGCGAAGTATTCCGCGGCTTGGCGAACGTCGTCCTCCGAGGTTGCCCTCGCGATGGGACCCATGCGTGCATCGTCCTTTCGCACGCCCGCCTTGTAGTACGCCATCTGGCGGATCAGGTACTCGGCGGGCATGCCGGCGATGTCGGCGGCTTCCGGATGGCCCTGGCCGGACATGAGATGGCACGCGCCGCAGGCAAATCTGATCCCCGGGCCACCTGTTACTGCTCGCGGCGCCGGAGGGTGCTCATCGGGAAACCAGTCGGGCGGATTGGCGGTCCCGGCGACCTTGGCCCACTCATACTCCTTCGCGCTGCCGGGCGCCCTCACGATGCCTTCCACCCGCACGGCGGTGGGCTGGACCTTGTCAGGCACGTTGAATGCCCAGTCGGGAAGTCCCTCCGGGACCTTGAGCCCTTCCTGGGCGATGGACTCGCGCACCATGAGGAGCGGAGCGAGGGCGCACAGGAGGACAGCAATGCGGACAGCCTTGTTGGTTCGGGGAATTCGGCGGGTCACGGGCGGGTCTCCTCTCCCATTGTCGATGCAGGTCGGCTGCAAGTTATCCCGACGGGGCAACGAGGTCTACGTCGGCGACGAGCGGGCAATCACAATCACGCCGACGATAGAACATTCACGATTCTTCAACGATCGCTTCGCTTCAAACAAATTCAGATCGACCGATTTGCCCCACGGACCGGGACGCTCTCGCCGTGCGGCGAATTATTGCAACGGGTCAGATTCATTGTCATTGGCCGAGATGGTAGTTATGGTTCTCGGATCAACACCTCGTCCCTCCGCAAAGGCGAGATCTTCCATTCGGTGCCCATGAAGTAGCCCCGGAAGGCCGTAGTTTCCTTCGATGCAGCGCGGCTCGGCGTATATTCTGTTTTCCTGATCGTTCTGCCGGAGGAAATCCTGCTTGGCCGTCCAGGGCCGTGTCCAAACCGTCGGATCCTCAACCGTCACGGCATATTCGATCGTGTCCGGGCCCGTGCGTGTCCACCGCTCGATTACGTGCAGATTCTCACGCGACCCCTGAAAATCGGTCTTCGAACTGAAATTCGTCACGTCGATCACCAGAGTATTGCCCTCCCAATGGCCGCGCGAGTCGCCGTACCACTGGCGAATACTGGCAGGCAAATGGGGGCTCCCATCCATGACAATATTGCGCTGCCACCCCTGGCCCTGACCGACGTCGTAGAACATCGAGATGCCGCCAGGTGTCTGCACGATTCGTCGGAAGCTGATGCGATCAGCGATCGCTCCGAGGGTACCGATCTCCGGCACCCCGCCCATCAGGCAGCGCACCGCCAATGAAGCGTCCTCCGGACCATCATAGCGATTGATGGTCGCCGTGTTGTAGCGGGGAGGAGGCTCCGCGAAGCGTGGCGAGGGAATGGGATCGTACTTGCCGCCGCTGCATGGTAATGTTTTGTTTTTGCAGGTTTCGGTCGCCTGCAGCAGGGCAACGCGAAATTCGCGTTCAGTGGCGACCATCTTCTGGGCGTCCGGTGTGAGGGGTGGCAACCGGCCATTGGGCGGATCGACAATCCGCGACGTCCGCGTGCCGGTGCGTTTCTTGGGCGTGAACACGTCATTGTAAGCGCCGGCGACGTCAGCCACGGTGCCGCGTTCCGCGCGCCTCTCGCGGCCCAGCATGGCCCCTCGCTGTCGATCCAACTCGGCTCGCTGGGCCTCGGTGAAGAATTCCTGGGTCGCATACTTGGACGAACGCTGCAGGGGCGTATCGGTTTCGTCGGTCCAAATGCCTTGCAGATCGGGTTCGCCCCAGGGCGTTGTCAGCGCCGGGGTCGGATTCGTGGCGGAAGCCGCGGCGATCTGCGCCGACGACCGTGTCATGGACGCCGACACGACAACGCCGACGGCGGCTCCAGCAACGGCGACCGTTATCATCGAGCCTGAGAACTTCTCACGCATGATGGCCTCCTTTTGCCCTGCAATTCCTTACGGCAACGGATTCCCATGAACCCGGGCGAACACGGATGGTAGCGTTTCTCTGTATTCGCCGATAGCGCCATCATGAGGCCGGCCATTCCGGCGGCCGCCGCACATCGGCTGTTGCCGATGTGCGCATTTTATCGTGTCGGCCGGCTATTCTCCGAAATACTTGAGGGCGATCTGGATGCCGTCGTCGTACATCTTCTGATACTCGGCTTGGTACTGGTCGCCGCGCTTGGTGCTGCGGTGGTAGAAAGCGGTGACACGCGCAATGGGGACACGGCGCGGCCGGTCGAGCGCCTCGATCTCCGTCGTCGATCCGACATCGGGAAGACCATCGAGATCGTAGTCAGCCACATAGTAATACAAGGCGCCGATGTATACGCCGCGCAAAGGCTCGTTGCGGATACGTAGCATCTCCAGCCGGTTGCCCTCAGGCGGAATGTATTCGTAGCACCACCGGCGGTCCTCAAGCGCGATACATCCTGTCGTCGCGCCACCGCTACGTTCGAGCCAGACGTGCTCCGTCCGCGATCGGTTTCTTGTCAGATTTTCGGGGTAAGGCATTTTGACGGCCGTGACGAGATTGACGACTTTGCGCACGTCCTCGCGTTCGGCGGCGCAAACGGGAAGACAGGAAATGCCTTGCAGCAGGACTGCCAGCACCAAAAGCGTAGATCTCTGGAGCATGGGAATGCCTTTCCTTCAAGAGTCGATTCTTTCGTAACCGAGCTTAGGGCCCAAGCATGACGCTTTGATTGGCGCCCCGAAATGGCCGAAGGCCGAAAACGACATCCTGATCCCCCGAAGTCGGTCGTGAAGTGCCGGGGCCGCTTGCGGCGCCGTCGAGCACGGTGGAGCGCATGCAGCAGGCACGAGACCCCACATCTTACGGGATGCCGCGGGGCCGAAAAGTGGCCGCAAGAGGTAATATATGAAAACACCGGAACTGTGATTTTCGATCTAGGGCAATGCTGCGTAACCTTGTTAACCTCTCGCATCATGGTTTGGGGCGGATTGTCCCACGGCAGCGCGCTCCTCGGCGTCCAACACCATACCACCTGCGCCGCAGCGATGGTCGCGAGCCTTGATCATTCGTTGATGTTCATCAAGGATTGGGGAATGGGCCCGTATCATTACCGACTCAAACTCCTTCCGTCGGCATTTGCTGACGACGCGTCGGATGATCTCTGGGAGATCCAAGATGTCTGGTGCGAGCAGCCGCGAGCGGGGCTCCTTTAGGAGTTGCGGAAGCCTGCCGCCCCCAAGGAGACTTCATGGGGCGCGGTAGAGGAGTTCGAGTCGCCAAATAATTGGGCTCCGATCTGAGGATTTGGCACAACGGCCAGCGGGATGGACACGCCTTATCGATTCATGTTCGATCCCGGCGCCGCGATCTTGGAGGCTCTGCGACCGTAAAAATACCGAAACTGGATTGAAACGAATCTCAGCACGCGCCTTGATCGCGGTTCGTGCTCCGTCCCGCCAACAGGACGGCAGAATCCGCTGCTGCGCTTATTCGGAGCATGCCCGTGGGGCCGACGGCCGTCGAACCTGGTGCGCGGCTTGCGCGCCGGAGACCGTGAACGGTCGGTGCCTTCGCCCGACCTCACTCCGCGGCGCGTTTTGCTGCTACGATCTGCTCGGCCGGCTTGCCGGTGAGTTCTGCCATGTGGTCAAACTTGAATGTGAAGCTGCCGACGCCAGCCGTAGCGGAGCGCACCTCGATGATGAGATCGCCGATCTCGCTCTCCGGCATCATGGCGCGGACCATGTCCCAGCCTTCCCAGCCCTCGCGGGTATCGAAACCGAGAATCTGACCACGCCGGCCCGACAGGATGGCGTTGATCTTGGCGGAAGCATCCGATGGGCACGCGATTTCCACCACGTGGATGGGCTCCAGCAACACCGGCTGGCACTGCGGCAGCGCTTCGGTGATGCCGATACGGCCGGCGATGCGGAACGCCATGTCGGAGGAGTCGACCGCATGATAGGAGCCGTCGATCAGCGCCACCGCCATGTCGACAACCGGAAAGCCGAGCGGCCCGTGCTTCATCGCATCGATGATGCCTTCCTCGACCGACGGGATGTAATTGCGCGGCACCACGCCGCCGGTGATCTTGTCTTCGAAGATGAACCCGGAATTGCGCGGTAGCGGCTTGATGTCGAGGACGACGTCGCCGAACTGACCGTGGCCGCCGGATTGCTTCTTGTGCCGACCGCGCTGCTGGATTGGCTTTTTGATGGTTTCTCGATACCCGACCGTCGGTCGCCGGCGCTCGATTGCGATGCCGAAGCGCTCAGCGAGCCGCTCAGTCGCGACACGCAAATGCATTTCGCCCTGGCCCCAGATCACCATTTCTTGGGCTTCGGGGTTGTTGATCACAGTGAGGGAGGGGTCTTCCTCGATCAGCTTGGTGAGCGCGAGACCAAGCTTGACGTCGTCCTTACGTTCCTTTGCAGAAATCGCAATGGCGAGCACGCCAGGATAAGGCTTCACCGCTGCGACGGCAGGGTGCGGTTGCTTGCTCGACGAGAGCGTGTCACCGGTCTTGGCATTGTCGAGCTTACCAAACGCGACTGTTTCTCCGGCCGCTGCCGGGCCACGCTTCTCGGTCGACTGCCCGAGAAGCTTCGCGACGCCGGAGACCCGCCCGGCCTCGGCGCTCGGCGAACTCAGGGTGACGCCATCGCCGATCTGGCCGTTGAGCACCCGCGCCACTGAAAGCTTACCGCCGTGGGTGGTGTGGAAGGTCTTCAAACCGACCGCCACTGCATCGCCGCCGGTCTTGACGCCAAGCCGTTTCGCCGTCGCCGCGACACCAGGCGCCTCGTGGCGCAACGCCTTCAACAGGCGCAGAACGCCGTTGGTGCGGGTGGCAACACCCATCAGCACCGGGCACGCGACTCCGTCGCGAAGTTCCTTGGCGAGATCGTCGAATACGCGATCGCGCGGCGGCGGGATGTCGGCGAGCAGCTGCTCCATCAGCTCGTCGTCGTGGTCGGCGAGCGTCTCCAGCATGCTGAAGCGAGCATCCTTCAGGCGGGCGTCGAGTCCGTCGCCGTCGAGCGTGATCACCTCAGATGGCGCATGCTCGCGATAGACGTAGGCACGCTCAAGCGCGAGGTCGATGAAGCCGGCGATGATCTCGTTCTTGAAGATCGGAATCTGGCGCAGCAGCAGCGGCGCGCGCGAAGCCGGCTGCAACAGCTTGAGGCTTTCGCGCATGTCCTTGTCGGACTTGTCGATCTTGTTGAGAAAAAGAAATCGCGGGATTTTCGCGTCTTCGAGTTCGCGCAGGATAAGCTGTAGCTGCGCCACCTTGCGGTCGTCGGCCTCGCACACGACCACGGCGGCATCGACTGCCGGCAGCGCGGCGCGCATGTCGTGGACGAACTCGACCGAGCCAGGGCAATCGAGAAATGTGTAGCTGTCGCCCATGAAGCTGGTGGTAGCGACCGTGAGCTCCACGCTCATCTTGTGGTGGCGGGCTTCCTTGCTGGCGTCGCCGACCGTGGTTCCGGCATCAACCGTGCCTTGACGCTGTATTGCGCCGGTGCGGGCCAGAATCGCTTCCAGAAGCGTGGTTTTGCCGCTCTGGAACGGCCCCACGAGCGCGATACATCGTGGGCCTCTGGGCCCGCTTTCTTTGTCTCCCATAAACTGCCTCCCTCGATGGTCGAGATCGGTCCCTCCGCCCGGTCTGTGTCACTATCGTTTCAGGGGAATAGGGGCGTTGGCAAGTGCGCATTTTGACGGAGGTGTGACGTTGCGGGGTGGCGCGGTATTTTTGTTCGGCCGGCACGCAGCGAAAATCATCTCTACAGCCCCTGCTACCGACCAGGCGAGGATAGGGCGTCGGAGCCGTGGAAAGCGATCGATTGCGATGAAAACCAATCGTTAACAGGAACGTTCCCGTCCCAACGGATCAATTTCGCCGCTCGTACGAAATGTTCCTTGCCCCGGCGGCAAAGACCTGAGGCGGCGAAAATTCCGAGATTTATCGTTTCGAAAACCCAAAGGCCCCGGACGAGCCAGGGCCTTCGGTCGCCATGCCTAACCTGCTCGGTGCCGGCGATGATGCCGCACGCGACGCGGTGCGGAACTATCGACCGACCGCAGTTCCAGATCCGTCAATCCGGCCGACACATTGAGGCCGCTCTGGGCCTCCGCACTGACCGGTTGCAGCGCGAAGCTGTTATTGGAACCGCCGACTAGTGCATTGGCGCCCACGCCGACGCCCACCGAAGCGTTGCCGTGCACGCCACCATAGTTGCCGGCAAGGTCACCGGGATGGAGGACGCCGGTCGGCGCGAACACAGCCCAGCCCAACGACACGTTTTGCGTGACGCCAAGGTCGACCCCGATGCGGCGGACGACGCCGACATAGTGATGCGCCGGGCCGCCGCCTGACGGTACGAACACGCACTGGAAGTTAAGCGTCGCACCAACCACGTAGCCGACCCCACCTTCGCTGCGGCAGGTCAGACCACCCACCTCGACGTTGGCCTGAGCGCCGGTCGATGCGGTAGCCATCAGCACTGCTGCAGCCACCGTAGAAAGACAAGTTACCCGTACTCTCATGACAATCTCCCCGTTGCTTGGGTGAGTCCTTCTACATCGAAAAACCGGCGCGTCAACGTACCAAGCGCAAATCAATGCCGGCAACACCGGCAGCGACGTTTAAACCGGATTGGCCCTGCAACGAAACCGGTTGCAACGCTATGGTTCGATTGGAGCCGCCGATGAGCACGTTCGCCCCGACGCCCGCACCCACGGTGGCCTCGGCGGCGGCGCCACCATAGCTCCCCGAAAGCGCGCCCGCTGGCCGGGAGCTAGGGGCATAGACGAGCCACACCATCGCGCCGCCGGCCGTAACACCGATATCAACTCCGAGCTTGGTCAGTGTGCCGGCGTAATACTCGACCGGCCCAGGAACCGACGGCGCGAACGTGCAATTCAGCGTTCGTTGCGAGCCTAAGATCAGTCCGATGCCGCCAGAAATGTCGCACGTTAGTTGGCCGACCTGAGTCCGCTCCTGTGCGGCCGCCGGCGCAGCGACCACCGCGGTCAAAGCCGCGGCCGCCGCACATTTGGTGAATTCCCTCATGCCCCCCCTCCGCCTTCCAGCACGCTTCCCTCCTACCCCGCGCATGAGGGTAGGAATGAGCGGCCAAACAGCTCTCCTTGATAGAGCCCCCGATCAGATACGACATAATGCAGGCCGTGTCGCTCCCGACCTGCGATGGACCCATCCGGAGCGCCGAGGAAAGTGAGATTCCTTTCGCGCCCTTCCCTCAGCGTCACCGCAGGTTGGCGCAAAACCGCTGGATACGTTCGCAAGCCTGTTGCAGCGATGAGGTTGCGGTCGCATACGAGATTCGAAACGCTGGGCCAACCCCGAAGGGCGCGCCCTGGACGACCGCGACGCCTTCGGCTTCCAGAAGCTCGGTGACGAAGTCCTCGTCGGTGCTGATCCGGTTCCCCGATGGCGCGGTTTTACCCATGGTCCCGGCGCACGAGGGATAGACGTAGAACGCACCTTCCGGCTTCAGGCATTTTATGCCCTTCGATTGGTTAAGCATGGCGACGCAAAGATCGCGCCGTTCCTTGAAGATCTTGTTGTGCTTCGGAATAAAGTCCTGAGGGCCACTGAGCGCTTCCACGGCCGCCCATTGCGACACAGCCGCCGGATTGGAAGTCGACTGCGACTGGATCATCGCCATGGTCTTGATCAGCGCCTCGGGTCCACCCGCAAAGCCGATTCGCCAACCCGTCATGCAGTAGGCTTTGGACACGCCGTTGACCGTCAGCGTTCGCTCGTAGAGGCTTGGCTCAATCTGCGCCGGCGTGGTGAAGACGAAATCGTCATAGACGAGATGCTCGTACATATCGTCGGACATCACCCAGACGTGGGGGTGACGCACCAGCACGTCCGTCAGCGCTTTCAATTCACTTCGTGTATAGGCCGCGCCAGTCGGATTGGAAGGCGAATTAAGGATGATCCACTTGGTCCTGGGTGTAATCACAGCCTCGAGCTGCTCGGGTTTGAGCCTGAAGCCGGTCTCGGCAGTGGTGGTGACTGCGATCGGATTGCCGCCCGCGAGCAGCACCATATCGGGATAGCTGACCCAATATGGCGCCGGGATGATGACCTCATCGCCCGGGTTGAGCGTCGCCATCAGGGCATTATAGAGCACCTGCTTGCCGCCGGTCCCAACCGTAATCTGGCTCTGCTTATAAGCGAGTCCGTTTTCACGCTTGAACTTCGTCGCGACTGCTGCTTTGAGTTCGGCGATGCCGTCGACGTTGGTGTATTTGGACGACCGGCCATCCCGGATCGCCCTGATGGCGGCCTCCTTGATGTTCTCCGGGGTGTCGAAATCCGGTTCGCCGGCACCGAGACCGATGACGTCGCGCCCGGCGAGTTTGAGCGCCCGCGCCTTGTCGGTGACCGCGATCGTAGCCGATGGCTTGATGCGCTGCAGCGAGTCGGCGAGAAAGCCCAAGGCACCCTCCTTGAAGTCTCAGGACGGAAGCCCTGAGGATATCCGCACCGCGGCTAACGGGATCTGCTAAGGATCCTCAGTTGTCGCGGATGAGCGACCGTTTCCTAATGTGCTGAGGCCGGAACAGCAAGCAGAACCTTCGCACAAAGTGCAGCCCCTGCATTGGGTCAACCGGAATCCGGGAATGCCCGATCAATGTGGCAATGCAGCACCGGGTTTCGCCGCCACTAACCGGCTACAGCCCGGCCTCGCGCTTGCGGCTCTCCCCACAGCATCAGCGCAGCAATCCTCGTTCCGTTCCACGCACCACTTACGGGCCATCTTCAGCGGTGCTGCGGCGTGCCGCCGCGCCCAAAAGGACTGCCGCGGCTGTGGCTTTCGACACTACATTCGGTAGGATGAACGGGGGTTCATCTACCATGCGCAACCGCGACGGATCGCGAATGGCTTAAGCAGCACTGAGGTCGCATTCGCCGGGCTATTTCCTCCCGAGCTTCTAGATCATGTCGCGTGCGAAAGGCTCCAAGGAAGCGAAGCTTAGAAAAAACCGGGACACGGGAATGTTCACGCTCTATTCGATGCAGCGCTCCGGCAATTGCTACAAGGTGCGACTTGCGCTCGCGCAGCTCGCTGTCGACTATCACTTGGTGGAGATCGACATCCTTACGGGCGAAACACGTACACCGGAGTTCCTCGCCAAGAACCCGAGCGGGCACGTACCGCTGCTCGAAGCCGCGCCCGGGCGCTATATTTCGGAATCTGGCGCGATCCTTTGGTACCTCGCCGGCGGTACGCCGCTTGTGCCGGAAGATCGGCTCCAGCGCGGCGAAATGCTGCAATGGATGTTCTTTGAACAACACAGCCTCGAGCCGTATTTGGGCGCCGCCCATTTCTGGCTGGTGCTCATCAAGGGCGGGCGGGAACTGCAGATGCATGCCATCGAGGAGTGGATGGAGAAGGGCTACAAGGCTCTGCGCGTGATGGAACAGCACCTTGAAAATCACCGCTTCTTTGCCGCCGGCCGCTACACCATCGCCGACATTGCCCTTTATGCCTTCACGCATGTCGCCAACGAGTGCGGTTTTGATCTCACCGGCTTTCCAGCCGTGCGCGGCTGGCTCAAGCGAGTGGCTGAGCAACCGGGTCATGTCAGCATGGACTGGCGTCCGACCGCGCTTGAGATCGCGGAGTGATGTAGGCTGGGCGGTCCGTTCTTGGCGTGGCCGGGGCCACGCACGCCATGACAAAATATTTAGAATATCTGGGCTTGGGAATGTCCGGACTCGTCGTTGCGTCCGTCGGATATTTCGCGTGGAGAATTTACGATCCGGAGGCGCGCGCCTGCGGCAATCAAATGCTTGGCACCTATCCGTCTCCAGGAGGATCGAAAAAAGCAGTTCTGTTTGGTCGCGATTGCGGAGCGACAACAGCTTTTTTTGTTGAGGCATCGATCATGGCGCCCGCCGAAGAATTGCAAGACACGGACAAGGGCAACATCTTCGCGGCAGACAGTGATCACGGTGCTGCGGCACAATACAATCCCATTGGCGGGCCGGCTGTCGGCCGGCCCTCAGTCCGGACTACGGCTCCTTCCATGGGATGACCTTGCGCTCGATTTCCTGGAACGCAACCGCGGTGATCAGCCCCAAAATGCCGATCACGACGATGCCGACAAACATGTAGTCGACCTGCAGCAGTTCCCACGAGTTCCAGATCAAGTAGCCGATGCCGGTCTTCGAGGCCACAAACTCGGCGGCGACTAGCACCACAAACGAAACTGCGAGCGCGATCTTGAGGCCGGCGAAGATCAGCGGCAGCGCGCCGAAGAATACCACGCGGGTGAACATCACGTAGGTGCTGGCGCCGAAGTTTCTCGCCACATCCCAATAGATGCGCTCGATATTGGCGGCGCCCGCATAGGTGTTGACGATCACCGGAAAGAACACCGCGGTGGCGACAAGCGCGATCTTGGATGCGTCGCCAAACCCGAAGGCGA
>Ga0126376_10000422_pt1 | contig 20495 bp, 14 predicted proteins | sample PanSoiMetPlot_15_FD_92760 | JGI IMG/M metagenome (GOLD analysis project Ga0126376, IMG submission 92760) | Tropical forest soil microbial communities from Panama - MetaG Plot_15 | ecosystem: Environmental > Terrestrial > Soil > Tropical forest > Bulk soil | place: Panama | collected 2016-02-17
GGCATCGTGGGCCGATTCCTGAACAGCTTCGGGCTGACCATGGCGTTCGCGATCTTCGTGTCGCTCATCGTGAGCTTCTCGCTCACCCCGATGCTGTCGGCGCGTTGGCTGCGCAGCTTGCGTCCGATCGGGACCGGCCCGGAGGGCCGGCACGCTCGCAAGCCGCTGCTCCAGCGGATCGTCGACCTGGCGTACTCGCCCATCGAGCGCGCCTACATGGTGATGCTGCGCTGGGTCATGCGGCGGCGCTGGGTGGTGGTGGTGGCGTCGTTCGCCACGCTGTTCTCGATCGGGCCGCTCATGAAGAAGGTGCCCAAGGACTTCCTGCCCAAGAGCGACGAGGCGCAATTCGAGGTCAACGTGCGCGCCCCCGAGGGCTCGAGCCTGGAGGCCACCGAGCTTCTGGCGGAGCGCATCGCTCGCGAGGTCCGCACGCTGCCGGGTGTGAGCGCGACCCTCCTGACGATCGGCGACAACGAGGCGCGCACGCCCAACCTGGCGCGCATCTACGTGCGTCTGGTCGACCCCAAGCAGCGCAAAGCGTCGCAGTTCGACATGATGGATCGCGTGCGGCGGGAGATCCTGCCCCGTCAGCCCAAGCAGCTGCGCATCGACGTGTCCGAGTCGGCCATGTTCGCGGGCGGCGGCTTCTCGCAGGCCGCGGTCCAGTACGATCTGACCGGGCCCGAGCTCGACCGGTTGCAGAGCTATTCGGAGCGGACGCTGGACGCGCTTCGTAAAATGCCCGGCGCGGTCGACGTGGATTCCACCATGGTGTCGGGCAAGCCAGAGGTCGGGATCGTCATCGACCGCGAGCGCGCGGCCGCGCTCGGCGTGCAGGTGAGCGACATCGCGTCGACACTGCGGGTGCTGGTCGGCGGGGTCAAGACGTCTACTTACGAGGAAGCCGGTCAGAGCTACGAGGTGTTCGTGCGCGCCGAGAAGACGTTCCGCGCCGACACCGATTCGCTGGCGCTGTTGACGGTTCCGTCGGCACGCGCCGGCGTGGTGCCGCTGCTCGACGTCGTGTCGCTGCGACCCGATACCGGGCCGGCGCAGATCAACCGGCTCAACCGGCGCCGCGAGGTGACGCTGCTGGCCAACGTCGCGCCCGGGCACTCGGAGGCCGAAATCCTGGACCAGCTCGACCGCACGATCAAGGAGCTCAAGATGCCGGCCGGCTACGCTGCCGCCCCCATCGGAAAATCGAAGGAGATGGGCAAGGCCAACCGGGCGTTCGCCCTCGCGTTCGCGATGTCGTTCATCTTCATGTACCTGATTCTGGCTGCACAGTTCGAATCGTGGCTGCACCCCATCACCATTCTCTTGTCGCTGCCGCTCACGATTCCCTTCGCGCTCCTGTCGGTCATCCTATTCGGACAGTCGTTCAACATATTCGCGGGCCTGGGCATCCTGGTGCTGTTCGGCGTGGTCAAGAAGAACTCGATTCTGCAGATCGACCACACCAATCACCTGCGGGCGCAGGGGATGGAGCGCAATGAGGCGATTCTGGCCGCCAACCGCGACCGCCTGCGGCCGATTCTGATGACCACGCTGGCCTTCGTCGCCGGCATGATTCCGCTGCTGTTCTCGAAAGGCATCGGCGCCGGGTTCAACCGGGCCACGGCGGGTGGCATCGTGGGCGGACAGATTCTGTCGCTGCTGCTCACGCTGCTGGCGACGCCGGTCGCGTACTCGCTCTTCGACGACGCGGCGGCCTGGCTGCGCCGGCGTCTGCGCCGCCACGCGGCCGCCCCGGCGGCCGCCGAAGCCGAGGCCGCGGTCGCCTGAAGCCCCTTCCCCGTACACGCCGCACCTCGCACCGTGCGTCCTACCAAGGCTCGCGCGCCGACCCGCCCTGTGATCGCGCCGCTTGAAATCGAGCGCGTCTCGCGATTAGCTGGGCGCCATGAGGATTCGCTCGATTGCGCTGCTGCTCGTTCTCGGCTGTGCGGGCCACCCTGCTGCCACCACCACCAACACCACCACCAACCCCCCCACCAAGGCGGCCGCGTCGATGTCCGCTGTCGCGGCGTCCCCGGCCGACAGCGCTCGCCCGCCGTCGGCGCGCCGGGATCCGCATGTGGAGATGCTTCATGGCGTGCGGCGCAGCGACGACTACTTCTGGCTCCGGCGCAAGGACGCGCCCGACGTGCTGGCCTATCTGCGCGCGGAAAATGCGTACACGGACGCGATGATGAAGCCGACCGCCGCGCTCCAGGACCAGCTCTACCGCGAGCTCCTGGCGCGAATCAAGCAGACCGACCTATCCGTGCCTTATCGCAAGCGCGGGTTTTTCTATTACAGCCGGACCGAGGAGGGCAAGCAGTACCCGATCCTGTGCCGAAAGCCGGGTAGCCTGAGCGGCCCCGAGCAGGTGATGCTGGACCTCAACCAGCTGGCCGCCAACGAGAAGTTTCTGGGCCTGGGCGCGACCGAGGTCTCCGACGACGGCCACCGGCTCGCCTACGCGCTCGACACCACCGGATTCCGCGTCTACACGCTCGCCATCAAGGACCTGCGCACGGGCGAGATCCTGCCCGAGCGCATGGCGCGCGTGGATTCGGTGGCCTGGGCCCGCGACAGCAGGACGCTGTTTTATGTGACCGAGGACGACGCCAAGCGGCCCTACCGCCTGTGGCGACACGTGCTGGGAACGCCGGTCGAACGCGACCACCTGGTGTACGAAGAGAAGGATGCGATGTTCATCGCTCGCGTGGATCGGACGCGCAGCGACGGCTTCGTGCTCCTGAACCTAGGGAGCCACACCGCGAGCGAGGTGCGCTACCTGCGCGCCGACGATCCCACAGGCAGCTTTCGAGTGATCGCCGAGCGCAGCAAGGATCATGAGTACGACGTCGATCACCGCGCTGACCGGTTCTATATTCGCACCAACGACCGAGGCCGGAACTTCCGGTTGGTCACGGCCCGGGTGACGGATCCGCGGCGGGACCGGTGGCAGGAGCTGATCCCCCACCGCGACGACGTCATGCTCGAAGGGGTGGACCTGTTCAAGCAGTTCTACGTGGTGTTCGAGCGCCGAGACGCGCTGCCGCACCTCAGGATCGTGCCCTTTGCACCCGCTGGCGCCGGCCCGCCGCGCGAGCGCGAGATCGAGGCGCCCGAGCCCATCTATAGCCTGTGGCCCAGCACCAATGCCGAGTTCGATGCGCGCGCCTATCGCTACAGCTACATGTCCTTTCTGACCCCGGAATCGATCTACGACTACGAGGTCGAGCGCGGCGTCAGCACGCTCCTCAAGCGCAAGGAAGTGCTCGGGGGTTACGATCCCTCGCGCTACCAACAGGAGCGGATCGATGCCACCGCCAGCGACGGGGCGCGCATTCCGATCTCGCTGGTCTACCGCAAGGGGCTGGTCCGCGACGGGCGCGCGCCCATGCTCCTCACCGGCTACGGCTCCTACGGAGCCCCGGCGTCGGTGTACTTCGATTCGAATCGGTTCTCGCTCCTGGATCGCGGAGTCTCCATCGCCATGGCGCACATCCGCGGGGGCGGAGACTTCGGCAAGAAATGGCACGATCACGGGCGCATGCTCGAGAAACGCAACACCTTCACCGACTTCATCGCGGCGGCCGAGCGTCTGATCGGACAGCGCTACACGGCAGCGGATCGCCTGGCCATCTTGGGAGCCAGCGCGGGCGGGCTGCTCATGGGCGCGGTCGTGAACCTCAGGCCCGATCTGTTCAAGCTGATGGTGGCCTTGGTGCCGTTCGTCGACGTGATCAACACGATGCTCGACGAGTCGCTCCCGCTGACGGTCGGCGAGTTCGAGGAGTGGGGCAACCCGCGGATCAAGGAGCAGTACGACTACATCCTGTCGTACAGCCCTTACGACAACGTCAAGGCGCAGGCCTACCCGACCATGCTGGTCAAGTCCTCGTACAACGACAGCCAGGTCATGTACTTCGAGCCCGCCAAATGGGTGGCCCGGCTGCGTGCTCTCAAGACCGATCAGAACCCGCTTCTCTTGCGCATGGAGATGGACCCGGCCGGCCACGGCGGCAAATCAGGCCGCTACGATCGGCTGCACGAAACCGCGTTCATCTACGCGTTCATCTTGTGGAATCTGGGCCTTCGCGAGTAAGGGGCTGCCCTTACTGGATGACGATGGTCACGCAGCCGACACCGCGATCGTCATCTCCGTCGTGGATCACGAACTCGGCGATGTAGGTCCCGGGCGAAAGCCCGAGCGATGCGACATCCCAGATGTCCTCGCCGGTGTATCGCTCGGTGAGCACGCTGCCGGCAGGAGGCGGATCCATGCCGGCCACGAGGAGGCCGGGACCCTTGTTGGTGGTGGGGTTGTAGCTGCCCTTGATCGCGGTCGGGAAATGCGGCGTGCCCCCGTTCTCGGCCGTCTGCGGCGCGATGTAGAGCGCCGGTTCCCACAGGTATCCGTCGGGAGCCCGGGCCGTGCGATCGCCGGGCATCGTGATCGCGCCCGTGTTCGGATCGACCTGCTCGCCCGGTGCGATGATGGGCGCGCCTTCGTCATTGACCCAGACTTTGATCTGGCCGGTGGCCCCGACCGACTGACCGTTGGCGGGTGAGTATCCGACCAGGATCTCGGGCTCGTTGTTGGCGCCGCCCGCCATGCACAGCATCGGCATGGGTGGCAATCCGCCGTCCATGCTCCCGCCCGGCGGCATGCCGCCCGGCCCCCGGTCGCAGGTCAGCCGGCCCGCATCATCGGCGTGGCACATCCAGGGTCCCGAGCCACCCGCGTCGTTGCCGGGGCAATAGAGCCCGCCGCCCATGGCCGGGCAGGTGTAATCGCCGCCCGGATGAGCGGCGCCGGGGGGACTATTGGCCGTGCAGTGCGTCGTGGTGCCGAACTCGCCCGGCGTATCCATGCACGTCCAGGACGTGCACGTGGCCGGACGGTCCGGAGCTGCCACGCAGCTCATCGATGGGTAGGGTCCGCCATTGCCTCCGCCGCCAGCGCCGCTGATGCTGTTGGAGCCAACGCAGCTCGTCATTCCAAAAAGCAGGAGGATGCCGCAGGCTTTTGTTGCCATGGCTGGGGGCAAAGCAAGCGCGGAACCAGGCCACCGTCGAATCATGTCAGCGTGTTGCCGCGCACACGGTGTTCCAAACCTGCGCACATGTACGCAGGTTGCGCGACTCGCTGACGACGCAGGGCGGCCGCCGGTTGGCGGTCTCACACCGGCTTGCCGAAACTCCAGGTGCGTGCTGTTGTCCAACCGGAATGACCAGACCCGGGAGCGCCACACTGACCCCGACGGCTCCGGAGGAGCGCATCGAGGTGCTGGACGTGCTCCGCGGCTTCGCCCTGCTGGGCATCTTGATGGTCAACATGGCATTTTACTCCCAGCCCATCGTGGTGCCGTTTCTGGGCGAGCCTGCGGGGGCGCGCGCGATCGACCGCGCGGCTTCGCTTTTCATCCGCTTCTTCGCCGAGGGCAAGTTCTACAGCCTCTTCTCGCTGCTGTTCGGAATCGGCTTGTTCGTGCAGATGACGCGCGTGGAAGCGCGCGGCGGCGCGTTCGGCGCACTGTATGCTCGGCGGCTGCTCGTGCTGTTGGCCATCGGGGTCGCGCATGCGCTTTTCATCTGGCCCGGGGACATCCTCGCCACCTACGCGCTCCTTGGATTCATCCTGCTCGCCTTTCGCAAGCGCAAACCGAAAACGCTCGCCGTCTGGGCGGTCGGGTTGGTGGTGGTGCCGCTCGTGCTCGCCGTCGTCTCGATGGTCGTCATCCACCTCGTGCGCGGGCAGGCCCATGACGCGGCCGCGCTGGCGGCGGCACAGAGCCAGCGCATGACCCGGTGGGCAGGGCTCGCCGCCCAGGAATGGCAGGCCTACCGCCAAGGCAGCTTCCTGGAGGTGACCCGTCAGCGCGCGCGCGATGTCGTGCTGCTGCTGCCGTCGCTTGTGAGAATGGTTCCCGGGATCCTGTGCATGTTCGTGAGCGGCTTGTGGGTGGCCCGGCGCGGCCTGCTGCATGACGTGGCGGCGAACCGCCGACTCCTCGTCCGGATCATCTCGGTATGCCTGCCACTCGGGCTGATCGCGAACGCCCTGCTCGTCCTGGCGCACAACCGAGGAGCCGGCGGGCCGGGCGGCTGGTTCCTGGCCGGGTATGCCGCGGTCGCCATCGGCGGACCGCTCCTCTGCTTCGCGTACGCCTCCGGCCTCGCGCTCCTGGTCGCGGGCGAGCCCTGGCGGCAGCGCCTGGCCCCGCTCGGGGCAGCCGGGCGCATGGCACTCACGAACTATCTCTTGCAGTCGCTCGTGTGCACGACCCTGTTCTATGGCTATGGCGTGGGCCTGCTGGGGCGTCTCGGTGCCGCCGCCGGGCTTGCCCTCGCGCTCGCATTGTGGGCTGCCCAGCTCGGGTTGAGCGTGCTCTGGCTGCGCCACTTTCGCTACGGCCCCGCCGAATGGCTGTGGCGCTCGCTCACCTACTTGCGTGCGCAGCCGATGCGGCGCGGCCAAGCGGGCGCGCTGGCGGCCCACACGGCCGGGCGGCCGAGCGCGCCTTGAACCGGAAGACTTGACCAGGTGAGGGAGAACCGCTAAGGGACATTCCTTGATGGCACAGAACAGCAGCGACGCGAATCCACTGGCCCGGCACGGCGGCCTGTCGTACCTGGAAATCTCCACGCTCGATCCTCGCCGGTCGGCAGCCTTCTATGAGCAGGTGCTGGGCTGGGAGATCGACCAGCGGACCAGCGACGATTTCAGATTCTCTGACCGCAACGGGCTCCTCATCGGCCGCTGGGTGATCGTCCGCGCGGCCTCCCGCGAGGCGGGGCTCCTGCCGGTCTTCTATGTCCAGGGCCTCGAAGCCGCGATCGCCCGTGTCGTCGCAAACGGCGGTGAGGTCGTCAAGCCACCCTACGCAGAGGGCGACGTACAGGTGGCCCGGATCCGTGATCCCGCGGGAAACGTGATCGGCCTGTGGGAGTTCGCGCCCCGCCGATCTTAGCGCGGGAAGGCGGGCATTTCGCCCTTGCGCAGCGGTGGACGTGACACGCCGCGAAGATTGAGGCTCGGCACCGACGACCTCACAACCTTCGCCAGACTGATGACGCCGCGCTTGGCGTTGGCGAGGTCGCCGGCGGTTTGGGGTGCTCCGCTTCCCGGCGCCACCCCCGGCGTCGTTCGATAGCCCGCCTGATTCGCCGGCGGTCCGGTCCAGATGCCATAGCGCGGGTTGTCGCACGCCACCGGCCCCTCCCAGTAGTGCCGGATGATGTAGCGCCCCTGGAATCGGTTGCGGCCGTCCTTGGACGGAGTCGCACCCTCGTCGGCGTTGGTTCCATCTGCGTTCGCGGTCCCGCCGGTCATCGGCCGGGCGACGCGGAACACGAGATCGTCCGACAACGTCGCCTTGTCGTAGCGCGTGTGCAGGCGGGTCAGAATCCAGGTCTCGGGCACGCCCGGCGGCAGCGGCGCCGTGACGGCCTGCTTCGGCTGCGCGTTCGCCAGCGCGCCCAGGATGGTTTCGTCGCCCAGGCTGACCCAGTCCGACAAGGTCGGTGGCGGCTGCGCTGGCGCGGGGCAGGGGTCGCAGTGGTAGCTCTGCCAGTTGACGACCGGCGCACGGTGCAGGATGGGCGATTCCCAGGCGTACTCGGTGACGACGGCGCGGTTGTTGTGGCGCCGCACGGTCTCGTCGAACAGCTCGGCGTAGAACGCGCCGAAGTTGGATCTCACCACGTCGGAGACCTCGACGTTGCTCGGGATGAAGGCGTTGGTGTAGTTGGCGACTTCGTAGCGCGAGCCGGGGGCGAGAATGTAAATCAAAAGATCCTGCTTGGCCTCGGCATTGAGCAGGCCCAGCCGCACCGGCAGGCGCAGCTCGGGCGAGTCGAAAGAGAACCGCAACGGCGACAGCACCACCAGACCGTGCTGATCACGCTTGACCTTGCTGATATCGATCTTGGCGACGAAGAACTTCATCTGCTCGCGCACGTAGGGTGCCAGGGCCTCGGCCGCGCCGGCCGGAATCCTGTACTTGCTGAGTCGCAGCCAGGCTTCGAGGCCCGAGGAGTCCTTCGCCGACAGGATCAGGATCTGGTACTCGCCCTCCTGGAACTTGGCCTCGATCTTCACACCAAAATCCTCGGGTCGGTCCCCCTTCGACGCGCGCTTTTGAAGAGCGCCCCCGGCCAGCGCGGGCGCCGACATCGGCGGCGGAGCCGGCGGCACGTAGCAGGGATCCTGCTCCCAATACTCGACCAGGCGCGGCGCCGACAGCGTGTCGACGGCTTTGAAGACCTCGGGCCGTAGGGTCTTGACCTGCTCCTTCCGAAGCACGACCGGCACCGGCACCACCATCGCGAAATTCTCGGGCGGCCCCTTGTAATTGTTCGACATCGTCATGGCGGTGTGATTGCCGAAGCGCATCAGCACCACCTGTGAAGCGTTGTTGTACAGGCTCGCGTCTGCACCCGAGACGAAGAAGCCGCAAAAGGCGCGTGCAATGCCAACCCCTGCCACCGTCGCGACCAGCGCGCCCGCGGCAATCGCTTTGCTTCGTGCCAGCATGGACCCTCCCCTCACGATGGGTAATTCTCCCGACTATACGCGCATTCCCACTGATACGGTCTATTTCCGCGCGCCGAAGAAAGCTGCGCCTTGCTCAGGGTGCCATCAATTCACTTGCAATTTGCGAGTCGAGGTGAGTAGCCTTTTGCCGGCGGTGGCCGCCCAAAAGAACGTCCGTCAAAAAAAGGCAAACTCAAGCAAGGGAGCACTGAGCCATGAGCAAGGTACGGGTCTTGGTTGGCACGCGCAAGGGCGCCTTCCTGTTGACGTCGGACGGGAAGCGCGAGAAGTGGGAGGTCTCCGGCCCGCTTTTTACGGGCTGGGAAATCTATCACATGAAGGGATCGCCGGTTGACCCGAACCGTATCTATGCCTCGCAATCGACCGGTTGGTTCGGGCAGGTCATCCAGCGCTCCAGCGACGGTGGCAAAACCTGGGAGACGCCGGGTGGCGGGGTAACGAAGACGCCCGAGGGCATGCCCAAGGGCGAGAGCAACAAGTTCGTCTACGACACGTCCCCGGAGACCGGCAAGCCGCTCACCACTCACCAGTTTTACGACGGCACGCCGCACCCGTGGGAGTTCAAGCGGGTCTGGCATCTGGAGCCATCGCTCACGGATCCCGACATGGTCTATGCGGGCGTCGAGGACGCGGCGCTGTTCCGCTCGAAGGACGGCGGGCGAAGCTGGCAGGAGCTGGCCGGGCTGCGCGGCCACGGCTCCGGCCCCAAGTGGCAGCCGGGCGCGGGCGGCATGTGCCTGCACACGATCCTGCTCGATCCGAGCAAGGCGGGCCGGATCTATGTCGCCATCTCGGCTGCGGGTGCGTTTCGAACCGACGACGGCGGCCAGACCTGGAAGCCAATCAACCGGGGTCTGGTGTCCCAGTACATTCCCGAGCCGACCGCCGAGGTCGGCCACTGCGTGCACCGCATCGCAATGCATCACTCACGCCCGCACGTGCTGTTCATGCAAAAGCACTGGGACGTGATGCGCAGCGACGACGCCGGTGATTCCTGGCGCGAGATCAGCGGGAACCTGCCCACGGACTTCGGCTTCGTGATCGACGTGCACGCGCACGAGCCGGAAACGATCTATGTGCTTCCCATCAAGAGCGATGCGGAACATTACGTTCACGATGGCAAGCTGCGCGTGTATCGCAGCCGAACCGGCGGCAACGAGTGGGAGGCGCTCACGAAAGGGCTGCCCCAGAGCAACTGCTATGTGAACGTGCTCCGCGACGCGATGGCGGTCGATTCGCTCGACGCGTGCGGCATCTATTTCGGCACCACCGGCGGCCAGGTGTACTGCTCGGCGGACGCGGGAGAGAGTTGGGCTCCCATCGTGCGCGATCTGCCGGCGGTGCTTTCCGTCGAGGTCCAGACGCTGCCATGATCCGAGTCGAGCTACCGGTGCATCTGCGACGGCTGGCACACGTCGAGGACGAGGTGACGCTCGAGGTCAAGGGTGCGGTCACCCAAGGCTCGGTTCTCGACGCCCTGGAGGCGCGCTACCCGATGCTGTGTGGCACCATCCGGGACCACACAACCAAGCAGCGCCGCCCCTTCTTGAGGTTCTTTGCCTGCGGAGAGGATCTTTCCCACGAGCCGCCAGACCAGCCCCTGCCCAGCGCGGTCGCCAGCGGGGCCGAGCCGTTTGTGATCATCGGCGCGATCGCGGGCGGCTGACCCGAGCGCTCCCAGGCGTCGCTTTCCGTCCCGCGGCGCTTGCCCTATCATGCGGGCATGAATCGTCTGGATCGACGGATCGAGACCGTGGAAGCGCACGTCCAGCAGGAAAACCAGCACGACATCGCCGGAATCATGGCCACGTTCGGGGCGCAGGCGCGCTACGACGACGAGCCGTGGAATGAGCATCACGAAGGACGTGATGCGGTGCAGGCCTATTACCAGACGCTCCTAGCGGCTTCGGCGGATTTCCAGATCGAAGTCCGGCGCCGGCACGTGAGCGAAGCCTCGGTCATCCTCGAGGTGATCATCTCGGGAACGCACACCGGCTGGTGGCGCGGCTTGCCCGGCACCGGGCGCCACCTCGAGTTTCCGCTGTGCGGGATCTACTCGTTCGACCCCGAAGACAAGCTCGCGGGCGAGAAGATCTACTACGATCGCGCCACCGTGCTCAGGCAGCTGGGCCTGTTCCACGAGCCCGAGACCTGGATTGGCAAGGTGCTCACGCCGCTTTCGCACCCGCTGACCATGGGTCGGGCGCTCGGCCGCACGCTGCTGAGCCGATAGCCCGGTGCGAAACCGGGCCGAGACGGTCTATCTCTCCACGAGGACGATCGAGCGCGCAGGCACGGTGACGACCGCGGACGGTGGCACGGCGCTCGGCACCCGGGTCGGGTCGCTGAGGACCGTGACCGCCGTCGGAGTGGCGCCGACGGTGGCGGTGCGCGCCGAGGTGTTGCGGTTGACCAGCAGCACGCGAACCTTGCCGCCAGCGTCCCGGGACGCGAGCACCGCCCCCATCCCGTCGTCGAGCTTGCCGTCGCTGTGTCCGATCGCCGCGAGCCGCGACGAGCCGCTCCCGATCACCTGCGCGAACAGCGTATACGCGTAGTAGGCCGGCTGGAGGCTCAGGTCGTGGTCGATGATGCCAAGCCCCGGAAACCCCCTGTCGAAGAAGTTCCAGAAGATCGCGTGATGCGTGTGCGCAAGGCCCGCCGTGGCGCCGAGCGCGAGCACCGTCGAGTCGTACAGCGCGACGTCCATCGTGCGTGGATCGAGTTGGCCCTGGACGAGCACCGGCGTCCACTCCGAGAGGATCAGCTCCGCGTTCTGGTGGCCGGAGGTCGCGCGCGCATCGACGACGTCCTGGATCCGCGAGGCGGTGATGAGCGGGTCGTCGCAGCACTCCACGTGGAATGAGATGAAGTCGAAGGGCGCCGGGAACCCTGCGAGCACCCCGACGGCGGCGTCAGAGGACCCGAAGCTGCCGAGGCCGATCTTGATGGCCCGGCCGTCGGCGTTCGCGGTCTGCCTCCGGTAGGCGTCGAGCGCGGTGAGCGTCGCGCCGGCGGTCTGGAGCCAGCTGCCGAAGTCGCCGACGTTCGGGTCCCAGGCGTAGCTGTCCTCGGGCTCGTTCCAGAATTCCCAGTAGCGCACCGGCCGACCACGCGCCCCGCCCGACCCTTCGACCGTGCGCTGGACCAAGCCGACGACGGCGGCGGCGAAGACGAGCGGATCGGCGGGACGCACATTCGAGACCTTGTTGGCCCAGGTGAGGCCGCAGTGGCCCATCATTTCCGCGTTGGTGCGCACGGGCGTCTGGTTGGCGGCCAGCGCGCGCGGCATGTGATCGATGTCGACATAGGGCGCGACGCCGAACTGGTCGACGACGTCGAGCACCGAGCGCAGGTAGTCGAGCCGGTACCGGTTGTCGTCGGCGGTCATGGCGATCGTGACCGGCGAGCCGTCTGCATACGTGAACCAGTCACGCCCCTGCAGGAGATCGAGATCGGTCGTGCCCGCGGGCGCCGCTGCCTGCGGTGGGTACCTCGACAGGTCGCACGGCGTACCGTCGGTGAGCGTGGGCAGGAGCTGGGTCGCGAATTCCCAGCGGCCGAGGCCTACGCGCCACTCGGTGAAGCCGGCCGCCTGCATGAGCGCGGGCAGCTGCGCCTGCTGGTCGTAGTGGAAGAGGGCGCCCGACAGGTCGTACTGACCGAGCAGCGTGGGGGCGAGCGTGCCCGCGGGCTGGGAAGGATCGAGCGCGATCGCCCAATCGGCGATGCCGCCACCGTCGGCGCCGCCGCCGCCGTCCGTGCTCGACGCGCCGCCGCCGCCGTCCGTGCTCGACGCGCCGCCCCCGCACCCGGCGACCGCCAGCGCAAGCGCCAGCGCTCCCCGGCTCGTCCTCCCCCTGTGCAACGTCTGGTCGGCTGCTCTTAACCGCGCAGTGTCCATTTGGAGGTTGGTCGCGCGCAGCCCGGCGGCCATATGACGCGGACCTCCGTCCTGTCCGCTTATGGGACCGGCATTCCCGCACCCGGTCAGGGCACTCGCGCCATTTCGCGTGATTAGGCCCGCTTCGAGCTGGCACGGACATGGCTTCGCACTCAGCCGTGGCTGGTGCTCTCGCGCTCGCGCGCGCTCTGCTGCTGCTGGTGCCAGCGGCCCGAGGAGGCTGACATGTGGCAGGACCTCAAATTCTCATTCCGCTCGCTTCGCAAGACGCCCGGTTTGACGCTGATCGCCGTCATCACCATCGGCATTGGCATCGGTTTCAACGCCGCCAATTTCTCGATCGTGCACAAGCTGCTCGTGCGTCCGCTCGAGCTGCCCGATATGGGCAGCCTGGTGATGCTGCACGAGAAGAGCGCACAGGCCGTCCAGTACCACGACAACATCGCGCCGCGCACGTGGCTCGATCTCCAAAAGGAAACGCGTTCGTATGAGCAGCTGGCCGGCTACCAGTACGAAACGCTCAATCTCACCGGCGTCGGGCTGCCCGAGCAGATCGTGGGCACGAACGTTTCGCCCGAATTCTTTCCCGCGCTCCGCTCGCCGGCCGCGCTCGGCCGCACCTTCGCGCCCGACGAGATCCAGGGTCAGAACGATCACGTCGCCGTGATCAGCGAGGGCCTCTGGAAACGCCGCTTCGGATCCGATGCCAGCGTCGTGGGCAAGAATGTCGAGCTCGACGGCCAGAGCTACGTCATCGTGGGCGTCATGCCCCGCACCTTCACGTTCCCGCCCGCCACCGAGGTCTGGAAGCCCCTCATCTTCAAGCCCGCGCAGCGCGAGCTGCGCAACCTGCGCATCATGACCGCCTTCGGGCGGCTCAAGCCGGGTGTGACGGTGGCCGACGCCGACGCCGAGATCAAGGTGCTGGCGGCGCAACACGCCAAGCAATTCCCGGATAGCGACGGCGGCGTGTCGCGGCGCGTGATCGAGATGGCGCGCGGCATTACGGAAGACATCACCCGCTCGTTCATCTGGACGCTGACCTTCGCCGCCGGGTTCGTGCTGCTCATCGTGTGCGCCAACATCGCCAATCTGCTGCTCGCGCGCGGCGCGACCCGGCAGCGCGAGATGGCAGTGCGCACGGCGATGGGCGCCGGACGCGCACGCCTGGTGCGCCAGCTTCTGACCGAGAGCCTGCTCCTCGCGCTCACCGCGGGCGGTTTCGCGCTTCTGGTCGCCGCCTGGTCGCTCGATTTCATCAAGGCGGGCATCTCGCCCACCACCACGCGCTTCATTCCGGGCTGGGACAACATGGGCGTCGATCGGGGCGTGCTCGCGTTCACGTTGCTGCTGGCGGTCGTGACCTCGGTCGTATTCGGCCTGGTCCCGGCCCTTCAGGTCTCGAACACCGATCTGAGCGCTGCGCTCAAGGAGAGCGGCCGCTCGCTGGTGGGCGGACGGCATCATCGTCTGCGCTCGGCGCTTTCGGTCCTGCAGGTCTCGCTTGCGCTGGTGCTGCTGACCAGCGCGGGCGCTCTGGTCAAGGGCTTCATTCGCGCCTCCAATCCCAACCGCGGGCTGGATCCGCATGGCGTGCTCACCTTCATGGTCGGGCTGCCCGACGCGCGCTACCAGAACCACGGCGAAATGCTCGAGTTCCAACGCAAGGCAATCGAGGAGCTGCGGGCGCTGCCGGGTGCGGAAGACGCGGCCGTGGCCCACAACATTCCGTGGGGCAACAACGATAGCGACCGGCTGTTCACCATCGAGGGTCATCCCGCGCCGCGCCGTGAGGACATGCCCGATGCCTCTTGGGTGCCGTCGACGCCCAATTATCTGGCGCTCCTGCGGGTCCCGGTGCTGCAAGGGCGCGGCCTTTCGGACGCCGACAATCGCGAGGACGCCGAACCGGTGGCGCTGGTCAATCGGGCGGCCGTCCGTCGCTACTGGGCGGGTGAAGATCCGATCGGCACTCACGTCCGCATCTCGGTCCCCAGCAAGGTCTTCCGCATCGTGGGCGTGGTCGGCGACGTCTACAACCATTTTGATCGGGACGCGCCAGCCACCTTGTACGTGCCCACCGCGCAGGCGGTGTCGGGGGTGTTCTACCTGGTCGTGCGCAGCCGAGTGGTTCCGCTGGCGCTGGCCGACCCAGCGCGCCGGGCGGTCGCGCGCGTCGATGCGCAGATGCCGCTGGCCAACGTGCGCACGCTTGAGCAGCAGTTACGCGAGCGCACCTCGGGCATGCGCCTCGGATCCACCATGATGGCGGCGTTTGCGGTGGTGGCGCTGCTCCTGTCGGTGATCGGCATCTACGGCGTGATTGCGCATCTGGTCACGCAGCGGCAACAGGAGATCGGCATTCGCATGGCGCTGGGCGCGCGGCCGGGTCAGGTGCTGCGCATGATGATGGCGCGCGGCGGCTGGCTGGCTGGCATCGGCGTCGCGCTCGGCCTGCCGGCAGCGATCGCGGTCGCGCACGTGATGGCCGCCCACCTGTTCACGCTGGCCGACAGCGACACCAGCGTCTTCGTCGTGCTCACGCTCACCGTCACGGCGATGGCACTGCTCGGGACCTTCGTGCCCGCACGTCGCGCGGCGCAGGTGGACCCGATGGTGGCCTTGCGGTACGAATAGGGAGCCCTGCGGTTCAGCGCTTCGTCAGCTCGTCCTTGAACACCCGGCCGTCCTTCATCACGAAACCGACATGCTGGAGCACCTTGACGTCCTTGCGCGGGTCGCCGGTGACGGCCACCAGGTCGGCGTAGGCGCCGCCGGCGATCACGCCCAGCTCGCCCGGGGCGCCCAGCATCTCGGCCGCGCGCGAGGTGGCGGAGCGGATGGCCTCCATGGGCGACATGCCGAGCTCGACCATCCGGGCAAATTCCTGCGCGATCGGCTCGGTCCACGGGAAGCCGCCCACATCCGTGCCAAACACGATGCGGACGCCGGCCTTCATCGCTTTCTGGAAGGACACTCGATGCAGCGCCACCCGAAGCCGGTCCCGGCGCGCCCGGGCCGTGTCGGCCTGCGAGAGTCCGTGGTAGTAGACGCTCAGGGTCGGGCAGTACGAGGTGCCCTGCTTGACCATGCGCGCGATGGCCGCGTCGTCCAGGTCGAGCCCGTGCTCGATGGAATCGCAGCCGCCCTCGAGCGCGCGGCGCAGCCCCTCGCCGCCGTAGGCGTGGCACGCCACCTTGCGTTGCCAGCCGTGCGCCTCCTCGACGATGGCGCGCAGCTCTTCCACGGTCAAGGTCGGCTGCGAATACAGGCGGCCTTTCTTGTCGACCCAAGAGCGGTGGGTCATGTACACCTTGAGCCAGTCGGCGCCGTGGTCGAGCTGCTCGCGCGCTGCCTTTCGCGCCTCGACGGGGCCGTCGATGATCTGGACGCCCTTTGGCAGCGTCGTCAGCTCGGGCGCGTAATCCTCGAGCGGGTAGCCACCGGTCGTGGAGATGCCGCGCGTGACCACGAAAAGGCGCGGCCCGGGAATGTAGCCCTTGTCGATGGCCTGTTTGATGCCGATGTCACCGTAGCCCGCGCCTTCGGTTTCGACGTCGCGCAGGGTGGTGAAGCCCTGCTCGAGCGCGCGGCGGACCGAGACCGTGGCGCGTGCGGCCCGGAACGCGAGCGGGTGCGACAAGAGCTGTGCGTCGTAGCCGCCCTCGGCCGGGTCCTCGCCCTGCAGAAAGATGTGCGTGTGGCTGTCGACGAAGCCGGGCATCACGGTGGCCTGGGCGAGGTCGATCACCTTGGCGCCGTCGGGAACGCGGGCGCTGCCCGCAGCCGACACGCTCTCAATGCGGCCCCCGCGGATCACGATCAACTGATCGCGCCGCGAGGTGGCGGACCGGCCATCGATGAGGACGCCGGCCCGCACGACCACCACGTCGGCGGCCGGGGCCGCGGCGGGCAGGCAGACCAGTAGAATCAGGGTGGTAATCAGCTTCATGGCGCGCACTATATGAGAAGTTGAAGCCGCTTGTACCGCTATCGAATTGGTGAGCTATCATTCCGGCCATGACAGCGACTCCCGAGCAGATTGCCGGCCGTGCCTATCAGCGCTTCATCGAGAGAGGCTGCGAGCATGGGCACGACGTCGAGGACTGGCTGGCAGCCGAAGGCGAGCTTGCGACCTATGAGGTCGTGCTTCTCGCATCAGGTGCCAGCATGATCGAGGTGCTGCGCGAGCTGCGCGCGCTGACCGGGATGGGGCTGCGCGAGATCAAGGACGCGATCGATGCGGGCCCACTGACCATCGCACGGTCGGCGCCTTTAGCCGACGCGGAGGCGATACGCGATCGGATGCAGGCCTGGGGTGCCAGCATCGAGGTGCGTCGCGCCCCTTGAGCGTCAGCCGATCTCGACGACCGCCCCGGCCCCGGCCAGCTTGTCGCGAATCTGCTCGGCCTCCTGCCGCGTCGCGCCCTCGACGATCGTCTTCGGCACGGCGTCCACCAGATCCTTGACCGCGGTCAGGTTCAGGCCGGTGATCGCGCGGATTTCGCGGATGACGCCGATCTTGTTGTCGCCGACGGCCGCGAGCACGACCGAGAAGCGCATCTCGGGCTGGCTGACCGCGCGGGCGCTGCCCAGGAACTCGGTCAGGAGGGCATTGACCCGGTCGGGCCGTTCTGCCTGCATGAAGTGGCCGCAGCGCTCGATGATCTCGACGCGCAGCTTGGGCGCGTAGCGCTCGGTGCCCGGCACCAGGTCGTCGTAACCATGGCCGAAGTCGTTCTCGCCCCAGATCAGGAGCGTGTCGGCCTCGATGACCGGATAGCTGGGGACGCGACCCCTATCGCGCACCGCGGCGCGGAAGGCAGCTCGGTACCAATCGATCATCGCCTTGGCCGCGCCCGGCTTGCGAAGGCCGTCCACGAAGGGCTCGATCTCGTCGGCGGCCAGGTGCGAACGGTCGGTGGCGAGCCTGCGATAGATCGTCGGGAGCAGGGAATGCCCGAAGCGGGAAAGGGTTTGTTCGGGCAACCAGGGCAGTTGGAACAGCAGGATGTACCAGCTGCGTGCGAGCTGTCGGCGGCTCTTGCGCAGCGCAGCCACCAGCTGCGATGGGTGCGGGCAGCCCAGCACCGCGAGCTTGCGCACGCACGCGGGCCGCATCGCCGCGAGGTGCCAGGCCACGGCGCCCCCCCAGTCGTGGCCGACCACGTCGGCTTGCTGCTCGCCCAGCGCTCGGATGATCTCGCACGCGTCGGAGGCGAGGGTGTCGATGTCGTACGGACCTCGCTGTTCGGTCTCGTTGTAGCCCCGCTGATCCAGCGCAATCACACGATGGCCGGCCTGGGCCAGGGTTTCCAACTGGTGACGCCAGGACCACCAGCTCTCCGGAAAGCCGTGCAGGAGGAGCAAGAGGGGCCCCTCGCCCACCTCTGCATAGTGAAATCGGAGGTCGTTCACCCGCGCGAAACCGTGCGTGACGTTCGACTGGGAGGGCCGCATGCGAACCCCTGTACCACGAAGCGCAGCTTCTTGATATCCTCGAGGCGGATTGCTCTATCATGTTGAGGCGATCGCTTCTGCTGGTGGGCCTTCTGCTCGCGCGCCGCGCGACCGCGGCCGCCCCGCCGGCGCCGGCCGCGCAGGTGGCGGTCGACTTCGTGCCCGCTGGAGGCGAGCCACGCTGGTTGGTGTTGGCGCTCGAGGAGCTGGTGGGCCGCGAGTTCGCGCGCTTCCACCAGATTCAGGTCGCTGACAAGGTCGACGCGCGGGCTTGTCAGCGGCGAGAGCCGCACTGCCTGATCGATCGCTATCGCAGCCTGGGCGTGCAGGTGGTCGTTCTGGGCACGCTGCGCGATTCCACCCTTGAATACCAGGTCTACGACACCTGGACGCGTGCGCGCGCGTTCGAGGGCAAGCTCGCGACCAGCGGCACCGGCGTCACCGGCGCCACCTTGCAGAGGCACATCGGCGAGATCGTGCGCCCGGTGGTGCATCGCGGCGGCCTGCTCGATCAGAGGCCGGACGCTCCGGCCGCCGAGGCGCTGTCGGTGAGGGCCGCGCCTGCAGCAGCGCCCCGCATCGACCCTTTGCCGTTCGTGGTCAGCGCGCTGATCGTGCTCGTCGCGACGCCGATTCTGTTCCTGTGGCTGCTGCTGGGCCGGCGGCTGCTCGAGGTGCCGCCGCCCGGGTCGTGGACCCTATCGGCCGCGCTGGTCGCGGGGCTCGCAATCGCTCTCGTCATGATCCTCACCCCGGGCGTCCGCGCCGCCCTGGCGAGCCACGCGAACCTCGCGGAGAAGCTCCTGCTGCCGATAGCCGGGGGCACGCTCTGGGGCCTGTACGTGCTCGTGAGCGTGGGCGTGGTTTTTGCACCCATTCACGGATTGGAACGGGTCCGCCACGACGCGCTCTTTTCGCTGCTCAAGCCGTGGCTCGCGTTGTGTGGGCTGCGCCTGGCGCTTCTGCTGATTCAGGTGCCGGTCCTGACCATCACGCCCCTTCTGGGTCGCGCCATTGGTTGGTCCGAGCGCGTGACCATGATGGTGGTCCTGCCCGCGGCCGGGCTATTTGCCTGGCTGTGGCTGCTGACGCTGGCCGACAATCTGTCGACCTTTCTCGACACCCGCCTGGTCGACGGGCCTGCCCATGCGCGCAACCCCTGGCACCGAACCATCAGAAAATACTTTCTCGGCTACGTTCGCCGCAACGGCGTCGAGCTCGATCGCAGGCTGCTCGAGCGGACGCTGTTCCTGCCCAGCCACCTTCCGCACGTGCTCAGCTACGGGGGTGGCCTGGGCAGACCGCGCATCCTCGTGGGCGTCGACAGTCGCGAGGCTGCGCTGGGCGAGCTACCCGACGAGTCCGAAGCGCCCGAGCGCACCGTCAACCCCGAAGAGCTGCCCTTCGGTATGCTCACGCCGCGTGCGGGCGCGTCCCACGATCGGCGCTGGCTGAAGCGCGCGCGCAAGGCGGACGCCCGGCGCCGCGAGCTGACCCTGGCGCCGCCCCGCATCCGCAGCGCGGCACCCCGTCTCATCGGCGAGAACGCAACGCTGCTCGGCTGGGTCATGCCGCACGCCCAGGGCATCCCGCTCATCGCGAACACGCGCGACGATTACGATCTCGTGCGGCAGCTCTTGACGGAGCACTACGCCGCTTTCCGTAGTGTCGACGACGACGATTACGACGACACCGATCCGAGCCAGCTCGATTTCCTGTTCGGCGCGATCCTGCGCGAGCTGGGGAACTTTCGCCGCGGCGACGGCGCTCTGGTCACGATCCGACAGTGCCTGGCGCTCGCCGTGCCCAAAGCGAGCTGGTTCTCGGGTCACGTTCTGCGCGGGGCCGCTGCGTTCTACGAGCGATTTCTTTCGGGTCCGGCCGCGACGGTAGGCGATGCCTACGCCGCCCTCAACGCGGGGCTGCACCATCTCATCCAGTACCTCTACACGCTGCGCGAAGAGCGCCTGCTTCCGTTCCTGACCGCGCGCGCGGATGCGCCGCGGCTCATCATGAATTCGAAAGAGATTCTGGAGGAAGTCGCTCTACCCAAAGACCCGACCGCGAAGCCGCCGCTGACGCGCGCGACGCGCCGGCGGTTGCTCTGGCTCTCCCAGCTTTTCCATTCTTCCCTCTTGGCCGAACGCCGCGACCGCAGATTGCGCTGGGTCGGATCGCTGGTGTTCGCGCTCGTCGGCCTGGGTCTTTTGTTCCAGGCCACCCGCGCGGCGATTCGATACGACGCCACCTACGTGGAGCGGATGAGCAAAGGAGCAGCATCCGATGAGCCAACCAGAACGCGATAGAAATTCGTCCGGATTCTTCGAGGCGCTCAACAAGAGCGCCCTGGCGGTCAGCAAGAAGGCGGCCGGTGCGGGCGTGGTGGGGCTTCTGGGCTCGATCGTCTTTTTGGGCATCGCCGGAGTATTTTTCGTCACCGAGAACTTCTTCATCGCGATGTTCTGCGTCTCGCTGGCGCTGCTCGTTTATCCGACCGGTGCCGACGTCGGGAAGCTGTGGATTTCCTCGGTCACGGTGCTGTTCTCCTCGCGCCAACTGACGCCGAAAGCA
>Ga0126376_10000425_pt1 | contig 20452 bp, 14 predicted proteins | sample PanSoiMetPlot_15_FD_92760 | JGI IMG/M metagenome (GOLD analysis project Ga0126376, IMG submission 92760) | Tropical forest soil microbial communities from Panama - MetaG Plot_15 | ecosystem: Environmental > Terrestrial > Soil > Tropical forest > Bulk soil | place: Panama | collected 2016-02-17
GAGCCCAATCAAATGTCCCGGTGCGCCGAGGCGTTTTGCGATTTCGTAACTGTGCCCGCCAAGGCCCACCGTGGCGTCGATATATGTCCCGCCACGCCGCACGTTTAAGAAGTCGATCGCTTCTTTTAAAAGAACCGGAACATGGCTCGCTGCCTTTCCACCACCATGTCCAACCCCCTGAGGGGTGTCTGTTGATCCCTCGCCCACTAGATGCCCAGTTCGTCGAGCGTCTTCTCATCTTCAGGCGTGAACTTTTCTTCTTCGATCTCTTTCTTGAACAGCTCCAGGTTCCTGACGACGAGAAATGTCAAATTCCCTAGAACCGCTACCTCTCCCTTGATTTGTCCTGATTCCCGCAACAACTGGGGCAGCAACAAGCGGCCTTGCCCATCCATTTCGACCTGCTGCCCGTAATAATTCGCTCGATCCAAGAACTTTTTCTTCGTGGGATTGAAATTCGAGAGCGAAGCCAGCTTCTGCTCGATTCGTTCCCACTCCTCGAAGGGATATACTTGAGCAACCTTCCCATCGAGACTTGTGATGTAAAATTGCTGCCCGTATTTCTCGTCGATCACCCGCTTGAACTCGGCCGGGATTTTCAGACGGCCTTTCTCGTCGACCCGGGTTGGATGATTGCCGCGAAACATGGCGCATTAAGGAGGAGAAAGCAGCGAAAAGTTCGGTCAAAACCGGGCGATCTGGGCTGTTTACCGTACTGTTGGGTCGGATTCCCACCGGCTCCACGTTTTCAGCTCCTCGCTCCCACCAAGCTACCGGACTCACCACTTTCTACCACTTTGTACCACATCTTAGCTGTAAGTCGTTTATTGTCAAGCAGAAACTTGCAGGTGTACGTCCCACTTAGGCACTGCCCTGAGAAACCGCCAAGAGTTGTGGTTAACCAATTCGAGGACCACAATAGGTTGGGTTAGCGTCCCTGGTTCTTTCGCCATTCTTTCGCTTCGATTTTTCTTGACCTCCGCGACTGGCGCGGAATTTCTTGTGGAAATTTGCAGCTTCGGCCCTAGTGATCGCAATAGACCTTGCTGCTGCAATTGTCCTGATTGAAGAAAAACCAATCAGGAAAGGCGAGGGCCGAGATATGAAGAGGATTCAATACGCGTTATTCGCTGCTGTTTTTCTAACCCCCTTAGCGCTAGGCCAAGACAACTCATCTCCGCCGCCTCTCTATCCCACGCCGGGGAATCCGGCGGAAACCCAGTCACAGCAGAATGTCGCGAATCAGCAAAATTCCCAGACTCCGGTGTTCCGGGTAAACGTGTATGCACGCAGCGCGAAAGCGGTCAATTACCGGCATCGCGGTGGATCGACCACCCTAGACATAAAAGGTACGAGCATCGAGCCCGAGATCACGGGAAGGGCGAAGGTCGATGGCAAGGCCGGGCGTCTTGCGATCGATGTTGAACTGAACCACATGCAGCGGCCGACCAAGTTCGGCCCACAGTACCTGACTTATGTTTTGTGGGCGGTGACGCCGGAAGGACGAGCCGTAAACCTGGGTGAGGTCCTGCCTAGCGGCGATGGAAAAGACAAGCTCAGCGTTACAACGGATCTTCAGGCATTTGGCTTGTTCGTGACGGCAGAGCCTTATTTTGCGGTGATACACCCCAGTGAAGTGGTGGTGGCGGAAAACCAGGTTCTCCCGGGGACAAAAGGATTCGAAGAACCGATCGATGCGAAGTTCGATGTGCTCGAGGGCAAGGAGTACACGATTGACGTTCCTGTTGAGCAATTGCCATCGACACAGGCCCAGCCCAATGTCCCGCTAGACCTTTTGGAATCGCGCAATGCAGTTGCGATCGCGAAAGCTGCCGGAGCAGAACAATATGCCAACGACAGCCTGATGAAGGCAGAGGACATGCTGCAGCGAGCCGAAGACTATTACCAGCGCAAGCAAGGCCGCACGCCGATCGGAACCGCGGCGCGCGGTGCAACGCAGATGGCGGAGGATGCCCGCGTGCTTACTTTGCGCAAGAAAGAACAAGAGCGAGAGGAATCGGCTCGGCGGGCTGCTGCGGATGCACAGGCAAAGGCGCAAGCCGATGCTGACGCTGCGAAACGAGACGCGGAACAGGCGCAGGCACAGGCTAACGAAGACGCTCGTCGACGGGCCGATGCAGAACAGGCCCGCGCGCAGGCAGAACAACAACAGGCCGCGCTTCAGGCGCAGCAGCAACAAGCCGCCGCTCAAGCCGCGGCTGCGCAGGAACAGGCAGAAGATGCGCAACGCAAAATGCAGGAGGCGCAGAACCAGTTAGCACAGGCGGAGATCCAAACCCAGCAAGCAGAGCAGGCAAAAGATGAAGCGGTCCGGCAGAAAGAAGAGATGCGCGCGCGGCTTGTGGCCCAGCTCAACCAGGTGTTGCAGACTCGCGATTCGGCTCGAGGGCTGATCGTCAGCATGCCCGATGTACTGTTTGACTTTAACAAGTACACGCTCAAACCTGAGGCTCGAGAGAAGTTAGCCAAGATCTCGGGAATTGTGCTGGCCTATCCCGATCTGACCCTCAACATCGAAGGTCACACGGACAGCATCGGAAGCGATGAATACAATCAGCAGCTTTCAGAGAAACGTGCGGATTCCGTACGTGGGTATCTGATCTCTCAGGGAGTCAAGCCAGATAATGTATCGGCGACTGGACTCGGCAAGGCAAATCCGGTAGCCGACAACGGCACCTCCCAAGGGCGGCAACTGAACCGGCGCGTGGAGATGGTGGTTTCGGGCGACGTGATCGGTTCGCAGGTTGGCACGCCGACATCGATCACGCCAGAACCGGGATCGGGCCCATCGATGCAGTGAAAGATGAGTTTTGTTGGAGGGACCTGTTGAGATCCCTCCAACAGTTCTCTGGACTCGGAATTGCGAAAACGCCCTAACGGTTCTCAATGCCCGCCTGCTGCCGTACTTCATCAGAAATATTTGCACCTGTGACGAGCAAGACGACTCGGCCAGAGACCGGGTTGGCGAGGTAAGCGGCTGTAGCAGCAGCGCCGGCGGGCTCGGCTAATACATTTTCTTTGTTATACAAATGCTTCACAGCGTCAAGCATCTGTTGCTCGCTGACCAGAACTACATCGTCCACTACTTCGCGAATCGCTGCGACATTGGAGGCTTCGGGAGTGCGCGTGGCCAATCCGTCGGCACAAGTGTCGCAGGTTTCCGTCGCAATGGGCTTACCAGCACGCCAAGACAGCACGTAAGACGGAGCCTTTTCGGCCTGGACTCCGATCACACGAGTTTGCGACGACAGTTGCTTGATCGCAGAACCTACACCACGGATCAGCGCTGTATCCCCCATTGGCACGAAGACAGTAGAAATGTTCGTGAGTTGTTCGGTGAGTTCTAGTCCGATAGTGCCTGGCCCTGCAGGTAGATCGGGATCAGTGGCGTCATTCAGAAAGTAGATTCCGGAGCGGCGAGAATATTCGTTTGCAGCAACAAATGCACCGGCCAGATCGATACTTCCCTTGCAAACGACGCTGGCACCGAGATCTTCGATCTTTTTGCGCTTTACCGGGTTCGCATTTTCAGGCAGGAAAATGGTCGCGCGAACGCCGAGAGTGCGGGCTGCAAACGCGGTCGCCGCTCCATGATTTCCGGTGCTCGATGCAGTGACCTCTTCAATCTTTTTCCGCTCTAAGTTCTTCGCCAAGGCGTACAGCGCGCCGCGGGGCTTGAAGGATCCGGTTGGCAGCGCGATTTCCAACTTGAGGTGAACTTCTACGGTGGAATTGCTCAGGCTTCGAGCTTTCACTGATGGGGTGGCTGGGAAATACTTTGCGAGCACGGCGCGAGCTTCACCGATCGCCGGAACTCCAGGGAGAGCAGACATATTCTGTTCGAGGAAGACTCGTATGAAGGAATCTTTGCTTCCCGACAAGTTTACTTTATGCCGAAGAAGATGGTGCTACACTCGTGCCGTTTTTCATTGCGGTGGAGGCGTCCATGTTGAACGAACACGACACTACCTCAGGGCAAAAATCTGATGATTGCGAATCGAGGATGGCTGGACTCAGGCAAAAGATTAGCGATTCAGAGTGCCAACTACAGAGACTGCAACATGAGCTATCCGACGTTGTTGAGAAGTGCTTCGAACAAGAGATTATTCGGCTGAAGAAGCAGTCTTGGATCGTAACTGGTGTTTTGACGTTTGCCATTAGCCTTTCGGCGGGTCTCACTGTGTTCTTGCTCGTGAGTGAGAGACTGGGCAGCGGCGAGTTGCGCAATTGTCTGGCCTGTCTCATCGCAAGCGTACTCGGCAGTTCCACTTCAGCCTTCATTTCATCGCTGGACCGGCGCGCCCACGGATGGCAGATCCGTCAGGTGAAGATCCCTCCGGGTTCTGGAGAGAGATTCAATGAAAAGATGGTGCCCTTTTTTGTGGCCCGTCCGTTTCTGGGTCTTCTGACCGGTCTTCTCGTATTCTCAGCCAGTCGAACCGAGTTCCTTTTGAGGCACGAATCCTGTCCAAGCCAGCCCACGTCGCTCCATGAACTCGTCTTCTATTCCTTGCTCGCGGGACTGTTCGCGAAAACCTTGATCGAAAAACTGAAAGCTCTGTTCGATAAGCTGTTCGGTGGATAACGTGTTGGCAGCCGCCTACTTTACCGGCTCAACAAAGACTGCGGTGCCGTATGCGAGCACCTCGGTTACGCCCTGCATGACCTCAGTGGCGTCGTAGCGGGCGCCGACAACGGCGTTCGCGCCCAATTCGGCGGCGTGCTGCAGCATGAGATCAAAGGCTTCCTGGCGGGTTTTCTCGCAGAGATTGGTGAGAAGAGTGATGTTGCCGCCGACGAGGGTCTGCAAGCCTGCACCAATGCTTCCGAAGATGGAGCGTGAGCGAACGACGATCCCTCGCACGACGCCAAGAGTGCGAGTGACGCGGAAGCCATCGAGTTCGAACTGGGTGGTAACCATGTTGTGGGATACCATCCTGCCTGCACTGTAGCCAGTGACCATGAGAGTCCTCTTTTGCCGGCGTGGGGCGGAATCTTACGCCAGACAGCAGAATATACGCGCTTCGAACAGGAATTAGCAGTGCTTCACTGGCTGCCGTAATAATTTCAGCCCTAGAGAAACGCCTGGACTACCGAGATCCCGACGGTTCGCAGAGACCGCCGAGAGAACCCTTTGATTATTAAACCTGGGGTTACTCCAACTGCGCCGTTATAAAGAATTCCTGTGTGGAATTGTCGTATTCGATGCGGAGCACGTTGGGTTTGCAGCAAACCTGGCAGTCTTCCACATAGGATTGGCGGCGTCCGGCGGACTCGTCGACCGTGGTGACATTCCACTCTCCGCAAGAGTCGCACTGGAAGCCGGATTCCATACCTGACAAAAGCTTACCTCAGCGAACCTCTGAGATCGGCGTCATCCCGAAGGCCCCCGCTTTCACCAGCGGGCCGACGGATCTCCCACGAGACGGAGCCATCGCTGAGATCCCATGCTCCGCCCGTAAAGCGGCTGCGCCCGGGATGACGCCCTACGACGCCCTATAATGTGCGATTGTAGTTTCTGCCAACCCGGAGGCTTGATGATCTCGAGACGAAAATTTCTTGAGGCTGGCGGCGTGAGTGCGGGAGCGGTACTGGCTTCGCAGTCTCTGCTTGCCGTCAACTCTGCCGACTCTTCCCTGCCTGCTTCGATCGGGCGGCTGAAGTCACGGAAGAACGAAGCCTCGCCGATCAACATCGAAGAACGCCATGAACGGCAGGAGTTCGCCCGAAAGCTGATGAGCGAGAACTCGCTCGACGCGATCGTTCTGATGGCCGGCACTTCCCTGCAGTACTTCACTGGGATCCGCTGGTGGGGCGGAGAGCGCTTGTTTGCGCTCGTGCTCCCTGTGAAAGGCAACTCATTTTATGTTTGCCCAGCATTCGAAGAGGGACGCGCGCGCGAACAGATCGCAAACTCTCCCGATGGCAAGCAGCCCGATGTTCGCGTTTGGCAGGAGAACGAGAGCCCGTATCAGCGGGTAGCAGATGGACTGCGAGAACGCGGAATTGGTACCGGAAAAATCGGGATCGAGGAAACGATCAAATTTGTATTTAGCGACGGTATTGCCAAGGCCGCGCCACAAGCGACCATTACGAGTGCGACTCCAGTAACTGCAGGCTGCCGCATGATCAAGAGCGCACACGAAATCGCTTTGATGCGGTTGGCATCGCAGGTCACATTGGCCGCTTATGAGGCTACTTACCTCGCTGTGAAAGACGGAATGACGCAGCCTCAGGTCGAAGATCTCGTGCGGCAGGCGCACGAGAAGCTTGGATTTCAGGGATACGCCGATGTGCAAGTGGGTGAGTTTTCGGCGTTTCCTCACGGATCGGTTACGCCGCAGGTGGTGCACGAAGGAACGATTGTACTGATGGACGGCGGATGTGTGGTTGAAGGATACCAGTCGGACATCACACGCACTTATGTTTTGGGGAAGGCGTCGGACAAGATGAACCAGGTGTTCGACATTGTGCACCGTGCGCAATCGGCAGCTCTGGCCGCAGCTCGCCCCGGAGTCGAGTGCGGTTCGATCGACGCGGCCGCGCGCAAAGTGGTCATCGATGCCGGGTATGGGCCTGACTACAAATACTTCACGCATCGACTCGGACACGGCTTAGGAATGGACGGCCATGAGCGGCCTTATCTCGTGCGCGGGAATCCGGAGAAGTTGCAGGCGAATATCACGACCAGCAATGAACCGGGGATCTACATTCGCGGCGAGTTCGGTGTTCGTCTGGAAGACGATATGCACATTACTGAAAACGGCGCGGAACTATTCACCCCGCAAAGTCCGTCGCTGGAAAATCCCTTCGGCTCTCGGACGTAGAGGCCATCAATTACTAATGGCACTAAGGCACGCAGGAAATCCTCTGTGTCCCCTGTGTCCCCTGTGGTTTCTGGGTTCTCTAGATTCGCGATGACAAATGAATCTCCAAGAACAAAGGCCCGGCAATGATGCCGGGCCAGAGGTTTGAGAAGCAAGTAGCTACCAAGTGAGCTTGCTCAGGTACGAATAGCTCTGGGTGATGCTGGCGATGGGTTGCTTCGGGTGATCGTGTTCGACAATGTAGTGCTTGATGCCGGCCTTGTCGGACTGCGCGAAAATGCGTTTCCAGTCGATAGTACCGCTGCCGACTTCGGTCAGATCGACAGTATCGCCAAAATTCTGCGCACCGCCGGTCGTCACCTTGGGCTTCGTCTTGAGATCTTTCACGTGGACCAGCGGGAAACGTCCGGGATACTCGTTGAAATATTTCACCGGATCGGCACCGGCAGCAGTGGTCCAGCAAAGATCCATTTCCATCTTCACCAGGTTGGGATCGCAGAGCTTTAGCAGTTCGTCGTAAGGCATCTTGCCGTCCGTCGGGAGGAATTCGAACCAATGGTTGTGATAGCCAAACTGCATTCCGGCGGCCTTGGCCTGCTCGCCCGCCTTATTGAACTTTTCGGAGGCCTGCTTCCAGATGTCGGGATTTTTGCGAAGCTCCTCGGGAATCCACGGGCAAATGATGTACTCCAGACCGATCGCTTTTGAAAAATCGATAACCGACGGGAACTTGTCGTCGAGCTCGTCGTATTGCACGTGCGTAGAAGGCGCCTTCAAACCGTTCTTTTCGAGGACCGCGCGTACCTGGTCCGCGGTCCGTCCGAAGTATCCGGCAAACTCGACTTCCTTGTAGCCGACCTGAGCAACCTTCGCGATGGTGCCCTCGAAATCATCTTTCATCAGATCGCGGACGGTATAAAGCTGCACGCCAACCTTCTTGATTTTGTGTTCGCCGGCGGCCCAGCTAAAACGAGGGGTGAACAGGCTTGCGGCAGTGGCGGTGCCAGCTATTTTCAGAAAATTACGGCGGTTCATGGCATGAAAACTCATAATCGGGTTTCCTCCAGTGGGTCCGTTGGGGCGGAAATTAGTTCGCGAGAATTATACGCGTACCCGCAAGAAAATCGTTGTTGTGCGTTTTCCCAGAATGGGACCAGGGCCAAAGATGCGGCGTTTGGGCGCCGCATTTGCAGGAGCTAGATCGATCTAGGAATTGCCGGTGTACCATTCCGCTTTGTCATCCTGATGGCGCCGTTTTTTGGCGCCGAAGGACCTATGCAACTCTGCCCGTACTCCTCATCCGTAGTAAATTGAACAACCAGACCTGGACAGAAAGCATCCACATTCGGAGGTCGAATTATGAGAACCAAGTCGACAACTCGGGTACTGTGCCTCCTTGTCCTGATCACTTTGACTGTTGCGGCACAAAATGCCCAGCGCGGCCAGCCGAACGGAAAATCTGAGGAGAGAATCACCCGCGAAGTTCGTCATGAACTGCTGATGCTTCCTTACTTCGGCGTCTTCGATAACATCGCGTACAAAGTGAATGGGTACGACGTGACATTGGTCGGTCAGGTGGTTCGCCCTTCGCTCAAGAGCGACGCCGAGAATGTCGTAAAGCGAATTGAAGGGATCGAGAAAGTTGACAACCAGATAGAGGTCCTTCCCCCTTCGAGTATTGACGACCGATTGCGAATCCAGCTCTTTCGTTCGATTTACCGCTATCCGCCGTTGCAGAAGTATGAACTCGGAGTGCAGAAGCCCATCCGCATCATCGTCAAGAATGGCCGAGTCAACCTCGAGGGCGTGGTAGATAACGAGACAGACAAGAATCTGGCTGGCGTGCGTGCCAACACCGTCCCCGGAATCTTTTCGGTTGCCAATAACCTGCAAGTCGCGGAGCCGAAATAGTTGAGCCTCGATTGAAGTGCATTCGGCAGGAGCATCGGATCCAGAAGGTCCTAGGTCATTTCACTTTGATGTAATCCACCGCTTGTCATCCTGATAGCCTGCGCTTTTTGCAGGCCGGTGGACCTATGCAGTCTCCCGCCTCCTGCGGATATGGAAAGGAGGGAGACAGGTTCGGCGAACCGCGAACTACGGTGATGTGGAACCAATTCGCCGCCGTTCGAAAATTCGCTCAAGCAATCACACTGACCCCATTACCTTGCTCCGGACTGGGAGCTGGAGTTTTGGCAGGCACGGCAGGCGACGGAGACGGCACTTCATGACGGTTCACGTTCATCGGAACGAAGGTCTGGTGCAGACACAGAAGAGCCCGGCGCGCACCGGTCAAGTCTCCGGCATCCAGAGCGGCGCCTATATCTTCGAAATTCTTTTCGCGGTTCGCAGCACCGAATGGACCTCCATCGGCAAACGGCCCGGACTGCCCCAGCGATTGCAGTGTCTGGTAATCCCGGCGAGCGGCAGTGAGATCGCCGGATTGAAGGTCTTTCTTCAGTTGCCGGAGGTCGGACCGGCGCTGATCAAGAAAGCTGTGCAAATCGCGATTGATCGAGTTTGAGACAAATGTGGTCGACATAATATTTCCCTCCTGTCAGAGAGGATTGCAATACAAGGACCACATCGACGTAGTCTCAGCGCTGCTTTAGAAAGACAGCCATTGATCCTTACTTAGCAGCGTGACTCACGGTCCACCGCAGTGGATGCCTTGAATCTCCTCATCGTGAGAGATTCAGGATTAAACCGTTTTCATGATTCGATGCTAGTACGTCCGCGCAACTTCGCAAGATCCAATCCGCGCCTGCTTCCTGCAAGAATGAAGATTGCACGGTGGTGGTGAATGCGATCACTCTGGCACCCGCAGCCTTAGCTGCTTTTACTCCGGCGGGAACATCCTCGAGAACCACGCATTCCGTAGCCGGAAATCCGAGCACCGCGGCTCCCTTCAGGTATGGCTCCGGGTGTGGCTTGCCGTTCGTGATGTCATTCGAAGAGATGAACTTCCTGGGAAGCAGCAGGCCTGCAGCTTCGATTCTTACTTCCGCCAGCTTACGGGTACAGGAGGTAACGATGGTCCAGCGATCCAGCGGCAGACTGGCAAGCAGCCCCAGCGCACCGGGCAGCGGAACTACCCCCTCAAGATCTTGGATCTCGCGGCGTTCGACCTCGCGGTTCTCCGCTTCGTGATCAGCGTTAGGCATGTATTCACGGACCGTCGTCAGGCTGGGACGGCCATGAGCACGGGGCACGACTTCTTCCGGATCAAAACCATGTTCGAGAGCCCAGCGATGCCAGACCCGGGCCACGGCGGGAGTTGAGTTAATCAGCACACCATCAAGATCGAAAAGAAGTGCCGCACATCGGACTTGGGTCATCGTCAATAGACTAACAGTGAGTTGAAGGACCTGGATCCGTAACGGATTGGAGAGCACGGTGCACGTCAAAATCTCTTCCGCTGTGCACCCCTGTGCCCCCTGTGGTGATCCTCGAGCACTAATAGATGAACTTCAGCGAGAACTGAATCTGCCGCGAAGTCCCCGCAGTCCTGCTGATGATCCCAAACCCGCTTCCATTCACGATGTTCGAGGGCAGGCCGAAGTTGACGATATTGAAGATGTTGAAGAACTCCGCGCGAAACTCCACCGTCCCCATCTCCGCATTCCCGCGGTGTCCAATCGGTGTGTCTTTGATAATAGCGACATCGAAGTCGTGATACGCCGGTCCGCGAAACGTGTTACGGCCCAGCGTGCCGAATCTGCCCTGATTCGGCCCCGTACCTTCGGGAACATTAATCGGAATATCGAAGAATGAGCGGTTCCCGGCTGCTCCCAGCCCGAAGTAATCGCCGCGCACCGTACGGCTGGTTGACAGTTGCGGCATGGAAACCAGATCAGGACGATCTCCTCCGCCGAGCCCCGCTCCCGTCTGTTGCACTCCAGAGAACACAGTGAACGGCGACCCGGTGGTCAGCGTTGTGATGTTCAGCAACTGCCAGCCTCTGGTGAAGGTTCGCCCAAGCGGACGCAAGAACGAAACTCGATCGAACGGCAGTATTTGAATCGCACTTGCTGCGAACACATGTGTCACGTCGAATGTCGAGGGACCCTTCTCCAATGACGGATCCCATGGATTCTGCGGCGCCGTCTGCAGGATCGTTCCCGAACTCCCCAGCAATCCGCCCAGCACGGCGCTGGTGTCGTCCAACGCCTTCGAGTACGTATAGCTCGCCTGCAGCCCCAACCCATATTTCGGGGAATTTTTCGTCAGGCTTGTCTGCAAAGCGTGATAGCTCGAGTGCGAGCCGTTGGTCATGATGATTTCCGGGCCAAAACCTCCGGTTGCGTGACAAGGCTTGTCGAACTGTGTGAAAGGTGCAAATCCCTGGCACGCGCCACCATAGCCGTTGGGATTGTAGACGCGTGCCAGGTCAATTCCGGCAGTCGCTACATACGACGCATTGAATTTGAAGTCTCCAAAATCGTGATCAACCCCCGCCGTCCAGCTTCCGACATAACCATTCCCAAAGTTCTTCGCGATGCCGGTGACGTTCAGTAACTGGACATTCCCCGGCGCGAGTGCATTGAGATCATTCTGAAAACGCGTGTAGTCAAACACTGTATTCGCCGGCACATCCTCGGAACGCCCGGTCGCGAAGATAGCGTGGCCCTGACTGTCGTACGCGGTCGGCAAGTTCAGCGGAACGAATGTGTTATGAAAGGCAATCGGTTCGTTCGGCTGCGCATAGATCGACGGCGCAAAAACATAAGGAATCGCCGCCGTCAGAAAATTATCCTGCCAAAGATTCGGAATCAGCGTCGTGACTGCCCCACCCGCGTGCAACACCGTGTGCCGGCCTAATGCGTAGTCGAGACCCAGCCGCGGCCCCCAGCCATTCCAATCCTGATCGTAAGGAGGCTGCGGATTGATCAACAGTTCCTGATGCGCATTTCGATCCCCATATCCCACCGGCTTGCCGTTCGCGTCAGTAAAAACCGGCAGCGACGTTCGCTTTGTCGCCTCGTGAATCCGGCTGTTCACCTCGTAGCGCAACCCGTAGTTCACCGTGAGTTTCGAGGTCGCCTTCCACGTGTCCTCGAAATAGACGTTGTAAGCCTCACGCCGCACGCCCGCTTCATTGAACTTGCCGTCGACCGGGGTGATGCTCGCCGCCGCCATGATGTTGTAGGAATATGGCGTGCCGGTCAGTAGCCCGGTCAGCGAATCCGGCAACGGATCGCCCGCCTGAATGTCATGCGTCCCGCTCGCCGATGTGATCTTTACCGGCGAATACGCCGTGCCGCCGCCGAACTCGTAGATTCCATTCGGATTCGTTCCGAATATGGTCGAGTCCCTATTTACACGGATCTCCGTTCCCCACTTGAATACGTGCGAGCGATGGGTCCAGGCGAAATCCTGCTTGAACTGATACAGATTGCTGTACGAACCGAAAATCGATCCGCTCGGCTGGTTGTAAGGTTGAAACAACCCGTCGGCATATGTAATTCCGGGCTGCGTGTGATTGTCCGCCGGAAAGAACGGTGTGCTGCGGATATAACTGACTGACGTGTCTGACGTCATGTGCGCTGAAATCGCCCGAGTGTAGTGCACCCCGAAATTTCGCTGGTGGTCAAAAAACTGGATGCCAAACGTCGGATTGATCGCCGTCTGGTCTGGGTTCGTCAGCGGCCCCGTCACCTGGTTCAGGCTGAACCGCGTAATCAGCGACGATTTGTCAGAAATCTTGTGGTCGATCCGGATGGAAAACTGATTCGTGCTGGTGACCACCTTCGACGACGCCGCATAGGTTCGGTCTCCGAACGCGCCGTTCGGTTCATTCGGTAGCGGATAGCCGTTCAATACTCCAGCGACCTCGGGGTTAACCGGCACGGTTAGCGTGTCCCCGGGAAAAGTCGCCGTATCAATTCCCTGTCGTTCGGCCGCCGTGGGCACGGGAATCACCTGCGTCGTTCCTAGCACTTGGCGAAACCCCTGGTACTCGCCAAAGTAATAAGTCCGGTTTCTTCCGTCATAAACTCCCGGCAACACAACCGGCCCACCATTCGTAAATCCAAATTCATTTCGAATAAAAGGAGGAATGCGATGCTTCCCCGTGGGATCCCGATAGTCAAAATAATTCCGCGCATCGAGCGAGGCATTCCGCAGAAACTCGAACATGCTGCCGTGAATATCGTTCGTCCCTGATTTCGTCACTACGTTCGTATAGCTCGCGGCACCATGCCCGACCTCGGCCTCCATCACGCCCGAATTCGACTGCACCTCTTGAATCGCGTCCACGTTGAAGTTGGAAAACGTCGCGCCACCCATCTCGGGATCCGTCGTATCGAATCCGTCGATGGCAAACACGGTCGTCACGCCCCGCTGCCCGTTCACCGCAAACTGCTGCGTGAAGTTCGCGGCGCCATTGGCATCGGTCATCGTTCCTGCCGCAAGCAGCAGCAACTTGCTGAAGTCGCGCGCGTTGAGCGGAAGGCTCGAAACCTCCGAACTGGTAAGGTGCTCGCCGCCGCTGGCCTGCGCTACCGCAGCTTCTTTCCCTCGAACATCCGGCTTTACCGCCACCTCACCTGATGCCAGCATTTGCAGAGAAAAACTGACGGTGCTGTCTCGTACCACCACCGGCCCGGCAGACTTCGATTCCCGACCCGCCGTCTGAACGGAGACCTCATACGATCCCGGATCGATCTCGCTAAATGCGAATTTCCCGTCGCCCGTCGTGCTAGCGCGGTAATCGCGCCCGCTCACGGAATGCAGGCGTACGACTGCACCCGCGACAGGCTTCCCGGAGCTATCGATCAGCAGTCCATCCCACGACGTGAGACCCACGGCCCCGCCAACCAGCATCATCAAGCAAACGCAAATCAGGCCAAAAAATCGTTTTTCCCTGTGTCTGGACATAAACTCGGAATTATACCGGGCCATGGCACGACCGCCTGTGACTGTGGACACTGTCAGGTAGATTTTTCGCTAAACGGAGTTCATCATAGGAATTGCACCCGGAGAACATATGGCAGGCGACGGATCGACGCGGGTGTAAGGCCTAAAGCTTTCCCTCGCGCAGCGCGAATATTACCGCTATACCGAGGGCTCTGCGGAGTTCGAGCGTCAGGGCATCCATTTTCGCAGCCTCGCTCCGACTTTGCCCGGCTTGCGCGAACAACTGCCGTCATTAAGGATGAGTCTAAGACTAAGTAGGACAACCTACAAAAGAACGCTCCGCGGTATCGCGAATAAGAAGTTTTCATACCCATGTCCCGAATGTTTCCCAAACTGACGCTGCTCCTCTCGACTGCGATCCCGGCGCTGATTCTGTGCCCTGTCTCTCGTTCCGCGGAGCCACCATGGCTGGAGCTCCACTCCCCGCACTATACCGTCATTACCGACGCCGGCGAGAAACGGGGACGCGAGGTTGCACTCCGCTTTGAGCAGATGCGGTCCGTCTTTGCCGGTTTGCTGGGCAAGGATCGTCTCAGCGAAGCTCGTCCCCTCACGATCCTGGCGTTCAAAAACGACAAGTCCTACTACCAGGCGGCTCCCCTTCGCCAGGGCCAGCCAATCGCGGCTCCCGGATTCCTGCTCACCAGCGAAGATCAGGACTTCGTCGTCCTGAACCTTTTTGAAGACGAGCCTTACCGCGCCGTCGCCCACGATTTTGCCCTTCGCCTCCTCGACTTCAATTACCCTCCCGCGCAAGGCTGGTTCGACGAAGGCCTCGCCGAATATTTCAGCTCCATCCGCATTGTCGGCAATCAAGTCGAGATCGGCGGCGACCCCGAACTTCAGCCGACCACGAAAGAAGACCTGCTCGGCAACCAGCGCGACACGCATGCCGCTAAGTCGCTCACCGAACTGCTCGGGGCCGAGGTCTGGATGTCTCTCCCTGACCTGTTCGCCGTCAAACACGATCCTTCACCCAGGAACGAAGGAACGCACCACACGCTCTACTACGCGCAATCCTGGATCGTGATGCACTACCTGCTGCACCAGAAAAAACTGCCCGAGACCGGTACCTATTTCGGGCTCGTCCTCAACCAGCACATTCCCGTCGAAGACGCCATCAAGCAGGCATACGGGATGAGCTCCGCGCAACTCGAGCAGGCGGTGAAGGAGTATTTCCACGGCCAGCCCGGGCTGCACCCAGCCGTCAGCGCCTCCCGCCAAACCGCCAGCGATCCCTCCAACGCAATGCCCTCTGGCGCGACCGATCACTTCCCTGTTCCTTACGGCCAGGACGACTCGATCATCACCGCAAGACCCATGCCCGAGGCCGACGCCCGCGCGATGTACGCCGGAATCCAGATTCGCCTCCCCGACCGCCGCGACATGGGCCTCAAAACGCTGAACGAGTTGGCCACCACGCCCACCGAGGCAGACAAGAAAGTCGAGGTCAAACAGTCCAAGCGAGTCGGCGAAGATCCCGATCAGCTCCCGGCAAACGCGATCGGCAATGCGCTCGCCCACCGCATCCTCGCTTGGGATCACGTCGAGCACGGCGAATTTCAGGAAGCCTTCAACGAAATGGGAGATGCCGCTGCGCTCAATCCGCGCGACATGTGGGTTCGTTACTATCTCTGCTTTGCGAAATACAGCATGGCGCAAGCCAAGCACGCCGAGATGATGGGATTGGCCAACATGATGCTCGACCTTCGCGCCGTGCTCGAGTGGAATCCGGAGATGTCCGATGCCTACGATCTGCTCGCGGTCGCTCGCAATGCCGGCGGAAGCCCAACGAATGCCATGCAGTCCGAGCGCGCCGCCATCGGCCTGAGCCCGCGTGACGAGCGCTACTCTCTGCACTTGGCGGAAATTTACGTCTCGGGAAAAAAGTGGGACGCCGCCGGAGCTCTGCTCGATCGCCTGAAGACCAGCGACAACCCACAAATTGCGGCCTCGGCACGCGACCTGGTCTCGCAGATAGGTTCGCAACGGAAGTACGGGCTCTCAACCAGCGCCTCCGCAGCAGCTCAGCCGAAATACGAACAGCAGAAATCCCCGTTTGATGCCCTCGAAGAAGACGCTGCCAAACGCGACGCGGGTGTGCAAGGCGGACCCGGTTCCACCGCTGACGCACGTGCCACCAAATATGTGAGGGGGCGCCTGGTCGCTGTTGATTGTTCGAACGCCCCCGCCGCCGTGCTCACCGTCAGCTCCGACAAAGGCACCCTCAAGCTGCGAGCATCCGATTACAAATCGCTCCTTCTTATCGGCGCTGACGACTTCTCCTGCACCTGGCGAGACCGCCAGGTCACCGCCAACTACAAACCCCGCGGCGCCTCCGACGGCGACCTGGTGTCGCTCGAAATGCGCTAGATCCGTCACAGAACGGGCGATCCTTCTCTATGCGTCATCGAGCGACAGCGAGAAATCTGCTTTTCGCATCGATTCGGTAAATTACTTGCTTTGTTTGGCTTGCGGGACTTCAACATGCAACTCGCTCGCAAAGTCTTGAATCCAGAGAATTTATCCGCAAAATATTGGGAAATAAGGGGTTATCGGTAAGCTGATCGCTGTAATCTTTGTGCCTAGAATCGATAAATTATTGAATTTATTGGAGTTGTCAAGTTGTGACCGGCGGTCATCACTGTAAAATATTGAATTTGAATAACTTGCAGGCAAGGTATTAAGTAATAAGGAGTTATATCCACATCGGCTGAGTCGGATTTCGAGACCCGGTAAGCTGCGAATGACGGCATGTGACGCGGTCGGCGCTCGGTTCCACTATGCGCTGTCGGTATCCTCGGTCAAGGTTGGAGGTCACACGAAAAACGAATTTGGGTGGGGGAAGCTGTGGAGAATCGAAAAGGGTTTGTCAATCGCCCAAATACAAAGCTCATGTCGGATACTGAGTCGGGGAGGAAAAGCTAAGAAAACTGAATCGGGTTTATGCAGCTTGGGGTTCTGGACAATTCTCGCACGCCTGTTTTACGTCATGGAGAACCTTCCTAGCGGAGCCTTCGGTGATTCGCTCGGCTCGTGCGTCGGGTAATTTCTCACTTCTTACCGCAACCTTGACCGTTTCCTTCAAAAGGCGTTTGTCCACTTCGTTCGTTATCCATTTCGCTCCTGCCACTCCGACGAGGAAGGCACCTGCGAGGGCCGAGAACCTGAGACTGATCACTGCGCGTGTGCTCTGATCTGCAAGTTCTACCGACGCGCCAGAACCGTAGAAGGCCCAAGAAGAAAACGCCGCGAAGGCTCCGATCAGAATGTTGGTGAGTGCGCCCGGGCACCAGACGCCGGACTCCTTACGAGGCAGCGCGAAACCGTTGTCGCTCATTAGAGCATTGACCACTCCGCCGAGCCCTCCGAAACCTGCGATTAGCGACGCACATATCCACGGGTTCATAGGCCCCCCTGTTAGGAAATCACTATATGACATCGTCGCTGGGCACGCACGAAATAACGCGTTGAACGAACGCTGAAACTCGGCCCATGCCTCGCGCTCTGCAAACGCGCGAAGAGTCGGGTCATCGCGCTGTTGCCCTATTGAAGAATCTGGTAGCGACTGCCAGCGCCGTCTTAGGATGGGACTGCTGTCGTGTCGCGTTGGAGAGAGCGCGTTCTTCACTGTGCGCTACGCTGCTTGCCGTAGTCGACTATCCACTGTGGCGGCTCCGGCTCGAGATTGCCGTTCACTTTCATTCCTCGTTCTGCGGCCCAGCGGTATCCCCACATCGGCCCGTACTTCGTAATGTAAGTGTCGGGAATCCGATAGGCAGGATCTGATTGAGCTTCGTCCAGAGTGACATACACATAGTGCTTCTGTTCGAATAGCTTAAGCAGTTGTGCGATCACATCTGCATTCAGGCGGTTATCGTGCAGAAGCATGATCTGTGGAGGCTCATAACCAAAAATCTGTTTGCTCAGCCCGGCATAGTAATCAATTTCAGTGCTTGTATAGGAGAGGTATTCCCTGCGGAGTCTCCGCGCCCAGGAGTCACGCGCGAGGAGCATTGCCACGTAAGCGGCATTGAAAATGTAGTCTGAGTTGTCAATGGTGCACGCTGCAACACGGTAACCCCGCCGAGTAAGGAAACTCATGACCTGATCATGCTTCTCTTCAGTTTCACCAGTGTGGTTCATGGGAAAGCGGAAGAACTCCGGTTTTTTCCCCGCTTCTTTCATCAACGGCACGAAACCGGCTTCGCCCTGGACGATCTCATTCTCGATTTGCGCAACCGAAAGCTGATTGCTGTCCTGGTGAGAGTAGGTGTGATTACCCAGATCGAATCGGCCAGTAGTCCAGCTTCTGAGTATTTGGGTTCCGGCTATAGGACCAAGCTCTTCGACCCGTTTCTGGACGACAAAGCCTGTGACCGGGGCGTGATGATGCCTCAGGGCTGACAATATCTTCCGATTGATCTCCAGGGCAACGGTCGCATCTGAAGAAGATACCGTGCCGATGCTCGCGTAAGGCAGATCGTCGACCGTGATCGCGACTGTTCGCTTCTGTGCGAGTGCGCCGAGTGACCAAAGCAAACCCAGCGGGATCGAAAACCAGATAAGGTTCAGACGCTTCATATCGAGTACTTATCACAACATCCAATTCTGCGACCAGTCACGTGCCTGGAGCGTTGTCTGAAGTTTGTCTATTCTTCTCGGCGTCATCCCGGCTGGAGCCGCCTTTCAGGCGAAGGGGTGATTTGCTTCGCGCGTCACGGCGTCACTCCGGGCAAGCTGCATTGGTGCACAAACAAAAGCAGATTCCTCGGCTGCCTCGCCCCTGCATTCTTTGCAAGGGTGGGAATCACGGGCGTATAAGTCTCTGATGCGACTCGGGGTTCGCGACACAAGCGTGTATGGTCGTACATCTCAATGTGGCGACCGGCGCAACTAACGTTCCAGATGCGGGTGCGTCCATTCTGAATGCGCGGACTTCTCTGGACGCACAGGAGACAGCATGAATCAGCACAATGATGGGCAAAGCGCTGCGGCCGGTTCGTCGTTTCTGCCACTTGAATCGGTCTGGCGCGACATTCGCTTTGCGGTGCGATCGCTGCTAAAGGCGCCGGGATTCACGGTCGTCGCGATTCTGGTGATTGCGGTCGGAATCGGCGCGAATACCGCCGTCTTCTCCGTCATTAATACGGTTCTGCTGAAGCCGCTGACTTACCCGGATCCGCAATCGCTGGTGCACTTGATGAACACCGGCGATCAAGGTTCCTTCCCTGGCGCGAATGTACCCAAGTTCAATATCTGGCGGCAACAGACGGGGATTTTTCAGAAGGTAGCGGCTTACGACACCGGCGGTGCCGGGCTGAATCTGACCGGCAACGATCAACCGGAGCAGGTGCAGGGAGTCCATGTGAGCGCCGATTATTTTTCGGTTCTGGGAGCGCCGGTGATTTCGGGGCGCACTTTCACCGCGGCCGAAGACAGCCCTCATGGCGGAAATGTTGTGGTTCTGAGTTACGGGCTATGGAAGCGGCGATTTGGCGGAAGGCGGGACATCGTCGGCAACAATGTCCAACTCAATGGACAGCCCTATCAGGTTGTGGGCGTGATTGGACGCGAATTCGTTACTGACAATCCGGCGGATCTCTGGCTGCCATTTCAGTTCGAAATGAGTTCGCAGGACCAGGCGCACTACTTCGGCGTGCTGGCGCGGCTCAAGCCAGGAGTGACGGTGCCGATGGCCAATGCGCAATTGAAGCTGGCTGCCGATCAATATCGAACGACCTATCCGGGAACGCTGGGGCCGAATAGTAGTTTCGGCGTGATTCTGTTGCAGGAGTTGATGGTCCGCGATACACGGTCGTCACTCTACGTGCTGCTTGGGACCGTCGGACTCGTGTTGCTGATTGCGTGTGCCAACGTTGCGAATCTATTGCTGATTCGCGCGACGGCGCGTAAACGGGAACTCGCGACACGCTCTGCGCTTGGCGCCGGACGCTGGCACATCATTCGTCAGTTGCTCACCGAGAGTCTGGTTGTGTCGCTCACTGGCGGAGTACTCGGACTCATTCTTGGATTCGCGGGCGTCCGGTTCCTGCTTGCGATCAATCCCGGGAGCATCCCGCGCATCGGCGAGGACGGATCGGCAGTGAAGGTCGATTTGAATGTGCTTCTGTTCACGTTGGGTGTTTCGCTTCTCACCGGAGTCTTGTTTGGACTTGTGCCGGCGATCAGCGCCTCGCGCAAGAATCTTGCGGCCATCTTGAACGAAAGCAGCAACCGTGCGGGAGTCGGGTTCCGCAGCGGCAAGATGCGGTCCGTGCTGGTGATCAGCGAAATGGCTCTGGCCCTTGTGCTGGTGATCGGGTCGGCGCTCCTGATTCGCACATTTATGAAGCTGCAATCGGTGGATCCGGGGTTCGATACCCACAACGTGCTCACGATGGCCATGTCGATCAGCGGTGACCGGTTTCTGAAGAGCAGTGGCGTCGCGCAAGTCATCCGTGATGGCACGGAGCGGATCAATGCAGTTCCCGGCGTCACGGCCACGGCAGCCGCGTGCTGTCTGCCTCTGCAGGGTGGGTTCGGATTGCCTTTCAATATCGTGGGGCGGCCGAATGGCAACAATCCGAACACGGGCGGAGCAGGATACTTTCCGGTCTCGTGGAGCTACTTTGATGTGTTCAAGGTGCCCGTCGTGCGCGGACGCAGTTTCACCGAACAGGACA
>Ga0126376_10000427_pt1 | contig 20417 bp, 18 predicted proteins | sample PanSoiMetPlot_15_FD_92760 | JGI IMG/M metagenome (GOLD analysis project Ga0126376, IMG submission 92760) | Tropical forest soil microbial communities from Panama - MetaG Plot_15 | ecosystem: Environmental > Terrestrial > Soil > Tropical forest > Bulk soil | place: Panama | collected 2016-02-17
GAGCTTTACCCGGTATCGCGTGTCCGGCAGGATTTCGGTCACCAGGCCCTCGAACTCAATCAGCTCTTCCTTCGCCATGATTTCTCACTCCAGTCGATCGGCGATTCGGCGCAGAAGCGCGACGCGGTTCGATACCACCATTTGGAATTGCAATGCGACCGAGGTCACGTCCCGGATCCCCGCAACGCCGGATTTATAGGCCTCGGCGTGAGATGCAGCTGCTTTTTCTCGGCAAGTGCGAGAATAGCAGGTTCGGCAAGTCCGACGCTTTGAGTCAACCGGTGACTTCCAATTTGCGATAGTGGCGTGCGCCGATGCAACTCGGTCACGCCTATCGCGGGGTAACTGTGACATCCCGCGTGGTCTGGGCTGCCGTTTTGTGAACAGAGAGGCCGAAACCGCCCGCCCTAAAACGCGAAACCGGAACAACCGATTTCCGCTCAGCCACTTTCGGACTCGTGCACGCGGCCATGAGGCTCGGTAAAGCCGATCATCCGCTCGCGGTCATATATGCGGCAATCCGCGACGTTTTTCAAGCCGAATGCGTATGAGCCGCAGGGTTCACGGTAGGCAGCCATCCAATGCCGTGGGGTCCCTTGCACCAGAGTTCGCTACGCTATACGAATTTGAACATCTTTGGCTTGCACAGCCGTGATGTGGCTCTCATTCTTCCTCGCCTCGGAGTCCTTGCGGGCTTCCTCGCTTCGCGTTCAGGATCCGGAATTTGGATACAAGCGTTAGAGCCGCGACACGAGCGTCTTTCGATACCGTTTCCGCTTAAGGTTTTCGGTGCGTATCGCGTTCGCCATTATGAAGCTTTTTCCGGGCGGTGGCCTGCAGCGCGATTGCGTCGAGATCGCGAGGCACTGCCGTCAACGCGGGCACGACGTCGTGATTTTCACCTCGTCCAAAGACGACGACGATTTCGGTGATGATCTCGCCGTGGTCGTGCTGCCGATCAGGCAACGCACCAATCACCGTATGCTCGAAGAGTTTGCTGCCTCGTTCCGGTGGGCCGCCGCTTTGCAGCAATTCGACCTTGTCGTCGGCTTCGACAAGCTGACCCATCTCGACGTGCTCTATTGCGCCGATCCGTCAATCTATTTTCGGATGAAGAAGGAGCGCTTTCGCTTTCTGATCCCTCGCTATCGCACCTACCGGGCGCTCGAACAGGCCACGTTCGAGCACGGCCGCAGGACGAGGGTCCTGGCGCTGAGCCAGAAGCAGCTCGACGAATATCGAGCCGTGTGGCACACACCTCCAGACCGCCTGTCGCTGTTGCCGCCGACCGTCTCGAGCGCCCGTCGCCGTCCGGAATGTCGCCGCAACGGCGTACGCGATCGGTTGCGCGCGGAGTTCGGCTTCACGCCCCTGGACTGGGTATGGATCACCATCGGGGTGCAGCCCCATACCAAGGGGTTCGATCGCACGCTGCGCGCGCTCCGCGAATTCTCGAACGCGAAGCTGCTCGTCGTCGGGCTCCTCGAAACAAGCACGCGCGCCGCCGCCGAACTGGCGGCGGGGGCGAAGCGACTTGGGCTGGCGCGCCGCGTCCTGTTCCTCGGCCACCGGGAAGACGTTCCGGAGTTGATGGCGGCTGCGGATCTCCTGGTTCATCCGGCACGACACGACACCACCGGAACCGTCATTCTCGAAGCGGTCGTCAATGGCTTGCCCGTCGTCACGACGTCGGTCTGCGGATATGCCGAGCATGTGGTTACGGCAGAAGCCGGCATCGTGGTCGACGAGCCGTTCCGGTCCAGGGCATTCGCTGCGGCGCTGGCGGCCGCCGAAGATGCGGCGCGGCGCGGGCGGTGGTCAGCATCGGCCGAACAATATGGCGCACAATCCTTTCTCTATGATGGCCGCACGCGTGCAGCCGAAATGATTCTTAGCGCCGCTGCGGAGCGCCTTCGCCGCAGGCCGACTGCGCCAGTTGGGACAAGACCGACGACGGCTGAGGTCATCTATCTGCCCGAATCTGGCCGGGCGCGTGGCGCGAGCAGGCGCTCATAGGCGCTTGCGTTGCGACCGTAAATAGCACCGCGAACTACTCCCTCAAGCGTCGAGCAACGAATCAGGCGGGACAGGACCTGCGGAATGACCTAATCTTGCCAGGTCAGTCACTCCGCCGCGCCCGAGAACGGGCCTGCCAAGGGAGAGGCGGGCGACCAGTCCCGTCGCCTTTGTTTTCCGCGCAAGATCCGCTCTCAATGCTCTACACCCCGCTGATTGTCGAATTGCTTCGCTCGCAGCCCAGATTGGCGTTCTGGGCGGCGACGCTCGCCCAAGGGGCGCTGTGGTGGCTGGTGCCGTCGCTCTTTTATTCCTCGCCGCCGGGCGACCTTCCTCTCGTGCTCGCAGTCGGGCACGAATTCCAGCTCGGCAGTTGGTTTGGCCCGCCGCTCGCGTTCTGGATGGCCGAAATCGCCTTCCGGGTCGGCGGCGCCCCGGGCGTGTACTTGCTTGCCCAGGCGTGCGTCGTGATCGCCTATTACGGCGTCTTTACGCTTGGTCGCGCCATCGTTGGGATGCACCATGCGACGTTCGCGGTCCTGCTGATGGCCGGCGTCTTCGCATTTACGGCGCCGACGCCCGATTTCGGACCGGGCGTGTTGGCAATGCCATTCACGGTGTTCGCCCTTGTCAATCTGTGGCGCGCGGTCGCGGAGCGTCGGCGCACAGCCTGGTTCCTGCTCGCACTGCTACTCGGGTTGTTGCTGCTGACCACCTACGCGGGCCTCATTCTCGTTCTTGCGATCTTCATCTTCCTCGCGACGACGCGACGGAGCCGGCGGGCGCTGCGTTCCGCCACGCCGTGGCTTGCCAGTATCGTGATCGTGGGCGTGCTGTTCCCCCACCTGATCTGGCTTGACGTGGCGGGCGACAGGTTCGGGCTCGAACTGGGTCCGCTTGCGGGCACCGACGGTTCCTATCTGAGCAATTTATTTCGCTCCGTGGAGTTGCTGGTGCTTAGCCATGGGGGCCTTATTGTTCTCGTGGCGCTCAGCAGCAAATGGCATTTGCACTCCGAGGAGAAGGTGCCGGTATTCGTGCGCAGCTTCACGGATCCGTTCGGGCGGCGTTTCGTCTACTTCTTCGCGCTCGTTCCCGCGCTGGCCGCAACGCTTCTGGCCGGCGTGTCTGGAGAGCGGCAAACGCCTGGAAGTCTGGCGCCGTATCTGGTGTTGTCGGGCCTTGCGGCGGTGGTATTGGCTGGGAATTCGATTCGCTGGCATCGGCCACGCCTGGTCGCCTCGGCGTGGTCGCTGTTGCTGGCGGCTCCGCCGCTCGGCATGGCTGCGGCGATCGTGACGCTGCCGTGGCTCGGCATCTCCGGCCCCGGCGTCGACCAGCCCGCCGCCGCGATGGGCCGCTTCTTTGCGGAGAACTTCGAGCGCCGTACCGGCACTCCCCTGGCGATCGTGGCCGGCGAACCGCACACCGCCGCACTCATTGCGCTCGGCGCGCCGACACGGCCAAGCCTCTATCTTGAAGCGGCACCCCAGCGCACGCCCTGGATCACCGCGGATGACATCCGCCGCAAGGGCGCCGTCGTGGCGTGGCCCAATGACGATACCCGGGCGCAGGTGCCCGCCGCCATCGCGACAGGCTTTCCCGGGCTCGTGGCGGAGGTGCCACGCGCTTTCGAGCGACCGGTGCAGGGACGCTTGGCGCTGTTGCGGATCGGTTGGGGGGTCATTCGCCCGCAGCCGGATGCGGCCAAGGGACCCTCGGAGCCGGCGCAAAACAGGTAGGAGCCTGTCAGGCGAGTTCGCCTGGGGCAATGACTCTGGTCTGCCAGGGCACGTCTATTGCGCGAGCGCCGCGCGAATCGCCTGAAAGTCCCGCCACGCGAACCGCTTTTCCAGCGGCGTGCGCAACAGATAGGCCGGGTGGAAGGTGGCAATGGCGCGAATTTCCCGCCGGCCGGTATGATAAGCACGCCAGCGGCCGCGCGATCTGCGGATGCCCTCCGTCATGCCGAGCAGCGCCGCCGCCGAAGGACCCCCGAGGCACACCAGGATATCGGGATCGGCGAGTTCGATCTGGCGCTTGATGAAAGGCAGGCAGATCTGGCTTTCCTGGGGCGTCGGCGTGCGGTTTCCGGGTGGACGCCAAGGGATCACGTTGGCGATGTAGGCGGTGGTGCGATCGAGCCCGATCACCGCCATCATGCGGTCGAGCAATCGGCCCGAAGGCCCGACGAACGGCAGTCCCGCGATATCCTCTTCGCGGCCTGGGGCTTCGCCAACGAACATCACTCTGGCTTGGGGGTTGCCGTCGGCGAACACCAGCTGCTTCGCCGTAAGGCGCAGCCCGCAGCCCTCGAACCGCTCGAGCATGGTGCGTAGCGCGTCGAGGCTGGTAGCGCCGGCGGCGGCACGGCGCGCCGCCATGATGGCGGCGTCAGGTGACGGCGGGACGTCGAGCCTGTCACGGGACAGGTGCGAACGCGCATTTGACGCGATGTCGCCGGGACGATTGAAGGCAGCGCGCGTTGGCACCCTGCCTTCCCTCGCTTGCGCGGGAGGGTGGGGTGAGGGCGGCCCGCCGGCAGGTATTTGCGAGGGGCGCGGCTGGGACGGCTCAGCGGTAAACCGGTTGACGGGACCCTCGTCCAGCACTGCATCGACCCCCGCATCCACATAGAATGCGAGGAGCGCCCGCAACTCACCCGGCCGGTCGATGGTCATTTGGATGAATTAGCACATTTTATTCGTGAGGGAACGATCCATGCACCTACACGCGGCTATGTCGTTGACAAATAGACAGAAATAGCAATTATGATTTTTGTCCTGTTCTACAGTAGGGGTTGAATTTATCCCGATCAAACCCCCACTGTAAAACCGTTTTGGCGTTCATCCCGTGAACATCGACACCGCCTACGCCGTTTCCTGTTGAACAGATACATTCGTGAGTTTACCTATGGTGAAGCTGGCAAGAGGGGCCGCCATGGCCAAAGTTATTAAGGGCATGAAAAAGACTGGTGGATTGGTCGTGAGTCGTGTCCTCGCTAAAAAGCCGAGTGGGCGCGAGGTTTGGCGCGTGTCTTCACCCGACGGCAGAATCAAAACGCTTGCCACCAGCAAACGCACAGCGCAGGTCATGGACGAAGCCGTGACCAAATATGCCCGCGCACTGAGGCGTTTGGCCGATCGGTGAGCGGCACTACAGGCTGACGCTGGCAGACGCGTTCAGCGCTCATGAAAGAGCATTGTCGATCGGTGGCGGCCTGCCAGGGGTGCCAAACCCACACTTGATCGAGTCAGCTCTGGCGCGCCCATATACGGGCTACTATCCGAGAATTTGGCAGAAGGCCGCAGCTCTGGTGGAGTCGATGGCGCGCAACCATGGCTTTGCGGATGGGAACAAGCGAACCACGCTGATCTTATTGCACACGTTGTTGCAAAGGAGCGGCTACACGCTGGAAGCCGTTGGCTGCGAGGATATCCAGACCGCCGTTGAAAATCTCATATTGGCGGTAGTGGACGGCACCATGACGTTCGATGTGCTGACGTTCTGGTTGAAACAGCATATTGCAAAAATTTGATAGCGCACCAGGTTAACGGTATATATTTAATACCACCAATCCATAAAAAGGGCGACCGCTGCAGCGATTGCCCGCGTTACTCCTGATAGTAACTCACTGCCGCCTGGATCGCTTCACTGGCGTTGTGTGCAGCACAGCCTCGCAATTTAATCGGTGAAGGCTTACGCGCCTAGCAGATTGCATCTGATTGGCTCTCTGCCTGTCCGGAGAGGTGGGAATCGAGCGCGGCTTGCGCGCGATCGTTCCGGGTGAGGAGGGCCTCGTTGCGACTTTGAGCTTGTGGCTAAGCTCCTCAGCCCGCCCCTCTCCCTGCAAGCGGCAGGGGAGTACGCGGTAACAAAATGCGATTAAACAGGGGCGTGTGCACTGATTGCGGCAGTGCGTCAAACGTGGAAAAACAGCGCGCGCGTCAAGCCGGCAGCATGGAGATTGGTAATGGATTTGCCCGCCCGGGAGTCGATGGAGTTCGACGTGGTGGTGGTCGGGGCCGGTCCCTCGGGCCTGGCCGCCGCAATAAGGTTGAAACAACTGTCGTCCGACATTTCCGTCGTCGTGGTTGAAAAGGGCTCTGAGGTCGGTGCACACATCCTATCGGGCGCCGTCATCGATCCATCTGCGCTCGATATCCTGCTGCCCGATTGGCGCAGTGAGGATACGCCCGTCAAGACCGCCGTCACCGACGATCGCTTCTACATGCTGGGCCCCGGCGGAGCGGTGCGCTTTCCTAATGCGCTGATGCCGCCGCTGATGAACAATCATGGCAATTTCGTCGTCTCGCTGGGCAACGTGTGCCGCTGGCTTGCAACCAAGGCAGAGGCATTGGGGGTCGAGATCTATCCCGGTTTCGCCGCTGCCGAGGTGCTGTTCGGCGGACAGGGTGAGGTTGTGGGCGTGGCGACCGGCGACATGGGCATAGGCCGAAACGGGGAACGTAAGGGTTCGTTCACCCGCGGCATGGAATTGCGAGCCAAGTATACGCTGTTCGCGGAGGGCGCACGCGGCCATCTCACCAAGGCGCTGATCGCCCGTTTCGCGCTCGATCGCGACCGGGAGCCGCCGAAATTCGGCATCGGCCTCAAGGAATTGTGGCAGGTCGCCCCCGATCGCCATCGGGCCGGCCTGGTGCAGCACACTTTGGGCTGGCCACTCGACAACCGCACCGGCGGGGGCTCGTTTCTCTATCACTACGACGACCGCCTTGTGTCGGTCGGTTTCGTGGTGCACCTGAACTATGAGAACCCCTACCTGTCGCCGTTCGAGGAATTCCAGCGCTTCAAGACGCATCCGCTCGTGCGCGACACTTTCACGGACGGCAGACGGATCGGCTACGGTGCCCGGGCGATCGCCGAGGGTGGCTGGCAGTCAGTGCCGCGGCTGGTATTTCCGGGCGGGGCGCTGATCGGCGACGCGGCCGGGTTTCTCAACGTGCCACGCATCAAGGGAACCCACAATGCTATGCGATCGGGCATGTTGGCCGCCGAACATGTAGCGGCAGCGCTCGGTGCCGGCCGCGCCCACGACGAACTTACCGCCTATGAGGCGTCCTGGCGCGGCTCGGACCTTGGTGCTGAATTGTGGAAGGTGCGCAACGTCAAGCCGCTGTGGTCGAAGCTCGGCACGGTGCTGGGAGTGGGCTGCGCGGGCGCCGACATGTGGGCTAACAGCATAGGATTTTCACTGTTCGGCACACTTAGACACGGCCAGCCCGACAGCGCCTGTCTCAAGACCGCGGCACAATGTCGCCCGATTTCCTATCCCCGGCCCGACGGCAAGCTCACCTTCGACCTCACGTCATCAGTTTTCCTGTCAAACACCAATCATGAGGAAGATCAGCCCGTACACTTATGCATAACGGATCCGGCCCTGCAGAGGACGTCCGAGCACGACATCTACGCTGGCCCGTCCTCCCGCTATTGTCCGGCGGGCGTCTATGAGTGGGTGCAGCAGGGCGACGTGTTAACCTACGTCATAAATGCACAAAATTGCGTCCACTGTAAGACTTGTGACATCAAGGATCCGAATCAAAATATCAACTGGGTGGCGCCGGAGGGCGGCGGCGGTCCCAACTATCAGAACATGTGATCGTGTGCTATCATAATGCTGCCGTCAATCAGCGGCACACGAGCCTTACCACCTTTCCGCTTGTGGGTGCGCAGGCCCGCTAAGCCTGATGAGGTTGACGCTCTGCCCGAAATAACCTTGCAGCGCGTTTTTGAAAGTGTTCAATAGGTTGCTTGAAGCCGGACGGTTGGCGGGACCGCCGGGATGGAATCTACCCCCGTTGGAGAGCAGCGACCCGTGAAACTATCTCTGCACCGATACTTCATCATGATCGCCACCGCGGCCCTGTGGTCGTTTTCCGGAGCCATCGCAGCGCAAGTGACGGGCACGCGCGAGGCAAGCTCCTTCACGCCTTCTGGTAGCTACCTTGCGGCGCGCCAAGCCAATCTGGATCGCGATCCCGAGGCGGCAGCAACCTATTACCGGGCTGCGCTCAAATCCGATCAGCGCAATACCGAATTGCTGGAGCAGACGTTCTATTCCGAACTGGCCTCCGGCGAGATCAATGAAGCGGTACGGCTCGCCGAGAGGATCGTACAGTTCGATCACAATAACCGAAATGCCCATCTTGTTCTCGGCGTGCGGTCGCTCAAGCAGAAGCAATGGAAGGACGCCCGCGCCCACTTCAATCAGGCCATGCACGGGCCTGTCAACGATCTCACAGGTACGCTGTTGTCGGCCTGGACCGCGTTCGGTGCCAATGATGTCAAGGGAGCGGTCGACACCATCGACAAGCTCAACGGCCCGGAATGGTACAACATATTCAAAGATATGCATGCAGGCCTGATGCTCGATCTGGCGAACAACAAAAAGGAGGCCGGCAAGCGGTTCGAGCACGCCTTCAAGCTTGACGCGTCCGCGCTGCGGATCATGCAGTTCCACGCCGGCTTCCTGTCGCGCAACGGATCGCGCGACGAGGCCCTGAAAATCTATGAGGAATATGACAAGCAACAGCCGCGCTATCCGCTCACCGTCGAGGCGCTGAGTCTCCTCAGGAGGGACATTCCGCTCCCCCGCATGATCGAGACCGCACAAGCCGGCGCCGCTGAGGCGCTCTACGGCCTCGGCGCGGCGCTCGGCCGCCGTGAGGAGGAATTGAGCCTCGCCAACCGCGGTCTCGCGTATCTCCAGTTGGCCCTTTATCTTGAGCCTAGCCACGCGTTGGCCCTAAGTTCGCTTGCCGATCTCTACGAGGCGATGAAAAAGCCTGAACTGGCGATCAAGGTCTATGAGCGCGTGCCGGCATCCTCGCCGCTCAAGCGCATTACCGATATCCAACTCGCCAATGACCTCGATGTCCTGGACCGTACCGAGGACGGGAAGAAGCACCTGCAGAAGCTGATTGCCGCCAGGCCGGACGACACGGACGCGATCATCGCTCTCGCCAACATCCAGCGCGAGCGCAAGCAATACGACGGGTGCGCGGAAAGCTACGGCAAGGCGATCGCGCTGCTGACAAATCCCACCAAGGCGAACTGGACATTATATTACTTCCGCGGCATCTGCTTCGAGCGCATCAAGCAGTGGCAGAATGCGGAAACGGACTTCAAGCGGGCGCTGGAACTGTTTCCCGACCAGCCGCACGTGCTCAACTATCTCGGTTATTCATGGATCGACCAGGGCGTCCATCTCGATGAGGCGATGAACATGATTAAGCGCTCGGTCGAGCAGCGGCCGGACGACGGCTATATCGTCGACTCTCTGGGCTGGGCCTATTACCGGCTTGGCAATTACGACGAGGCCGTGAAGAACCTTGAGCGGGCGGTCGAACTCAAGCCGGTCGACCCGACCATCAACGATCACCTGGGCGACGTCTACTGGAAGGTCGATCGCATGCTGGAGGCAAAATTCCAGTGGTCGCATGCCCGCGATCTCAAGCCCGAGGACGACGAGCTGGCGAAGATCGAGCAAAAGCTCAAGGTCGGCATGGACGAGGAAAAATCGAACGCGGCCGACGTCAACCAGCAGAAAAAGCGTGTCGGAGGCGGCGGCTAAGACAAACGCTCATCGTTCGCAGGATGGGCAATCGGGTGTAAAGGGCGGCGCAAAGCGAAGCGTGCCCACAGCCAGCCAACCTGCTTACCTTCACGGCAGCGCAGGCGTCGGGTGCGATCTTTCGGGTACACCGCCCACGCTTTCCAGGTCTAGGAAGGCGTGGCGAACAGCGCACCGGTGAAGAAGTCCACGGGAACGCGCGTCTGTCCGCCCCTATGACCTTCGCTGAACCTCGGTCCACTCTCGCTCCCGCCAAGATCAACCTGACGCTGCGTATCTTTGGTCGCCGCGCCGATGGCTTACATGAACTCGAAAGCCTCGTGGCGTTCGCGCCCTTCGGCGACCGTCTGACCTTGTGGCCCAACGCGACGCTTGATCTTAAAGTGTCCGGACCGATGGCGGCAGGGACCGGACCCTTGGCCGATAACCTGGTGTTGCGCGCCGCCCGTGCGCTTGCCGCGCACATCGATGGCCTTAGGCTTGGCCGTTTCGCGCTCTTCAAGCGGCTGCCGTCCGGTGCCGGGCTCGGCGGCGGATCGGCCGATGCCGCGGCGGCGCTGCGGCTCATCGCCGAGGTCAATCATCTCGGCCTCAACGATGAGCGAATCCACGCGGCGGCGCGCGCCACCGGCGCCGACATTCCGGTCTGCCTCGATCCGTGGCCGCGCGTGATGCGCGGGATCGGTGAAATACTCTCCACCCCTCTCGTCCTGCCGAAGCTCGGCATCCTTATCGTCCATCCAGGCGTCGCGCTGCCGACCGGGCCAGTGTTCAAGGCCTTGGGTCTTGGCCCCGGCGAGCAATACGCCGGGTCGTCCCATCCCCCCCAAAGGGGGCAAGGTGATTGCCTGTGCCAAGACACTTCTCCCCCTCCCGGCTTGCCATCTCGATCTTCGACGGGAGAAGGTCGGGGTGAGGGGGTCTCTCCACAGACTCAAGCGCATGGCGCCGCCCTCGTCCCCGCCCTTTCCTCCCCGGGGGGAGGAAAGGGTGGGGACGACCTCTCCCCGCAAGCTGAAAGAGGTCAGGGTTGCAGCCACTCAGGGTTACCCTGGCACGCGGAGAAGGATACTCAATCAGCCCAGCGCGATGCGCTCCTCACCTTCCTCGCGTCCGAGTGCAACGATCTCGAATCAGCCGCCATCTCGGTCGCACCGCAGATCGCCGATGTACTCCGCGCCATTGCGGAACTTGCGGGCTGCCGGCTTGCCCGCATGTCGGGCTCGGGTTCGGCGTGCTTCGGCCTGTTCAACAGCGCCCGGGCTGCTGTAGCCGCCGCCAGAGATCTCGCGGCCGCGCGCCCATCATGGTGGGTGCGGGCTGGCCTGCTGGGGAACTAACGCGTTCAATTCGTCCGATCGATGGAAAACTCCACCGCATCCTCCAGTGCCTGTTTCATCGGCGCTGCCGGAAACAGCGCCAGCGCGTCCTTTGCAATAGCCCCATAGTGACGGGCGCGCGACACGGTGTCCTCGATGGCACGGTGCTTCGCCATCAGGGCGATGGCCTCTTCGAGACCGCCCTCGACCATCTCGCCGCGCTCAAGGGTCCGCTGCCAAAAGGTGCGCTCGTTATCGGAGCCGCGGCGAAACGCCAGCACCACCGGCAGCGTGATCTTGCCCTCGCGGAAATCGTCGCCGACATTTTTGCCGAGCCGGGCGGTTTTGCCGCCATAATCGAGCGCGTCGTCGACGAGCTGGAAGGCGATACCAAGGTTCATGCCGAACGACCGGCAGGCAGCCTGCTCCGCTTTGGCCCGGCCAGCGAGCACCGGACCGACCTCGCAAGCCGCAGCGAACAGCTCCGCTGTCTTGGCGCGGATAACGGCGAGATACTCGTCCTCGGTGGTGGCGGTGTTCTTGGCGGCGGCGAGCTGCATGACTTCGCCCTCGGCGATCACGGCGGCTGCAGAGGAGAGAATTTCCAGGGCCCTCAACGAACCGACTTCCACCATCATCTTGAAGGCTTGGCCGAGCAGAAAGTCGCCTACTAGCACGCTCGCCTCGTTGCCCCACAGCATGCGCGCCGCCAGTCTGCCACGCCGCATGTCGCTCTCGTCGACAACATCGTCGTGCAGAAGCGTCGCCGTATGCATGAATTCGACTGCGGCAGCCAGCCTGACGTGGCCGTCACCCAGATAGCCCGCCAGCACCGCCATGGCGAGCGTGAGCATTGGGCGCAAGCGCTTACCGCCAGAGTTGATCAGGTGATTCGCCACCTCCGGTATCATAGTAACGTCTGAACCGGTGCGGGACAGGATAGTGGCGTTCACACGTTCCATATCGCTGGAGACCAGATGGACGAGACGATCGATCGAGGCAGGTCGGTGACTTTCAAACGGAACGATGACGGCCAACAGAACGTCTCCTGTGAAATGCCCAGCCGGCATGATAATCCGGGGCTTGAATTTTGTCCGCACACGCTCGCGATGATCATCCAATAGGCTCGTCTGCCGCGGCAACAATTATTTCGAAGTATGGCTGCGGGTGTCGTCAAGGCAATCACAGCAAAAATGGTCCGTTCGACCGTTGATCGGTTGATTCCCATCTACCTAGACGATCGCCTGTCTTGTCATCACCTGCCGTCTCGTGCTCGATAAGTGACGGGGCAGCGAGAGACCCGGGGATCCCCCTCCCCACTCCCTCGGTGCGTCCGCATGAAGAGTAGGGCGCGGGCGACCGCGAGCACGGACGGATTAACCGGGCGGGCGGAGGAGTTTGCCGTGAAGGAAATTTTGCGCACTAACGACGCCGTCCTGGTGTCCGCCGTCGAGGCGCTGCTCGAGGGCGCCGATATTCCCTACCAGGTCCTTGACCGCAACATGAGCGTGCTGGAAGGCTCAATCGGCATTCTGCCACGCCGCATTCTTGTCGAGGAGCGCTGCGTCAAATCGGCCCGGCGCCTGCTCGAAGATGCAGGCCTTGCCCGCGAGCTACGCCCCGATGTCGGCTGAACGACGAGCAGGCGCAATCCCCTCGGATCTCACCGACGATGCGGTTCTCGGTGGCCGCCTCCGGCTGTGGCAGCCGCGCCGCGGCCATCGCTTCGGGCATGACGGTATCCTGCTTGCGGCCGCGACCCCGGGCCGAAATGGCGACCGCGCCGTCGACCTCGGCGCGGGTGTCGGCGCTGCCGGTCTGGCGCTGGCGGCACGCGTGCCGGGGCTCCGCGTGACGCTGGTCGAGATCAGCGCCGAGCTCGCGGCGCTCGCAGCCCTCAACGCGGCGCGCAACCAGCTGGCTGGCCGGGTCGATGCCCTTGCACTCGACGTCGCTGCGCCGTCAGCCGACTACGCCGCGGTGGGACTGCCCGCAGAAAGCTGCGACGCGGTGCTCATGAATCCGCCCTTCAACAATCCGACCCGCCACAAGCCTTCGCCCGACCGGCGGCGGCGGGCCGCTCATGATCTCGCGCCGGCATCGCTCGCCACGTGGATCGATGCGGCGGCACGGTTATTGCGGCGCGGTGGCGTGCTGACAGTGATTTTTCGCGCCGAAGGCCTCATCGATCTCATCAGCGCCCTCGCCGGCCGTTTCGGGGCGATTGCGATACTGCCGGTCCAAGGCAAACCCGGCGCGCACGCGATCCGCATCATCGTCGGCGCCGTGAAGGGCAGTAACGCACCCCCTGCGATCCTGCCCGGCCTCGTCCTCGCGACCGAGGATGGCGCGTCGACCGACGCCGCGGAGGCGGTACTGCGCCACGGCGCCGAACTCGCGCTGTTTACCTCTCCCCAATAGAAGCGCTAAAAGTCAACAATAACAGTGGCTTAGAGTTCAGAAAGGCGCTAGCGCCTGCCTTGAGCGACAACGGCTGTTTCGAACGTTGTCAAACCACGCGCCCCCTAAGAAACCCAACCCCCGAGGCGGCGCCAGCGATCGGCGACAACTCCGGCCTGAAACGCCGCCGACCGCGACAAGTTCAAGAACCTGGTCGACCGAATCTTAGCCTTGGAGGAGGAGCGCGCCGCCTCGTGGATGACGTCACGCAGCATCTATGCCGAGGCCAAGTCCGCCGGCTTCAACGCCAGGCGCTTCCAGAGATCGTGCGCCGTCGCCGGCAGAAGCCGGAGCGTTGCGAGAGAGGCAGGCAGGCCGCGATCGACGCCTACGTGGCGGCCCTGGGCGGGCTCGCCGATCGGCCGCCAGGCCAAGCCGCCATCGCGGGTGCCAGCGCTGAGCTGGCGCCGCCGGTATAACCCGCGCCGGCCCGATTGGCCGGCGGAGCAGCCTAGCCGCCCGCCGCGGCGGCCCGAGCAACAGCGGCCGTCCTCCGGGGCGGCAGCAAAGTCCGCCGCCGCGGGGGCGGCAAGCAAGGCCGGCCGGGGGCCGGGCGAAGAGGAGATAGAGGAATGTCCGTTGGTGAAATGCGTATCCGCACAACATTCAATCCGAGCGCAAATAGCGTGGTCGATCAGATCAAGCAGAAATCGGCGGAACTGATCGACCTTTGCGAGACGCTGAAGGCTAAAGATCCGCGTCTTGCTGCCATCGCGCAAACCGCATACGAGGAAGCCGCCATGTGGGCGGTCAAGGCTGCAACGGCCTAGTAATCGTCTAATTGCTCACCCGTTTCCGCCGCCCAATGATCAAGAGCTGGTGGCGAGCTTGGAACGCATCGTGAGAGCGGCGCGGATGGCGGCGAAGGAGCTCCTGCCGTTGAGGCGGGCGGTTCCGACAATGGAGCAGAGATCGGCGTAGACCTTGGCGCCCCAGTCCGACCTGAAGCCGTTCGTGACCTTACGAAAGATGACGGAAGGTCGTAAGTTCCGCTCGCTTTCGTTGCTGGTCGGCTCGACGTCCCGGCGCGTCAGGAAGACGAGCAGCTTGTCCCGGGCTTCGACGATGACGGCGTCTCGCAGATGGCGACCTTCGGCGTTCCTCGGTTGAGCTTGAGCAGACGATCGAGTTCGCGGGCGAGCGTGCGCGCATACGCCTTGATAGTGGCATCGGGCGAGATCGGGCCGACGGCGGCCGATGTCGCAGGCGCGCTGCAGGAACGCCTTGAACTCGGGAGCGCGGCTGCAAACCAAGACTACCAAGGCGCGCTCGTGATGACCCGGTCGTCTTGGGTGCGCCGCCAGGTGTCGCGGTCCTCGACATCGGTACTGCGCTCGCCCGCCGGTACTAAGTCGCAGCAGGGATTTGTCGGAAACCCGGCGGCAAATCACGCAGCCAACCTTAATGCGCCTGAGATTTCATTAAGCGTTGCTTTCTCCGCCTCACTAACCTGCGTGCCGCCGAGGCCAAACCAGCTACCCTCGCTTGCGGCTTCGGCAACGTGCTGGCTGATCTGGCGCAGCCAGGCCTTGAAAGCCGCGGCGTCGTCCGGTGCGTTCGCGTCGACCACGGCTCCTGCCTGCCCTAATGTCTCGATGCACTTTGCCTTGACCTCAGGCGGCTTTAAGCCGCTGAGCTTTCCTTTCACGCCATCGCGCGCAACGGTGCGGCCTTGCGAAGTCAAAAAATCGGCCACCACGGCCTTGATCAGAGGCTTGGTCGTCGGGTCGGTTTGGGCTGCGGCCAGGGCGCTGGATCCGGCTAAGCTCTCTTTGAGAAGGCCCCAAAGACCGCTCGGATCTGCGGCCGAAACCGCGATCCCTGCCATCATCATGCTTTCCAGAAGCAGCTGCCATTCGTCGGGCGTGAAGTTCGACTTATCTACCATGATCGCTTCTCCTCCAATTAAGAGCGGGTGCTCTTGCGTTGCCTTTGAGCTTGGGAACCGGTTGGGCAGCGTCGCTTGCGCGTTCGGGCTCATGCGAGGCAGGTTGTGCGCTTCGCCTTCATCAACACTTCAGCATCTCGCCAACGCAGGAAATGCCCTTCGCATAGCCACTGGTCGCGTGCCGATGTGCTGATCAGTGGAGGAATGGTCCAGAGGATCAGGTGGCCGCTCCGTCGAGGTGCCGACGCTCCTTGAGAGCAACAGAGAATGGCGGCCGCCGGTTCCCGAGGTGAACCAGGGGAGTGTCCGGCAAGGCACTCAACGTGTACTATCGCGGCGAATAGTCGTCGCCCGCTTCACGGCCCGCGCATCAGCCGGCTCGAAATGCCCGACTGGCCTGTGAGGCCGACGGTCGAAGCGCCGGAGCCGCTGCTGCGGCTACTCCTTGCCGGTTCCGTATCGCGCGAGGCGCCTTCCATTGCTGTGATCGTCTATACGACGCGAGTCCACACCCTTAGTCCGCCAAGCATCTCAAAACCGAGAGCCACTGCGAGCGTTAGATCACGCCCACGTTCCCAGCAGACGATCTCGGCGGGAGCGAACAGCGTGACCAGGGCGTTCAGGAACTCACCATACGAGCCGAAGATGTTCGTGACCCCAGTTGCGCCGGCGGCGTTGTACGCGATCCCGCCGGCGCGGATCATCTCCTTTCCGTCAAAGCCCGCGAGTACGCAAACACGTCGGTCCTCCAACAGCTCGGCGCGGAATAGGCGCAGCGGGTTTGGATCAGTGCCACGCCAAGCCCACTCCCATGCTGCCAGACCTCTTTCATTGCCAATCCGGCGCCAATCAAGCGCGCTCGCGGCGACCCGCGGCCTGGACGGTCTCCAGTGGAGCCAGCGCGCGTCGAACCGCGTTTGAAAGCCCACGGCCGACAAATCAAGGCAAGAAAAGCTGTCCTTCACACTAAGGTTAAGCTTGTCGTCCCGAGCAAGCTCAGCAATGAGTCCAACTTGTTTGATAGGCTCTGCTCCAGGATCAACCGTCACGACGTTGGGATAATATTGTGGCGTTGGATAGTGGCAAAACCACATCCCATGAGCTTGTTCTACTGGCAGCCCATGCGACCGCCACACTGCGGCACACCATTCGGCGTTATTCAGGGCCGCAACCTCGGTGCAATCATCCTGCATCATTTGTCTCGCGCTTGCGGCGAGCGGCCATGCCGCCGCGTGCGGCGATGCTCGCCGTCCAAAGCAAGTGCTCATTTGCTCCCCCGTGCGAGGGAGCCCTACGAAGGGAGAATGGGAGAATAGCACGCTCCAAGCCTGCGGTCCTCACCTTCGGGTTCGCAGCGTTCTCATCCACTTGCACGCAGGCGCGGTTGTGTCTGAACTACTGCTCGGTACTGCGCAGAGACGTGGAGACGTTATCCGAATGGGGCGGCAGCATATCCGCAACGGGCTTATCAGCCTGACGCAGCTAAAAACAAGGTTGATCTTTCAATCCCGTTATTATCCGAGGTTGCCGAGACAATTGCCGCGACGCCATCGTCCCACCCGACGTTCCCGGTGATGCCAGACGGTAAGCCGTTTGCCGACGACACGTTTGCGTATTGGTTCCGCAAATGGGTGCACTGAAGCTGGCTTGCCTTCCGGCTATGCGGCTCACGGTTTACGCAAGGCAGCCTGTACACGTTGTCCCCGCTCTATGATTGAATCTGGTGAGCACTGCATCCGGCTTCCGCCAAAAAAGACATTGAGCGAAGTCGAGCGCTACACGAGGGCTGCTGAGCAGAAGCGTTTGCCGGCGGCCACAGGGATCAAATTAGCAACTTCGTGTCAAATTTCCGCATCCACAGCGTGTCAAACGGAACGCAAGTAATTGAACTCTTAGAGGAATGATATGGTATCAATCTCCTCAACAAGGAAATGTAATACAGTCAGGCGGCACGACTTGTGGATATCGTCATGACGGCTTATCAAAGATGGATGCCCGACGGACCCATGGGAGAACATATCCGGCAGCTGAGCGCGCGTGCCGCGGTGGCGATACGTCCATACCTTCCCAAACGCCTGCGCCGCGACCTGCCGGTGGTCCCCATCGTGCGGCTCACCGGTGTGATCGGCTTTTCAACTCCGCTCCGGCCCGGCCTCTCCATCGCTGGGATCGCAAGGACGCTGGAGCGGGCTTTCGGGATCCGCAACGCCAGAGCGGTGGCGCTCGCGATCAACTCGCCGGGCGGATCGGCGGTGCAGTCGCACCTCATCTTTCAGCGCATCCGCACGCTTGCCGGGGAAAAGAAGTTGCCGGTTATCGCATTCGTTGAGGATGTGGCGGCCTCGGGCGGCTACATGCTCGCGTGCGCGGCCGACGAGATCGTGTGCGACCCCGCTTCCATTGTGGGGTCGATCGGCGTGATCGGCACGAGCTTCGGATTTCCTGAAGCGCTCAAAAAGCTCGGCATCGAACGGCGCGTCTACACCGCGGGCGAGCACAAATCGACGCTGGATCCGTTCCTTCCCGAGGATCAGCATGACGTGGAGCGCCTCAAGGCGATCCAGAACGACATCCACCGCGTTTTCATCGGGCTCGTCCGCGAGCGTCGCGGTGAGCGGCTGACGGGCCCGGAAAATACTCTGTTCTCCGGCGAATATTGGGTAGCCAAGACCGCGAAGGACCTTGGGTTGGTCGATCAACTCGGCGACGTGCGTTCCTTCTTGCGTCAGCGCTTCGGCGAGGAGGTCATAATGCCGGTGGTCCCGCCGGAGCGTTCGCTGTTCGGGCGACGAACGCCCGGCGTGAGCAGTATTCGGCCAGAGTTGTTCTCGGCGGAGTTGCTCTTGGGGCTCGGCGTCGAGCGGCACGGGCTGTTCCAAGACCTCATATCGGCGCTCGAAACTCGCGCCATCTGGGCTAGGTTTGGCCTGTGAGCCGTGCCGTCAACTTGCGTAAAATTATCAGTATTGGTCGGGGTGGCGCTTTCGCGCCAAACGGAACGATAGCCTCGTGCTTTCCCTCAATTCTCACCTATGGTTGCGTGCGCGGCAAAAGCCCGCGACACCGAACGACTTAGTGTGATATGAGAAAAAGGAACTTGCGCTGCTCAAATAATGTTTCGGGTCAACTGTCATGCTGCCTCTCCCGCCCGTCATCGCCTGGACGCTCGCCGCCATCGGCACCGTGGCCATCTCCAAGGTACTGGCGCGGGAATGGCGGCGCGTGAATGCGGAACTCGACGCCCATGAGCGGGCGACGAAGCCTGTCGTGCGCGACGAATTGCCGACGCTGCGCCGCGATCCCCACAGCGGCGTCTATCGGCCGGAGTGAGCGCTACTCGGTCTGCACGTTGACGCCGATCTCTTTCACGACCTTGCGCCAACGCGCGGTTTCGGCCGCGATCAGTCCGATCAGATCCACGGCCGAGCCGTCCGTCGCCGCGACACCGTTGTCGGCGCCGCATTGAGTTTTGCGATGATGGCCGGCGGCGCGGTGCCAGCACGCCAGACCGATTGTCGGCGACCACATCGGCAAAGTCGAGCTCCGCAAACGTCGGCACGTCGCTATGGCTCTGTGCCGCCACCGCCAAGACCCTCGCCTTGCCGGCCTTGGCTGCGGCACAAGCACCCGCACTTCGGCGCTCATGGCGTCTAGGGCGCCTTCTGGTGTTTGGCCCGCCCCAAGATACGTTCGCAATCGAGATGTGGATCTTCGGGCCAGCAGTCACATGGCTGCTCTTATTCGTTCGTGGCTTCATAATCCACGGAAGCGCGGTCTAGTGCCCTTAACGCCGGCGAGTTCTACGACAACCTCAACCGCGTCTGCGCAGCGAACGGCGGCGCCCCTGAGAGTGATTGCAGGCTTGATCCGGCCGACCCCTCTGTCACACGCTGAGCAATGCCGCGAGACAAGCCCGCTATCGTGAAACGCCACCTCCGCCGCGGCGGCGGCAAGCGCCGTATCCAGCTTTTTTTGTCAGCATCCTCACTAAGGCCGGCTCAGCAGGCTGGTGCGTCACAAGTGTTACAGCGTAACAGCCTTGATAGAGGAATGGGCCGCGAGCGCAAAGCGGCGGGCGACTGCAAGGCTCAAGGGCAAGGCTCTCATGACATATTACGGGGGCGAATAGCGCACCAAGTGTCAGGGCCGATTAGGCGGTTTTCGGAAACGAGTTGGTGCGGTATTTTCAATGGACTTGCAGCAAAATTCCCCGCTCGTACCGGGCAGGGGAACTTGCCAGCCGCCACGGAATTTTTTCTCGCCAAGTGGGAACTTTTAGCCAGAGCAGGCAATTTCCTGCCCGATCATTTCACCAAATTGCCCGGGCGCAATCACGCCGGAGAGCGTTCCGGAAACGAACCCGTGTTCGCAAAGGGCACGACGCTTGACCCCCCGCGCGCAAGCCACCTATAGGTTGCGCGCCGTAATGAACACCGAGACAGAGGTCCCGATCAACTCACATGGCCGAATTGCCGCCCCATATGCGTCCCGAGCGCTCGTTCCAGGGCCTCATCCTCGCCCTGCAGCGCTATTGGGCGGACTACGGCTGTGTCATCTTGCAGCCCTACGACATGGAGGTGGGAGCCGGAACGTTCCATCCGGCCACCACGCTGCGGGCGCTGGGACCAAACCCATGGAACGCCGCCTACGTGCAGCCGTCGCGGCGGCCCAAGGACGGCCGCTACGGCGAGAACCCCAACCGGCTGCAGCACTATTACCAGTTCCAGGCCATCCTCAAGCCGTCGCCGCCCGAACTGCAGGACCTCTATCTCGACTCGCTTGCCGCCATCGGCATCGACAAGTCCCTTCACGACATTCGTTTTGTCGAGGATGACTGGGAGAGCCCGACGCTCGGCGCCTGGGGCCTCGGCTGGGAATGCTGGTGCGACGGCATGGAAGTGTCGCAGTTCACCTACTTTCAGCAGGTCGCGGGCTTTGAATGCGCGCCTGTGTCCGGCGAATTGACGTACGGCCTGGAGCGGCTCGCCTGCTACCTCCAGGGCGTCGACAACATCATGGACCTCAACTTCAACGGCCGCGACGGCGCCGAGAAGGTGACGTACGCCGAGGTGTTCCTGCAGGCCGAGCAGGAGTATTCGCGGCACAATTTCGAGCACTCCGACGTGGAGATGCTGTTCGA